>Ga0302326_10029320_pt1 | contig 11046 bp, 11 predicted proteins | sample Palsa_T0_3_FD_202264 | JGI IMG/M metagenome (GOLD analysis project Ga0302326, IMG submission 202264) | Peat permafrost microbial communities from Stordalen Mire near Abisko, Sweden - Palsa_T0_3 | ecosystem: Environmental > Terrestrial > Soil > Palsa > Peat permafrost | place: Sweden: Abisko...
TCGAGCCCGCCGCGCGCTACCGCGTCCGCCTGCTCAACCCGCCCCGCGGCGCCGCCCGGCAGCGCACGCCGGCGGTGCTCGGCGGTGCGGCGATCGAGGCGACCGGCCGGATGATCGCGACCGTCGGCCTGCCGCTGCCGATCCTCCGCCCCGGCCACATCGCGGTGTTCCACCTGGAGCGGATCGATTGACGCTTCTCCCCCCGGCGTGGAAATCGCTGTTATCCTCTGCGACGGCGCCCAGCATGGCCGTCGCAGATCGGTGAGGCCTTAAGTGCCGCAGGACGACAGCCCGCAGCGGCGCAGCCAGCGCTGGTACGACGCGCAGGACATGCGCGGCTTCTCGCACCGCCAGCGCACCCAGCAGATGGGCATCCGCCGCGAGGAGTTCCTCGGCCGGCCGGTGATCGCCATCGTCAACACCTGGAGCGAGATGAGCCCCTGCCACATCCACCTGCGCCAGCGGGCCGAGGCGGTGAAGCGGGGCGTGCAGCTGGCCGGCGGCTATGCGGTGGAGCTGCCGGCGCTGTCGGTGGGCGAGGTGATGGTCAAGCCCACCACCATGCTCTACCGCAACTTCCTGGCCATGGAGGCCGAGGAGCTGCTGCGCTCGCACCCGATCGACGGGGCGGTGCTGCTGGGCGGCTGCGACAAGTCCACCCCCGGCCTCTTGATGGGCGCGATCAGCATGGACATCCCGGCGATCTATTGCCCGGCCGGGCCGATGTCCAACGGCCAGTGGCGCGGGACCAAGACCGGCGCCGGCACCCACACCCGCAAATACTGGGACGAGCTGCGCGCCGGCAACATCACGCCAGACGACTGGATCGACCTGGAGTCGCGGATGACCCGTTCGATCGGCACCTGCAACACCATGGGCACCGCCTCGACCATGACCTCGATCGTCGACGCCATGGGCATGACCTTCACCGGCGCTTCGTCGATCCCCGCCGCCGATGCCGGCCACACGCGGATGGCCTCGGCCTGCGGCGAGCGGATCGTGGCCATGGTGGCCGAGGATCTGCGCCCCTCGAAGATCCTGACGCCGGCCGCCTTCGCCAATGGCGTCGTCGCCTACATGGCGCTCGGCGGTTCGACCAACGCCGCCATCCACCTGATCGCCATGGCGGGCCGGGCGGGGGTGTCGCTGACGCTGGACGACCTGGCGGCGGTGGCCGCCCGCATCCCGGTCCTGGCCAACCTGTTCCCGTCCGGCGACGCGCTGATGGAAGACTTCTTCTTCGCCGGCGGCCTCAAGGCGCTCCTGGCCAAGCTCGCGCCGCACCTGGACCTGAGCGCGGTCACCGTCGAGGGCCGCACCCTGGGCGAGGCCATCGCCGGGGCGGAGTGCTTCGACGACGAGGTGATCCGCGGCGAGGACAATCCGGTGACGCCGCTGTCGCGCGGCTCGACCCTGGCGCTGCTGCGCGGCAACCTCTGCCCCGACGGGGCGGTGATCAAGTCCAGCGCCGCCGAACCGCGGCTGCTCAAGCACACCGGTCCGGCGCTGGTGTTCGACAGCCACGCCGAGCTCAGCGCCCGCATCGACGATCCCGACCTCGAGGTCGACGAGAACACGGTGCTGGTGCTGCGCAACGCCGGCCCGGTGGGCGCGCCGGGCATGCCGGAGTGGGGCAACCTGCCCATCCCCAAGCAGCTGCTGGCCAAGGGGGTGCGCGACATGGTGCGGATCTCCGATGCGCGGATGAGCGGCACCCACTATGGCGCCTGCGTGGTCCACTGCGCGCCGGAAGCCGCGATCGGCGGCCCGCTGGCGCTGCTGGCCACCGGCGACCTGGTCAGCCTCGACGTCGCCGCCGGCAAGCTCGACATGCTGGTGGACGAAGCCGAACTCGCCCGCCGCCGCGCCGCCTGGTCGGCGCCGGTGTCGCCCTACCAGCGCTCCTACGCCGCGCTCTACCAGGCCCACGTCGGCCAGGCCCCCACCGGCTGCGATTTCGACTTCCTGGCCGGCCGCGCCCCGACGCCCGAGCCGCCGATCTACTGAACTGGAGTCTCCGCGTGAAAGCCTACCTGGTTCTCGACCTCACCATCCACGATTTCGCCGGCTTCGGACCCTACATGGCCGGCATCCCGCCGTTCATCGCCAAGCACTCTGGAAGCTACATTGTCCAGGGTGCGCAGCCGATGTGGAGGGCGACTGGAAGCCGGAGCGGATGGTGGTGATCGAGTTCCCGGCGCGGGAAAACGCCGAGGCGTTTCTCAGCGATCCCGATTGCCAGGACCTCTTCCGCCTCCGCCACGCGACCACAACCAGCAAGCTGGTGCTGGTGGACGGGTGCTCATAGCGAGCCGCTCCTGACATCGGCGGGCCTGCGAGGCGCTCAAAATACGGGCGGGCTTTGATCGCGCCGTGCGGTCCGCAAGCTTAGCCGGAGGAGCCTGGAGCCATGTACGTCGCCGGACTGGTCATTCCCGTCCCCGAAGACCAGATGGACGCCTACAAAAGATGGGCCGAGAACGGGGCCAAGATCTTCAAGGACTATGGGTGCCTGGAGATCGTCGAGAGCTGGGAGGATTTCGTGCCCGACGGCAAGCAGACCGACTTCCGCCGCGCCGTCGCCGCCAAACCTGGCGAGAAGATCGTCTTTACCTGGCAGGTCTGGCCCGACAAGGCGAGCTTCTACGCCGCCGAGGCGAAGATGCACGAGGACGAGCGCCTCGATACGTCCGGTGAGCCGCCGTTCGACGCGGGGCGCCTGATCCTCGGCTGCTTCCAGCCAGTCTTCTCGATGGGCCGGGATGGAACGTAGAGCTTGTTGGCGTTCACCCGGAAGACGCTGTCATCCCGGACAAGCCGCGAAGCGGCTCCTTGGCGCGGCGGTGAAGAGTAGATCCCGGATAGCTCGCTGCGCGAGCTTCCATTCAGGGCAATCCCAGCCCTCCCTAGCGGCGCACGTCGCGGGTTTCCTGGGCCAGGATGCCGGCGATGTCCTCGGCGCTGGCGAGATTGAAGTCGCCGCGGACCCAGTGCTTGGCGCAGGCCGCCGCCACGGCGAAGTCCAGCGCGGCCTCGTCGGTCTGGCCGCGCATCAGAGCGTGCAGCAGCCCGGCGGCGAAGGCGTCGCCGGCGCCGATGCGGTCGATGACGCCGGCCAGCGCGTAGGTCCGGGTGACGTAGGCCATGCCGCCGCGGGTGAAGAGCGCGCCGCTCAGGTCCTGGCTGGCGTCGTGGCGGGTCCGCGTGGTCGCCGCGATCCGCGCCAGCCGTGGGAAGGCCCCGAACGCGGCCGCGGCGGCGTCGCGCAGCCTCGCGGCCGGATCGTGCGCCTCGAAGCGGCGATCCAGGATCAGGCCGAGGTCCTGGTCGTTGACGAAGGCGAGGTCGGCGCCGGCCACCAGCTGGCGCAGGATCGCCGGCCCGTCGCCCGGCCACCCGGCCCAGAGCTTGGCGCGGTAGTTGCCGTCGAACGAGACCGGCACGCCCAGCCGGTTCGCCGCGGCCGCCGCCCGCTGCGCCGCCGCCGCGCCGTTGGCCCCGATCGCCGGGGTGACGCCGGACAGGTGCAGCCAGCTGGCGCCGGCCAGCGCGGCGTCCCAGTCGGCCCAGGCCGGATCGGCGGCGGCGAAGGCCGATCCGGCGCGGTCGTAGATGACCTCGGCGGACCGCAGGCCGGCGCCCGGCGTCAGGAAGTAGAGTCCCATCCGGCCCGGCCCGAAGCCGACCCGGCCGACGTCGACACCCCACCGCCGCAGTTCGCCCAGCGCGGCGTGGCCGAGCGGATTGTCCGGCAGGAGGCTGACCATCGCCGCCGCATCGCCCAGCCGCGCCAGGTTCACCGCCACATTGGCCTCGGCGCCGGCGACCGCGACCTCGAGGCCGGGCGACTGCAGCAGGATTTCGCCGGCCCGCGCCCCGAAGCGCAGCAGGATCTCGCCGAAGCACACCACCGGGCCGCCGCTCTCAGCCATGGGTTCCGTCCAGCTTGTAGGCGCGGCGAGCCAGGCCGTAGGCCAGCTCCGGCGCCAGCTCGTGAGCCTCGTCGAGACCCAGCCGGTGCTCGGCCACCAGCCGCGCCAGGAAGCCGCAGTCGACCCGCCGCGCCACGTCGTGCCGGGCCGGGATCGAGAGGAAGGCGCGGGTGTCGTCGTTGAACCCGACGGTGTTGTAGAAGCCGGCGGTCTCGGTGGTGGCCTCGCGGAACCGGCGCATGCCCTCGGGGCTGTCGTGGAACCACCACGGCGGCCCCAGCTTCAGCACCGGATAATGGCCGGCCAGCGGCGCCAGTTCGCGGGCGTAGCTGGTCTCGTCCAGGGTGAAGACGATCACGGTCAACAGCGGTTCGTTCCCGAACCGGTCCAGCAGCGGCTTCAGCGAGCGCACATAGTCGGTGGGCTGAGGGATGTCGGCGCCCTTGTCGCGGCCGAACCGGGCGAAGACGGCGCGGTTGTGGTTGCGGAACGAGCCCGGGTGGATCTGCATCACCAGGCCGTCTTCCAGGCTCATCGCCGCCATCTCGGTCAGCATCTGGGCGCGGAACAGCTCGGCCTGCGCCGGCGTGGCCCGGCCGGCCACGATGGTGGCGAACAGCCGCTCGGCCTCGGCGGGCGCGAGGTCGGCGGTGGCGGCGGTGGGGTGGCCGTGGTCGGTGGAGGTGGCGCCGGCCTCGATGAAGTCGCGCCGCCGCATCCGGTGGGCCTCCAGGTAGCCGCGCCAGCTGGTCACGTCCTGCCCGGTGAGCTCGGCGAAGCACCGCAGGGCTTCCGGGAAGGCCTCGTGCTCGGCGTCGATCACCGGATCGGGCCGGTAGGCGGTGATCACCCGTCCGCCCCAGCCGCTGGCGCGGATGGCGGCGTGGTGTTCCAGGCTGTCGACCGGGCTCTCGGTGGTGGCCAGCACCTCGATGTTGAACCGGGCGAACAGGGCCCGCGGCCGGAACGCCGCGGTGGCCAGGGCCGCGCCGATGGCGTCGTAATAGTGGTCGGCGGTGCTCGCCTCGAGCCGCACCTCCAGGCCGAACACCTCGGCGAACACGTGGTTGAGCCAGAGCGCCGAGGGCGTGCCGCGGAAGAGGTGGAAGTGGGCCGCGAACCGCCGCCAGGCGGCGCGCGGATCGCCATGCGCCGCGCCCGAGCGGTCCGGCACGCGCAGGTCCTCCAGCGCCACGCCCTGGCTGTAGAGCATCCGGTAGAGGTAGTGGTCGGGCGCCAGCAGCAGATCGGCGGCGTTGGAGAACGGCGCGTCGTAGGCGAACCATTTCGCATCGCAATGGCCGTGCGGGCTGACGATCGGCAGGGCGCGGACGCCGGCGTAGAGCTCCCGGGCGATGGCGCGCACCCCCGGCTCGGCGGGGAACAGGCGGTCGTCGTCCAGGATCAGCGGCCTTGCCATTCCCTCCCCAGGATTTGCGGCGAGGCGCCGCGGCGGGTTACCGTCCGGAGTGATCCTGCCTCGTCTCAGCGATCGAACCCTGGCGCAAGCCCGAAACGGCGCCTGGGCTGGCGCCTACGACCGCGCCGGGGTGGAGATCGGCGTCGTCCATCTGGGGCCCGGCGCCTTCCACCGCGCCCACCAGGCCCCGGTGTTCGACGCCCTCCTGGCCGCCGGCGATCCGCGCTGGGGCGTCTGCGGCGTCTCGCTGCGCAGCCCGGCGGTGCGCGAGGCGCTGGCGCCGCAGGACGGGCTCTACACGCTGCTGGAGCTGGACGCCGAGCCGCGGGCGCGGATCGTCGGGGCGGTGAAGCAGGTGCTGACCGCGCCGCAGACCCCGGCCGCAGTGCTGGATCATCTGGCCGCGGTCCGCACCCGGATGGTCACCCTGACCGTCACCGAGAAGGGCTACGGCCTCACGCCGGCCGGCGAGCTCGATCTGACCCATCCCGATGTCGCCTTCGACCTCGCCCGACCCTCGGCGCCGCGCAGCGCGGTGGGCTGGCTGGTCGAGGGCTTGAGGCGTCGCCGGGGCGCCGGCGCGCCGGGGCTTTCGGTGGTCAGCTGCGACAACCTCTCCGGCAACGGCGCCAAGCTCGGGCAGGCCGTGGCGACGCTGGCGCTGGCGCAGGGCGATGCGGACCTGGCCGGCTGGATCGGGCAAGAGGCGCGGTTCCCCAACACCATGGTCGACAGCATCACCCCGGCGACCGACGCGGCGCTGAAGGCGCGGGTGCAGGGCCTCATCGGCCTCGACGACGCCTGGCCGGTGCAGCGCGAGCGCTTCACCCAGTGGGTGATCGAGGGCCCGCTGGCGGCGAATGGGCCTGACCTGGCCAGCGCCGGCGTCGCCGTGGTGGCGGACGTGCGGCCGTTCGAGCAGGCCAAGCTGGGCCTCCTCAACGGCGCCCACTCGACCCTGGCCTACCTCGGCCTGCTGGCCGGCCGCGCCACCGTGGCGGACGCCATGGCCGACCCGGCCCTGGCCGCCTTCGTGGAGCGGCTGATGCGCCAGGACATCGCGCCCACCCTGCCGCGGACCGCGGCCCTCGACCTTGACGCCTACATCGCGGCCATCCTCGTCCGGTTCCGCAACCCGGCGATCGGCCACCGGCTGGCGCAGATCGCTCAGGACGGCTCGCAGAAGCTGCCGGTGCGGCTGTTGCCGACCGTAACCGCCGCACTGTCCGCCGGCCGCCCGATCGCGCGGCTCGCGGCCCCGCTCGCCGCCTGGATGCTGTTCGCCGCCCGCCAGGTGCTCGGACCGGACCCGCTGATCGACCCCCTGGCCGCGGCGATCACCGCCATCGCCGCCGTCCCGGTGGAGGACCAACCGGAGCGCTTCCTGGCGCTAGGGGCGGTGTTTCCCCCCACCCTCGCCGCCGACCGGCGCTTCCGCGACGCCGTGACCTTGGCTCACCGCGATCTCGCGGCGGGACGGGTGGCGGCGGTGCTGGCCACGTGAGCGACCAGCGAACCTCGCTCGCTGGAGCTGGCTGAGTTTCATCCGCAGGCCCGGTCATCCCGGACAAGCCGCGAAGCGGCGCAGATCCGGGATCTCCTCGGCGCGGCGGTGTCAAACACGCAGCGAGGAGACAGATTCCGTGCTGTCCCATCCGCTCAGACGATTTCGTCGGTGAACACTTCGAAGTCCGAGAGGAAGGCGGGGCCGAAGGTGGTGGCGATGGCGACGTCGGCGGCGTCGCGTCCGATCCCCATCAGGGCGCGGCCGATCCGCGGCTGGTTGTGCCGGGCGTCGAAGGCGCGCCAGCCGCCGCCCAGCCAGACCTCGAACCAGGCGCTGAAGTCCATCGGGCCCGGCAGCACCGGGACCCGGATGTCGCCCAGGTAGCCGGTGCAGTAGCGCGCCGGGATGTTGAGGCAACGGCACAGCGTGATGGCCAGGTGCGCGTAGTCGCGGCAGACGCCGGCGCGCTCCTGGTGCGCCTCGTAGGCGGTCTTGGTGGGACGAGCGTGGCCGTAGCCGAAGGCGATCCGCTCGTGGGTATAGTCGCAGACGGCCTGCACCCGGGCCCAGCCCGGCCCGGAGCCGCCGAAGATCTGCAGGGCGATGCCCTGCAGGTGCTCCAGCTCGCAATAGCGCGAGGGCAGCAGGTACTTGATCACCTCGTCCGGCAGGTCCTCGATCGGCGACTGCGCCGCGTCCGGCAGCACCGGATCGGGCTCGCCGCTGTCGTGGATCACGAAGTCGGTGCGGAACGTCGTGCGGCCGGCCGGCGCCAGCACGCGGCTGCAGATGTTGCCGAAGCTGTCCGCGTAGCGATGCACCGGCAGCACCGGGTCGGTGTGGATGGCGTCGGGGGTCTCGAGATCAGCGGCGCGCTCGGGCCGTACGTTGAGCATCAACAGCATCGGGGTCGGGCCCGGGGTGTCGTAGACGATCCGGTACCCGGCTTTGATACGCATGTGCTGCCTTTGCGATTATCCCGAACCCGCAACTCGCAAATGCGCCGGTGGTTGCCGGGCAGCCTCGGCGTCGGCCGAGATATCGACCTCGACGTCCATGCCGAGGAAGTCCGAAGCAAGTCCCCGCCAGGAACCGTGCAGCGGCAGCGCGGTCAGCGGGTCGGTGGCGACCGCCACCCGGATCAGCCCCGCGGCGCCGACAGCGCCGTTGGTGGGATCGAAATCGGTCCAGCCCCCGTCGGGCAGATAGACCCGTACCCAGGCGTGGGTGTGTCCGTGGCCCGGGCCGGAGGACGATTTGGCCGAGCCGCTGTAGACGTAGCCGGAGGCGAAGCGCGCCGCGAGGCCAAGGCTGCGGGCCGCTTCGATCATCAGCAGCGCATAGTCGCGGCAGCTGCCGCGCCGGCGCGCCAGGGTCACCAGCGGCGTCTGCGGCGGGCCGACCGGACGCACCTCGTAGGTGAAGCCGGTCCGCAAGTGATGGGTCATGTCGCACAGCACCGCGGCGAGCCGCGTGCGCCCGACCGGCCGCAAGAAGCGCCGGGTCCAGGCCTCGACCTCGCCAGCGTCGGCGCAGCGGCGCCGGATCGAGGTGGCAAGCGCGCTCGCCTCGTCCGCGTCGTAGGCGAACGGCTCGCCGCCGATCGCGGTCTCGATGGCGTCCGGGTGGGTCGTCTCGTCCGGCCGGTGATCGATGAGCGCCCGACTCTCGACCGTCAGCTCGGCCGCTCGGGCCTGGAAGCGCGCCACCGCCACGGCCGCGTCGGTGAGGTCGTGCAGGTGGCGCAGCTGCGAGGGCTGCGGCGACAGGTCGAGCTCGTAGGCGAGCAGCCGCTGATCGAAGGCCTCGAGCGGCCGCATCCGCATCCGGTGCTCGCCAAAGGCGACCGGATTGCGATACCGGTAGGTGGTGCGGTGGCGGATGGAGACCAACGGCATTGGCTGATGACGTGGTCGATTCCCCTAACAAATCCATGCCCTTGCTGAGCCGCGACGAACGGCCGCCGTACTTTGTCGTCAATCCGGGCGCCGCCTCGCCGCTGCTGCTCGTCGGCGACCATTCCGGCGCGGCGATTCCGGCAAGCCTTGACAGGCTGGGCCTGCCGGCTTCGGCGCTGGAACGCCACATCGCTCTCGACATCGGCGTGGCGGCGCTGGGCGCGCGCCTCGCCGAGGCCCTCGGCGCGACCTTCATCGCCCAGCGGTTCTCGCGGCTGGTGATCGACTGCAACCGCGATCCGGGCCGCGCCGATTCCATCTGCGAAGTCAGCGACGAGACCGCCATCCCGGGCAACCTCGGCTTGACGGATGCGGCGCGCGCCCAGCGGCTGGCGGAGGTGTTCCAGCCCTACCACGAACGCATCGCCGCTGAGCTGGGCGCGCGGATCGGCGCCGGGCAGGCCCCGCGGCTGGTCGCCCTGCACTCGTTCACCCCGGTGCTGGCGGGCGAGGCGCGGCCGTGGCGCTTCGGCGTGCTGCGCCTGGAGGGCTCGCGCTTCAGCCAGGCCATGCTGGAACGGCTGCGGCGCGCGATCGGCGCCGGCGCGGTCGGCGACAACCAGCCCTACAGGATGGACGCCACCGACTACACCGTCGCCCGCCACGCCCTCGCCCGCGGTCTCGACTACCTGGAGCTGGAGGTCCGCCAGGACACCATCGCCGACGCCCCCGGCCAGGCCGAGACGGCGGCCCTGCTGGCGCCGCTGCTGGCCGCGGCCTAGCTGGGGGCCGTGGACAGATCGGTGAGCGCGCAGGCGGCGCCGCCGCTCGTCCGCGTCGCGACCGCGGCCGGGTCGAGCGTGCAGCGCAGGGGCTTGGCCCCGATCGTCGCCTGTCCCATCCCGACGTCCTGCTGCAGGCCGGTGAGATTCAGCGCCGCGCTCAGCTCGCTGGCCGCGCGGGAGGTCAGATGCACGGTCTTGGCGCCGAAGGTCAGATCGCAGGTCCAGGCCCTCAAATCGCGACTGCTGGACGTGCAGGCGACCGCGTCCGCGCTGACCTGGAATTTCGCCGCCGCGGCGTCAAGCGTCGGCTGGCCGGCCAGGTAGTGAGTCAGCACCGCCTTGTCGGCCGCGGACAAGCTCGGCGAATAGACGCCGACGAGTGTGGCCACGAGCATCGATGCATCGTCATCGAGGTTGAGCAGCGGCGGGGGTTGCGCGGACGGGTCGGGCGCGGGCCCTAACGACGCGGCGGTCGGCGTGAATGTGCAATCGGCGCCGCCGCTCGCCTCGGCCGAGAGGGTGGCCGCGTCGAGCGTGCAGTTCAGGGCCGACACCGACAGGCTGTAGGGCGCGGCGGGCGTCGGCGCGGAGTCGTCGATGGCCATCTCCAGCGCCGTGAACACCTGGCTGGCGGCCCGGGCGGTCAGATGGATGGTGTTCGCGCCGAGCTTCAGGGCGCAGGCGAAGGCCGTCGCGTCCTTGTCGCCGGCCGTGCAGCTCACCTGGTCCGCGGCGACCACGATCTTCCCGGCCCCGGCGTCGGTCTTGCCCACGCGGGCCAGGAAGTGGGTCAGCGCCGCCTTGTCGGCCGCGCTCACGGTCGGTGAATAGCCCCCGACGAGCGTGGCCAGGAGCAGCGCCGACTCATCCGGATCGTCCAGCTGACCTGGGGGTTGCGCGGCCGCGCCCCCTGCCGCGAACGCGACGCCCGTCGCCAGGGCGACGGCGGTAAAACGCTTCATGACGATCTTTCCACCAACAACCGCGGACATCGCGATCCCCGAATCGACGCTAAGAGCGCAGCTGCGCGCCGCCAAGGGGCCCCTCGAGGCCGGCGCCCAGCGAAAACCCGTCCTTCAGCCCGACCCCGGTGAGCTGCAGGCCGCGGGCGGCGGTCAGCAGCCATGCGATCCGCGCCGCCGCCTCGTCCACGGGCAGGCCGGCGGGGCGGATGTTGGAGACGCAGTTGCGCTCGGAGTCGAGCCGGCCAATCCGCGGGCCCCAAGTGACGTAGGCGCCCAGGCTGTCGGCGGCGCTGAGGCCCGGCCGCTCGCCGATCAGCACCACCACCATCCGCGCCCCGAGAAGTTCCCCGATCTCGTCGCCCAGCGCCACCCGCGCCTGCCGGGCGATGACGACCGGCGCCGCGCGCCAGCCCGGCAGCCGCGCCAGCAGGGCCCGCGCCACCGCTGGGCCGCGCTCGGCCACCGCGGCGGGGGAAAGGCCGTCGGCCAGCACGATGGCGAGGTCCCAGTCGCCGGGCTGGAGGCGCTCGCGACTCTCC
>Ga0302326_10029322_pt1 | contig 11045 bp, 7 predicted proteins | sample Palsa_T0_3_FD_202264 | JGI IMG/M metagenome (GOLD analysis project Ga0302326, IMG submission 202264) | Peat permafrost microbial communities from Stordalen Mire near Abisko, Sweden - Palsa_T0_3 | ecosystem: Environmental > Terrestrial > Soil > Palsa > Peat permafrost | place: Sweden: Abisko...
CTCACCACCCGGGCGCTGCTCCGCGCCGCCGCCCGTGTGACCCTGGACTCATGACGATGCGGGTCGCGGTCACGGTGAACGGCACCGAGTACGCGCGCGAGGTGGAGCCGCGGCTGCTGCTGATCCACTTCCTCCGCGACGAGCTCGGCCTGACCGGCAGTCACTGGGGCTGTGACACGTCCAACTGCGGCAGCTGCGTGGTGTGGCTGGACACAAGGCCGGTCAAGTCGTGCACGGTCCTCGCGGCCATGGCCGACGGGCGCGCGGTGCGCACCGTGGAGGGCCTGGAGCGCGACGGGCAGCTCGATCCGGTCCAGCAGGGGTTCATCGAATGCCACGGCCTGCAGTGCGGTTTCTGCACGTCCGGCATGATGATGACCGCCCGCTGGCTGCTCGATCATCACCCCGATCCGGACGAAGCGCAGATCCGCGAGGCGATCTCCGGGCAGATCTGCCGGTGTACCGGGTACGAGAATATTGTCCGTTCCGTCCGTTGGGCGGCCAAACATGCCCAGGCCGGGCCCGACGCGAACGGACCCCTGGCATGACCGGCCCCCCCGACGGGCCGCCGCCTGGGTTCGGCCCGCGGCTGCGCAAGGAGGACCAGCGGTTCGTCCGCGGCAAGGGCACCTTCACCGACGACGTGCAGCTGCCCGGCATGCTGTACGGGGCGGTGCTGCGCAGCCCGCACCCGCACGCCCGCATCGTGTCCATCGACACCGTCGCGGCCGAGGCGCATCCCAAGGTCAAGGCGGTCATCACCGGCGAGACCCTGTCCGCGCGGGGCCTGGCCTGGATGCCCACCCTGTCCGCCGACACCCAGGCCGTGCTGGCCACCGACAAGGTGCGGTTCCAGGGTCAGGAGGTCGCGTTCGTGGTCGCCGAGGACCGCTACTCGGCCCGGGACGCGCTCGAGCTGATCGACGTGGAGTACGAGCCGCTGCCCGCCGTGGTCGACGCGCTCCGCGCGCTGGAGCCGGGCGCGCCGCTCATCCGCGACGACCTGCCGGGCCGGACCGACAACCACATCTTCGACTGGGAGGCGGGCGACGCGGACCGGACCGAGGCGGTCTTCGCCGCCGCCGAGGTCACCGTGACCCAGGACATGCTCTACCCGCGGGTGCACCCGGCCCCGCTCGAGACCTGCGGCGCGGTCGCGGACTTCGACCAGGTCAGCGGCAAGCTGACGATCTGGGCCACGAGTCAGGCCCCGCACGCGCACCGGACCCTGTACTCGATGGTGACCGGCCTGCCCGAGCACAAGATCAGGGTGATCTCGCCGGATATTGGCGGCGGGTTCGGCAACAAGGTGCCCATCTACCCCGGCTACATCTGCGCGATCGTCGGCTCGATGCTGACCGGCCAGCCCGTCAAGTGGATGGAGGACCGGTCGGAGAACCTGATGTCCACCTGCTTCGCCCGGGACTTCCACATGCACGGCGAGCTGGCGGCCAGCCGGGACGGCAAGATCCGGGCGGTGCGGGTCAAGGTGCTCGCGGACCACGGCGCGTTCAACGGCGTCGCCCAGCCCAGCAAGTACCCGGCCGGGTTCTTCGGCGTGTTCACCGGCTCCTACGACCTGGAGGCCGCGCACTGCGCGGTGACCGGCGTCTACACCAACAAGGCCCCCGGCGGGGTGGCGTACTCCTGCTCGTTCCGGATCACCGAGGCGGTCTACCTGGTCGAGCGGATGGTCGACGTGCTCGCGTTCGAACTCGGGCTGGACCCCGCCGAGCTGCGGCTGGCCAACCTGCTCCAGCCGGCCCAGTTCCCGTACACCTGCCAGACCGGCTGGGTCTACGACTCAGGGGACTACCCACGCGCGCTGCGCCTGGCCATGGATCTGGCAGGCTACGAAGACCTAAGAAAAGAACAATATTCTGAACGGGCCCGCGGTCACCTCATGGGAATCGGTATCAGCTTCTTCACCGAGGCCGTGGGGGCGGGGCCAAGGAAGCACATGGACATCCTGGGCTTCGGCATGGCGGACGGCGTGGAGCTGCGGATCCACCCGACCGGCAGCGCGGTGCTCCGGATCTCGGTGCAGACCCAGGGCCAGGGCCACGAGACCACCTTCGCCCAGATCGTCGCCGAGGAGCTCGGCCTTTCCCCCGACGACGTCGAGGTCGTGCACGGGGACACCGACCAGACCCCGTTCGGCCTGGGCACCTACGGGTCCCGGTCCACGCCGGTCTCCGGTGCGGCGACCGCGATGGTGGCCCGCAAGGTGCGCGAGCGGGCCCGGATCGTCGCCTCGGCCATGCTCGAGGTCGACCCGGCCGACCTGGAGTGGGAACGCGGCCGCTGGTTCGTCCGCGGCGACCCGGACCAGGGCAAGACGATGGCGCAGATCGCGATGGCCTCGCACTCCAACCTGGAGCTGCCGGAGGGCATCGAGGGCCACCTGGACGCGACCTGCGTCTACAACCCGCCCAACCTGACCTACCCGTTCGGCGCCTATATCTGCGTGGTCGACGTGGATCCGGGCACCGGCGAGGTCGCGGTCCGGCGGTTCATCGCGGTGGACGACTGCGGGGTGCGGATCAACCCGATGATCGTCGAGGGCCAGGTGCACGGCGGGCTCGCGGACGGGATCGGGATGGCGCTGATGGAGGGCATCGCGTTCGACACCGACGGCAACTGCCTGGGCGGCTCGTTCATGGACTACCTGCTGCCCACCGCGCTGGAGTGCCCGTCCTGGGAGCTCGGCCAGACCGTCACCCCGTCGCCGCATCATCCCTTCGGCGCCAAGGGGGTGGGCGAGTCGGCCACGGTCGGGTCGCCGCCCGCCGTGGTCAACGCGGTCATCGACGCGCTCCGCCCCTACGGCGTCCGCCACGCCGACATGCCGCTCACCCCCGCCCAGGTCTGGCGCGCCATCCAGGGCCGCCCCCTCCGCACCGACCTGGCCATCACGTAGCTGAGCTGCCCCCAGACGAACAGCCCGCTCTAGGGCACCTCATGATCGTGGCCAGTTTTGGGCAAATAGCGCCCGTTTCTGGCCACGATCATGGAGCTTAGGTGACGTTGACCTTGATGGTGTGGTATCCGGTCGCGCCGTTGGGTTCGGTCCGGTGTACGACTGCGGTCTGGGTGTGGCCGGTCTGGTCGGTGGCGCGTACCTGGAGTACGTGCGGTCCTGGGGTGGCGTCCCAGACGTAGTACCACTGCCGCCAGGTATCGATCGTGTCCTGGACGGCCAGCTTCGCGTCGTACCAGATGCCGTCGACGGACACCTCGACGGCCTCGATGCCGCGGTGCTGGGCCCAGGCGACGCCGGCGATCGTCACCTGGCCCGCGGCCAGGTTGGTGCCGCCACCCTTCGGGACGTCGATGCGCGACTCGGTCTTGATCGGCGCCTGCTGGGACCAGCCCTGCTTCACCCAGTAGGCGTCGAACGCGCCGAAGGTGGTGAGCTCCATGTCGACGACCCACTTGGTCGCGGACACGTAGCCGTAAAGCCCGGGTATCACCGCCCGCACCGGGTAGCCGTGCTCGACCGGAAGCAACTGGCCGTTCATGCCCACCGCGAGCAGCGACTTGCGGCCGTCCAGGACCGGGTCGGTGGCCACGCCGATGGTCATCCCCTTGACGTCCCGCATGACGATCTGGTCCGCGCCGGACTGGATCCCCGCCTCGCGCAGCACGTCGGCCAGCAGGATGCCCTGCCACCGGGCGTTGCCGATGTAACCGCCGCCGACCGCCTCCGACACGCAGGTCAGGGTCACGTCGTGCTCGACCATGGGCCGCCGGATCAGATCATCGAACGTCAGGGTCACCGGCTTGTCCACCATGCCGTGGATGCGCAGCTGCCAGGTGGACGCCGCGACCTGCGGCACCACCAGGGCGGTGTCGACCCGGTAGAAGGTCGAGTCCGGCGTGTAGAACGGAGACAGGCCGGAGATGTTCAGCGTCTCGTCGGCCGGCAGCGGCGTCATCGGGGCGATCTTGAGCTCAGCGGGCTTAACGGGCCGGGCCGGTGCCGAGGCGGTGCCGTTGGCCGCCGGCGGGCGCGCGCGGAGACGCCTGCTGAGCAGGAGCTCGCCGCTGACCCCGGCCGCGGCCGCGGTCACGCCGGTGACACCCGCCGCGGCCAGGAACTTGCGTCGGTCGACGGTAGTCGTCATCAGGCTCTCCTCCGACTGCCGCCGCGAGCGGGCCGGACCGGCACGGCCGGCGCCGACGAACGCACCAGCCACAGCAGCGCCGCCGCGCCGGCGATGCCGCCGATGACCCAGGGGATGACTTCCCCAGGCCCGCCCTGCGGTCTGGTGATCGTGACAAAGGCGGCGACCAGCACGCCGGCCGCGACGCTCGCCACTCCGAGCGCGGGCGCGCGCCTGGTCAGGACCCCGATCGTCATTGCCAGCAAGGCGATGACGACGTACATGCCGAGCAGCAGCGCGGCCCGGCCGTGCGTGCCGAAGTGCGCCATCACCAGGTTCTTCAGCGCCGCCGGCGTCCGGTCGATGAACACGTTGCCGACGGCAACGACCGGCGAGACCGGCGGCCGGACGACCGCCGCGGCCAAGGTGGTGACGCCGATCACGACGGCCGCGGCCAGGAACCCCGTCACCGCCCCGACCAGCACCCCGCGACGTCTCCGTTCCTGCCTGCGGTCCCGGTCAGCCTGCCACTGATCCGGAAGCACCCCGGCATCAGGAGCCATCAGCATCAGCCCCGACGACCTCGGTTCGGCGTAGTGGCCCCGATCCCGGTAATCGTCGGCCGCCGCGCCGTCCGCGTCGAGCCCGTATCCGTCCGCCGCCCCGTCAACGTCGAGTCCGTAGCCACCGCGGCTTGCGTGCTGGTTGTCGTGATCGCTCCAGCCAGTGCCGTTCCCGTAGTCCGCATACGCATCCGGGGCACCGTAGCCGTTTCGGGCCGCGTCGAACCTCTCGGTGGCCACGCCGTAGCCGCCGCCGTCGAACGCGTCCGCGGGCTCGCCGTAATAACCCGCTACTCCGCTGTGGTCATCGTGACCGCCCCTGCCGTAGGCATAACCATCCGGCGCAGCGGGCAACGGGTCGATCACACGAGTTGGCCGGTAATCGCGATATTCGTGATCGTCCGATCCGTCGAACGCGTCCTGATAGCCGGCCTCCGCCCGGTAATCCGGCCGGACCCCGTAAGCAGGTTCCGCCTGGTATCCCGGCTCGACTCCATAAGCAGGTTCCGCCTGGTATCCCTGGTCGGACTCGTAGGCGCGCTGGGCCTGGTATCCCTGGTCGGACTCGTAGGCGCGCTGGCCCTGGTAGCCCTGGTCGGACTCGTAGGCGCGCTGGCCCTGGTAGGCGCGCTGGCCCTGGTAGGCCGGGCCGGACTCGTAGGCGGGCTCGGCCTGGTAGCCCGACTGGCCTGGGTAGGCGACCTGACCCTGGTAGGCCAGTTCGCGCTGGTATCCCGGCTGGCCTTGGTATCCCGGCTGGCCTTGGTATCCCGGCTGGCCTTGGTATCCCGGCTGGCCTTGGTAGCCCGGCTGCGACTGGGAACTCGCGTCGGCCCAAGACAAGCCCTCGTCCGTGGCCTCGTCTTGGCCTGCGGCCTGATCGGCGTCCCGGTTGGCGTTGTCGTCCCGGTAGGCCGGCCAGGCCCGCGGCGGTGTCGCTTGCGGCCAGCCCCCTTGCCGGGGCGGCATCGCGCGGCGCGACGGATCGTAGCTCATAACCTTATTCACGCTCGTGACGGCCTATCTCGTTTGACCTTTGCCTCAGGGGTAACCAACCGGTAAGAAAAAGCGCTCAGCTATTCCTTTCGGTCAGACCCGCACTTCGCCTGGTTCACGCTTCGGGAGTGCGCTCAGGCGGGGCGCATCGACGGTGGCCGGCCGCAGGATGGCCGCAGAGGTCGACTCGCGGGTGGCGCCTGCCGCAGCCGATTGGAACGCGCTATGACCCGGAACGACCGGATGGCGCCGACCGCCATCTCACGGTGAGCGCGTGATCGCCCCGTCACCGCCCCGAGACGTCGCAGCCGCCACAGGGCAGCGCTCCCGTCACGCCAGGCGGAGCGGTTCTCCGGTTACCGCGGTGGATCCGGGCTCCGCGGTGGATCCGGTGCGCGGGAGGCCCGGAACCTTGGCCACACAACAGCCGGGAAGCGCGACGGCATGCTGCGGCAGCCTCGGGCCGCGAAACTAAGGGCCTGCAGGGGCCGCCGTGGCCCGTGTGGCCAGCGTGATGCTCAGCTAGCCGACCCTATGTTCCATCGGTCCGGTCTGGTGCGGCCCTATGTTCCATCGGTCCGGTCCGGTCCGGTCCGGTCCGGTCTGGTGCGGTCCGGTCTGGTGCGGTCCGGTCTGGTGCGGTCCGGTCTGGTGCGGTCCGGTCTGGTGCGGTCCGGTCCGGTCCGGTGGGGTCCGGTCCGGGCGAGGCGGGGAGCGGGCAAACGCGTTCAGCCGATCCCCGGCTAGTGCCGAGGATGGTGACCGGTGCCGTTGGCGCGAGCGATCACAGGCTGATCGTGGCTTCGATGGTGAGCCGCCGCTGCACGCAGGCCATTTCGGACTTGGCATATGGGATACCCGGGGAGGGGTTAGTCGGCCGTGAGGGCGGGGACAGCTGCGATATTGAGGTCGGCCGCGACCGCGGCTGCCGCATCGACGGGCTGCGTTCCAGCCGGAACGGTGCCGCCCCGGGCTAGCTCGCGCCGGGTCACTTCGCGCCGGGCTAGTTCGCGGCGGGCTAGTTCGCGGCGGGCTAGTTCGCGGCGGACCAGCCAGCCGGCGGCTACGACCAGCACCGGGACCCCGTAGGCGATCGCGTCGACGAGACGGGAGGGCGGGGTGTACCGGCCCATCCCGGGCTCGGCGGCGTAGTACGCGCCCGCGGCGAAGGCGAGCCATTCCACCCGGCCGTCGAAAGCGACCAGCATCACCAGGATCAGCGCGTACCACTGGTAGTGCGGCGTGGTGACGGCCAGGGCGGCCGCGGTCATCACGAGGGCACCTTGCCACGGCCGGCCAGGGTCGCCGAACTGCAGCACGGCCAGCGCGACCGCGGCCAGGATGAGGACCGCCATGGCGGAGGCCAGCGGCCCGGTCACGAGCAGGCCGATGATCCCGTACCTGGTCCCGGAGGTGTAGTTCTCCTGCTGCAGGTAACCGGGCAGGAATCCGATCACCTTGCTGCCGACCGCGAGCAGGTGCGGCACGTAGACCGCGATGAACGCGCTGCTGGCGGCGGCGGCGATGGTGAACCGGCGGCGCCACAGGCCCACCCGGAGGGATCTGGAGGTGTCGTCCCCCCGGGCCAGCAACGCGGGTATGGTCAGCGCGGGCGTCGGCTTGGTCGCGATGGCCAGGCCGAGCAGGATCCCGCCCAGGATGGTCCGGCGGGTGGTGCGCGCGGTGGCCAGCATCAGGAGCGCGGCCGCGGCCAGGCCGGCCGCGACCACGTCCACGTGGGCGCTGTTGCCGGCCTCGAGGGCCACCATCGGACACCAGGACCACAGCGCGGCCGTGCGCACGTCCCGGCCCAGCCGGCGCAGGCCGAACAGCAGCAATACCGTGACCAGGACGGCGACCAGCGCGGTGGCCCCCTGAATAGGTTTGGTCGAGGAAGCGCCCCCCGGCAGGTAGTGCACGCCGAGGAAGTACGCCTCGGCCACCGGCGGGTAGATGGTGGGAACCGTCGGCCGGTTGATCGCGGTGCAGCCCGCGGCGAGTTCGGCGGCCGGATGGCTGACGACGTAGGACTGCGACACGCAGTACTCGGCCCCGGGGTGGAAGAGGAAGTCATCTCGCAGGCCGGTGAGCTGCCTGGCCGTCGGGACGTACGCGTACGGGTCGACGCCCGCGGCCTGCACCCGGCCGTCCCAGATGTAGCGGTAGAGGTCGTTGCTGTTCTCCGGCGGCGCCGACACCGCGACCAGCTGGACGGCGACGCCGCCGAGCAGGATCAAGGCGACCGCGGACCGCAGCGGCACCTTCCGCAGCAGCCAGGCGGCGGCGATGAACGCCAGCCACGCGCCGATCAGCAGCGGCAGCGGGCGTACCCGCGCGGGATCGTGGCCGGGCCGGACGAGCAGCAGCACCAGGCCGGCGATCACGATGAGGGCGCCGCTGATCGCGGCTACGCGAAGTTTTGCGTTCATGATGGGTGGGCTGCCATCTCGGGAAATCGCGGGGTCATCGGCGCGGGGATCGGTAAGCATTTCTTTACGGGGTCACCACCGATCGTTCCGAAAAAAACGGACTGCCAGCTATCGAGGCGAACCACCGGTCGTCGACGGTCCAGATCTCGACCTGGCCAAGCCCGGCGTCGTCGGCCACCTCCGCGATCTGATCGGCACCGACGTAGGCCCAGGGGAACCAGGCGCTGGCGGATTCGGCGTGGCACAGCCGGACCCGCTCGCGGCGCAGCGGCGACCCCGGCGGGTCGAGTTCCACGATGGCCCGGCCGCGCGGTGCGAGCAGTTCGGCGACCCGGCTCAGCAAGGCCGCCGGATCGCCGCCGATCCCGATGTTCCCGTCGGCGAGCAGCACCGTGGTCCAGCGGCCGGTCCCCGGGACCCGGTCGAACACGTCGCGCAGCATCACCAGCGCCCCTGACGAACGGGCCAGGTCCACCGCGTACGGGGTGATGTCGATGCCGAGGGCAGGGATGCCGCGTTCGGCCAGGGCCACGGTCAGCCGGCCTGGTCCCGAACCGATATCCAGCGTCGGCCCCTGGCAGCGGTCGAGGATCGATCTGTCGCCGGGGCTTTCGTGTAGCCAGCCCTCCACGGAAAGCGGCTTGCGGCTGCCGTCGGCGTGCTCGATCTCCGGCCGCGCCCAGCCGGCCAGCGCGTGCTCGTAAAGTTCTCCGATCACGCAGACTCCTACCCTTCGTCCCTGGGATGGTCGCGCGGCCAGGGTGGCACCCCGGCGGCGATCGCTCGACTTCCCGCCGCCCGTGGCGGCGTGAGAACATCCCTCAGTGTTAACCCAGGTAATTTGTCCGCGGAGTCGGATGAGCCCCGATCGGGCCGGACCTCACAGAATCGTCACTGTGCTTACGGACTGATGACGCTTTTGCCCGGTTAACTGGCTCGAAGGGTTGCCGGCGTCTTACCTTGGAGACGTAGCCATTAACTTTTTGCTGGCCTGGAGAACGGAAAACCTTGGTAAATAACCCCGATCCGCCAGGCCGGATCGTCGTCGTCGACGACGACCCGACCGTGGCGGACGTTGTCGGGCGGTACCTCAAACGTGATGGTCATACCGTCGAATGCGTGCACGACGGGTACGAGGCGCTGCGCCGGGTGGCCGAGGAGCCGCCCGACCTGGTCGTGCTCGACCTGATGCTGCCCGGCATGGACGGTCTGGAGGTTTGCCGCAGGCTGCGGGCCCGCTGGCCGATTCCGGTGGTCATGCTGACCGCCCTCGGCGACGAGACCGACCGCCTGGTCGGCTTCGAGACCGGCGCGGACGACTACGTCACCAAGCCGTTCAGCCCCCGCGAGCTGGCGCTCCGGGTCCGCTCGGTGCTGCGCAGGTCCCGCGGGGCCGGCCTGCCCGACCAGGCTGACCTGGGCACCATCACCGACGGCGAGCTGCTGGTCGACCTGTCCGCGCACGAAGTCAGGACCGACGGCAAGCTCGTCCAGCTGACCTCGCGGGAGTACGACCTGCTGGTCTTCCTCATGCGCAACCCGCGCAAGGCCTTTACCCGGGAGCAGCTGCTCACCGAGGTGTGGAGCTGGACGTTCGGCGATACCTCCACCGTCACCGTGCACGTGCGGCGGCTGCGGGAGAAACTCGAGCCCGACCCGACCCTGCCCCGGCGCATCGTCACCGTGTGGGGTGTCGGGTACCGATACGAGCCGGAAGCGGCGTGATGACCATGCACGGTGACCTTGCCATCGCAGGCATCCAGTGGTCGGACCTGGCGGCCATCAGCGAGCGGGTGGTGATCCTCTCGGTGGTCGTGACGTTCCTCGGGATCGGCCTGCTCAGGCTGCTCGCGGCGAAATCCGTCGCGCTGATGCTGACCCTGGTGGTCGCGGTGTCGGTGATCTGCTCGCTGCTCGGAGTGGGCGTCATCGCCTGGCTGATGATGGGCAGTACCTCCGACCGTGACGTCATGATCGACCTGATGGCGATCGCCGGCCTGGGCGGCTTCGCCGTCGCCATGTTCGTCGGGCGGCGGCTCATCACGGCCAGCCACGCGCTTTCCTCGGCGGTGCAGAACGTCGGTGAGAGCGGTGTCTACATCGCGCCGCAGATGACGCTGCCCGCTGAGCTCGCCGAGCTCTCTTCCGAGCTCGAGGTGACGCACGAACGGCTGACGCAGGCCCGGACCAGGGAGCGTGCCCTGGAGGCCAGCCGGCGTGAGCTCGTCGCCTGGGTCAGCCATGACCTGCGCACCCCCCTGGCCGGGCTGCGGGCGATGGCCGAGGCCCTCGAGGACCAGGTAGTCGTCGATCCACGTGAGGTGTCCCAGTACCACACGCAGATCCGGCGTGAGGTGGACCGGCTCACGGCGATGATCGACGACCTGTTCGAGCTGTCCCGGATCCACGCGGGCGCGCTGCGGCTGGCCCGGCGCATGGTCGGGCTCGAGGACCTGGTCGCCGAGGTCGTGGCCAGCGCCGAGCCGGTGGCCCGGGCCAAGGGCGTCCGGCTCTCCGGGGCCGCGGTACGCGGCATGCCGGTGTTCGTCGACTCGGCCGAGATGGGCCGGGCGCTGCGTAACCTGGTAACCAACGCGATCAGGCACACGCCGCCCGAGGGCGGTGTCGAGGTGCTGGCCGAGGTGCAGGGCGGGATGGCGTGCGTGAGCGTGTCGGACGCGTGCGGCGGGATTCCGCCCGGTGATCTCCCTCGGGTGTTCGACGTGGCGTTCCGCGGCGAGTCGGCGCGCACCCCGGGACCGCAGGAAGGCGCCGGGCTCGGCCTGTCGATCGCGCGCGGCATCGTCGAGGCGCACTCCGGCCAGATCGCCGTGCGCAACGCGGGTCCCGGCTGTCAGTTCCTCATCAGGCTGCCGCTGGCCCGTTCGAGCGCGCCGGCTATCAACCGCACCGTACCCCGCCGTCGCGCCTCCGTAGCCAGCCCCGACGAG
>Ga0302326_10029325_pt1 | contig 11044 bp, 11 predicted proteins | sample Palsa_T0_3_FD_202264 | JGI IMG/M metagenome (GOLD analysis project Ga0302326, IMG submission 202264) | Peat permafrost microbial communities from Stordalen Mire near Abisko, Sweden - Palsa_T0_3 | ecosystem: Environmental > Terrestrial > Soil > Palsa > Peat permafrost | place: Sweden: Abisko...
CCAGAAATGAATCTCCCAAGCAGAAAATCATCCCGAGTTGAGCCAGCAAACGGTTGACGGGCTTCAGCGTTGCGTACAATGCGAACGCCAGTACAACGCTACTCAAAGTCACAATCAGCACAGTGGATAGGGCTGCTCGGTATAAACGTTCCGACGCTGCGATTCTCTTGGCAGTTTCTGCGAAGGTACCGCTCCCCGCGATGTGGGAGAGAACCAAGCCGCTGCCGAGAGCAAGGACGATATCTCCGAGGAACAGAAACCCCGCAAGTCTCGCGTATCTTCGTTGTGTGTTATTTTCGATGTCGGGATCGCATTCGATGTTCCGCTTTGTAACGCGCTGTCCGCCGTCGGCTACTACGTCTTCCATCTTCTTCAAGGATTGAGGTTCCAGTTCCATGGTACGTTAATGAGCACAAAAAGGTTCAAGTTGGGCATCCTGCTACGCTAAGTCTGCCTATTTCTTCCAAGGTTTGTCACATCGAGGCGATCGTGGGCTGTAACAAGCTTTCTAGGCCGGCAATGCGGGAAATCCCGCTATTCCATGAGGAAGGTCGCTACACGCCCGAGTTTGTGTCTTCCAGTCGCAGCAATGCGACCGTTCGGAAAGCTTCGTCGTTCATGGTATGGCTGAAAGAATTTCAGACGCAAAATTGCCCCTATGAATAGCCGGTCTCGGACGGTAATGAATATCTTGTGCTGGGTCTTGATCGCACTACTCGCAGTTGCGACGCTGCGCTGGATCGTCTGGGGTAGCCATCAGCCTAGACCTCACTCGGTCTGGGGCGAACCGCCCGAAAAGCCGTTGAACTAAGAAGGAAGCGCATCTCTTGGACGCCATTACATTGGCCATCCTGCCCTTGCCACCGCGGCGCTCGCATCCTTGTAGGCATGCCACCACTGAGTGAGCGATTCTTTTGTCACCGGTTCTGCCATCAGGTGAGTGGGCTCAATCTGATCTTCCTACGTATCTTCCGCAGCCGAGGTTTTCTGTCATGTTCATCCCCGAGCGCAACAAGAACCCGTAGCTCCGGTAGCCGGTTTCGGCATCGACGGGGGGCATCATCGCCATAGGATAGACCTTCTTGTACGGCCACACAGCCACGGTGACGACGACATCCTCCAGTAGTTTTCCTCGTGCGAGCAAAAAGGCGCGGATCGCCTTCTCCTGCCGGCCAAGATACAGTTTCGGAGGCTGTCCCCCTTCGACTGCGCTCCAACGCCCGGTCCCACGCCAGAAGATGCTTAACGCAAAATAGACGAGCTTTGCAATGTCCACTTCTGGAATGTTCGCTTGGGAAAACAAGAGATCATTGCCATTCACTGTCGGGGACTTCGAATTCAATAAGGTATGAAGCCAGAACGGATCACCGTAGTTCTGCGGAAGTTCGTTCAGAATCTCCACGCTTCGACGCCTTTATTAAAGCGCTCCTCACGGGCGCCGCAAAATTTGTAGTCTCTGACCTGCAGTGAGCTTTGTTTGGCCTTACCAGCTGAAAGGACAACCGGATTTGGATTCTTAAGGTCACTCGCTCGCATCTTTTTGTATCGGCTCTTGGGCAGATAATGACTATCGCGCAAGTTGGCAACTGCATGGCAAAGTTCGCATTTACCTCGCTTCATCGTGCTACCCAGCTAGGTATCCTGCTAATCTGCGATAGGGCGATTCCTCCACAATTCAACAGGAGTCAGCGACTCAGACATTTGAGCCTCGACACCCGGGCAGGGGCCATAGCCACATGGCTTGTCCGGATCCAGTGCGCGACACCTCCTCATGGCTACCAACTTCACTCGTTCTCATCTATCACGAGCTATTTTCTGAGCGGGTAGTACATACGACTCTTGCTGCTGCAACTCTGTGCTTGAGTCGCCTCACTATTTGCAAGCAAGGAACCTCTAACAATTCTTAACAAAATGGAAACATATCTTAACGAACCGGATACCGCAAAAGCGTTAAGTTAGCAGCATCCCGAGGTGAAGTTTCCATCAACCAGAAACAAAACCAATCTTAGGAGTAATTTGTGACAATATTGCACAGTCCGATCCGACAAGTGATCATCGTGTTGCTGACTGGAGGCGTGTTTGCATCATTTGGGTGTGGCAGCGGCGATAAAACACAAGTCAAGTTGCGTTCGATGGATGCGACCCCGCAAGAATCCGAAATCGACGTTTCGCTCGACGGCAACAGTTTCGCGAGTGCTGTCGCGTATGGCACGGCTTCAGATTATAGTTCCGTGGGCTCCGGTTCCCACACTCTGCAGGTCTACCCGCCGGGTGTAGCCACTGCTTACATCGACCAAACCATCAGTCTGACCTCTGGTGATAAGTACACGGTGCTGTCGGCCAATGTACTGTCGAGCGCCAACGCCTTACTGTTGGTGGACGAAAACTCCACCCCGGCTTCGAACACCGCCGAGTTGCGAATCGTCAATGCCTCGCCAGCTTTAGGAACCGTGGACGTCTACATAGTCTCACCCGGCACGAACCTCAGCACCGTTTCACCAACCATCAGTGGATTGGCGTTCGAGGCGGTTTCGACTTATCAGTCACTGACCGCCAAAACGGCGTACGAAGTCTATTTCACGCTTAAGAATCAGAAAACCGCACAGCTCGATAGTGGTCCGGTGACATACACCAACGCAGAGATTCGCACGATGGTTGCTCTGAACGGCGAGGCGGGCGGCTATACTTTCGCGGTATTGGATGACCTAAACTAAACTACCTCTCTGGAGGCACTCGCATTTTGCCGGAACCCGAGCCTCCAGGCCGTGTTTCGTAATACCGAAACGGCTCTCGACGTTCCAGGGTTGCGCTCGTCACAATCGTTACTAAATTCCACCCTTGGGTCGTTCAAGGTAGTGAGGTGACACTTAGTCAGGTCATCGAGATGTGCCAAGCAATGCGCTATCATGCTCCGCCAATGCTGGCTAGCATCAGGATCGAGTGTCGTTGCGGAACGCTTCTAATTCCTACTCGTGCCGCAATGCCTCGATGGGGTCGAGGCGTGCCGCGCGCTTCGCGGGCAAATATCCGAACATGACGCCGATAGCGCCTGAAAAAACGAATGCTATCACATTGATTTGAGCGTTAAACACGAACGGAATTCGCATGCCCCTGGAAACAAGAACTGAAGCGATCATGGCTAGAAACAGTCCCACAACTCCGCCGACCGAGGACAGCGTGACGGCCTCGACCAAAAACTGTAGCAGCACTTCGCGTTCCCGAGCGCCGATCGCGAGCCGAGTGCCAATTTCGCGGGTGCGCTCAGTGACTGAAACCATCATTACGTTCATGATACCAATGCCCCCCACCAGCAGACTGACTGCGGCTACCGCGCCGAGCAATGCCGTAAGCACGCGTGTCGCGCCAGACATAGTCTCGGCGATTTCCTTGGTATCCAGAACGTTGAAATCGTCCTGCTCGACGCCGGAGAGGTGACGGCGCTCGCGCAAAAGCGCTCCAATCTGTCTCTGGACCAGTTCCGTCGGCCGGCCCTCGATCACGGATACGATCACCGAGTTCACATCCTGCGAACCCGACAGGCGCCGCTGAAGAGTGCGCAGAGGTATCACGACCGTGTCGTCCTGGTCTCGTCCCATCGAGGCCTGCCCCTTGGAAGTGAGCAGGCCGATCACCTCGCAGGAAAAAGTTTTGACACGTATTTCATTGCCTACAGGATTCTGAGTCCCAAAGAGATTCTTTCTTACTGTCTCGCCGACGACGCAGACTGCCTTGCCGGTACGCTCTTCCGCATCCGTGAATGTTCTTCCCGAGCTCAGATGCCAGCTGCCAGCGGTGAAGTAATCGTCCGTACTTCCCGTAACAGAGGTTGTCCAATTCTTTCCCGCCGATATAACCGTGACACTTTCACTCGCGGTGGGCGCAACGGCCTTGAGCCCGCCGATCTGCGAGCGGATGGCCTCCGCGTCGCTGATCTTGAACGCGTGCGCGCTGGCGCCGGCGTTCCCTGCTCCGAAACGTTGACCGGGCATCGCGATCAACAGATTGCTCCCCAGACTCGCGATTTGATCCGAAACCGCCTTCGTAGCTCCGTTCCCAAGAGTAACCATCGTGATCACCGCCGAAACGCCGATCACAACGCCGAGCACGGTAAGAAACGAGCGCATGGCATTGCGCTGCATCTGTTTTAATGCGAGCACCAAAGTATTCCAGATCATCGCCGAATACTCCCGATGTGAGTATTGGACTCGATTAAGCCATCGACAAATCGAACGATGCGGTCCGCATACCCTGCGATATCGGGATCGTGCGTAACCACTACGACGGTAAGACCCCGATCGCGGTTGAGCGAGCGGATCAGTTCCATGATCTCGCGGCCTCGTTGCGAGTCGAGATTGCCGGTGGGCTCGTCGGCCAAGAGCACTAGCGGTTGCGTGACGAGCGCTCGCGCCATCGCTACCCTCTGTTGCTGTCCGCCAGAAAGTTCAGCCGGCGTGTGCGTTTCCCAGCCGGTTAGCCCTACCGAAGCAAGCGCCTGCCGAGCACCTTCGCGCCGCTCCGAAGTAGGCTGGCGTCGGTAAAGCAGTGGCAGTTCCACGTTCTCGAGCGCGGTAGTGCGCGCCAGCAAATTGAAACCCTGAAATACAAAGCCGAGGAAATTCCTTCGCAACAATACGCGCTGGTCGCGCGACAACTTTTCCACGTGCACGCCCTGAAATTTATAGACGCCGGAACTGGGAGTGTCCAAACACCCCAGCAAATTCATCACGGTGGATTTACCTGATCCGCTGGGGCCCATAATCGCGACGAACTCGCCTTGGACAATGCTGAGATCGATTCCGCGAAGCGCTGGAAACGCGGAGCTACCCTGGCCGTAGGTTTTGGTCACGCCGATAAGCTCGATCAGCGCCTCATCCAGCGCCAGGGAAGCGATCTTTTCCGACGGAATGTGATCTAGCGTAGCATTCATTTTGCGCTCATTTGTAGCGTTTTGTTGCGTTCATTTTGGAGGAGAGGTATTGTCCGTAATCGCCTGCATGCCTTCCTCCAGGTCTCCGCCAGTAATTTCAGTGAATCTGCCATCCGTCACTCCGATGGTGACCGGTATCGCCAACGGTTTCCCATCTACCAAGGCCCACACTTGCTGTGAGCTTCCTTTCGGTTTTGTCGCCGCCCTTTGGGACGATTTGCCGGCTGGGGGATGGGGCAAGAGGCTGTCCAACAGCCCACCACTCGGTGGCCCGCCGGAGGTAGCGGCGGGCGTGAAGCGCAGCGCCGCACTGGGGATCAGCAAAGCGTTGTCGCGGGTTACCGTGGCGATCTCGGCGGTGGCCGTCATACCTGGGCGCAGACTGAGATCGTCATTCTTGACCTTCAGCAGTGTGGAATAGGAAACTACATTGTTTTTCGTGGTCGAGCCATAGGCCATACGTGTCACGCGCGCGGAGTATTTGCGGCCGGGGTACGCATCCACAGTGAAAGTGGCGCTCTGCCCCTCCTTTACCCCGCCCACATCGGCCTCATCGACATCGACTTTCAGATCCATTTGGCGCAGATCTTCGGCCACCGTAAACAACGTTGTCACCTGCAAACCTGCGGCAACCGTTTGTCCGGGCTCTGCCGTGCGCGAAAGCACCATGCCATTCACAGGCGACCGTATGGAAGCTTTGGAAAGATTGGTCTGATCGAAACTCAACGAGGCGCGTGCCTGATTCAGGTCCGCGCGCGCGCTCAGCACGTCCGCTTGCGCGCGCTCCACCGTGGCCTGAGCGCTCTCCATTTCCGTTCTCGATGGAACTTTGCCGCCGGACAAACGCGAGACTTCCTTGTCTCGATCTAGGCTGGCCTCGTCCAGCTTCGACGTCGTTTCAGCCTGCGCGAGTTTTGCCTGGTATGAGGACAGGACGGCTTGGGACTTGGTGACCTGATCCTCTAATTTTGAAACATCGAGCCGGGCCAGGACTTGACCTTTTGTCACCCGATCGTTTTCCTGCACCATCACTGTTTCAATCGTACCCGACTGTTCGCAGCCGATTTCAATCTTATTGGTAGGCGCTAGATTCCCCGTCGCTGACACCGTCACGCGCAAGGTGCCTCTGGTTACGGGTTCCGTCTCATAGAGCGGCAGTTGATTTTGCGAACGCGAGGTCAGGAGACGGTATCCGACGATCACCATTAGCAGCACCAAAGAGGCAGCGATCCAGCGGAGGTACTTAGCACGCCGGTTGCTGGTCAACTCGGCGTCGAGTATGCGGGCCAGCTCCCGATTGGGGTGCGTGGCAGTATTGCTCATGTTTGGTTGCCTTGCTTGCGGGCGGTGACGACCGTCACATCCGCCTGCCAACCTCCGCCCAATGCTTTGTAGAGTTGGATCAGAGAGGTAGTTCGATCCGCTTGTGTTTGCGCAACGCTGTCCTCGATGGTAAGCGCGGTGCGCTCAGTATCGAGGACGGTCTGGAAATCGATCAGTCCAGCTGAGTACCGGTTCTGCGCCAAACGCGCCGCATTGCGCGCGGCCTCACTGGCCTGGTTCAGAGCCTGTAGACGCTGGCGGCTGTTCTGAAATGAAACCAGGGCGTTCTCGACGTCTTTTAGCGCGGTGAGGACGGTTGATTCGTACGAAATGACGGCTTGTTCCTGCACCGCGTTTTGGATCTCGATCTGTTGACGGATGCGGCCGCGGTCGAAAAAAGTCTGCGTGATGCTTCCCAAGCCCGATCCCGTAGCGGTGGTGTCCGCTGTCAACGAAGTGAACGTGCTGCCGGTGACCACTCCCAATGCGGTCCCGCCGAGTAACTGCTCGAGGATGAACGAACCGCTAAGGGAAAAAGTTGGATAACGCGCCGCGTTTTTCTGCCACAGCCTTGCCGTTTCCGCGACAATCTTTTGTTCCGCCGCACGGACATCGGGACGCTGCCGCAGAGTTTCGGCAGGAATTCCAACCATCAAGGTGTCGGGCGCGGACGGAATTGGTGCGGTGGTCGCAAGCTGCGGATTCAGCTCGCCAGGGGTCAGTCCGAGCAAAACGCTGAGCTCATGCTTGCTTTGTGCAGAGCTGGTTTCGAGCGTAGGGATGGCGGCGCGCGTCTGCTCCAGATTCGAGCGGGCTTGCTCGACGTCGATACTGCTCACCAGTCCAGCCTGCGCTCTCCATTCGGTCAGCTGCAGCGTTTCCGCCTGGCTGGCCTGGTTTCGCCGGGCAATCTCCAACCGCGTCTGATACGAACGCAAATCCACGTAATCCGTAGCAAGCTCCGCGATGAGCGAAACTTGCACGGTCTGTAGGTCGGCGGCACTGGTTGCAAGATCGGCATCCGCCGCTCGCAGCGCCTGGCGTTTGGCGCCAAACACATCCGGGTCCCAACTGGCGTCGAGTTCCGCCGAAAATACATTTTCGCCCGAACCACCCGGCGAGTTGCTCTGGCTGCCACTCCCCGATGCCGTGCCGGTGATCGTCGGAAAACGATTGGCGGCGGCGTAGTTCCGCTCCGCCCGGGCCTCACGTAAATTTGCCTGCGCGGTTCGAAGGCTGGTGTTCTTGTTGAGCGCCTGCGCAATCAGGTCGGACAAAACCGGATCTCCAAGCCGCGTCCACCATTGCGACAAGTCTCCCGTGGGGCTTTGCACGGTATCGGGTCCGGCAGCGCTCCACGAAGTAAGTGCGACGATCTCTGGCTGCGCCGGCCTAATGCGCGCACACCCGCCGAGGAGCACCGCGCTGGTCAGCAGTACGGTGACCACAGCAGTTCGCGGCAGTGTTCTCGCGCGAAGCTTAACCATGGCTGTCATCATTGCTTTTCTCTCCATCAATTCATTTCACGGTTACTCATGGGCGTGGTGCGTCTTAGCTGAATCTTCTTTCTATCCAATTCGACCATGCGTACTCGCTTTTAGTTATTAAGTGTCAGTGAACGAAGAGTAAAACTTTGTAGCGCAAGCTGCGGAACGCCTGGTCCAACAGTGGTGGCTTCTTACTTTGAATCTAATGCAAGGACCCGTTTTGATATAGTCCTCTGCCGCCCTCATTGCCTCAGCAGCGAGTCGGCGGTGCAAATCCCGCTCTTGCTAGTTCAGAGGGCCTCTCGGCGTATGCCAAGAGCGCACGTTGCGCTTCTCTCATGACGCGCTCCGCTGCTTTCACTTGCTCCACGGTTGACATGTTTAGTCTGCCGTTGAACCGACCACCGAGGACGACTGCGTGGTTGGCCTGTAGCAGGATCCCGGTGTTGACTCAAGAATTCGTGCTTTTCGCGATCATCGCGGTCGCGGTCGTTAGCCTCCTGCTGTTGGATTATTCGACCACATAGATGAGCTCTGTATCCGTTAAGTGTCAGTTAACGAACCGTAAAGATTTGTCAGCGCGAAGCGCGTCAGGGATTAGGAGCTATTTGAACAGCTCGGCCAGGAACTGCATTCTGGCAACCTCTCTTCCGCGCAACAGACTTTCAGCTCCCTGCAGCAGGAGATCCAGCAACAGACGTCATCGACGCAATCGTCGAATAGCTTGTCGATTACTGCATGATCGCCGGAACGGTTCAGGCAGCAAAAGTGAACAAAGGATTCTTTGTCGAGGCTGCACAAGGTGCAGGAATAAGGGTGAATGGCAGCGGGAAGCGGTAGAACAGACCAGCGGGACGTGAGGGCGAGGGGGCGCGACGCCCTTCGCCTTAAGTTGGTTCTGGAGTATGGAAATGTTGACGGAGCCTGACTGCGACATGCGCGAGAGGAGACTCCATTATTAAGCAGCCGACTGGGGACTCTGACTGGTCGACTCTAGCAGGCTTTTCACTATCTCGATGAGGGCATCGAGAGGTAAACCCTTGACTGCATGGAAGTCTACGTACACTAGTTCCCCAGCCGGCAGATGCGAGCGTCTGGACAAGAGAAGTATTTGTGCCCCAGGTTCTAAGGCTCTTATTTCCTGCGCCAGTTGCGCCCCTGTCATATCCAGCAGATCGTAATCGAGAATCATCACATCGAACGCGTACCTGGCTGTCAGTTCCAGGGCATCGATAGCGCATTCTGCTGTTCTGACTAGAAAACCCGCTCTCTCCAGGTCCGCAGCGAGTCGTAGTCTTCGCGGAGCGATATGTTCCGCATACAAAATCGTTGGGAAAGTATTTATCATCTTGACCTGCTTTCTAGTTCTTGGGAGTCGCTGGAATCGCTCGAACAAATTGCGGTCCAGCGACGAACCTCCACGACGCTGGCTCTCCGAACGCACAGTGTTGAGCGGGCTAGAATCGGAACACGATTCCCATCGAGGGCTGCGCAGTTTGCGTAAGGTTGCCCTTACCCAAACTGGAGAGTTGGAAGTTCGGCGCGCTGAACACGAGGCCTCGATACTCCGCGCGCGTAGCGCAATTCCCGCCATAAACGAAGGCGCCCCTGTTTTGGCGTTGTGCGCTGCCACTCGCGGGGCCGTACGCGTTGCCGGTGGGATCGAATATCAATGCGCCGCCCTCCGCCAAGAGGTAGGGGCTTATTTTCCACTTAGGCGCTACCGGAAGGTTTGCGACAAAACCACCGGTCATTTGATTTACATTGGCTTGCTGCCCGAACACACCAGTATCCGTGGAGAACTTTTGCGTGTTTCGTCCATAACCGTAAGCAGCTTCGACCGACAGCCAGCGATTGATGTGGTATCGATAAGAGGCCAAAACCCCGCCGGTCTCAGTAGCGCTTTGTGTCACGCTATTTCCACTGGAATTCTGCGTGAACAAACCCATGCCTTGCACGCCGATTTCCGAGCGGCTCTCCTGCGCTGTGGCAACTAAAGTGAGGAAAAAAACGACGCTCGCGATCTTGATGGCCGTTCGTTGCATAATCAACCTTCTCCTTTTACGCTGCTATTTCGTTATTGAAAAGGATGCGAGTTGACGAGCCTCTGACGTAAAGACCCAGTTACGCTTCAGTAAAGATTCGTTGCTGGAATTTGTCGCGGGTCCAAGCGAGCGGAAACCCAAGCGATTCAATGCGCATCGATGCGCTGGCGGCGTCAACCTGGCGTCCCGCCCCAGAAATTCGCGGAGTAAGCCCCGCGCCTTTCGGGTGATGAGCCGTTTCCTCAGGGACTGAAAGCCGTGTCTCTTGGTTCCGATTACGGCGCGGTCTGAAGCCGTGCCGTTTCAAAGCAATTCTATTTATGCCGCGAATTTACGACACCATACTGGCGAGGCAGGTCTCGGACCGCACGCTGCGCAAAGGCTCTTGGATTTTTTCTCTAAGAAGTGTGAATCACCCGTGGGGCGGAACTCGTAGCGGGAAAAGTGATCGTTATTTCGAGCCCCCCTTCGGGCGCATTGAAAGCGCTGACTTCGCCGCCGTGAAGTCGAACAGCGCGCTGCGTGATGGCCAAGCCCAACCCAACGCCCCCGGTCTTTCGTTCCCGCGACTCGTCGAGCCGGAAAAAAGGGCGAAACAGTTGTTGCAGAGAAGACTCCCGGTACCCCAGGGCCATGGTCGCGAATCTTAACCACGGCCTCGGAGTTGGCATAGCTTGCTTTGCAGACGAGGCGAACTTCGACCTCTGTCTGGTCGGCGGTGTACCGCACCGCGTTGCGGACGATATTCTCGACAGCACTGTGGAGCAGTTCCGGGCTGCCCACGGCGTACCACTCGCTCGCCTCGTAAAGGATCACACGACAGTTGCGATTGCGGGCTTCAAAATCGGCATCTTCAACCACGTGGCGTAGAAGATCGGCTAGTTCGACGTCCGTCTTCTCCACCAGTTCTTGGCCGGCTTCCATTCTCGAAAGAGTGAGCAGCTTTCCGACCATTCCATTCAGCCGTTCCGTTTCTTGTTCTATGCGGGCTATCGCCGTACTGACCCTAGGACTATCGACGTTACGAATCAACTCGACCGCTAGGTTAATCCGGGTCAGAGGCGACCGGAACTCGTGAAACACATCGCTAATAAGCCGTTTTTGCGAGTGCATCAACGATTCAATTTGTTCCGCCATCTGGTCGAACTCTTGCACGAGTTGTGCGATTTCGTCGCGGCGATGATCGACATTGTTTTTTTTCGCGCGCGCAGCCAGATTTCCCTTGGAAAGCTCTTGCGCGGCATTTCGCAGGCGAACGATGG
>Ga0302326_10029326_pt1 | contig 11044 bp, 4 predicted proteins | sample Palsa_T0_3_FD_202264 | JGI IMG/M metagenome (GOLD analysis project Ga0302326, IMG submission 202264) | Peat permafrost microbial communities from Stordalen Mire near Abisko, Sweden - Palsa_T0_3 | ecosystem: Environmental > Terrestrial > Soil > Palsa > Peat permafrost | place: Sweden: Abisko...
GAGAGGGCGGGCGCCGGGAGGGGCGGGTGAAACGGAGGCGCGAGGGTGGGGCTTGCCAACATACTGTACGCTAGCATGGGATTGCGATATTGTCAAGATATTTTATCTGTGGGTTATCATTCGAATGGGTTGAGACGGTCGGGATGAGACGGCTCGAGGAGGGACAGGAATCGCGGAAACGTCCCGTCTGTCCCCGGCGCTCTGTGGGTCACAAGCGCATGATGGGCTGTGCCGTCGTACATAAAGGTCAGCGCGTCGTAGGCGCAGGAGCCTTCTCTTCTGCTCGGTCGAGGTCTTCTTGGTAGAACGCCACGTAGCTGTATGGCGGCCTGATTCGGCTACTGTTGGGCACGGCGAGGCGAAAAGGAATTTCGAAATGCCAACTCTTGCTCACGTGGTTCGCGGGCACGCTGAAGTACAACTGGTCTCCAGGCGCAATTACGGTCAGCACAAACGAGTTGAAACCATTCTGGCTCCCATAACCCAGCGGGCGTTCTACGGGCTTACTCGTTGCCCTCTGCGCCTCCTCGGCGCGCCTGACCTCCTCTTCCGTCATGTTGGGCCAGCGGAAAAGGCCCAAGAATTCTCCCGATCCGGGCGGTGCTACAATCCCACCGCTAACTCCATCCCCTCGTGTTGCCGGTGCTATAGGCTCAGGCACGATTTCATCCTGCAAAGCTATGCCTTCTTTGGGGTCCACTTGCCGCTCCCCGATTGCCAAAATCACAATGGGAACTTTGCAGTTGTTCTTCAGGTGCAGCCATATGCCGGTCTTCGGCTCGTCATTCCGCAGCGGCGTTCTGGGACCGACGTGGTCAACCTCTAGATAAACGTATGGCTTGGTCGTATCAATGAGAAACTTTGAGTAATCATGATCACTCTCTTTAGTGACTTGCGCGGCGTTGAGGGCATTGAGTGAGAGACAAAGGCCCAGCAGGCTTAAAGCAGTGAATTTCATGGCTGTAGAACCGCTCCCTTCGTGAAGGCTGGGGAGTTCAAGTTCTGGTAGTTCTCTTTGAGCTTTTGCTGCAGATCAGGCGTGATTACCTTGAATGTGTCCCCCTTCTTCCAATCAACTCGTCCGTTTGGAGGAACGTTAAAGTACCCGGTGTAGCTGCCACCAGGGCCAGCCTTCATGTTCAGCAGCGCATTCCCGATGTCGAACTGAACGTGGTAGGCGTTGAATTCTGTCGTGGAGTTCGTTGGATTCATGCTCGGGGAAAACCCGGAGGCGACCCATGCAGAAGCATCCGCCACATGGGATCCTTCGTGGCCGACAAGACCCCCGCTGAAATCCCCTCCGACCGCATTCGGATTGAATGTGACGTTGATGTTCTGTCCCGTAGGATTGTCTGCGCTCTTATCCCCGTTCGCGACACCACTCACTTCGGTGACTCCGCCCGTCACATTGCTGTCGAAGCGAACATTTACGCCGTTATCGACGCCCTGGGCCCCGTAGGAATCGATGGCCCTTTGCGCGGCAGCTTTGTCATCCCCGGTCAGATTGTTCGCCGCAGTTTGAGCATCCGCTAGACTTTTCGCAAAAGCCTGATCGTTCTTGGAGTCGCATTTTTCGCTATCCTCGCAGACGTATAGGCCCGTTGGGTCGGTGAGACTGAGGGGATTATTCAAACTGTAGCTGTATGCATTCCAGCTCTGCGGATTGAGGCGATTGACTCCGATGTTGCCGGGATCGGGCGACATGAAGCGCCCCATCGTACTGGCGTTGTATCTGGCCCCGAAGTTATCCAATCCCGATTCGGAATCGCGTTCTTTGCCGGTGAAGTGGACGGTGGATTGGTCGCCGTTGGGGCAAGTGAGGCCGTCGCCGAAGGGGAGACTGGTGCAGGTTTCCCAGGAGGAGAGTGGAGTCGCGTAGGTGTTGCGCAGGCGCATGGTGCCGAGCCAGTCGGAGTGGTCGAACCAGGTGTTACCGTCCACGTCGGTGACAAAGTGGCGGCCGCCGGCATGGATCTCATATTTGCAGGCGGTGCCGGTGGAGGTGACTTCGAGGACCCAATTGCCGGCGAGATCGTAGACGTAGTCGCGCTGGCCGGTGTTGTCGCAGGTGTCGGTGGTGACGCCGGTGCGGTGGACGCGGCGGCCGTCCGCGTCGTAAGCGTACGTGGCGAGTACGGGGCCGCTTGCGCTGCCCTCTTGGACCTCGACAATACGATTTTCGGCGTCGAAGGTGTAGAAATTGGTGCCGTCGTTGAGGAGGTTTCCGGCGGCGTCGTAGGCATAGCCATCCATGCGATTGTTGTTGACCGAACTGTTGCCGGTGAAGGCCTCGATCATGGTGTGCGGCCCATTCTGCTGCCAGCGATTACCGAAGCGGTCGTAGACGTAGGAATAGATGGCGGCGCCGCTGTTTTGGTTGGAGCCGACGAGGCGATTGAAAGGGTCGTAGGTGTAGGTCCAGTTGCCGTTGATGCTGTCGGTGGAGGCGGTGACGTCGCCATCGGGGGCGAAGGTCAGGCTGTACGCGTAAGTTTGAGTGGCGCTGAGTTTTGTGTTTTCCGCCTGCAACTGATTTTTGTTCGTGTAGGTATAGGTTTCGACCTCACTGGTGCCCAAGGTGTCGGAGGAGATTTTGCCGGCGGGGGTGTAGACGACGCCGGAGAGCAATGTGGTCGGCGTAGTGCTGGTGGTGAGGCCGGTGAGGCGCGAGGCGTTGTTGTAAGCGTACGTATAGGTGTGAAAATAGCCGTCGGAGGCGGTGACCATATTGCCCAAGTAATCGTAGGTATAGGGCAGAGAGTACGAATTATTCCCACCCAGCGGCGTATATTGCCATTGCTCGGAAACGCGTCCCATCGGGTCGTATTCCGTATAAGACGCAATGCCGGTACCACCGGAAGATTTGACCAGTCTTCCGATGGCGTTGGTGAGCGTACGTCCACTGTAGGAGTCGTAGGTGAAGTTTGCGGTGGGAGTTTTTCCGTCGTTGTAGGTTTTGGAGAGCATACGGTTGAGCCCATCGTATGCGTACGTTGCGGTGACAGAGGTGGTGCCGGTCTGGTTGGGCAACGGAGAGGTTTTGGTCAGGAGATTGCCGTTGGCGTCGTATGCGTACCGGGTGGTGCCTGGTATATAGCTACTGCTGGCGGTTGTGGGACACGCTGCAGAGGAATTTTCTGGATTGCTGGCGCAGACGAGGCGCGATAGAGAATCGTAGCTGAAGGTGCGTGCGGCCATAGAGCCTTGGTTGGCTTGCAGGAGGTTCCCAAGGGCATCGTATGTGTAGGTGGTCAGGAAACCCTGACCGGAGATGTCCTGGCCGCAAGCGGCGGGAGTGCCGTTCTGGCCAATCAGGGACGAGGAAGAAGTCCCTCCGGAGCCGACAAAGGGTCCGGGCGCAACCTCGCACAGGGAATTGAGATGTCCCAAGGCGTCGGACTGGGAAATGCGCGTGACGGGCTGGGTGCCGCCATTGCCTTCGTCTTGCACTTGGGTGGCGCGGTTGGTGTAAGTGGTAACAACGGTGGTGTTATCAGGATTCGTGACCTGCGTGGTTCTGCCGAGGGCGTCGTATAGGTAAGTGGTAAATCCCCATGTTGGTTCGCCGCAATTGGTGGTGGGCGGGCTGCAGCGCGTTGGATTCCAGGCTTTGTATACCTTCCCGACACCATCGTAGGAAGTCGCGGTGTAGGTCGGTCCCGAGGGATCGGTGGAGAGTTCGGTCTGGACTTCGTGACCAATCGCGTCGTAAACGCTGATGTTGGTCACGGTATCGCCGGCGCTGTCCCTGGTCGCAGAGGCGGTCACGCTCGGAGACGGTCCGGCATCGTTATAGGTGACAGTGGTGGCTCCGCCATCGGGAGCCTTTGTGCCGGTGAGGCGCACGAAGGGGTCGAAAGTGGAGCCGGAGCAGCCGTTTGTCCAGTAACAGTACGTAGAGAGCTGACTGTTTTCGTCGGTGGCGTTGCGGAGTTTGCCGTCTTCGAAACCGTACTGGAAGCTCGAGATGTGAGCGACGCCGTTGGTGGCGGGGCGGGTGATTTTGGTCACGTAGGCATTGGTGCTGGATGGGGGCGTGCCGTCGTCGGTGGTGTAGTTGTCCGTGTAATAGTAGCTCGTCGTGTTGAGGTCGGCGTCCTTGACGGTGAGGACTTGGCCGGAAGTGTCGTACGTGTAGGTGGTGACGGAATTGGTGCAACTGGTCGCGCCGGTGAAGCATTTTTTGGTGATAGTAGTGGGATTGCCGCGAGGGGTGGTCAGGCCGGATCCGTAGTTGGTTTCGTCGTGCATTGACGACGTAAGGGAAACGTAGGTCGGCGTTGCGCCGTCGTAGGCGTAGTCGGTTTCTTGGAGGAGCGTTTTGGTGCCGTTGACGTTGCCATAGACCTGGACGGTGGCGGGACGGTCGAGGATCGAAGGGTAGCCCGGCAGCAGCGGCGTGTTGCCGAACGACGCATAGGTCGTGACCGTTTCGCGGATCGGGATGCCTGAACTGGGCTTTACGCATGCCGTGGACACGGACCCATAATCATACTCCGAGACATCCGTGGGTAGATTCGTGGTGGTGGCCGAAGGGCTTAACGTGTTCGTGGACGAGAATTGAGAGTACGGCTGGAAAATATAAAACGTTCCGGCGATGAGGCCATTAGGCAGTGTTTCGCACTGGGCGATCATTTGGTTATCCCAGGCCCAGGCTTTGGTGGTGGTTTTGAGAACGTTTCCGCTGGTGTCTTTATAAGTGATGGTGTTTTCTTGGGGAACGACTCCCACGTCTTCCCAAGGCGTCTCCGATTCAGGAATTGGCGCGTATGGCAGGTAGGCGTAAACGGTGCTGAAACTTGTTCCTCGGATGAGGTCTTTGGTGGTGACAGTCGTGGTTTTGGTAGTCCACTCATAGCTGCTGGTCGTCGGAAAATTAGTGCCGTAAACGAAATCTTGCTCCTCCGCGGGGGTGGCCCCATCGTATTTCACCACGCGCTTCGTGATAGCGAACCAGTCGTGCTGGAGCGAGCATAGGCCGCCGAGGGACCCTGATACCGGGGCCTCGTATTGAACTCCCTCCGCGTCGGAGATGATGTTCCACGTGTAGGTTACGGTGGCCCCGGTGGGGTAGGTAATCTGATTCAGCAGCCCCAGAGTTCCATCGTAGGTGAATTGGTATTTTTCACCGTTGGGCAAGGTTACCGACTGTGCTGATGAGAAAGAGCCGCTGCCGGTTATGGTGGTCATACGGCACGCAGCACCGATATTGGGATTGGGAATTGCGTTCAGCGTCACATTAAATGGGACCGTTTTGTTCTGCACGGTGTAAGGTGCCGGTCGAGGCGCGGTTCGGCCAGTGGAATTGAGGTAGTTGCCGTTGGTGTCTTCCACGAGGGGATCGTTGCCGTGGCTATCGACGATATCGAGCGCGAGCGTTGTTGGGTTAATGATGGCTTTATACTGCTCGTCTCCGCCGACCATGTAGTTGCTTACGTTGAACTGATACAGGCAATCGTTAGAGGTATTTTGCGTGTCGGACACGCCATATTGCAGGCCCAGCCCGTGAACGCCGCCGTCAGGGTCGGTGAAGGTGTAGCCACTGGTTACGACGCAAATGTAATTGTTGCAGCTGAGTTGATTATATTGGACGCATCTGCTTAACGTGGTGGTGGTCCCACCGCCAACTCCTGGTGGCGGAGTCTGCACGGATGGAAGCCCAAAGGTGAGATTAAGAGAGGTTAGGGTTCCGTTGCCGTCCTGTGTCGTGACCCAATAGGGCGTCAGCACAAATTGACGGTTTGAGTCGTAAATGAAGGCGTATTTCGGCCAGTTTTTCCCGCGTTCCGGCGGAGCCGGCTGCGCAATGCGAACACTGAGCGCGCCATTGGCGGGATTCACCACCTCGTTCACGCCGACGATGTAGTCGTGCGGCACGCCCGGAATCGGCGTTGTGGCGGTGTTGCCAGTGCTGCCCTGAGCGGAAGCGAGCGGGGCGGACGTTATCAGAGCAAGAAACAGAGAGCAAAGTAAGAATAGAAAATTGCGACCGCGGGAACAGTGGTCCATATGGGCTCCGGGACGCGTCCGCGAACCAGGCGTCAGAGGCCGGTGAGAGCACGGGGACGGATTTGTCGTTCCGAAACGGGAAGCGGAACGATGCGGGGGAATATGCGATGAATTGGAGGGACGTGTCAAGTGGATTGTTGGCGGGGAGAGCATCAGCGAGGGAGCAAAGAATTCAGGATGGAATGGTCCCGCGGAGGCAGATTCCCAACCCGGGAGTGGGGAGACGGAAGAGAGCGAGGGAGGGCGTCAGGGAACGTGAGTAGGATCGGGAGGCTCGGACGACATGGAGAGGGTCGAGTGGGGGATGCGAAGGCGAGTGTTCAGGACTAGGGCGTCTCCGAGGATGGCGACGTCCGACAATCAAATTCGACGCAATACGAAACCTCGAAACCGAATGGTCGCGTGGGCGGCAGGAGGCAAGCAATTCAACCGTTGGCGGTCGGTACGCATTTCAGCGTCCAATTGAAAATCGCAGCGTCCAAGTGGCGTCCAAAACCAGCCATTTTCGGATATTTTTTCAGTAGCTTAGCGGTGTAAGAGCAATCGAATCACTGAGGTTTATGGAGCGGGCGATGGGAATCGAAACCACGTCCGATGTTTGGGAGGGTTAAGGATCAAGTGCCACGCTATTCATTGGGTGGATTTCTGCCGTTGCGCGGCACGAGTCCGATTCTTGGTCCGTTTATGGTCCAATAACCCTTCCTCAGGATGCCGAAACGCGGTTTTGGTAGCCATCCGTGCCGCGTAGTTACAATCAGTTACAAAAAGACAGCACACTGTCACGGCAGAGGTCGCGCGAGTTCGAGTCTCGTCGTCCCCGCCATTCTTTTCAAGCACTTGGAGAGAATGAGAAATTCCCGCCATCGTCCAGTTACGCCAGCGCTTTGGTTTTTTGCGACTCTTCCGCCTGGCATCACCCGATTCAGAAGACGGATGGAGCCTCTACCCATTTGTTCGACGCGAAACGCGTGCCCAGTGTTCGTGGGAAGAGTCATCAAAGAAACCGCCACTGCGGCGAATGTTAGATCCGATCCGATTCGATTTTCAGGCGTGCAATCTTCTGCTGCAGGTCGCATCGTTCGACGATTTCGGCATCCCCTTTTAAGACCTCGAACTCGGTGCGGTCGTCGTTGCGGGTGAAGCGGATCTCGAGCAAATGCTTGCCGATGCGAAGGTCGCGTACCGTCAAATCTGGCAGCCACGCCGGGAGGGACGGATCGAGATAAAGTTTGTTGCGCGGCGCGTCCGGAAAAAACCCCAACATAGCCTGCATCAGCATGAATACGGATCCAGCCGCCCAAGCCTGTGGGACGTTTGCTCCCAGATATTGCACCGGCAAGGGTGCTACGTCCCCAGATAAAGCCGAGTACAGCTCTGGCAACTGGTTGAGGTAAAAGTACGACCCTGCCTCGCTGATATCGTGGGCGATCTGTGCCGCCTCAACTTCGAAGCCATAGGCTTTGAAACCCCATGCGATTATGCCGTTGTCATGCGGCCACACGGATCCGGTCTGATAGTTGTACGGATTGAAGGAGGGATGCAGAGCCGATAGCGTGCGGATCCCACGCCCGCTCCACATGTCTGGCGCCATCAGGCGTTCCACCACCTTCTTGGCGCGTTCCGGCGGCACGATGCCGGACCACAGGCAGTGCCCAGGATTGGAGGCGACAGTAAGAACCTTCTTCTTTTCGCCGTCCAGCGCGTAGGCATAGAAGCCGGACTCTTCGTCCCAGAAAGCGTCATTGAATCGCTCAAACAGCGCCGCCGCCTTGGCGCGCAATTCTGTCCCACGGTCGGGCCGGCCCAAAGCGTCGAAAACTTCGGCCATGCGCAGCCACGCAGTATAGACATATCCCTGCAGCTCACAGAGGGCCTTCGGCCCCTTCACCAACGAGCCGTCCGGATTCATGACCGCGTCGCCGGAATCTTTCCACCCCATATTCTGCAAACCGGCCGAAGAACGCGTTTGATACTCTTGGAAACCATCGCCGTCCAGGTCGCCGTATTTGTCAATCCAGGACAGACAGCCCTCCGCGGTTTCAAGATGGCGTTCGAGCAGCCCCCGGTCGCCGATGGCGCGCCAAGCCGCGTGCATCGTGATCAGAAAGAGTGGCGTGGCGTCGGCGGTGCCATAGTAGGGGGTGTGCGGGATCAGTTTGAAGTGCGCCAGCTCGCCGGAACGCAGTTCGTGCAATATCTTGCCGGGTTCCGCATCACGATACGGATCGTCTTCCTTGGCTTGCATGGAACCAAGGACTTGCAACGCTCCCATGGCGAATTCCGGATACACCAGGATGTTTTGCAACGAGACGATCAAGCTGTCGCGGCCGAACGGCGCGACAAACCAGGGGAGACCGGCAGCCGGCAGGAAAACCATATGGTCGGTCCCCTCAATTGGCAGACGAAGTGCGGCCATATCTTCGAGCGCTTGGCGATACAGGCGATAAAATTCCTCGTTGCTGGTTTGGATCTTAAGAACCCTTCGCACCCAGTCCGCCAGTGCCTTGCCCTGGGGTGATTCCTGGCGATGAACAAAGCAATACTGCGGTGCGTCAAAATGCCTGTCGCTGTCGTCGAGGGCGTACAGAAGACAGGTGTGCCAGGCTTCTCCCGGCGCAAGCGCGACTTCAAAGCTCAGTCGGCCATTGGCGTACACCGCTTCCGTCGGCGCATGCGCCGGAACGATGGTGACCGCTCGGATGAAATCGGCGTGGCGATAGGTGTTACGAAGTTCCTGAGTCTCCGCCGTCCATTCCGTGGTGATACGCCCCCTCCGCAGGATATGACCCGACTTCACCTCGAAGATATCGGCGAAGTCGCAGCGAACGGAGATCTCCAATTGGAATTTCACCGATTTCCTGCCGTGGTTCACGAGGTCCAGATCCTCGTGCATGCCGCCATCGATCGTCCGGCTGATGGTGAGCCCAAGGGTGCGCGCGGGGATGGTGCCTTCCACCGTGCCAATGGGTCGATTGGTGAGGAAGATGCGCGCCGCGTAATAACTGACGGCCCCACCGTTGAGCAGTTCCCATGCTTCGCCGTTCGCCGAGATCGTCCAACTGCTAATAATGCGCGTATCGAAGAAGTACAGCCCTTTCTCGCTCGGCCAGCGAATCTGCGAATCCGGCTCGGTGACTAGTATGGTGTGGCCCTCATGGACGGAGATCTGGGCCGGACCAACCTGAACTCTGAAAGGCATCAGTGCCATCCGTTCTGGTGCCAGGCTTTTACCGCCCGGTGAAAGTTAAAATTCGCTAACGACTCTGCTTTCGATTCTTGATGATCACGGGTTGTCAATTATCAATCCAGGTGCACCCTAGGTTCCGCGGACATGCCAGGGCGCAACTTATCGAATCCCGGCTGGTTCGGGTTGATGCTTATCCGTACCGGCAGCCGTTGTACTATCTTGACGTAGTTCCCGGTTGCATTTTCGGGGGGAAACAAGCTTGATCTATCTCCAGAAGCAGCCGGCATATACTCCACCTCGCCAGCGAAGGACTTACCGAGTGAATCCACTTTGATGGTAACGCGCTGACCGACGTGCATTTTTCGTAGTTGGGTTTCCTTGAAGTTCGCGGTCGCCCAGACGTTGGCAGTCTGGACCAGCACGACGAGTTGCTGCCCCACCGAAATTCGCCCCCCGACCTCCGCGCTGCGTTGGCTGGCGATCCCATCTACTGGGGCCACGATGTGGCAATAACTTAGGTTCAGAAGGGCGGTTTCCAGTTGGGCTTTGGCGGAGTCCACGGCCGCATTTGCAGAGGCCAAGGTTGCCTTCTGAATCGTGATCGTGCGAGGTGAATTCGCTTTGTCCTGCAAAAGCTTGCTCTGGCGCTCCAGCAGGAGCGCTCGCTTCTCTTCTACGACTTTGGCGGAAGACGCGGCGGTAAATTGGTTCGCTTCCACCGTCGCCGCTCCCGAACCGGCGTTCGCGATGTACTGATCATAATCCGACTTGGCGATTTCCTCCTTATCTACCAATTTTTTGAAGCGCACCAAATCCGCCTGGCTTTTAAGATTGTTGGCATCCGCCAGACGGAGCTTCGCGGCATTGCTATCGTAATCTCTTTGGGCGCTGGCTACGGCGGCTTCCGCGTTTACAACCTCCGCTTCATCGGTATCCACCAGCGTCCGATTCGATACTTCGATGATTGGCACATTGGGACCCTGCGCAGAGGCCTGCGCGATCGCTTGCTCATAGTTCGCGCGCGCTTGGTCCACCTGTACCGTGTAATCGCTGGGATCTAGATCCACCAGTGGTTGACCGGCTTTGACTGGCTGATCATTCTCCACATACACCGCCTGAACCGTCCCAGCCACGCGAGAGGCAATGGCGTTCAGGTGGCCGTCCACCTGCGCGTCGTCTGTAGATTCGTAGGTGCGGGAATAAAGCCACCATGCCACCACACCCACGAGGAGAACGATACCAATACACACGCCGATGATGATCCTGCGTCGCTTGGTAGCGGGATCGACGGGCTTCGTCGTTTCCGGCTCGCTCTTCTTGTCCTGCGCTTCCTGGTTCCCCGCGTCCTTTTTTGGCTCGCCAGTTTGTGGCTCTGCTTCCTGCGATTTCTTCGCTGGGTCAACCGGTTTCGCCGGGTCCGATTTCTCCCCGGTTTGCCGACCGGCATCGTTTACACTTTGATTTTTCGGTTCTTCCTGGGTCACGGTAGGCATGGTCAATTCCCCTTCAGCATGTTTGGAATAAACTGTTCCGCTAGTCCTACCGCTCGAGCCAGGCGGATGCGGGCAAGGTTCAGAGTGAACAGGCTGCTTACGTAATCTCGCTCGGCGGAGGCCACGGTTTCCTGCGATTGCACAACTTCGACGGAATTAGTCACCCCGGCAGCGAACCGGTCCAGCGACTCGGTAAGCGTCTCGGCCGCTATCTTGCGATTTTGCGCCGCCACCGCGATTTGATCCGTGGCCACCTGCAAGTCGACATAGCTCTGCCGCACATCGAGTTCCACCACTCCCATTTCGTCGTCATATTCCGCTTGCCGCTGACTCACAGCTGCATCGGCCTGCTCAA
>Ga0302326_10029327_pt1 | contig 11044 bp, 12 predicted proteins | sample Palsa_T0_3_FD_202264 | JGI IMG/M metagenome (GOLD analysis project Ga0302326, IMG submission 202264) | Peat permafrost microbial communities from Stordalen Mire near Abisko, Sweden - Palsa_T0_3 | ecosystem: Environmental > Terrestrial > Soil > Palsa > Peat permafrost | place: Sweden: Abisko...
GGAAACTTCGCACGACGACTCCCGCGCTCGTCAGCGCATGATCGATGTGGATCCCGGCGGCCGGCAGAAATGTCGGCCATGTCGGCTGCCAGCCGAAACCCTGCGCGGCAGATTTGAGATTGCCGCCGGCAAGCATTTCCTGAAAATGCGATGAGAACGGCGACACGTTCAAGTCACCCAGAACGATGAGCGCTCCTGTATGGGCGCGTGCAAACTCGCCGACGAGTGCCAGCTGCCGATCGCGCAAGGCGGAGCTTTCGGGTCCAAGCGGCCAGCTTGTATGCACGCTCAAGAGATGCAAGCTGCGCTCGTTGATGAGAAGTGTCGCGGACACAGCAGGCTCGATGTCCGAAAAACCCGGCCACACCGCGGCCTGCATGGGCCAGCGCGACAGCAGCAAAAGTCCCGTGCCGCGCCGCCCGCGCGTCGAGTAGCGGTGCGCATAGGCCTCATGCAGCGGCGCCAGAGCCTGCTCCCACTCGGCCGTGATCTCGGCCAACAGCACGAAATCAGGCCGCTCGGCCGCGATGTAATCAACGACACGCTGAAACTGCCGGTTGCGGTACCAAACATTGATCGCGACCACGCGTAGCGGCGCAGAAGGCGCAGGACCCGCCAGCGCGGGCATGCGCGAAGCTAGGATGGGTACGCAGATCGCTGCCTGAATTGCCGCGATTACCAAGGCAGGCACCGCCCAGTACGCATGCCCGCTCGCCGCCAGTATGAAACAGCCCACGAGCGCGAGCGCCGCCCACTGCAGGCGAAAGTGCACCGCAAGGTCCGCTATCCAATAGCGCGGGGCCACGGCGCAACCCAGCGTCGCAACCAAGGCGATGACCGTCAATAACAGCCCAATTACCAACCAATCCTCCGTACTTAGCGCGAACGCGCCCGGCGCGGACATAACGTGCAAAAAGGCTCGAAAATGCCCCTGTTAAGCTTCAGCTACAAAATGCCCTCGCCGCAAGATGACGAGTTTCACAGAATCGCCCGGCCGGTGGCGACAAGAGCAGGCGATTTGCCGCATCGTCACGGAGGCTGTACCCGTCCACCGCGCCGTTTGCAAGGCGTGCCTCAAGGAGCTGGATATTCCGCTGAACAGCGCCATAGGCGTCGACCCGACCGATGCGCCCGCCGCCGGCGTTGCTGCGCGCGGTTTCGGCGCGCTTACGCGCGAAACCCTGGTCGTGCTCACGCGCGATCCGGCATTCGCCGCGGCCGTGCGCGCCGTTGCAGGGTCGGAACATGACCTCGTCTTCGTCGGCGCGGAAGCTGACCTTGCGACCCATCTCATGTCCGGCGCCGCCGGTGTCGTCGTGCTGGATACGGCCGCAACCATCAGTGCGACCGCCAAGTTACCCCAGGGTTTGAAGGCGCAGTTCCCGGACGTTGTGCTCGTGGTCGCCGGCGGAGCGGCCGAGCAGGCCGCGCTCAGCGCACAGGTCACGAGTGGCGAGGTGTACCGATTCCTCCACAAGCCGGCATCGGAGCAACGCATCCGGCTTTTCATCGAGGCGGCATGGCGCCGCCGCGGCGCCGGCGACGGCAGCGGGGCGACGAGCACCATCGCGCAGCTCAGAGAGCCCGTCGCAGCGCGACCTCTGCCGCTGAGTACGCTCGCCATAGCGATACTCGCGGTCGCTGCCACAGCGGGTATCGTCGGCTGGTTGATGGGCCAGCACGCACCGCAGAAGATTTCCGCGCCGCTAGCTGCCGCCGCGCTGCCGCAACCGAAAACGCCAGCCCCAATAGCGACTGACGCCGTTCTTAGCCAACTCCTCGAGCGCGCAGGCGCAGCGCTCGCGCGCGGCGACTGGCTGCTGCCGCCAGGCACGAATGCGGCTGACCTCTATCGCCAGGCGCTCGAGCGCCATCCCGGTGATGCGCAAGCGCTCGCCGGTCTCGACAAAGTCGTTGATCAGGTGCTCTCCGCCGCCGAGCAGGATCTACTCGCACAGCATCTCGAAGAGGCTGAGCATCTCACTGCAGCCGCTCGCGCCATCGCACCCAATTCCGCGCGGGCCTCCTTCCTCGCGACTCAAATTTCGCGCGAAAAAGAGCGCGCGATGCACGCGCAGACACGCCTGCAGCAGCAACAGCAGCAAGCCGAAGAACTCGAGCGGCAGCAACAATTGGTCGCGGCCGCGCGCGCAGCCCTTACGGCGGGAAACCTGGATGAAGCCGCGCACTCGATCGCTATCGCGGCCGACGCGGGCGTCAACCGCGATGCCATCGACACGCTGACGCGCGACCTGCAAGGCGCAGAGCTCATCGCACGCATGAAGGAAGCGCTCGCCAAGCCGGTCCCAGCGCCCACGCCTGCTCCTGAGGCAGCATCCGCGCCCGCATCCGGGGCAGCCCCGGTACCCACACCCGTCGCAGCGCCAGCGCCAAAACTGCCGGCAACGGCGGCGCCGGAGGCGCAGGCCCCAGCGCCGCAAGGCGCGCCTGCGCATGCCAATAACATCGTGAGCGCCGCCACCCTCGAGCGGCTGCGTTATGTCGCACCCGAGTATCCCGGACGCGCGCGCGCGAGCGGTACGACCGGCTGGGTGGATCTCGCATTTGACGTCGAGGCCGACGGCTCCGTCACCCACGTGGCCGTGTTGGGCTCAGACCCCAAGGACGTCTTCGATGCGGCTGCGGTCGCGGCGCTGCGGCGCTGGCGCTATCAGCCGGCCGAACGTGACGGTCAACCCGTCGTACAACGCGCACAGCTGCGCATCCGATTCGCTCTTCAATAGTTGCACTGTTATGCGAGCACGTCTCTTAATCGTCGAACGCGACCTGCGCTATGCGGAGTGGCTACGCCACCACTTGTCGGTCCTGTGCCCGGACGCCAGCGTGACCTTGCTCGAAATGAGCGAGCTCTTGCTGCGCTTCGACTCAATCACGCACCGCGACTTCGACCTCCTGCTCCTGTCCGCCGCCTTTGGCGAAACAGACGCTGCGCAACCGGCCGAGGGACTCGATCTGCTGCGTCAGCTGCGTCGCCGCACCGACTTTCCCGCCTGCATCGTCATTGCTGATAGCGGCGACGAGCTCACGGCCGTGCGTGCACTGCGCCTGGGCGCGCTCGACTATCTGCCGAAGCGCCTCCTCACGCCACAGCGGATGAATGCCACCGTGCGAAGCGCGCTGCGGCGCATCGAACGGCGCGTCGCACGCAGCCTCGCGCGCCTCGCGCACGCCAACCGCACGCGCAACAACGCAGCCGCCGGAGAATCCGCCACACCGCTGCCGCGCAGCGGCGCGGCGCTGCGCGATCTCATCCCGCGCTATCGCATCTTGAAGACCATCGGCGAGTCCGAGAAGGCCGTGGTGTATCTAGCCACGAGCCTAGAACTCAAACGCGATGTCGCCCTGAAGGTGAGTACGTCGGTCGGCGACGGCAAGACCGAGCCGCAGGTGCTGGCGCGCGAACGCGCGGCACTCGCCGCCATACGACATCCGGCGATCGTTGAGATCCACGATTACGGCTGGCGCGCCGGGCATGAATATTTGGCGATGGATTATTTTTCGCGCGGCGACCTGAAGGCGCGGCTGCGTCACGGGGTCTCCGAAGAGGACACGCTGCGCTACGTGGGAGAAATCGCCGCAGCGCTGCGCGTCGTGCACGACGCGGGAATTGTGCACCGCGATTTGAAACCGGCCAACGTGATGCTGCGCGAGAACGATGCGATAGTGCTCATCGACTTTGGTCTCGCGCGGCAATTGAACGGCGGCTTGAAGAGCACGCGCACCGGCGTGCTGCGCGGCTCACCCTACTACATGAGCCCCGAGCAGGCGATGGGCGAGGAACTCGACGCGCGCTCCGATGTGTACAGTCTCGGTGTGATCTATTACGAGCTCCTGACGGGGAAGAGGCCTTATGCGGGCCAATCCGCCATCGAAGTGCTGGAACAGCACGTCAACGCGCCAGTGCCGCGACTTCCGGAAAGTCTCGTGCAGCACGAGATGCTCATCAGCCGCATGCTTGCCAAAGACCGTACCGAGCGCACGGCCGACGCACACGAGGTCATGCAGGCCATCGCTGCGGCGCGCGCCACCGGCATGCTGCATTCCAGCGCCGCCTGAAGCGGCCGCAGAGCACAAGATCGTTCACCGCGGCGCCCCACGGGTAGCCCCTGCGAGCTTGACACTCGCATGTCATAAAAGGTGCAATGCGGGCCTGAAGCTTGCTGACACCTCCTAAAAGGTGCACGAACAGGCCTAGAATAAGCATGCACGTCGTCGACACGACCCTCTTCTATTCGCCGACGAGCGGCGGCGTGAAGCGCTATCTCACCGCCAAGCACGCCTGGCTTCGCAGCCATACGTCCTGGCAGCACTCCATGGTGGTTCCGGGTGACACCGAGTTCGTGGAGCGCGGCGGCATCTGCACGGTACCGGGCTTCACTCTGCCGGGCACTTTCAACTACCGCTTGCCGCTTAATACCCGCCGCTGGGCAGCGCTGCTCGATGCGCTCGAGCCGGATCTCATCGAGGTGGGCGACACCTTTCACCCGGCGTGGTGTGCCTGGCGCGTTGCGCGGCGCCGCGGCATTCCACTCGCCGCGTTCTATCATTCGAACTTGCCGCAAATCATCGGCCGGCGCATCGGCAGCCTGAGCGAGCGCACGCTCGGCCACTACGTGCGCTGGTTCTACGAGCGCTGCGATGTGGTGTTCGCGCCGAGCCGCTCGATGTGCGACTTTCTGAACGGCCTGGGCGTTCGGCACACCATGCATCAGCCTCTCGGAGTGGACACTGAAATCTTCTGCCCCGAGCGCGCGACCTTGGATCTGCGCGCAGTCCTGGGGCTCCCTGCGGATACGCGCGTCCTCGTTTACGCGGGACGCTTCGCGCAGGAGAAAAATCTGCCGGTGCTGCTGCAGGCGTTCGCAAGTCTCGGACACCCGTATCACCTGCTGATGATCGGCGGAGAGCGCGAAGCGCGCCCCATGCCGAATATCTCCCTCATTCCGTACCGGCGCGACAGCATCGAGCTTGCGCAATGGCTCGCCTCCGCAGACGCTCTGGTTCATGCGGGCACGAAGGAAACCTTCGGCCTCGTGATTCTCGAGGCCATGGCCTGCGGCCTTCCCGTGGTGGCCGCACGCGCCGGCGCGATTCCCGAACTGGTCGATACATCGGCCGGGATGCTGGCCGAGCCTGGCAGTGCAAACAGCATGGCGGAGGCGATTGTTGCGCTCTACGAGCGCGACGTCGCGGCGGTTGGCAGAGTGGCGCGCGAACGCGTCCTGCGGCAGTTCACCTGGACGCAGGCGTTTCACACCCAAACCGGGATCTACGCGAACCTACTCGGGACGCATCGCGTGCCGGTCGTTCCGGCTGCGGTCATTGAGCTCGGCTCGCCGACTTCGTGACAAGTTCGTAGCACGAGAGTTGGCCGCCGCGCTCCCCGACGGCGAGAAAGCGGCCATCTGGCGACCAGCGCAGCACTGAGACTTCCGATGCGCAAGGCTGCACATCGACCGCCACAGTAGCCTTCCCCGGCCACCACAATGCGACGCGCCAGTCGCGGCCGCCGGAGGCAAGCCAGGGACCGCCGGGCTGATAGGCGAGGCAATCGATGCGGTCCGTATGGGCTGCAAGCTCGAGCGGCGTTGAGCCTTCCGGGCCTTTGCCGCCGCAATCCCAAACGACGATTTCCGAGCCTGCGCTCGTTGCAAGCTGGCGGCTGTTGGCGCTCCAGTGAGTCAGCGCGACGCGCGCGCCGTAGCCGCGCATGTGCGAATCACGCGCGGTGCCGCGGTACCACAGATGGACCGCGCCATCTTGCATGCCTGACGCGAGCATTCGGCCATTCGGGCTGAACGCGGCCGTGAGGCAGGCCGAGGGCACCTCATAGGCCTGCGAGGCAAAAGGCAGCGGCTCAATGCGATGCACCCACATCGCCCGATTGGTGGCAGCTGCGAGCTCCCGTCCGGATGCATCCCAGGCGATCGCCGCGATACCGCTCGCATGCGGTGCAAGCTCGCCGAGCGGGTCACCCTCGCGACTCCAAAGATGAAGCGTCTTGCCCGTCGCTGCGGCAAGCTTGCCGTGCGGCGCATAGGCCAGAAGCTGCGTCCAGGCTCGGCCTTTTATGAGTAACTTCGCAGGCACTGCCGCATCGGCATTCCACAGCATGACTGCGCCATCCTGGCCCGAGGAGGCGATGGTGCCGCTTCGCGGCTGCCAAGCGACAGCGAGGGTGCCGAGCGCATGCTCTCCCAGCTTGCGCACTTCGGGATTTGCCGTCGCGCGGTCAACGAGGAGCACCGCCCCTTCACCCCCGGCGATGGCGAGCGCAGTGCTGTCGCTCGACCAGGCGCAGTCGACGACATAGGTATCGAGCGCAACCGATGCGCGCTTCGCTAGATGTGCGTCGATCATGTGATGCAGGATGCGAAGCCGGCTTCGAGCTCCTGCCGATCGAGCCTGCGGCCGATGAATACGAGCTTGTTATCGCGCGGCGTGTCGCCCCACTGCCTGTCGAAGCGGGCGTCGAAGCTCATGTGCACGCCGTGGAATACGTAGCGGCGATTCTCGCCACGGATATTGAGCACACCCTTCATGCGAAAGATGTCCGGGCCGCGGCTCTGCAACAGATAGGCAAGCCATGCCTCGAGCTTTTGCGCATCGAGCGGACGCGGATCAACGATACCGACCGAACCGATCTCATCATCGTGGTGGTGATCGGCGGCATCGTGCTCGTGCTCGTGCGGCGCTGTGCCTGAGAGAAAGTCTCCTTCCAATGCCAGCACGCGCTGCAGATCAAATGCGCCCACCTGCAGCACCGCTGCGATGGGCACGTCCGCATTGCGCGTGTGCACGATCCTTGCGGTGCCGTTGATCGCGCGAAGGCGCCGCTCGATACGCAGCAGATCAGCGCTCGCAACCAGATCGGATTTGTTGAGCAGGATCACATCGGCAAATGCCACTTGTTCGCCGGCCGCATCGATTTCACCCAGGTGCTGTTCGATGTGCGCAGCGTCAATCACGGTCACGATGGCGTCGAGAAGAAACTTCTCCTTCAAATCCTCTTCGACGAAGAAGGTCTGCGCCACCGGGCCCGGGTCGGCAAGGCCCGTGGTTTCGATCATGACGTGGTCGAAGCGGTCGCGGCGTTTCAGGAGCTGCCCGAGCACGCGGATCAGATCGCCGCGCACGGTGCAGCATATGCAGCCGTTGGCGGTCTCAAAGATCTCCTCCTCGGCGCCGATGACGAGCTCCTGATCAACGTCGACTTCGCCGAACTCATTCTCGATCACGGCGATGCGCTGGCCGTGTTTTTCGGCCAGGATGCGATTCAAGAGCGTCGTCTTGCCCGCGCCGAGAAAGCCCGTCAGCACCGTGACGGGAATGCGTGTATCCGTTGTCATGAAAAGCCCTGCGCCTCTAGCGCACGATCAGCCCGACGCCCCCGAGGAGGAGAGCCGCTCCGGCGAGTTTGGTGGGTGAAATCGGCTGCACAGGAAAGCCGAGCCAGCCAAACTGATCAACGAGCAGCGAGGCGAGGAGTTGGCCGAAGACGGTGAGCGCCAGAAGAGCCGCGGCGCCGATGCGCGGACCGACGAGTGTTGCCACCGCCACATAGAAAGCACCCAGAAACCCGCCGAACCAGGCCCATGCCGGCACGGATGCGACGCCGTAGCGGCTCGGCAGGCCGCCGCCGGCGACGGCGAAATAGACCAGCAACCCGACCGACCCCACGAGAAAGTTCATGAGGACGGCGAAGCGCATATTCTCAACCGTACGCCCCAAAGTTGAGTTGAGTCCGACTTGCACCGTAAGGAGGGCGCCTGCGATGAAAGGGGCGAGATAAGGAATGAGGCGCATGAAGGCTCCAGGTCTTGGATCAACCGCGACGCCAAACACCGAGCAGCCAGCGCCCGGCGGACGTTGCCGCAAGGGTGAGTACGATCCGCCAGAAGAGCCGCTGCGTCCAGCGGACGGGCTGCGCAGGCACCGCCTGATAAAACTCCCGGGCGACTTCGCGATGCAAGTGAACGGCGCGCGCGATTAGCGTCCAGGAGCGTGCACCGCTCGTGATGCAGTAGCTCTCCTCGCCCACGCGCGCGACAGAGGCGTCGTCGAGACTGCGCGGCAGGTCCGGCGGCGCCGTACCGGCAAAATACAGGTGCACAAGCTGCCGCGGGTGAAGTGCCGTATGTCCGGACATAATGAGGCCCAGCGGCCCGCAGCCGTCGCGCCGACAGTCGATCCTGCCGTTGAATTGAACGACTGGTTGAACGCTCATCACCGCGAGAATAGCTTTGCAACGCGACGAGAGATACGGGGTCTACGCCTTCACGCCGATGCGCAGGGAGAGCGGCCAGCTGATCCGCCGCAATTCATCGGGCTCACCCCAGAGGCGAGCCAGGCTCTCCTCAAGCGCCGCCGCCGGATCCACGCCGTTGCGCTCGAGATAGCGTGCGGTGGCCGACCAGCTGCGCACATAACCGATGAGCTGCTGCAGTGACCAGTGTTCCTGCATCTCGAAAGTCGGTGGTGTCATCTCTGCGAACGCAAACGCCAAGGTGCTATAGCCGCTCTCGACGAAGTGTCGCTCGGCGGGCCAGTACGAGTTGAGCGTATCCCAATAAAATTCCTGCATCAGTCGCTCAATGGGATCACCCGCGACGTGCAATACACCGTAAGTCCACGCGGCAAGCACGCCGCGCGGTCGCAGCACGCGATCGACCTCGGCGTAGAACGGCGCAAGCTCGAACCAGTGCAGCGCCTGCGCCACGGTCACGATGTCGACGGATGTCGCCTCAAGGCCGCTCTCGGCAGCCGGTGCCACGCAGTATCGAACGTTTGACTGCGGTGGCGCAGCTTGGAGCTGAGCGGCGCTCGCGTCGGTTGCGAGCACGGCTTCGAATCGCCGCGCCAGATCAAGCGTCGCCTGCCCACTGCCGCAGGCGCAGTCCCAGGCCAATTCGCGCAGCCAGCAGGACTGCGCAAGGTAATCAAATAGTGCGGGCGGATAGCGCGGGCGGAAAGTTGCGTAGCTGGCGGCCAGGCGCGAGAAATGATCCTTGAATGCCGACACAGCGGCCGCTCAATCGAAGGCAGGCTCGCAACGCACCTCGGTCGTCACGGAGTTTGCGATGAAGCATTTCTCGTGAGCCTTATGGTGCAGAGCCTCGAAGGCGGCGCGCGTGGGCTTTTCTTTCCCGGAGAACTCGACTCGCGGTTTGAGGGTGACTGTGGTCATCGCGACCTTGCCCGCAGCATTCTTGCCGAGAACGCCTACGGCCTCATCCACATAGCTGTCTACGCACAGGTGCTGCGCCGCCGCGAGCGAAAGGAACCAGAGCATATGACAGCTTGCAATTGCCGCGACGAAGGCCTCTTCGGGATCGACCGCGGCCTCGACCGACATCGGCACAGGCACCACATGAGGGGAGGCCGAAGCCGGCACCTCGATGCCGCCGTCAAATTGCCAGGAATGCGCGCGGCTGTAGCGATTGTCAATGAAATTTGCGCCGCCGCGCGCCCAGCTGATTTTTGCGGAGTATTGAGACATCGAACTTCTCCCTGAGCCGCTAGCGTCCGCTCGACTCGAGCTCCCAGATCGTAAGCGGCGCACAGCGGGCAAGCCAGAACCCGGCGCCGATCTCGCGAAAGCCGCGGCGCAGGCGCGCGCGGTACCACGCCCCCGTGCGCAGATGGACATTCGCATCCGTGCGCTTGCGATCGCAGTTGTGCAGCCAGTCCTGTCGCGTCAATACCGTGAAATAAAGCACGCCCCGGCACAGCCGCGCCAGATTCGCAATCGCAGCGCCCGAGCCCGTGTCATCAAGATACTGCAGGACGTCGTAGCATACGACGAGATCGAAGGGTGCCTCGGCACGATAGGATTCCAGGCGGCCATGCTCCCAGCCATAGCGCTGACACAGGTACTCGCTCCTCTCCAGACCCACATAGGTCGAACGCGGCAGGCACCGCAGCAGAGTTCTGCGCAACGCGCCGGTGCCGCAGCCGGCATCGAGAATGCGCCGTACGGGCAAGCCGATGTGCAGTGCGTATGCGGCAATGAGACGGGCGCGAGCACGCATTTCGGCGCGCGTGATGACGGCCGTGCGCGGGTTGAAATAATAGCGTCGGTAGTAATCGCGATCGAAGCGCGTCGCCGCGGGATCTGCTCGCGATATAGAGCGGCGGTGTAGCATCTGCCGAATCACTGTAGAGGAGGGGCGTGCCATGCTGCAACTGCGTCCAAACTGCGAGTGTTGTGACCGCGATCTTCCGGCCGAGTCGGCGCACGCCATGATCTGTTCCTTCGAATGCACCTTTTGCAGCACGTGCGCGCGCGAGGTCCTGCACGGCAAATGTCCGAACTGCGGCGGCGAACTCGTGCGCCGGCCGATACGCCCGGCGGCGGCGCTCGCCAAGCATCCGGCGTCAAGCGAGCGCGTGCACCGCGAACGCTGCGCTTAAATTTCTCAGCCGATCGCCTCTGCAAAATCCTTAAGAAGCCTCTCCAACTGCGTGCGCACGTCGGCATCGATAAGACGGCCTTCGATGTCGAAGACGCTGGCCGCCGCAGAAACGTAGAGCGGTGTACCGAACCACGGGCGCATGCGCAAGGTGCGCAGTACCGGCAGCCATGAGCGCTGCGCCTGAACCGTGCCAAATCTCCCCGGGGAAGCCCCAATGAGCGTCACATGGCGGTTGGCGAACACGCGCGGCGCATCCGCGGGCGGCCGGGACAGCCAGTCGATGGCGTTCTTGAAGACGCCGGGAATGGAATTGTTGTACTCCGGCGTGACCAGCAGGAGGGCATCCGCCGCGACCACCCTTTCCTTGAGCTCGACCACCGCCGCCGGAATCCCCTGCGCCTCCACGTCCGCGTCATAGAGCGGAACGCCGCGGATCGAGGCGATCTCGATGCTCGTGCCGGCGGGGGCGAGCTCCACCGCCGCGCGCAGCAGCGCCGCATTGAACGACGCGCGCCGCAGGCTGCCTGCGATTCCAAGTATTTTCGCCATGACGAGCGCCACCCCGCGCGTAGCCTCCGCACGACTATGCACGAGGGGTCAAAGGTTTG
>Ga0302326_10029328_pt1 | contig 11044 bp, 7 predicted proteins | sample Palsa_T0_3_FD_202264 | JGI IMG/M metagenome (GOLD analysis project Ga0302326, IMG submission 202264) | Peat permafrost microbial communities from Stordalen Mire near Abisko, Sweden - Palsa_T0_3 | ecosystem: Environmental > Terrestrial > Soil > Palsa > Peat permafrost | place: Sweden: Abisko...
CCCGGCATCGCTCGAGGTGGCCACGTCACAAAGGGAACTACTCCTATCCCGAACCTTTCTCCTGCCAATTTTGGCTAGTTTCGTAACGCCATCCTATGTAGTCCTTTCGTTTCTGCTGCTGGGCTCGCGCGTGTTTCTCTGGGCGCGGCGCGAGGACGGAGAGTTCGCAGAAGTAGCCCTCTCCTCTTGACGCATTTGCCTCGCTGGCCCGTTATCAGCCGGTGGCGCAGGTGGTCAAGACGATTCTGCCGTACTACATTCCCGATGAACTGGTGGGAAGCAAGTCAAAGTGAGAGCGGTCTTTCTGGCGCATTTCCTATAATTTTTTTGCACGGATTTCCACAATTGACAAGCACTACTCGGTGCGGCATTATGAGTGCGGCCATTTCGTTTTTCCCTCTCGCGGGGAATAGATATAAGGATTGGAGGGCATATGCCCGAGTTCATTCAGAGAGTTTGGCGGGAGGATGCGGGGCAGGATATTGCCGAATACGCGGTAATGCTAGCTGTAATCCTGGTGCTGGTCGTGGGTACAGTAAGCCTGATCGGGTCGAACGCAAATAATGCCTTCTCCGCAGTAGCCAGTTCGATACAATAGCGGGTTCGGCTGGCAGAACTTTCACATTCAGAATCGTTAGATGGATTGTTTTCCATGACGCGAGCTGCCTCATTTACCGGGCCGTTTCGCTACTGCTGGTTTACCGGAGTAGCGGCTGCGGCGGAACTTGCGGGGAGATCGAGTCAATCTTTGATCGCCTAAAATTCAAGCAAGGTACAGCTAAAGACCGCGATTCCAGGATCGCGGCTTTTGCTTTTTGCGAGGGAAAGGCTTTCGCCACACAGAAAACAGAATAAAGATAAGAACAACTTCAAGATCTTCATCTGTGGTTCTGTGGGTGAAAGGTTTATCCGGGGAGAGAGCCAATGATCGTCAACATGTCCGAGAAAGCAACGGAACAGGAGATTGCGCACATTATCGAGCGCATTCGCGAGGCCGGCTACCAGCCCCACGTTACGCGTGGAGTGGAGCGCACCATCGTAGCGGCCGTGGGAAATGGGCGGCGCCACGAAATCGAGGCGCTGCAAGTGGCGCCCGGCGTGGACAATGTGGTCGCCATCGCCCAGCCTTTCAAGCTGGTGAGCCGGCAGGTGAAGCCGGAGCGAACGGTGGTGGACGTAGGCGGCGTCTTGATCGGCGGACCAGGAGTGGTGATCATTGCCGGACCTTGCTCGGTGGAGTCGCGGGAGCAATTACTGAGCACAGCTCACGCTGTAAAGAGGGCCGGGGCCACCATGCTTCGTGGTGGAGCCTATAAGCCGCGGACTTCTCCCTACGACTTTCAGGGGCTTGGACTGGAAGCGCTGAAGATCCTGCGTGAGGCGCGCGAGCAGTCAGGACTGCCGGTGGTGACGGAAGTGATGAGCACGGAGGATGTGGACATCATTTGTGAACATGTGGACATGCTGCAGGTGGGAGCGCGCAACATGCAGAACTTCGCTCTGCTGCGGCGACTGGCAACCGTAAGCATGCCGATACTATTGAAGCGCGGTCCGTCGGCGACGGTGAAGGAGTGGCTGCTGGCCGCCGAGTACTTGCTTGCGGGAGGAAACAGCCAGGTTGTGCTTTGCGAACGCGGCATAAAGACCTTCGAGACGGAAATGCGTAACACGTTCGATCTGGCAGCGGTGGCGTTGGCCCGCGATCTTTCTCATTTGCCGGTGATCGCCGATCCTTCACACGGCACTGGCAAGCAGAGCCTGATTGCCGCAGTCTCACGGGCAGCCGTCGCGGTGGGGGCGGACGGATTGATCATTGAAGTGCATCCTTGCCCGGAGCGGGCTCTGTCGGATGGGGCGCAGTCGCTTGATTTCGCCGGATTCGACAAGGTGATGAAGGCCATCGCGGAACCGCTGCGACGAGCTGCGGTTGCGACGCAGGCGGCGAGCCCCTAGGGGCCACAAAAACCGAGACGAATATCTTCCCAGAATAGAGAATCCAGAATTTGTAGTATGCATAGCCTGCTACGTTGCGGACGACGAGCCAGATTCCTCTCCGCGAAACAAACCAATACTTCGGATCGAACCGAGTTTCGGGTCCCGCGATGATTCCGACCCGGTAACGGTCGCCGAGCGCGTATCGTGAAAGGATCCAACTCTTTCTGGCGTGCGCTCCCACAGTAAAGATGTCCACACAACAAACGTTGGTCCCCGAGCGCTCGATCCAACCCTTAACCGCTGCGGCCCCTGTAAGGGTGCGCTCGGATGACACAGGCGGGACGTTGATCTTGATCAGCTTCCTAGTATCAAATCCGAGCTGCTCGAGTCTGCTCCCGGCCAGGTCGGCGTATGTTGTTGGCTGACTCGACACGCTACCCGTTTCTTGGATCGGGTCTCCCACGACAACAAGGTACTGATAGTCTCCGGAATTGAAGACGTGTAGGGATTCAGCGAGCGTCTTCGTGGGGATCCAGCCTTCTACGACGAGAATTCCCTCCCCCATCGGATGGGTTACCGCGAGAAATCCGTAAATTGATGTCACGAAAAAGATCAGGAGTGCAGAAATTCCGGCGGTTACCCAGACGAGGGTCTTTTTGTAGAGTAAAGGCCTGTACCTGTCTTCCCCAATGCCCACGGTAGTTAAGATATACACCGATGTTCCGTAAAGCTAGGCTGTTAATACCTGGGCGAAATGGGCGAAGATCCTCCTATCAAGGGATTCGTTCGCGTCAAGCAGTGTTGAGCGCGCCACTTTGCCGCGGAAGCCCACGTGGTATGACTTGCCCTGCATCGAACGCCGACAGGCCTCGATGTCGCGCAAACTTTCCCGATACGAACAGATCACAGGACTTCGTGAAACCAGTCCCAACGCGGTCCTCCACCGTCGCTTTTCTTTGCGCTCGCTAATCCAGGTGGAGGGTGCATCCAAGGACGTTCGGACGGGAGCACGGTTGGGCTTTAAGGACACACTTGTGAGACCCGGGTGGCTGCAGTCAAGTGTCGTGTGGTGAATCCATCGACGCAAATCTTTATCATGCCGCAGAGCGCTCCTTATCTGTAGCCCAAAGAACTCTGTATTGGTGTTGACGAAACCTGGAGTGATGCCCCGATTACGGCCGTGCCCGCGAGTCAGAATTAGAATCCGATTACAATATCAAGCAAGCCTCATCGAAGGACAAGCGCGGGTTGCGTGGGTAAAGTTTAGTCGCGTCTCCGTAGCCTAAATTGCAGAGAAAATTCGATTTCCACTCGCCCTCGGGGAAAAACTCGGCGTTAACTTTGGCGGCGTCGAATCCGGACATCGGGCCGCAATCGAGGCCAAGCGCGCGGACGGCGAGGATAAAGTAAGCACCTTCGAGAGAGCTATTTCGGAAGGCTGTGGCTTCAATGAGGTCGGGGTTACCGACGAACAGCGAACGCATATCCCTTTGCGGAAAGAGCTTTGGTAGTTTCTCGTGGAACTTCGTATCCCAGGCAATGATGACGGTGACGGGAGCAGCCATGGTTTTTTCGACATTGCCGGGCGCAAGAGCGGGACGGAGACGCTCCTTGGCTTCGGGCGTGGTCAGGAAGACATAGCGTGCGGGCATAGTATTGGCGCTCGTCGGACCCAGGGCGGCAAGTTCATAAGCCTGACGCAGCAACTCCGACGAAACTGGTCGAGGAAGCCATACATTGTGGGTCCGCGCCTCGCGAAAGATTTGCTTGATGCAATCGTCGGAGACGGCGGTGCTTGGTGGCATGTCGAGGTTCCTCCTGATTGGACGAGTAGTTATTCGCGAATTGGATTATGCGGCAAGCCGGTTGGATGCAAAACTCTAGCCAGCCTTTGATGCGGGCTCATTCCCCTGGGGCTGTGGAAGAACCCTTGTCCCTTTGACGGCACACTGCTGCAACTCCATTGAAGCCCCTTCCCGGCTGCTTCCGTCATTTTCACTCCCCGTTCGCGTGGTGGTGCTGGCTCCGTCTGACACTCGGAGTCGCGACCGCCACAACTTTACTCAGTTGAATGTCGATTGGATGATCTGCACCGGCCCCAGGAGTCCGGAGGGCACGAGCTTCGAGTCAGCCTTATAGTATTTCGGGGAGGTGAAGGTGTAAGTTTTGGTGACATTCGGTTGCCGATCGCCAATGATGCGGTTCACCCAGGGATTCGTCACCTTGATCTCGACTGTGTTCGCGCCTGCCTTCATAACATCAGTGACGTCGACTCGATATGGTGTTTTCCAAACAATACCGAGGGGTTTGCCGTTCACCGAAACTTCCGCAAGATTTTTGACCTCGCCTAAGTCGATCGACAACCGAGTTCCCCGCTTAAACCAGTCCGCTGGAGCATGGATCGTCTTCGTATAGGTCCCGGTGCCGGAGAAGTATTTGACTCCCTCGTCGGCGCTGTCGCTCCACGAAGTCAGCCTGTCGAGCGTGATCTTTGTCGGGGCTCCGCGATCGGCCTGGAAGCTCAGATCCCAGGAACCCTCTACCGTCGCAATCGAGCTGTCGGCGGTCTTTGGCAGAGTGCGCGATAACGTTTTCGCGGCATTGCGGAAGACGACGAAAACTGTTCCCCAGGGATCAAGATGCAGCGGCACGGTCGTTCGCCCGTCAGCGATCCGAAAAGATGCGGGCTCGATTGCGCCAGTGTCTGGATGCCAAATTTCTGCTTCTTTTCCTGTTACTCGGAAGGTTGCCTCCAGATCTTCGTTCTGGTCTCGACGATTGTCGACGTAGTAGAGATCTCCCTCGCTGAGTTTGCGATGGACAAAGAGAATCTCGGTATCGCGCTGCAGCTTGCTGTACTCAAAGTCGGGGGAGACTTGCAAAGTCGCGAGCACATCTGCCACCTTCAGGCCCGCATAAACCCTGCCTTTCCCGAAGCTACGCTCTCCCGTGTCGGAGCCCCAGATTTGGTCCGCGAGGCTCTGAAATTCTTTGGAGTCGTCGCTGAGGCTCGGAGTATCCGTAGGTTTTGGCCCCGCCACGATGGCACCCGACTGCACCAGATCTCGAATCTTGCGCAAAACCGGCAACGACATGTGCTGGCTGTGAGGATCGAGTGCCAGCACCCGGTATCTCATTCCGCTTTCCGTCGCCAGTTGGCCGTCGACAACCGACAATTTGTGAATCAGCGCGTCGGCGTTGAAGTAGTCAAAGTTGTACCCTTCAGGAATCTCCGGACCTTTTTTGGCGAATAAGGCGGTCAGGTTGGAGTCTTCCCCATAGAAGTAAGCGATATCCGCGGCGAAATGGCCCTGCTGAAGCAGGTAGGAACTACGAGCCAGGTATCGAACCCACGGCGTGGCCTGTTCAGCCCAGGTTTCATTACGGGTGAACCATTGTCCGAAGGGTCCGAGGGCTAAACCCGGCTGCTTATCGACCAAGGGCTGGTGGACCGATGTGTGAATGACGAAGCGGTTCAAACCCATCGCCATTTCCTTGTCGGCCGTCGGTTTCAAAGTAGCCGGAGACCAGGCCCATGCGCCCGAAGACGCGGTCATGGATTCGGCCGCGACCAGATTCTGGCCGTAGATATGTGCCACGGAAGCTGACTCACGAATATCGGCGTTGTAGCCGAATTGTTCTTTGTTGACGCCGGGCTTTTGCGTCCACATGGCGGACATGGGAACGTCGTTGCTGCGCTTGACCTCCATGCCATCGCCGACGAAGGCTCGACCTTCTTCGTGAGATTCACCGTAGTGCCCCAAGCCGCGCTGGTGCAAAATGTCGTTGATCTGGTCATAGTGATACTCGGCCGGAAGGTCGCCCAGAGTTTTGCGATAGTCCCAGAGGAACCGGTCACTGGTCTGCGAGCTCTCGATGACGCGGCCAGTCAGCACGGGCAGCCACGGACGAGGATCGTAGCCACGGCGCTTGGTAAATTCGGCGACCATGTCGTCGGTCCAATTCGCCGTGCCAGCTTCCCAGCTATCGTTGATCACGTACCGCAACCCGCGCTTGCCCATGAGTTCGCCCACCGTGCTCTTGTAGTTATCGAGGTAGGTATTCATGTACTCTTTCACATCCTCGCGGCTGAGTTTGTCGACCTCAAGCCCCGTGCCTTCCGGGGAGGCAGGATGGTTGGTCACTCCGGTCAGTGAGTAGCCAAAACGCAGGACGACCCAGTGACCTGGAGGTGGAGTCCAATCAAGAGTTCCGTCCGGGTGCATCTTGGAAGTCAGATCCACGATGTCATCTTTCTGGATCGCATCGGCAAGAGCAACTGGTGGCGTTTCGAAGCCATCGAGACTCACAATCTTGGCGTAAGCAGCTTTCTCCTCGAAGCGGCTGACTCGGGCGCCGGGATGGAGCACGAGTTCCGATATCTCGAAATTGGGATAGGGTTTCCGTGCACTGAAATCGCCAAAAGGGTTCTCCACATCGAAGGTGCTTTCGCCGAAGCCGGCAGGCGGCTTGTCGGTGAGGGCTACACGGAAGAAACGCGCAGTGGTTGCGGGGAATGCGATGGTGTGCTCCTGGCCACCGTCATTAGGAATGTCAATTAGCTTGCGGAAGTTCTGGCCATCGTCGCTGCCCTCAACATCGGCAATGGACGGGGCCTCTCCGAACATGTTCGCCGCCACCGCGCCGGGATCATTGAGCATCAGGGTTACAGCGTTCATCGTTTGCGGCGCAGAGAATTCGTATTGGATCCATGCCTGCTTTTCTGCGGGTGGCTTGGGCAGTTGTGTCGACTTCACCAGATCACCGTCGGTCAGTACCGCGAGATCCAGATTGCCGCCGCTGGATGTGATTTTCGGTTGCAGAGACGATACTCCAACGTCACTTGCGGGTGCGCGATACGCGATGACTGCGGTGTCGGCATAGAAAGTCGGTGGCGTTGACGCTTGACCGCTGATCATCGCCAGGAAATCGAAGAGCGGGATGTTCTGAAAGGGGCCGGTGACGGTGGGGGGATGCGGCAATGCGCCCGCGAACGGTTTGCCACCTTCGATCCTGGTTTCGCTCCACACCACTTTTTTCATCCCCTGGCTGGGCTTCACCCACGGGCCGCCAGACTCGCTCCAGCCGGGCGAGCCGGCAATCGCTTCTTCGAGGCCGAGTTGGTCGGCCAGCTTGGTGGTGAACAGGAACGCATCTTTCCACTCGGGCGTCATGTAGACCAGGCGCTTATCCACCAGCTGGGGAGTGCCGAGCGACGCGTCGAAGTTCTGGAAACCACCGATGCCGACGCGGTTCATCCACTCCAAGTCGAGTTTGATGCCCTCTTTGGTGATGTTGCCATTCATCCAGTGCCACCACACGCGCGGCTTGGCGGAATTGGGAGGTGTCTTGAAACCGTTCTCCAGAGCGTCTCCGGAGCTTTGCCCGAACATAGGCCCGATCAAACCCATCAACATCAAAGAGACTGCGCAAACTCTGAACATTGTGACCCTCTCTCATCGCGTGTTTGACATATGGCACTCCCCGACCTTCGTAGGACGGCGGTCACCGGCCGCTGTCGCATCACTTCACTTCAAAGTTGTAGGAACCCGACCCAATGTGGATCACGTAAGACCCGCTCTCCTGCTGCGTGTCGACGGGATTTCCACCTTCCGTCAGGTGTGCACCTGCGATGGCGGGCAAGAAGACCTTGGCGGACGTATTCGCGGGGATTTTGACTTTCAGAGAAAATGGTCCCTCGGGAGTTCCCTTCCAATCGCTGATGATCTTGCCCTGAACCGAGTCATACTCAGCGCGCGCCGAGGTCATGCGAGCGTCGAGATGTGGATGAATGACAATTTCTTCGAATCCGGGGGAATTCGGTAACGTGTCAATGCCGGCGGCGTAACGGTAGACCCAGGCAATGACCGAGCCGAACGCATAGTGATTGTAAGAGTTCATGGCGGGATCGCCCGTGTCACCGTTCCACCGCTCCCACCAGGTCGTCGCGCCTTTCGACAGCATGTACCCCCAAGATGGATAGGTATCGTTCAGCAACAGGCGATAAGCGACATCGGTGCGTCCGTGATCGGCCAGCGTAAACAGCAGAAAGGGTGTGCCCAGAAATCCGGTGGAGAGATGCCACTGCCGCGTTTCGATATCTTTGACTAACTTGTCGACCAAAACCGGTTCAAGCGCCGCGGGCGCCATCTTGGTGTAGAGGGCAACAACATAAGAGGTTTGCGTTCCGGTTCCGACAGTTCCGTCCTCCTTGATGTACGCCTTCTGGAAGGCCACGCGAATGTTCGCGACGACATCGTCATAACGCTTGCCGTCAGCCTCCTTGCCGACGGCGTACGCCATTTGTGACATCATGTTCGCGATCAGGGCCCAATAGGCGGTCGCAAGCAGGTCTTTACTCGTATTTTGGTCGGGAGCCAGCCAGTCGGCGAAGTTGGGCCCGACTCCGTTCTTGCGGAGAAAATCTGAATTCTGGCTCTCGATGAACTCCATCCAGCGTTGCATGGCGTCCCAGTTTTCTTCAATGACAGCCTTGTCCCCATACTGCAGCCAAGTCGTCCATGGAACGATCACACCGGCATCCCCCCAGCCCGGCGCACCGACCATCGCATCACGCCACGCAGACGTGCCGGCTGAACCGGAACCGCCGAATGTGATCGTGTTGGGGGATACATTCGTAAAGGCGCCTTGCGGCGTTTGGGCATCGACAATGTCTTGGACGAACTTCTGCGAAAATGAGGCGATATCGAAGTTGTAGCTTCCGGTTCGCCAGAAGACTCCCGCGTCTCCCATCCACCCCAAACGCTCGTCGCGTTGCGGACAGTCGGTGGGGATGCTTAGAAAATTACCGCGCTGACCCCAAATGCCGATCGACCACATCCGGTTCACAAGCTCGCTTGAAGTGGCAAGCTTGGCAACAGGTTCGCCGCTTACGCTGCTGACGACATCTCCTTGGATCGCATCGAGCGGCGGCGTTCCAGGGTAGCCCGTGACTTCGATGTAGCGAAAACCGTGGAACGTGAAATGCGGGGCAAAGACCTCTTCATCGCCGCCCCGCAGGATATAGGTATCGGCGGCGTCCGCATTCCGCAGGTTGGCGGTGTAGATCGTTCCGTCCGGATTCAGAATCTCGGCGAAGCGCAATCGAACTACTGTGCCGGCCGTACCTTTCACCTTCAGGGTCGCCCACCCCACCATGTTCTGCCCCATGTCAAAGATGTAGGTTCCGTTTGCGAGCGGCGTGACTTGCTTCGGGTTTAGCGTGGCGATCACCCGCGCGGGCGCCGTTATCTGGCTGGAAACCGCGATGGAGGGCGTATCGGCGGTAACTGCCGAATTCCACCTGGAATCGTCGAAGCCAACCGTCTCCCATCCAGCCTGTTCCAGACGTGCGTCGTATACTTCTCCGGCGTATATCTCAGATCGAATGATGGGCGATGCTGCCGCCTTCCAGCTTCCGTCGGTCACAACCGTTTCGCGGCTTCCGTCGGCGTAAGCGAGTTCGAGCTGCGCCAGAAAACGGTCCGGAGGTGGGAAAAAATGCATTCCCACCCAAGTGAGAGGGCTGCCATACCAGCCGTCACCCAGCAGCACGCTAATTACATTCTTGCCATTTGCCAACAGGCCGGTCACATCGTATGTCTGATAAAGGACACGTTTGCGATAGTCGGTGAAGTCCGGCGTCAGGACATCGGCCCCCACGCTGCTTCCGTTCAAGAACACGCGGTAGCTTCCGAGAGCGGTCAGGTAGAGTCTGGCGCGTCGGACGTCCTTTGATATGGCCAACGTTCGGCGCAGGTAAGCAGCCGGTTCAGGCAGCGCTCCCGGATCCCCGAGCCGTTCGTCGGTCAAATCCGCGACCACGTTAGCCGCGCCCCAATGGGATGTGTTCTCAAGGTTCGCCTTCCATCGCTTACCAGTGCCGAGGCGCACTACAGAACCGTTCGTACGCGTGATCTTTATCAACCCCGCCAGCGCACCCTTGGTGGTTTTGGCTCCCGCGTCTGGCCCGAAGCCGGGTACTTCGGGAGACGTAACCTTCACTTCGACTGAGTTTTTGCCAACGATGAGCTGGTCGGAAATGTCGCGGCGGTCGAAGGCGCTCCATCCCTTCTTGGTATCCACTTCATGACCATTCACCGATGCGACGAAAGTTCCACGCGCCGAGAGCAAAAGAACTGCGTCTCGCGGCTTCTCACGAAGACTGAAGTTGACACGAAAGCTCGCAGTAGTCTTAGGCACGGTGGCCAAGGAATCTTGACCCTTCACCCAAATCCAGTGGATTGCCTGACGATCGGCGTCATTGTCTGGGTTTTTCCAGCGAATCCAGTTGGCCTTCCAGTCCGTAGCGTGCAGAAGGCCCATCTCCCACCATGCGAGTTCCACCGGCTCGGATACTAGCCCGTGCGCGTCCCACGCCCGGACTTTCCAGTAGTATCGCCGCCGAGATTCCAGTGCAGGCCCGCGGTAAGCAATCCCGACCGACTCCGCAGAACTAATTTTTCCACTGTCCCAGATATCGGCGTTACCGGTGTGCAACTGCTCGGCCGAACTCGCCACTAGAATCTCGTAGGCCGATTGTTTCCAGTCGCGTTCGACGTTGTCGCTCTGCCAGGACAAGCGAGGCGAAGCCTTGTCGATTCCCAGAGGATTTTCCAAATATTCGCAGCGCAGGTGGACCGGCGCGGCAAAAGCAGCCGAGGTGAGCGTAACGAGGATGAACGCGCTCAATACTGCGTGACGCCGCATGGAATCCTCCTGGAGTTACAAGGCGGACGGCGGGGATGGTTTCACTTCGGCGATACCCCTGTCAACCCGCGCGCTGTGAGCAGGCGACGTTTCGCATTGTGAAAGGCCGTGCTATGACACCAAACCGAGAGGAAAGTTGGAACACTTTGCTGTTGAGCGCTTCTCCCCGAGGTCGAAGAAGGCAAAGCATGGCCTCTCTAGGTCAGTCCTCTGATTACCTTGCGCTCTATGCCTTCTGCAATGCGCAATGCGAAACTCATTGCGCACCCGATCGGGAAGGTCGGCATGGAGGCTCAACACACTCGAAAATATTCCATCCCGAGCAAAGCGCCTAACTTTTCTAGTTTGCTCGAGACGCGACCCACTCCCACGGCACAGTGATGAGCCGGTCCGTGCACGT
>Ga0302326_10029330_pt1 | contig 11044 bp, 8 predicted proteins | sample Palsa_T0_3_FD_202264 | JGI IMG/M metagenome (GOLD analysis project Ga0302326, IMG submission 202264) | Peat permafrost microbial communities from Stordalen Mire near Abisko, Sweden - Palsa_T0_3 | ecosystem: Environmental > Terrestrial > Soil > Palsa > Peat permafrost | place: Sweden: Abisko...
AAGAGCCAATAGTCGGGGATGCGCCGTCGCCGCGCGAGTCGCCACAGCGCCTGCAGCATGGCGAGGCACACCATGAGCCAAGCCGCCGGAGAGTACACAACGGCTCGCAGAAATGACCAAATACTGGGCAGACCCACCATCATGCCAAGCGTCTTGCGGGCCGACTCTCCTGTGGCTTGATGGAGGAAGCTGAATTGGGCGACGGCCAGCACCAGGCTCAAGGCGATGAGCACAGCGATACGCGGCAACGCCTTGCCGCCGTTTCGCTGCGCCAGAATTGCACCGCCGAGAATCAACACCAGGCCCACGTGATAAAAGAGCACGATCTCACAGACAAGGCCAACGAATAGCAGCGCGCCCGCTGCAATCGCGGGCGCGCGAGCATTGACGCTGCGCGCGACGTACGCGGCCAGCAGCGCCGCAGCGATCAGCCCGCCGAGGAGCAGCAAAGAATGCTGCTGCAGCAGCGCAAGCGTGGTGATGTGGGTCGCGGTTGACGCGACGTTGGTATTACGGGTTGTCAGCGTCGGCGGGTAGAAGCTGTCTATCCAGCGGTTGGCGACTGCAAAACTCGCGACGACGACAACGAAAGCAATTCCGCCGCGCCAGAGTTTGCGCGCATCGGCCGCGAGCAGACCCGGAAATAGCAACATAAAGCTGCCGAATACGGCCAACACCTGAAATTGAATGCCGATAAGCATGACGATCACGGCAGCGAGGAGCCAGATAGTTCGATCGCTTCGCTCCCATTCAAAGATGAGCGCGGTGTATCCGGCAAGGCAAGTCACCAGGAATATATACATGCGCGCTTCCTGCGAATCGGCGATCAGTCCCGGAAGAAACGCCGCAACCGCCACGAACGCCACATTCCACGCGGGTGACAGAAATCGCCGACCGAAGAAGTATGCAATCGCAATCAACGCGATGCCGCAGAGCACTGAAGGCAGGCGAAAGGCCCACTCGGATTCGCCGAACGCACCAACGGAGGCCGCCATCATGTAGAGCTGTCCGATGGCACGCGGATAGAACATGCCGCTCGGCATCAGTGGTGCACCGAAGTGCACAAGGTGCATGGTCGGCACCGCCATCGTCTTCTCGTCGCCTTCCAGTCCCCACGAACCCAGACCCCAGAACCTGAACACCGTGCCCACGATAAGGATGGCGAGCAGCGCAAACAGCTCGCTGCGGCTGGGTCGTCCGAAGTCCCGGCGGACTTCGAAAAGACCTGCAAAAGTCTGTAAAACCTGACCCATCGAAGCACCCATTGCTGTCTGTGTTCTTGACATCTAAAACACGCGTGGACTCGCGGCTGACGCGGAAGCAATTCGGCTTGTGGGGGCGAACAACCTCGACATTACATTTTTATATCCGTTGCTGCAGCGGCGAATGCACTCCATGGGTCTTTATCAGACGGCGCGCCGCAATCGTGAACTTCGTCGCGTAATTCGTATTTCAAAGCGAGGCGTCGTCATGAAAGCGGCTGCACGGCTTGTTGGGGCGGCATCATTCCAGTGCCAAAGCATACGCCTCGAGGAGGCGCGGCACCTGATGGTGCCAGGCGAGATCCGCCTCGACGCGCGCCCTGCCGATCTTTCCCATGGTTTCGCGTAAACTCGCATCGTCAAGCAATTCACAAAGCTTATCGCCGAAATCCCGCATATCGTTGGGTCGCGCGTACAGCGAGGCGCCGGCTGCCGAAAATCGCCCTTCGGTCAGATCGAACTGCACGATCGGTTTACCGAGCGCCATGTACTCGATGATCTTGTTCATGGTCGATTTGTCGTTCATTTCATTGGCGCGGTCGGGATTGACGCACACGTCGGCAGTTCCCAGAATTTCCCACAGCTCACGATCCGGGACCCGGCCGAAGAACTCGATAACGTCATCGATCCGCAGCCGGTGGCTCATTTCCTTGAGCGCGGCGAGCTCGGTACCGCCGCCTATGATCGCGAATTGCACATCGTTCCGAGCGCGTTCGCGGCGGATATAGGCGATGGATTCGAGCAACAGATCGAGCCCCTCCTGCTTGCCTATTACGCCGACGTAACCGACCAGATAGCGCTTGCCGCGACGCATCGCCGGATTGGGCGGGACATGCTGAATTCGCGCCAGATCAGGGCCACTGCGGACCACGAAAACTTTCGATGGTGGCATACCGCCGCGCTCAATCGCGATTCGACGATACGACTCGTTGGTAGCAATGCTCACGTCGGCCGAACGAAAGGTCCAGCGCTCAAGCCGCCGCAACAGGCGATACCAGACATCACGCCGGGCGAACTTCGCCTCGTAGAGCTCGGGATTGATGTCGTGATGATCAAAGATGAATTTCTTGCCAAAGACTTTAAAGAAGCGCGCGATGAGAAATATCGTGTCGGGTGGATTGCAGCCCTGTAGAACATCGAAGCCGCGTGTCACCGCGATCCGCACAGCAAGCCACAGCTCCATCAATAATGAGAGACTATATTCAAGACCGTAGCCGAGAGCTGATTCCGCCTCGACGATGAGCGGATGGCGATAAATGTGGACGCCCTCGAGGCACTCATAACTGGCGTCAAAGCCGCGCCCTTTCGGGCAGATAATGCACACCTGATAACCGTTCGCTCGAAGCGCCAGCGCCTCCTGCCATACTCGGCGATCGAACGGGCACGGGAGGTTTTCGACGATGATCAGAACACGCTTACCACGCGATGCCATCGTAGCTCTTCAGTGCGTGTAGCGTTGCGGGATTTGATATGTCGCCGGTTCCGACGAGGTCGATGATAATTTTCCCCGGTCCGTGGCGAGCAACCAGGCTCGCAAATTCCCTCTCGGCGGTGGCGATCACCACGACGTCCGATGCGGCAAATAGCGCCACCGGGTCATCTACCAGCAGACGCCCTATGTGAGGGATATGGTTGAGAATGTAGTCGCGGTTCGCGCCCACGAGGCTCGCGAGCTTGACATTGCGATCGAAGATCAGGAGCTCGAATCCTTTGCCGATCAACTGTTCGGCGAGCGTGACGATCGGACTTTCTCGAAGGTCGTCAGTCCCCTCCTTGAAGCTCAGGCCAAGCAGACCGACGCGCCGGTGGGTGGTCTCACGAATCAGCGTGAGCGCCCGCTCCACCTGCAGGTGATTGCTCGTCAGGATGGATGACAGCACCGGCGTCTCGACGTCGAGGAGTTTCCCCTGATAGGTCAAGGCGCGTACATCCTTGGGCAGACAGGAGCCGCCAAAGGCAAAACCCGGACGCAGGTAAGTCGCGGAAATATTGAGCTTGGTGTCCATGCAGAAGAGGCGCATCAGGGCGCGACCGTCGACGCTCATGGCTTTCGACAGACGCCCCATTTCGTTCGCAAACGTAACCTTAAGCGCGTGCCAGGAGTTATCCACGTACTTCACCATCTCGGCCGTGCGCAGATCGGTCACAATCATAGGCGCCTCGAGCTTCGCATAAATCGCGCGCACCGGCGCCGCCGTGCGCTCGTCGTTTGCGCCGATGACGGTCTTCGGCGGGTGGTCATAGTCGTAGATGGCGGTGCCTTCGCGCAGAAATTCCGGGTTGATGCAGACCCCGAAATGCTCGCCGGCACGTTTGCCCGACGCCTTCTCGAGCGTCGGGATGACGACCGACTGCATCGAACCCGGCAGCAGCGTCGAGCGGATTGCCACGATCTTGAACTCGTCAAGCCCTGCCAGAGCCTCGCCGATCTGCTCGCAGATTCGACGAACGTAGCGTAGATCCAGGCTGCCATTCGCCGCTCCGGGAGTTCCGACGCATACCAGCATCAGCTCGCAATGCCGAACAGCGCTCGCGTGATCGGCGCTCGCCCGCAGGCGACCAGCAGCCACCGTCGACTGCATCAACGTCTCAAGGCCAGGTTCGACTATGGGGCTCTTGGCTTGATTGACTAGGTCGGTCTTCACAGAATTGGGATCGATTCCGAGCACTTCGTGCCCGTCTCTGGCCAGGCACGCCGCCGAAACCACCCCGACGTAGCCGAGTCCAAATATCGCGATCTTCACGTATCGAGCATCCTTAGTTGAATCGACTCTGCAGCCGCGTTTTATATCAATTTCGTGACTTACCGACCGTTACTTAACTCACGCTCCGGAGAACTTCGGCGTGATTGAGATTGAGAAATGCGTTAAGGTGCAAGGCTGCATAATATAGCGGCAATTTGCAATCGGCTTGCTCGATTTCGATAACAATTTCACGACTGCAGCGGGCTCCCCCCGCGATAACACAGAGAATTCTGTCCGTGTGATGAGTGCGTCACGTCCACATGTTTTGCTGCTCGGTCCGGCGCGAACTGCTATAAGCGGGGTGTCCACCCATCTGAATCATCTCTTCAAGTCGCCGCTATCGACGTCCTACGAACTCAGTCAATTCCAGGTTGGCCGTGAAGGGCGCACCGAAAATCGCCTCGGCACGCTGCTGCGGTTGGTCGTAAGCCCTTTCGCGCTCGCGATATGCGTCGTGCGGCGCAATCCGCGCATCGTGCACATCAACACATCATTCGATGCCAAGGGATTCTGGCGCGACCTTGCATACCTTGCAGTTGCGAAGGTGCTCCGGCGTAGGACGGTTTACCAGGTGCATGGCGGCGCTCTTCCGCAAGAGTTGTTCCCCGATAGCCGTTGGTTGACATCCTTGGTGCGCTGGACTCTGTCGTCGCCGGATGTCGTGGTCCTGCTTTCCGAGCCCGAATTTGCGGCCCACCGTAAATTTGCTCCGCACGTGCGTACGGCGCTGATTGCGAATGCGGTTGACATCGTAGGCGTTGAATTGAATCTCGAGCGCTATGCATCGAATCGACCGCTCGAAATTGTTTACATTGGTCGTCTCGCAGAAAGTAAGGGCGTCTTCGACGTCGTGCAGGCCGTCGCGATGCTGCGCAATCGCGGAATAGAGGTCCGTCTGAGGCTCGCAGGCTTCGGCGCGGCGGAGGAACAGATCCGACAAGCGATTGCGCAAGCTCAGCTTAGCGATCAGGTGCAACTTCTCGGACCGGTTTTTGGCGCCGCCAAAGAGGAGCTGTGGCGCAGCGCCAATGTGCTCGCATTCCCAAGTCACGCCGAAGGGCTGCCGTACGCGCTCCTGGAGAGCATGGCGGCGGGCGTCGTGCCGGTCATAACCCCGGTCGGAGGAATACCAGATGTCATGCAGGACCAGGTGCACGGAGTATTCGTGCCACCTCGCAATCCGCAAGCGCTCGCGGACGCTCTTGAGCGGCTGCACCACGACCGTCCGGGCCTGCAGCGCATGGCAGTTGCCGGCCGGCAGCGAATCGTGGACCAATACTCCGTCAGTCGGATGGCGGCGGAATTCCAGCGGCTGTACTCAAGTCTCATGTGAAAAAAACCGCATGAATCTGAAGTGGCAAATTAATCGTCTGCGCGCGATGAGCGTCGCCGAGATATCGAACCGGACGGCGCAGATGCTGCGCTCCCGGCTCGAGCAGCGCGGCATTGGACTGGTGCGGGCGGCGGCGCCCCACCCGGCGGCCGGCGCGGCGTGGTCGCCCGCGCTTTCGACCTCATTCGACGTCGCCGCGTACACGATGCGAGCCGATGAGATTCTAGGCGGCAAGTTTCGCGTGTTCGCGCTCGGTGCGGCTCCCCTCGGCTTCCCGCCCGACTGGAATCGCGATCCGAAGACCGGCACGCGCGCTCCGATGTCTTTCGGCAAACTAATCGACTATCGCGACGCGCGCCTCGTCGGGGATATCAAGTATCTGTGGGAGCCGAATCGCCATGCCGAGCTTGTGACGCTCGCCCAGGCATGGCATCTGTCGCATGATCCGCGGTACGCGCAGGCTTGCGGGACACTCATCGATTCGTGGCTGCGCGCGTGTCCTTACCCGCGCGGGGTGAACTGGACTAGCAGCCTTGAGCTTGCGCTGCGACTCGTGAACTGGTCGTTCGCCTGGCACCTCCTGGGTGGCGAAGCTGCCATTCTCTTCGCGGGCGATGCCGGGCAGTCGCTGCGCCTGCGTTGGCTCGCCTCTGTGCGGCAGCATTGCCATTTCATCGCCGGCCATTTGTCGCAACACTCGTCCGCCAATAACCATCTGCTCGGAGAACTTCTCGGGATGTTCGTTGCGGCGACCACTTGGCCGTACTGGCGCGAGAGTGGCCGCTGGGGTGATTTTGCTCGCGATGAGTTCGAACGCCAGGCGCTCGCCCAAAACGGTATCGACGGCGTTAATCTCGAGCAGGCGACGTGGTACCACCACGAGACGGCCGACATGATGCTGATCGCGCTTCTCTATGCGCGCCAAAGCGGCTGCGAATACGGCGCCGAGTTCCTCGCACGCTGGACCGCAATGCTGAGCTTCATTGCAGCCATCATGGATAGCGCCGGCAACGTGCCGCAGATTGGTGATGCCGACGACGCGATTATCGCCCGTCTTGATCCGCGTCCTAATCCGAACGTGTTTCGCTCCCTTCTTGCCGCGGGTGCCGTGTTGGCGCGTGATGCGGGCTTACGTGCCCACTTTAAGGCAAAGGCACGCTTGTTCGATGACAAGAATCGCTGGCTGCTCGGCGATCAGGCGGCGCTCGAGTTTGCCGCGATCGGCGCACCTGCACCCGACGCTGCGCTGCAACGGCGGGCGTTCCCACAGGGCGGCTACTATATTCTCGGCAGCGACTTCGATCGCACGAACGAGGTGCGTATCGTCGCCGACGCAGGACCACTCGGATATCTGTCAATCGCTGCGCACGGCCATGCCGACGCGCTCGCTTTCACGCTGTCGGTCTCGGGGCTTCCGATTCTGATCGATTGCGGCACTTACGCCTATCATACGCAAGAGAACTGGCGCAGCTATTTTCGCGGCACGCGCGCGCACAACACCCTAATGGTGGACGCGAAGGATCAATCGGCCGCGGGAGGCAAGTTTCTGTGGACCCATCACGCTGTGATCCAGTCGGCGGACTTCGAGAGCACCAGAGACTTCGATAGGCTCACGGCCGCGCACGACGGCTATCGCCGCCTCGCCGATCCGGTCATACATCGGCGCGAGCTCATCTACTCGAAGGCCACGCGTACGCTGCGCGTGACGGACTACCTTGACGCGACGGCGCGCCACCAGGTCGAATTGAATTGGCATTTCGCGCCCGAGTGCGGGCTCAATCTTTCCGAGCGGTACTTGCGCGTCACCCGCGGGCCGGCTGCGCTCGAGCTGCGCTGGGCAGACGGCTTCACGGCGCGCTTGGCGCGCGCTGAAGAGACGCCTGCGCGCGGCTGGGTGTCAGCTGCGTTCGATGTAAAGCACCCGTGTACGAATCTTGTCCTGCAGCGCGAGACCATAGGCAATTGGCACGCTGCGTCTGAAATCCGCGTGCTCTCGACTGGGGAATGATGGGACTTTGTGCGGATCAGATCCGGTCGATTGCGAATCGCCAACGATAAGGATATAAACATTTCATGTCAGCAGAAGACGGTGTAGGTTTTTATTCCGAGGTGGCGCCGGATTTCCACGCGAGCTACGCGCGGGACGCGAACCGTCAGGAACGCGTCCGAGTATGGGACGAATTCCTCGATCGCTATGCGAACGGTGCAACTTTCGCGTATGACGTCGGCTGCGGCAGCGGCGTGTTGGCGTGCGCGCTGGCGAAGCGCGGCATCGAAAGTATTGGAATTGACGGCGCGAGCGGCATGCTCGCTATCGCGCGGACTACGGCCGCCGAGCAGGGACTTGTTAATTTGAGCTTTCAACAGCACCGCCTGCCGATTGCGGATACCACCGGGTTTCGCGCCGCCGATCTCGTCATCTCCTCAAGCGCTATTGAATACCTCGAATCTATTCCGCAGGCGCTGCGATTCCTGCGCAATCTCACCAAGGAATCGGGCTTCATTGTTTTCTCGGTCTCGAATCACGATTCTGTGAGCCGCAAACTGGTGCGAGCCATACACCTGCTGACAGGTCGGCCCCGCTACTTGAAATACCTGCGCCACTTTATGACCGTCGATGAAATCAAGCGCGACCTCACTGGCGCCGGGCTTGAGTACCTTGAGCATGCCTACTTCGGCGGCGCCGACCGCGTGAACCGTCTGCTGTCATCTTTCTTGCCACCGCGTCTGACGAGCAACATGATCATCGTCGCCGCGCGCTGCCGAAGTTTTCCTTGAATCGCCTTTGAGGCCTTAAAGACGCACAAGACGGACATTGTGCGTCGCGGATCTGGTCATCTGGAGGAAATTCCCTTGAGATTCCCACGAGGGCAAAGGTGCACTCGCAGGCAGATAACTTGTTGATTATGTTGGCGTCCCCAACCGGATTCGAACCGGTGTTACCGCCGTGAAAGGGCGATGTCCTGGGCCTCTAGACGATGGGGACCCGGAAGCTGAAATTCGGGGACCAAGCGCAAACCGCCGCTCTCTTGCGCGCCATGTTGCCCGCTTTAGCAGCTAATAGCCCGCACAGCGGGTCGCGACGGTACGAAACGCTTCTCCTGGTGTCAACCGCACGGCCGGCTACTACGTGGCGGAGTAGTAACGGCTTGCTCGACAAATCGAGGGGCGTTCGCCCCGAGGCTAGCGCAACGATGAGTGGAAGCTGATCGCTCCGCGCATTAGCTTCCGCTAATGCGCGTTGCGGCCGCGAGCGACAATGGACAGTGTCTTGACCAGGATTTTAAGGTCGAGCAGCACTGACCAGTTACGCAGGTACTCCAGGTCATACTGCACGCGGGCTTCCATTTGCTCAATAGTCGTGGTTTCGCCCCGTAGCCCGTGCACCTGCGCAAGCCCCGTTATCCCCGGGGGGACCTTGTGCCGAACCATGTAGCCCTTAATTAACTTCCGGTACAGCTCATTATGAGCCACGGCGTGCGGCCGAGGACCGACGAGACTCATTCGTCCCTGCAGCACATTGATCAACTGCGGCAGCTCATCGAGCGAGGTCCGTCGCAGCCATCGCCCGATAGGAGTCACGCGCTCATCATCGCGTGTCGCCTGGCGAATCGGACCAGTATCCTCCGTCACGGTCATCGTTCGAAACTTGTAAATGATAATTTCGCGGCCGTCGAGTCCGTAGCGGCGCTGCTTGAAAATGACCGGACCCTTCGATGAGAACTTGACCATTACGGCAGTTGCGATCATGACAGGCGACGCCAGAATCAGCGTGGCAGTCGCCACAACAATGTCGGTAAGACGTTTGCCCACGCCGCGATAGCCATGAAAAGGGGTTTCGCATAACGCGATAAGCGGGACGCCCAAAAGCTCGCTCGTGCCTCCTTGGATCGAGTCGAAGGCGAAAATGGTCGGCACGTAGTAGATCGAGACAGTGGTATCGCGCAGCTCCTCGAGCAGCAGCTTGACGCGTTCGATGTGACTGACAGGCAGCGCGACAAAAATCACATCGATGGCATGCGCCTTCACATGCGGCACGATATCTTTGAAGCCACCGCACAGCTGCATCCCCGGTGTCGGACTTAGCCGGGTGGGAGCACGGTCATCGAAGAAGCCGGACACGCTCAGTCCCGCGGACGAGTTATTCATCAAACGCCGCGCCAGCGCCAAGCTGATGTCGTTATAGCCAACAAATACTGAGCGTCGTGCGTTCGCCGGGTCGGATAACACCCGTCGCAGCGCCTCGTGCATCACAAGATTTGCGAATATAAGGATAGCGGGTGTTACAACCGCCCATGTCAAGAGCGCGCGGCGCGAATAGACAGTCGAACTCTTCGTCGCGTAGCCGATTGCCAAGAGCACAAACAGCAGGATAAGCCAGCGTAATGCAATGCGACCGGCGAGTTTCAAGCGTCCATGAATGAGTTGCGGGGTGAGGCTGCGCTCGGGCTGCAGCAGCACTGCGCCCAACACTATTACGAGCGCCGTTAGCAGCAAGTAGTCTTGGTCGGAGGCCGGAGCGACCAGCCACACCATGGCGTATAAGCATCCGCCGGCCAGCAACGGCGGCAGGACAGCCTGAGCGACGGTCAAGAGCCCGATCGTTACGCTATGCTTAAATACAACTGTTCTGCTCACAAAATCCGATGCCGCATGGTCTGCGGGCAGTTCCCTAAATAGATTTCAGGTGACGGTTATTAGCAAGTTCCGCGCCAAGCTCAAAATCCCTTGTCCTTCAATGCATTGGCTCATCATGCGCGGCTCCTGCACAGATGGTCGTAAGAATCACCGACAACCCCGCGAGCACACCCTATACGGGGATTTCCCTGGCGGCAACCTCGAAGTTTCTTTCGAGCATATGTCCTATCGCACCATTGTTCTCAGGGAGGCGCTCCGAGGCCGAGTCACCGAAGAAAATGTGCTGTGCGCCCACTGATTAAACCTCAAGCGGCTCACTCGAGTTCCACTTTCTGCGTCTCTTGCAAGCGACAATAATCAACGCGCTCTTATTAAATGTGTGCAGTAGTTCCGCTCGCCGCCCGTGCCGAGTAGACTACCTGTAAAACACTCGGATAATTCGTACGCGGGGATATTGGATGGCGTGGAATGGGCTAAGATCGGCGCTGGGTGGAATCCTTCGCAGCAAGAAGGCTGCTGCGCCGCGGGGCAATGGTGTTACCAATACCCACTACCACATCACGAACCCATATCACGCGGTGTCGATCGTACCTGGTGTGGCCCATTGCGATGCCGCGCGCCAACTGCGGCTGCAGCGCTTCCTGTCGAAGGAGGCTCCGCCACTACCGCTGGCCGCGTGCACACTGAGCAACTGCCGCTGCAGCTACAAGCACTACGACGACCGCCGCACAAAGGCGCGTCGCGCTGCTGATAGGATCGGACAGCCGCCACCCTGGTCCGGGACCGAACGGCGTGCACCGAGCGGGCGCAGACAAACCGACGCGTAGCCCCAAGAAGCGCTCTGCGATGCGGGAGCAAACTTGTCGCACCGCTCTCGATCACTTCCTTTTTAGCGGTCCTGGAAAAGCATCCCGCACGCCGACGTCTCGGGCGGGAAATGCTCGCGACGCCGAAGACCGCGGCAGTGCCAGCCGCGCGCGCTCAAGCTGACGATTGGCGCACGCGCGCTGTTGGCGCGGACAGGCCAGCTGCGCCGCGCGGCTCCCCACCCAGCACTGCGCCGGACC
>Ga0302326_10029331_pt1 | contig 11044 bp, 14 predicted proteins | sample Palsa_T0_3_FD_202264 | JGI IMG/M metagenome (GOLD analysis project Ga0302326, IMG submission 202264) | Peat permafrost microbial communities from Stordalen Mire near Abisko, Sweden - Palsa_T0_3 | ecosystem: Environmental > Terrestrial > Soil > Palsa > Peat permafrost | place: Sweden: Abisko...
ACATAAGAATTGGTCTGCGCAAGCAATACGTTCGCGCAAGCCAGCAGGACTGCCGCTATCTTCATAGGTAGCAGAGTAACAAAACGAATTAGCGTGTGGTTCAATGGAAGGTTGTTTCGCACAATGTTCGTAAGGAGAGAGAACCCATGAAGGTTGGTGTGGCCGGGCAGGGCGCTTTCGGCGTAAAACATATCGAGGCGATCAAGAACATTTCCGGCATCGAGATCATTACGCTAACCGGCGGCAATCCAGCTGCCACCGAAGAAGTCGCCAAGAAGTTTGGCATCCCTCATTGGACCGGCAACCTTGGCGAGAGTCTGAAGCAGCCCGGTTTGGATGCGATGATTCTGGCCACGCCCACGCAGATGCACGCCGATCAAGCCGAGCAATGCATGCGAGCCGGAAAGCATGTGCAAATCGAAATTCCCATGGCGGATTCGCTGGCTGACTCCGAACGTATTTTGAAAATGCAAAAGGAGACAGGCCTTATCGTGATGGCCGGCCACACGCGCCGTTTTAATCCCAGCCATCAGTGGATTCACAAACGCATCCTGGCAGGCGAACTGAAGGTCCAGCAGATGAACGTACAGACGTACTTTTTTCGGCGCACTAACATGAATGCGGCCGGCAAGCCGCGCAGCTGGACGGATCATTTGCTTTGGCATCACGCCTGTCACACCGTGGATCTGTTTGCATATCAGGCCGGCGAAAACATTTCCGAATGCTTCGCGTTGGAAGGCCCGCACCATCCTGAATTGAAAATCGCGATGGACATGAGCATCGGGTTGAAAGTCCCTTCAGGCGCCATTTGCACGCTCTCGCTTTCATTTAACAACAAAGGTCCTCAGGGCACCTTCTTTCGCTACATTTGCGACAACGGTACCTACATCGCCTATTACGACGATTTAGTGGATGGGGAACAAAAGCCCATCGATCTCAGCAAAGTGGATGTCTCGATGAACGGCATTGAGCTGCAGGACCGGGAGTTTTTCTCCGCTATTCAGGAAGGGCGTGAACCCAACGCCAGCGTCGCCCAAACCATTTCGGCGATGCGTGTTCTCGACCGGCTGGAGAAACAGCTGAAGTGACCGGCTCCCTCACGGCCGCGGCTCAGTAAGCAATCGCCCGTTTCCGAGCCGCGCGCGTGAGCAAGCGGTTGCAGGTCTACGCGTGCATCGCCTTGGCGGCCGGTTGCGCATGGCCCAGAACTTTATGGGGCCGATAAGGCTTTTCAAGCGTCGCCACTTCGTCGGCGCTGAGCTTCAAGTCCACCGACGCGATCAATTCCTTCAGATGCTGCGTTTTGGTTGCGCCGATGATGGGCGCGGTGACGCCTGGCGCTTGCAACACCCAGGCGCATGCGATCTGCGCCGCCGAGACTCCTCGCTGTTTGGCCACATCGGCCACCGCATCGGCAACCAGGAAATCGTCTTCGCTGTAATACATGTCCTTAGCCATGGTGTCCACTTGCGAGCGCGCGGTGGACCCGCCTTCGCGCTTTCGGGTGCCAGTAAGAAATCCGCGTGCCAGCGGACTCCAGGGAATCACGCCCACGCCCTGATCGATGCACAGTGGAATCATCTCGCGCTCTTCCTCGCGATAAACCAGGTTGTAGTGATTCTGCATCGCGACGAAGCGGTGCCAATTGTGTTCCTTCGCGAGATATAAAGCTTTTGAAAATTGCCACGCTGCCATGCTGCTGGCGCCCAGGTACCGCACCTTTCCCGCGCGCACCAGCGAGTCCAGCGCCTCTAGCGTCTCTTCAATCGGCGTATTGAAATCCCAGCGGTGGATCTGATAAAGATCGATAAAATCCATGCCCAGGCGGCGCAGCGAATTTTCGCAGCCTTCGATAATGTGTTTGCGGCTGAGCCCGCGCTTGTTGGGACTCTTGCCCATGACGCCGCACACTTTCGTCGCCACTATGATTTCATCGCGCGAAGCCATCTCGTTCAGATATTCGCCGGTGATCTCTTCGCTTAAACCCACCGAATAGACATCCGCGGTATCGAAAAAATTGATCCCGGAATCGATCGCGATCTTGAAATGCTCGCGCGCATCCTGCTTGTTCACATGCCATCCGCGCGTGCCAATGGCCCAGTCCGGCAGGTCGCCGCCGCCATAACTCATGCATCCCAAACAAATGCGGGACACAGTGATTCCAGTCTTGCCGAGTAATGTATATTGCATGGTCTTGGAGTGCCCTACCAGGGCATTGGTCCTTGCTCGTCGAAATATCCGCCGGTGGGACCGTCGTCGCCAATGGTGGCGTATTGGACGGCCGCCACCGCACCCTGCGCCGCAGTCCGCGGACCGCTATGGCCGTTCAGATCCGTCGCGCAGTAACCAGGACAGATCGCGTTCACCTTAATGGATGTGTCCTTCAGCTCATTGGCGAACTGCACGGTCATGCTGTTCAACGCGGTCTTGGACGTGTTGTACCCCAGAATCATCATCTGGGCAACCGGCGAACCGGGCTGGCTGGCGCGCGTCAACGATCCCAGTCCGCTCGATACATTCACGATGCGTCCGTGCTTTGACTTCCGGAGCAGGGGCAGCATAGCCTGCGTCATCGCGATGGGGCCGAACAGATTTGTTTCGTAGACTTCACGCACCTTGGCAAGGTCCGCGGCGCTCGGCTTCTCGCTGAAATCGCTGGTCCCGCTGACCCCGGCGTTATTCACTAAAATATCCAGCCGCCCGAAGTCCTTTTCGATGCGGTCCGCCGCATCCATGATGGTCGTTTGGTCGGTAACATCCAGCTTCACAAAACGAGCGTCCGCGCCTTGAGCCTTCAGCTTCTCAACGGCTGCCCGACCGCGGGCTTCGTCCCTTGCGCCCACTAATACAGTAATCTTCTTCTCGCCCAACCCACGGGCGATCTCATAACCAATTCCTTTGTTTGCGCCACTGATGAGCGCGATGTCGCCTTGAAAGAGTTCCATACGTCTTCAGTGTAAACCCGCACCGCTGGAAACGCGTCTACAAGCACATGCAAACACGAATTCTTGCAGCGACGGCAGCTATGGCTCTTACATCCATGCTGGCTAACGCACAAACCACGACCCATACACCGCCCACGCCGGCGCAGATGGCCACCAACATGGTGGCTCGGCTCACCAAGTTGTTGGATTTGAACACAATGCAGCAAACCGAAGCCACCGGGTACTTCACCACTGAAGAAACCACGCTGGCGACCGTTCGGACCGCCATGCATACCGCGCACACCGCGCTCGAAGCCGATATTAAGAGCGCTAATACCTCAGATATAGCAGTACAAGCCAAGGCCATCGGCGCTCTGACCGCGGAAGAAGTGGAGGCGCGAGCCACGGCGGATGCCGCCTTTTACGCTATTTTGAGCGGCGACCAACAGACCAAATATGAGGCGATTGGGCCCAGAGGGGGGTTCGGCGGTGGACCTGGCGGACCCGGTGGACCGCACGGAACTCATTAACTACATGGAACTGTCGGCAACATCCGAACTGGAACGAGACATCCGTCCGGAAGTTGCCGCCCTGGCCGGGGACTTCGAAGGGCTGGTACGGCTGTATCGGCCCAAAGTATTTCGCTTTGCTCTGGTTTCGTTGCGCGACCTGGACGCGGCCGAAAGCGTGACCCAGGATTGCTTCCTCCGCGCTTATCAATCCAGTAGCCGCTTCCGGCAGGATTGCAGCATACAGACCTGGCTGATGCAGATTGCCTTGAATCTGATACGCGATCAAATTCGCAACCGGCGCTTCCAATTTTGGAGAAAAGCCAGCCTGACGGCCCAGCCGTTGGATGTGGCTGGCCAGCGGATTGCCGATGGCACGCGCTCCCCGGAAGCTCAGGCATTATTAAATGAACAAGTGACGGCGGTTTGGGAGGCTGCGGCCAAGCTTCCCGAGCGCCAGCGAACGGTCTTCCTGCTTCGATTCGTGGAAGATATGGACTTGCTGGAGATCGCTTCCGTCACCGGAATGAAGGAAGGCACGGTGAAGACTCATCTGTTCCGCGCCATGCGCGCAGTGCGGGTGCGATTGGGAGGAATGGCATGACGCATTTGAATTCAGAACAGGTATCCCAGTGTATTTTGGGCCAGCCCGAGCCTTGGGTAGCGGAACATATAGAAAGCTGCTCACCGTGTCGCGCCGAAATGGAGCATTTCCGGGAAGTTCTTTCTGAGTTTGGCGGCGCGGCTCGTGGTTGGAGCGAGAATCAGGCGCATGCGGCGCTGGCCGTGCCCGTCCACGCACCCGAATCGCGTTCCTGGATGGCTGCGCATCAATTCGCGTTGGCTCTCACTCTGGCCGCAGTGTGCATTGTTGTGAGCCTGGTTTGGCACGGGGGCGAGAACGCGCCGGCCAGCGACGCAGTTTTGCTCAATCAAGTTGACACGCAGGTGTCGCGATCGGTCCCGCGTTCCATGGAACCTTTGATGAAACTCGTGGCGCAGGAATAGTCATGCGCCGCTTGTTGGTTTTCCCTATCACGATTTTGGCCTCCGGTGTTCTTGCGGCACAACAGGGTCCGCCGCCCTCGCACCCGGACCGTCCGCCGATGGAGCGTGGTTTCCATGGTCCGCGAGGCCGCTGGTGGACCGATCCCGCGTTAATCCAGAAGCTTAGCCTCACCACTGAACAGCAGACACGCATCGACTCTCTTTTCCAGCAGAATCGTTTGAAGCTGATCGACCTGAGCGCGGCATTGCAGAAGCAGGAAGCCATCATGGAGCCGCTGGTGGAAGCCGACCGGCCCGATGAATCGCAAGTTCTGGCGCAGATCGATCGTGTGGCCCAGGCCCGTGCTGAACTGGAGAAGGCCAACGCCCGCATGCTGTTGGGGTTTCGCGGTGTGCTGACGCAGGATCAGTGGAAAAAACTTCAGGCCGAAGACCCGCCTAGACGGGGTCCGGAACGCCACTAAAATCTTCTGCACGGTTCTGAGCGTCCACGCGTCAGGAATGTCAAATGCGACGCAGCGTTCTGTTGATCGGCTTCTGTGCCGCAGCCGCGCTCTTGCTCTGGGCGCAACGGGATCGCCCCGCCGACCATCCGGCTTACGAAGTGACATCGCTGATGCCGCACGAAACTTCCCCCGCGCAGTATAGCCAGGTGGAGGCTCGCGAGGTCCAAACCTTGGCCAATGAAGGCTGGGAGCTGGTTGCCGTAGTTCCCTATATCTACAAAAACGAAGAGCGCGGCACGCGCGATATGGCGCCTAGACCGATGGTCACGCAGGTTTATCCCGCGTACTTCTTTAAGCGGCTCAAAACCGTGCGCTGACTTGGGTCTATGAGCTACGGCCGTTATTTCGAAGAACTGGAGCCTGGAAAAACCTTTCGGCACTGGCCCGGCCGGACCATCACCGAATTCGACTCACGCTATTCAGTCTTCTCAGCATGAATCAGCATCCAGTGCACATCGATGAGAATTTTGCGGCGGGAACGCAGCACGGCAGAAGACTCGTAGAAGGGCCCATCGTTATCAGTCTCGTGATCGGCATGAGCCAGGCGGACGTCGGCGGCCGCGCTGTTGAAACGCTGGAATACTCGGACATAAAGCACGCCGGGCCGGTGTTTCACGGCGACACCATTTACGCCGAATCGATCGTAGTTGAAAAGAGCGAGCTTCCGGATGGGCGTGCGATGGTTGCCCTGGAACACCGTGGAGTAAACCAGCGCGAAGAGACAGTGCTGACGATGCGCCGCAAAATCGTGCTGCCCAGACTGCCACTCCCCTCGGGTGGTTAATAAGATTAATCAAAAACTTCTTGGCGGCGTCGAGATCCGCATGTTATTTTCATTGGGTCCAACTCTCTCGAAAGGAGGCGCCCGTTGCAAACTCTTGCTGATGATCGAAAGCGATTCGTAACATTCGCGGGCTGCCTCTCGACCTTCCTCGTTCGTTAGTTTTCCCGCGTTTTCATATTTTTGTAGCGCACAACGGACACGTGCCTGTGCGCTAAAGATTTCATCGCGCACAACGGACACGTGCCTGTGCGCTAAAGATTTCATCGCGCACAACGGACACGTGCCTGTGCGCTAAAGATTTGTCAGCCGTTTGCGCAGGAGTAACTTATGACCAAAATCAAAATCTTTCAAGGAACCCGCTCCGTGGATGCGCCACGCCTGTGCGATTCCTGCTCCGAGGGTGTGGTGATGCGTGGTCCGGCCGAAAGCGAAGAGTACGTGCACTGTTCGGTGCTCGGAAAAACCATTCAAATGCGAGTGACCGAGTGCAATCGCTACGTAGATCGCGCCCAGCCGGCGCTTTGGGCGATGAAGGAAATCGCTTGGGTGCTGGAAGCCGACTCCAAGCGGCAGAAGATCGGGTTCATTACCGCCAAGGAATGGCGCAAACTGAACGATAACGAGGATCTGGTTCCGGGCCGGCTGGAATAATCTGGTCCCCGCCCGAAGGCCGCTCCGTGTTAGCGGACCGCTTTTAAATCCGCCGCGGCACCCGCTGCATCGCCCAGAGCTTTGCGCGCGATGGAGCGATTTTGATACGCGTTGTTATACGTCGGCTTCAAACGGATGGCGTCGCTAAAATCGGCGAGCGCATGCGGATAATCGCGCATCAGCAAATAGACGTAGCCGCGCGCATTGTAAGCGGTGGCAACTTCGGGCTTAAGTTGGATGGCCTGGCTTAATTCGGTGAGCGCTTCCGCATATTTCCCGGATTGTGTGAGGCTTCGGCCCCGAGCCTCATGCTCTGACGCGGTCCCCGCCACAACAACCTTGTGAATTGGAACGGGTGCCTGCGGAGCGGGCAGGGGTGGCTCAACTTTGGCCGGCTCAGGTCCCGGCTGAGGAACTGGTGCAGAGACGGACGAAGGAGCAGGCTGCGGCCGAGCGGTGTTCTTGGCTTCCTCCAATCGTTCTTGCGCTTTGGCTAACACCGAGGCAGCTTCCTCATAATCCGGACGTAAGCGCACGGCCTGCGCCAGATCGGACTGCGCCTTGGCATAATCGCCCAGAAGATAATAAGCGCTACCACGCGCCAGCCAGGCTTCCGGCAGCTGGGGATTCAATTCAATAGCTTTGCTACGATCCGCCAGTCCCTTCTCGTGCAAGCCAAGCTGGTGGTACGATCCGCCTCGGGCCAGATAGACTTCGGCGGAGTTCGGCGCCAATCGAACGGCTTCCTCGCGATCCTTCAGCGCCTCCGGGTGGCGCTCCAGCCGCACCAGGGCGGACGATCGAGCCAGATAAAGATAAACGTCCTTGGGCGCGGTTTTTAAGGCTTCGGTGAAGTCGGCAACCGCGAGTGCGTTTTCGTTGAGCCGGAAGTGGGCCGCCCCTCGCAGTGTGAGAGTTCTTGAATCCCCGGGGCGGGCGGCCAGCACCCTGTCGAAATCCTCAATGGCGCGCCGGTAATCGCCGAACTGTCCACGGCAGAAGCCCCGGCCGAGAAACGCATCGGGGTTATCGGACTTCAGGCTGATGCTTTGGTCGAAATCGTCGATGGCATTGCTAAAATTTCCCATGGCGACGTACACTTCGCCGCGCAATCGGAGCGGCTCGGGATCGTCCAGCCGAAGCTTGATTCCAGTGGTGTAGTCGGCGATGGCCGGTCCGTAATCGGCTACCGCCGTGTAAGCAGCCCCGCGTCCGTTGTAAACGGCTGCGCCGTTCGCGCCGAGTTCGATAGCGTGCGTGTAATCGGCGATTGCCTGGCGCGGGTTGTTCAGTTGATTTTCGATGCTGCCTAGCGTCTGGAACGCTTCGCCGCTCTTGGTCTCCAGCCGGCTGGCGGCGGTAGCGTCCTCGTAGGCGTGTGGATAATCGCCCCGGGCAGAGCGGACGTGCGCGCGATGCAGGTAATAGAGCGCGCTGCCCGGGCTAAGCTGAATGGCTTCCGAGTAAGCTGCCTCGGCTTCCTTCCATTGGCTGTTCTGTTCATAACGCAAACCGTCCTTGAACGGCTTATCAGCCGCTTTTGGATCGGATGCCAGGACGACGCCGGCCAAACAAGCTTGCAGGACAAAATAACAACGGCGCATTCAGAAGACCTTCTATCATAATCGCGCGCTTCGCAGGGAAACTCTATAGCCGGAACGCCCTATTCGCCGCGCCAGCCAGGAGGGCACAAACGTCTAGCACCGGTGCTGTGATAATCTTGTTCCCTCGCCACACATTTCTCACTAGACATTTGTCACGACACAACAGACGGGCGGAGGATCTCTTGAAACTAACCGCTACATTGATGATTGCCATGAGCGCGGCAGGTTTTGCGCCGGCTCAGACTTCCACAACAGCCGCTCCCGGCACCCCTACCGCCGCGAACCTCAATGCCCGCCTAGTTATTGGCCTCGACCCGATTAAGCGGAACGCCACCGGGCAGCTCACAATTCAGGACAATGCCCTGGACTTCAAGTCGGGCAAGGAGGAGAACAAGTTGACGATTTCCTCCATTGATGACATCTTTATCGGCACCGAAACCACCCAAAGCGGTGGCAAGAAGGGAACCGCGGTAAAGACGGCGGCCATGGCGGCGCCGTACGGTAGCGGGAGAGCGTTGTCATTGATGATGCGCACTAAAGTGGACATCCTCACGGTCTCCTATCACGATCCCGATGGCGCGGTCCACGGTGCTATTTTCGCGCTTCCAATCGGCCAAGCCGAACAAATGCGCGCACAATTGATTCAAGCGGGCGCCCACGCCACTCTGTCTGAGGAAAAGGCCAGCGCCAGGAGCAAGCCGTGAAGACCCGCCGGATTTTCGTCCTCGTAGCCGCTTTTTCGTTGTTGGCGATGCCTGGTATTGTGCCGGCTCAAACCGCCGCGAAGCCCAAGCTTTTGGCCTCGGCTATTCAAATCGCCATGGTCGAAGCCGGCGACATTCAGATTCCGGCCGAGTTCCGATTCGCCGTCTATGAGCGGCTGGTGGAGCGCCTGCGAGCGTCCGGCGCATTCCAAAAGGTTTATCGTACCGGCGATAAGGCCGCCGACGGAGTCACGGACCTGGTCACTCTGCACACTAAGGTGCAAGGCTTTACGGAAGGCAGCCAAACAAAGCGTGAACTTACCACCGTATTCGGCGCCACCAAGGTCGACGTAGACGCATCGGTAACAGGCCGCGATGGGCGTGTCCTCATGGATCAGAAGATTACCGGCCGGGTGCGCTTCTTCGGCGAAAATCTGGGGGTTACCAACGATCTCGCTAAACGTATTACGAAATTGGTGGGCGCGACCTTCTAGCCTTCTATTGGGTCCCAGCGACTGCCGCGGCAGGAACAGTAATCAGCGAGAAATGCGAGGCGATGCGCGCCAGGAAGCTGTCGCGTTCCGACACGCTGACCCATTTGAGCATGGAGGACTCACCGTCGTCGGAGAAAAAGCCGATCCCGCCGCGGCTGATCCGGCTATCCATCCAAGAGCTGATTAATTGGCCGTTCACGGACGTAAGGAAGCGGTTGCCACGCACGCTGACCCGTACCCGGTAATCCACGCCGCTCTCGAGCGTAAGGGGCAGCGGCAATTCCACGCGCTCGCGCTCGCGGCCATCCAGAACAACGAAACGAACTAGTCCGGCATTGGGCAATGGGCCGGGACGTGTGATGACCAGCTTCGTAGCGTAGTAATTGTGAATATCGGCTGCGCGAAACGCCCAATCCATGCTCTTGCGATCGATCTGTCCCATGAATTCCAGCTCATAATTTGAAAGCGAGGTGGAAGGTTTCCAGAGCCGCAACGATGCCGGTCGCACCTGGCCGGCCTGTATGGTCCAGTCCGAACCCATGGATTTGAGGCCATCCCAATTCGAGAAGCCGGAACGGAAATCGTCGCGCAACGTTCCAGAAGTCTGGGTTTGAATCAGATTGGCGATGCTCTGTCCAATACCTGAACCGCTGTTGTGTGGATTGTCCGGCAGCGGCGACACGGCCCGCGGGGCGGGTGAATTCATGGGGCCGCGCGCCAGACCCAGGAGCAACACCACGACGCCGGCGCCAACGAAAATGATGCTGCCAAATCCGGCTCTCCTTTCCGGTTTGTCTTCCAGTTTAGGAACCGCTACGGGGCCGTTAAACCCATACAAATCTTCAGCTTCCCGCAGAGCGCGAGCAGACTTCGCGGTGCTTTTCTTGCGATGCTCATCGCAACAAAAATGCGGGTCCTTCAGCTTGCGCAGAGGACTGATATTCTTTCGGCAATACAAGCAGCCGGTGGGACTGTCGTTCACGATGATTCAGTTTAACAATCAGCCGGACGTGCCGATATGTACTAAGGCAAAGAATACGAGTGGATGGGAGTTCGATGCGCCAGGACTAAGGCAAAGGACCTTAATAGCCATAGGCCCGGCCCCATATTGACGGAACTTGGGAATAGCGGCTTCTCGTATGCTGGAGTAAGGTCTTCAACGGATGCTACATTTATCGCCAAGTCTTCCCACACTGGTTGGTGTAAGCGTGCTGTCGTTCTTGTTGGTGTCGAGTGGATGTAGCGCGGACTTTAGCCCTGCCGGCCCAGCACGAACCGAGACCCGAAGCGTGGAACTGGACAGTTCCGAAGAGGTTCGGGCAGAACTCAAGATGGGTGCCGGAGAGTTGCGCGTTCGGGGAGGCGCCTCCAAGCTAATGGAAGCGAGGTTTATCTACAACCGCCTGCGGTTGCGGCCGGAAGTGACGTATCACAACGGAAACGGCGGATTTCGCGGACATCTGTCGGTAGAAGAGCCTAGCGGCATCCGCAGTGGGTCCAACCGATACGAGTGGGACTTAGCTTTCAATGACGGGAAACCGCTGGACTTGGAAGTGAGATGCGGTGCCGGCGAAAGCCATCTGGATCTGGGAGATCTCACGCTGCGGCGTGTGACCGTCCATATGGGGGTGGGCGAACTGCATATGGACTTGCGCGGCGCACCCAAAAGCGACTATTCAGTATCAATTCACGGCGGCGTGGGCGAGGCGACGGTCTACCTGCCGGGAGGTTCGGGTATCGGCATCGAGGCCGAGGCAAAGGGCGGCATCGGGGATATTCAAGTCACTGGCTTGGAGAAGCGCGACGGCCGGTATGTCAACGAAGCGCTTGGACACGCGAAAACCACAATACGGTTGGATA
>Ga0302326_10029332_pt1 | contig 11044 bp, 13 predicted proteins | sample Palsa_T0_3_FD_202264 | JGI IMG/M metagenome (GOLD analysis project Ga0302326, IMG submission 202264) | Peat permafrost microbial communities from Stordalen Mire near Abisko, Sweden - Palsa_T0_3 | ecosystem: Environmental > Terrestrial > Soil > Palsa > Peat permafrost | place: Sweden: Abisko...
CGCAGGTGCCTGCCCGTGATTATCTCGCATCCTTCGTTAAGTCCGACAGGCTGCTAGCAAACGTCTCTCTGGTTTCACCTCTGCCTATCGCACGCAGGTCTGGTTGTAGCACCCTCGCGCCGCTCAGGGACTCGGATGCACCGAAAGGTTAATGCAATCGCCTATGTCCGCTTCCTGACTTTTGAAACGGCAGCTTTTGGCTAATCACTGAGGCCGCTTCGGGTCAAATTGAGCCACCTGGGATCGCCGCCCATGGGCTGCGGCCTCTTGCAGAGTAAGCGCAGGCATCGCGAGGCCCAAAGAGGGAGCTGATCCGCGGGCACGCGGCTCGGGGCGGCACGCGTGACCACTCGAGCGCCGGCAGCACCGGCGGAATTTAGCCGGCTCAGCAGGGCGACTGTGCCGGCCCACACAATGATGGCAGCGGGTCCTCCGGTTAAACGAAATTCCCGCCCACAAGGGGACGTCCCGCGATCCCGAAATCCGTCCCGGTTGCCAACCCGCCTGTCATCCGCGACCATTCGGGGCGACTAGGGGGAAACTCGACATGGTCGAGAGCGGCCGCGTAGATTGAATGCCACTTCGCAGGCCGTTTTCATCAGCTATGCCTCGCAGGATGCCGAGGCGGCCGGCCATATCTGCGAAGCACTCCGGACAGCGGGCATCGAGGTCTGGTTCGACCAAAGCGAGCTGCGCGGCGGGGACGCTTGGGACCAGTCGATCCGCGAGCAGATTCAGGAGTGCGCCCTTTTCGTCCCCATCATCTCCGCGAATGCACACGCACGCACAGAGGGGTATTTTCGGTTCGAATGGAAGCTCGCGGTCGATCGTTCACACCGGATGGCACCCGACCAAGCCTTCTTACTGCCGGTGGTTATCGACGAAACTCAGCGGGCCGACAAACGCATCCCCGACCGATTCCGCGAATTGCAGTGGACACGGTTACCTGAGGGCAATGTATCGCCGGTATTTGTCGATCGTGTGCAACGCCTGCTGTCGGAGGAGCGGTCTCGGGTACCGGCTACGGCCTTCCCGCTGGTGGCAGGTCAAGCCTCCTCGGCTGCTCCGAGAGCCAGGCAGACCGCTCTTTCATCCTGGCGTTCGAAGCTTGCGCTGCTGGTAACACTGGGCGTGGCCCTCATCATCGTCGGTAACTACGTATTTGAGCGATTGTCTCGTATTCATCCGGAGCCCGAAACAGTGGCTGCTGCGGCACAAGTAAGCGCGCCCACTACACCGCAGAACTCAATCGCCGTATTGCCCTTTGAAGATCTTAGCGATCAACGAAGTCAGGCGTACCTTGCCGAAGGCATGGCATCAGAGCTTGCCGGAGTGCTTGGAAGGATTCCTGGTCTCCATGTCATTGGTACAACCTCATCCTTTCAGTTCAAGGACAAAAGCACCGATATCCGTTCCGCTGCTGACCAACTCGGGGCTTCCTACCTCGTACAAGGGAGCGTCCGTAGATCTGGCGACCGCATGCGCGTCGCCGCTCAACTGTTGGAGGGCCGCAGCGGCGAGCAACGATGGTCCGATACCTACGATCGTGACGTAAGCGATGTGTTCAACGTGCAAGACGAAATTGCGACGAGCCTGGCCAGGGCGCTGCAGTTGACCGTTAGCACAGACCTCGAAATGCATCGATCTACGAAAAGCCCTGAGGCTTATGATCTGTATCTGGAGGGACTCCACGACATCGACGTTGGTTCTCGTGAACGAGTGGAAGCCGCCGCCGCTAGCTTTCAGCAAGCCTTGCACTTGGACCCTGCGTTCGCCGCAGCTGCGGCCGAGCAAGCGTCGACCTACTTGCTCATGGGCGTTCAGGAGTGGATTCCAGTCCGCGACACCCTCGAGCGATCGCGCAATGCAGCGCAGCTGGCGTTGCGACTGGACCCGAAACTTAAGGCTGCGCACGCGGTGCTGGCGCAGATTGATCTCCACGGCTGGGACTGGGGCGCTGCGGAGAGCGAAGTGCTCCAAGCGCAGCAACTTGGCGGTCGTCAGGAATGGCAAAGCGCAGAGGTGGCCGCCGCGCTGGCGGCCAATGCAGGTCACTGGGCACAGGCAGTTGAACTGGAAAAGGCGGCGTTGACGATGGACCCGCTCAACTCTGATGTGTACGCAGCCCTTGCAGAGCAGGTGTACCTTCGTTCCGGAAGGTACCCCGAGGCCGAAGCCGCGGAGCGTCGCACGCTTCAAATTAGCCCCAACTACGCTGCCGCTCATTACTATCTTGGTCTGGCATTGATGTTTCAAGGTCGGCTCAATGACGCTCTGGCGGCAATGCAGCAGGAGACGAGCGACGACGGCCAATACGAAGGGTTAGCCCTTGTTTACCACGCTATGCGGCGCAAGGCGGAGTCCGATGCCGCGCTAAAGCGCGCGTTAGAGAGAGAGCACCACAGCGAGTACTGGCCATCGGGCATCGCGCGTGCGTACGCCTTCCGCGGTGAACTTGATCACGCCATGGAGTGGTTGGAGCGTGCGTGGTGAGGGATTTGGATCTCTGCTTCATCAAGGGCGATCCTCTGTTGAAAAACCTCGAAGGCGATCCACGGTACAAGGCATTTCTACGCAAGTTGAACCTGCCGGAGTAGTGGCCACGGAACCCGGTTAACTTTCGCGCCGCCTGAGCTAAGGATATGAACGATGGGCCTGAAAAACAGCGTTAAGGACACAGGGCGTTTGTGTCTCGTAGTGGTTTCGGCCTGGCTGTCGCTCGGCGCGTCGGCGGCCCTGGCCCAGGAGGAACCGGAACCAGCGCCGGAGCCCTTCATTCCACAGTCTCAATTCGAGCAACCGGGGCCCGAGAATTCCCTGGACACGCAGATGCGCAGCTGTCAGGAAACCCTTGGCTACAACGGCTGCGAAGAACTCTGGCATGGCAAGCGCGGGCAGGGAGGCGCCGGCGTGCCAGCGATCTGGGGAGCGCTCGCCGTTTCGAGCTCGACGACCAACTTCGGCTATTCGTACGACTATCCATCCAGTGAAGCTGCAAATGCCGCGGCCTTGCAAAGCTGCAACTCGATCATGAAGGGCAAGCGCGATTGCACGGTACGCAGCACGTTTTCACGTAATTGCATCGCCCTCGCGACCAGCGACAACGGTGCCTTGGGTTACAGCAGGACGTACGGAGACCTCGTCGCAGACGATCGTGAGGCTCTAAGCTACTGCCAGAATTCCGGGGGCAAGTCGTGCAGCACCGTATTGGCCTACTGCAGCCCGAATGGAGGCTTTCATACCTGGGTCGGACTGGCCATCTCGATGGAACCCCAGCCCAAGGCAGGCATATCGTGGGGCGCGGTCGCGCAGAGCACCGCGAGCAGGCTCGCCCTAGATTACTGCGTCAAGGAGGGCGGATCCAAATGCAAGGTGCGGATGCTGCTCTACAACCAGTGCGTAGCGTTTGCAAAGAGTCCCAGCGGCGTGTGGGGCGCCTTCAACAACATGAATCGCAAAGTTGCCGAGACCAACTCGATTCGCAAGTGCAGGGAGTCCAACGGCACCAACTGCGCCGTTGCGCTCTCCGCGTGCTCAAATGATCCGATCAAGTAACCTCCTTCTGGATCGCCGCCCATTGGCTGCGGCCTCTTGCAGAGTAAGCGCAGGCATCGCAAGGCCGAAAAGGGAGCTGATCCGCGCGCACGCAGCTGGGACGGCGCGCGTAACGGCTCGACCGCCCACAGCACCAGCGGAATTTAGCCGGCTCAGCGGCGTGACTGTGCCGGTCTCGCACAATGATGGCAGCGTGCGGCAGGTAGCGGCAGCCGCTCGGTCACCACCAAACCACCGCAGTCGCAGCAACCTCCCAGGCGTAGCAGTTCACCGCGGGCAAGCGCGGTGGTGAGAAATACCGCGTGCTCGAACGAGATCTGCGCAGACGGCAGCAGTTGGCGGAACGCCTCGAACGCCTGACACAGGAGCTCCCCGCGCGTAAGGCCGGGCAGGGCCTGCGCACTCGATGGCGGCAGCGGTAGCGCGGCTGGCACGACACCGAGCAGCGACAGCAAGCTCGCGAGCAGGGCGGTTTCCTGCTGGCGTCGCAGCGAGCGCGTGAAATAGGCGACCTGGTGCGGGGATTTGCAGCGATGGCGCGGCAGATAGCGCCGCGCATGGCTCATGTAGGAGCGGTACAGCTTGGTGTTGTGTTCAGGTTACACGAGAACTAATAGTGCACCTGGAGCTGGCCGGCCAATCCCGGGAGGCCTCTTTGGCCCTCCTCCTTAGCCCCAGCCGGACCAGGACCACTGACGGTCGTCGCCCGTTCGAATCGAGAAGTCAGCGAGAGGGGGCAATGTCCTTCGCGTGGAGGTGGGAGGCAACTCTCGGGCCAATACCGGACGCTCTTGTCGGCTAAAGTAAACGGCCGGTCGACCTCATGGCAGATCGGATATTTGGCCGCACCGTCGGTGTTGAATGAGATCAACGCCCGCATTGCGATACCGAAAACGACACCGGAAGACGCCCTCCTGAACTGCGATAGCAGAACGCTGTGCCGACCCGTAGTAGCCAAGTTACGATTTTCACACAAACTTTGTCCCTCACAGAAACGGAGAAGCTTCCGATGAAACCGCGTCCTTCAATCTTTACTGCCGTCACGACATTCTTTTTTCTTGGCTTCGTGATAACGCCCGCCATGGCCGAAGGTGCTGAACAAAATTCGGTAGGGCCAGCTTTGACAATGACCCTGGATCATGTCGCCTTGCATGTCGCCAATGTCGAGGCCAGCGTGCGCTTTTACACCGAGACCCTCGGCCTCAAAGAAATACCTGCCAAATTTCCTGAGCGGCGCTGGATCGGGATCGGGGAAAGTGGTGCCATTCACATCGGCGGGGGTCGCAAGACCCCGGTTGCAGACGATGACGCTGTTCATTTCGCCATCGCAGTGGACTCGCTTGACCCGATCATGGCGCGGCTCAAGGCACGGGGTGTCATTTGGGTTGGATCTGATGACAAACCTTATGGGGTCAGTTCATCGCGGCGCGACGGCGTCCATCAGATCTATTTCAGGGACCCTGACGGCTATTGGATCGAAATAAATGACGCCTTGCGCTCCCACAGATGATCCAATTTAGAGATCGGACCAGTCTCTGGGGCCTGAAAGGGGATCAGGCTAAGGCGGCAGGTTTACTGGGATTTCTTCCCGCCGCTTCGCCCGGTATAGCTCCGCGTCGGCGCGCCGGATCGCCCTTCGAGACTGCCTGGGCTCGCGGCTCAGCGCGTGCGTCTATGAGAGGATCTAAGCTCAACGTGCTTCTGCGCCACGTAGCGGGAGCACTGCTTCGGTTGGCTCGGTATTGACGAGTCTGATGGTCGGCCTGAGTTGCATATAGGCGGGCCGGCCGTCTGCCGGTGTCCAGTGTAAAGGGGTGACCGCAGCGACAATCGCAAGCCTTTCGCCGTCAAGCTGACGCGTGCGGATAGCATCGGCAGACCACGCGCTCATTCCGGCGGGTACGGGATCCAAAGGCTGCCGCGGCTGCTGATTCACCGGGTCCGCGAGCCTGATGCCCTTGATCGGTACTCCGATTGCCGAGGTCGCCAGACTAGATTGCGGGCCAAAGGCCCCGCGCGGGATATCCCAGACTACGCGTCTGCCGAATTCGACTCGGACGTCCGAAGCAGCCACGATCTGTAAGTCGACCAACTCGCGTTGGACAGCAGCTACCCCAACCAGCTGCGCCGTAGTCGGGCGCTTGCGAAACTCCCCGATCCGCAGGCCGTACCGGGGCAGCGACGAGCTGCCCCGGGACGACAGCGGCAGGGTCACGTACAGCATCAATTGCGGGCCGCAGGAAACAGGGGCCGCGCTGACGACATTGCCCGCGCAGGCGGCTCTGATCGAAACCATTGAGGCGCCGCCTAGCAGCACAAGGCCTACAACCCGGCTTGCGGTTTTCCGCGGCACGCTTAGTCTCCAATCTAGACACCGTCCTACTGTGACCCTCCGCTCCCAAAAGATCGGTTCGCCAGCGCACCGGGCGCTGTGCCGAGATAAGTGAATGCTCCATCTACGGACAGGACATTCAGGTATGGAAGCTCGAGCCAGAGCCGTTGAAGGCCGCGAGGTCCATGCCACCCGGGCTTTTGTCGGGGGAGTTGCCCGCTCGCTTCGTCCGAATTCCTCGCCGGGGTTGAGACCGATGAATTGTCGTTCACCGACGAATGCAAAGAGGGCCGCCGGCGTAGCTGACTACGCCAGCGGACCTGCTGAATCCTGAACAGTCGCTCGGGGAGGGCGAGCGAAGTCGGGGAATGGATTCAGGCGTCGCACGTTACTAGGCCACCGAGAGCTAGTCCGTGCGGTAACGGACAATAGGAGGAGATAAACCCATCCGAGTAGCGGGGAGCAAAGCCTGCTCCGTTCGTCGAACCAGCTAGATTCGCCGCTCCAAAGCGGCCACTCAGCGACCCCGAAACCCGCGTCATTTGCCATGGGCGAGAGCATCCGCGACCATCTCGCCTAGGCAGCAGGGGCACCGGAAATGGCCGAGGGTAGCGGCGAGGAACATGCGAGCGGTAACTCGCGCACCGTCTTTATCAGCTACGCATCGCAGGATGCCGCTGTCGCCAATTCTATTGTCGAGAACCTCGAGCAGCAGGGGCTCAGGTGCTGGCTGGCACCGCGCAACGTCCGACCGGGCGCTCAATATGCCGAGGCGATCGTTCGTGCGATCAATGACGCGCAGGCCATTGTGCTGGTGCTGTCCAAAAGCGCGATAGCGTCAGACCATGTCGCCCGGGAAGTTGAACGGGCGGCCTCCAAACACAAGCCAATCATCGCGTTCCGAATTGATAGCGTGGCACTCAATCCGGGGCTGGAATATTTCCTGTCGGGCTCGCAGTGGATCGATGTGCCGGCTCTGGGAATGCCAGCGGCACTCGCGAAACTTGGGGAGACCGTGGGTTCAACCCCCACGACCGGCGCGGGAGCACCTGTTCCGGCAAGGCCGGTTCTGAAAACGAAACGACTGGCAGTTGTGGCGGGGTTTCTCGCTTTGGTTATTTTGGCCGCTTTGGGGGTTCATCTTTGGTCACCGAGTCATAACGGCGCGAAAGGGCCGCCATCGGCAGCGATTACCGACAAGTCGATTGCAGTGCTGGCGTTTGTGGACATGAGCGAAAAGAAGGATCAGGAGTACTTTGCGGATGGGATGGCCGAGGAGATCCTCGATCTATTGGCCGGGATTCCCGATCTTAAGGTGATCGGCCGCACGTCTTCGTTTCAATTCAAGGGCAAGAACGTGGACCTGCGCGCGATTGGGGAGAAGTTGAACACGGCCTACGTACTCGAAGGAAGCGTACGTAAATCCGGCGACCGCGTGCGCGTCACCGCCCAGCTTATCAATGCTCAAACGGGTGCGCATCAGTGGTCCGAGACGTACGACCGGACATTTGGCGATGTGCTCAAGATGCAGGACGAGATCGCAGCTGGCCTCGTGCGGGCGTTGCAGTTGACTCTCGACGCCGACACCTTGCAGCCGCGCCAGGCTTTGAATAACACGGACTCTTACAACCTCTATTTGCAAGGCCGTTACGCGTTCAATCGCTATGATAAAGAGGGATTCGAGGCGGCCATTGGCTACTTTCGGCAGGCTTTAGAACTCGATCCGACTTCTGCCGTTGCGGCGGCATCGCTCGCCCGTACTTATGCCCTACAGGGCGACTTTGGGTACTCTCAATCGGGCGCAACTTGGGAGCACGCCCGAAGCGCGGCTGAAACCGCGCTCAAGCTGGACCCGAAGTCAGCCGCGGCGCACACCACACTTGCGATGATCCACTGTTTCTACGATTGGGACTGGTCGGCTGCGGAAACGGAGTTGAGGCAAGCACGGGCTTTGTCACCTCGCGACAGCTGGACCTTGTTGGTTCAATCAATCCTGTCATCCACTCTTGGACGTTTCGACGAGGCGTTTACGCAATTGACCGCGTCTCTCGCGATTGACCCATTGGACCCGGGCACTTGGCAAAATCTGGCGTGGCTGCAATTGCGGCGAGGGCACCTGCCGGAGGCGCAGGCAGCGGCGCGACGGACTCTAGAAATTGCCCCGACTTACGATGGAATGCATTTCATTCTGGGACTAGTTCTGCTTGCGCGTGGAGATCGTGAGGCGGCGTTGGCCGCGATGCAGCAGGAGTCCTCGGACGATCGTGATCTCGGGTTTGCCGTCGTATATCACGCGATGAATCGGAAGGTTGAATCACGCGCCGCACTGGCGGCTTACACGCGCGCGCATTCCGACGACGACCCCCTCGGGATCGCCGATGGTCACGCGTACAGAAGTGAGGCCGACGCGGCGTTCGCGTGCCTTGATCGCGCCTACCTTCAAAGAGAATCGGGGCTGTACTGGCTCAAGGGAGACACTCTGCTTGGGAACCTTGAGGGCGACCCCCGCTACAAGGCGTTTCTGCGGAAGATGAATCTGCCCGAATAGCGGAGTCGCGGCCCAGGAGCGGGCACTGGTGATCGCGATTGAGTCGCCAGTTAGCGGTCGTTCGCCGCTTTCGAGTGCCGCTCACGGGAATTGACTGCAGATCCGAAGCTCCTGCATTAGCATCGTGCTGGCGGCCAACCCGATTATCGACTATTCGTCTTTGGGATGAGGAGGCGTGTCGAGCAGCAGCTGATAGAACGCAAGGTCAAGCCATCGACCAAATTTGAATCCCGCTTGCTGGATCGTCCCGGCGTGACTAAATCCCAGCGCCCTATGTAGCGCAATGCTAACCGCGTTGGAGATATCGATACCGCCGATCAAAAGATGATATTCCTGAGCTCGTGCGCAATCGATCAAGCTGCCCATTAGTGCGCGGCCGACACCCTTACCGCGGTGGTCCTTATGGACATAGACGGAGTGCTCCACCGAGTACTTGTAGGCTGGCCAGGAGCGGAAGGTTCCGTAGCTCGAGAATCCGAGCAGATTCCCGGTCTCATCGACTGCACCCAGGACCGGAAAGTGACCCATTTCCTTGGTTTGAAACCAACCGTGCATACTCGCTGCGACACGAGGTTTGTAATCGAATAGCGCGGTGGAATTGACGATGGCCTCATTGAGGATGTCCAGGATGGCGCTCGCGTGCGTTTCGAACCGGCAGGTGATGATATTCAAAAGATGTTCACCCGCATGTGTTTAGCTGACGCGCCCGCATCTCATCGTCTCACTGCCCGTGATCGCTCGCTGGCGATGACCACGACATAGCGAGCTACTTTTTGCGAGCGGTTTTGGAACGACACGGGGGCATTGAGATGCATTGCGAGGCAATCATCCTGATTCAGTCGATGGGTCACGCCTCCTACGGCGACCTCGATCCCCCCTTGCAGTACCCATACTTGTTGAGCCAGATTCGACTCCCGAAAGCCAGATTCGTATGCAATTTTCGCCTTAGCCGGTAAGACCACCTCAACGATTTTGATCGGCGAGGGAAAGTTGGCCGGAGAGATATTGCGTCTGATGTAGCCCGATTCGGGGTCTCGCCAAGACATCCGGTCCCCAGGACGAGACAGCGGATCTACCGGAGCCGCGGGGTTATCGAACAACGACGCCAACGAGACGTCCAGTCCGGTAGCGATCTTTTCAAGAATCACTGCGGTCGGGCTGCTCTCACCCCGCTCTATCAGGGAAAGCATTGAGCGGCTGACCCCACATTGCGCGGCCAGCGCTTCCAAGGTTAGCTCCTGCTCGGTCCGAAGCTCGTGCACGCGAGCGGCGATGCGTCGATTGATGTTCGGGGGTTGCGCAGTAACGGCCAGATTTCTTATAGTAGACATGGCATCCAGTATAGTGGACGAGACCGGACTAATTCAACTTGGCGTAGGGGTTGAGCAGCATGTTGCGAGTTCCCTGGGACATTCGGACTGACGATCTTTCCAGCAGCATGACGCGCGACCTTGTCCGTTTGCACCTGCACGGCATGCACGCTCATTCTCCCCCTGAGGGCGTGTTTGCACTCGACTTCTCAGGACTGACGGCGCAGGACGTGACCGTGTGGACTGCATGGCAGCGCGACGAAATCGCGGGAATCGGTGCATTGAAGGATCTCGGCGATTGCACTGGGGAATTGAAATCCATGCGCACTCATCCGAATTTCCTGCGCCGGGGTGTCGCCGCCGCGCTCCTGGAGCACATTATCGGGGTAGCTCAGACCAAGGGGATGAAACGGCTCAGTCTGGAAACCGGCAGTGGCTCCTATTTTGAACCTGCCCTGTCTCTATACCGTCGACGCGGCTTTGTTGACGGAGAGGCCTTCGCTAACTACCAACGAAGTGGCTTCAATCAGTTCCTGCACCTAACTCTATAATGGCGCCGTACTGGGCGAAATTGCCGAGCCGTTGAAGGCCGCGAGGTCCATGCCACCCGGGCTTTTGTCGGGGGGAGTTGCCCGCTCGCTTCGTCCGAATTCCTCGCCGGGGCGAGACCGATGAATTGTCGTTCACCGACGAATGCAAAGAGAGCCGCCGGCGTAGCTGACTACGCCAGCGGACCTGCTGAATCCTGAACAGTCGCTCGGGGAGGGCGAGCGAAGTTGGGGAATGGATTCAGGCGTCACACGTTACTCGGCCACCGAGAGCTAATCCGTGCGGTAACGGACAATAGGAGGAGATAAACCCATCCGAGTAGCGGGGAGCAAAGCCTGCTCGCGTGATGGGTTTCCCGAGAGCTTCCGTTCCGCGACAGGCACCTGTGGGTTCAAGACCCGTACTTCACGCTCATCCGGCAGCTGGCGGTCAGAACGGTTCGTCGAACCAGCTAGATTCGCCGCTCCAAAGCGGCCACTCAGCGACCCCGAAACCCGCGTCATTTGCCATGGGCGAGAGCATCCGCGACCATCTCGCCTAGGCCGCGATGCAGCACTGCTTGGCTTCCTGTGGTGTGAAATATGCGCACGATCAAAATCAAGACCTGGGCGCTCTGGATGGTCTGCGGCGCGCCGATCGCTGGCGCCGACGTTACGCAAGCTCTATCGGAAGGTCGTCAGGTTTTGCCCCGTACGCTCGTGCCCGTGCACTATGAACTTAGCTTGATCCCCAATGCGGGGGCGCTAACGT
>Ga0302326_10029337_pt1 | contig 11043 bp, 5 predicted proteins | sample Palsa_T0_3_FD_202264 | JGI IMG/M metagenome (GOLD analysis project Ga0302326, IMG submission 202264) | Peat permafrost microbial communities from Stordalen Mire near Abisko, Sweden - Palsa_T0_3 | ecosystem: Environmental > Terrestrial > Soil > Palsa > Peat permafrost | place: Sweden: Abisko...
AACCGCTTTCATGGCGATGCTTTCGGTGTATTTCGTCCCAACGAGCTATCCGCAAACGAGTATTTCAACAAGCAAACTCAACTTGCCAGCGGATTACCCAACACTCCTCCGAACTTTCACCGTTATCAGGAGGGAGGAGCGATCGGTGGCCCGATCAAGAAGGACAAGCTGTTTTTCTTTGGGGACTACGAGGATACCCAGCAGGTGGAGTTTGAGGGCATCGATTACTTTACCGTTCCGACGGCCGCCGAAAGAAAGGGTGACTTTTCGGCGATGGGCTTCAACATTTACAATCCAACCCTGCCCGACAATCCCGATGGAACCAGGCAGCAATTCGCGGGAAACATCATCCCCAACCCGAACCCCATCGGTCTGTTGTTTCTGTCGAAGATGCCGGCGTGCAACCTCCCCAATCCTTCAACCTGCGATTCGGCGACAACTGACGTTGTGAACAATTACGGGCTGCCAGGGCTAAGTCCCTTTAGTGCGCACAGGTTCGACGTTCGTGTCGATTGGGCCGCGACCGACAAACAGCGCATTTTCACCCGCTTTTCCTTTGCGAATACGTTCAATGCCTCTGCCAATGTCTTCCCCAGCGGGTGGGATATCAATTACGCGCAAAACAACACCCACGGTCGCAATGTCGTCGTCGGGGACGATTTGACGCTGAATTCTGCTACCGTGCTGAGCTTGCGCTACTCCTATGCACGTAACTATCAATTGCAGGGAGGACCTCCGTCCTACAACAGCATCGACATTACCTCGTTGGGCTTTCCCGCCTCGCTGGCCGCCGAGGTGGACTATAAGCAGTTGCCGCTCGTGGTTTTTGGAGATGTGGGCCAGGGGGTTGGCGGCACCGGCAATTACAACATTCTTAGGTACGCCACCCAGAATAGCGACTCGAGTGCCACGATAACCAGGACTCTAGGCAAACATGACATATCAGCCGGCTTCGAGTGGATGAAGCGCTTCGAGAATGGCGGCCAGCCGCCGGCTCCGGCGGGCGCCTATGAGTTTGATATCAGTGCTACGGATCAGTCGATTGCGAGTGGTGTGGGCGGCAGCGATTTTGCCTCTACGCTTGTCGGCATGGCAGCTAATCCGAGTGGAGCCAACCCCGAACCAAATTTCTACCCCAACTTGAGCAAGAACATCTTCGTGGCCGAGTCCGGTAACTATTATGCCACCTTCCTCGAAGATACCTATCATCCCCTGGCGACACTGACCATAACAGCCGGCCTGCGCTGGGAGTTCTTCGGCGGGGCCAATGAACGCTACAACCGCCTGGAATATTTCAATCCCACCGCCACCAACACTGTGAGTGGCGTCGCCTATACCGGGGCGGAGGTTTACGTGAACGGCAGCAATCGGTCGCCGTTTACGACGAATATGAAGGACTTCGGACCGCGGCTGGCTGTGGCCTGGCAGGCAAGGCCGCACCTGGTTGTGCGTAGCGGCGCCGGAATCTACTATGGCCCCAGCTTACATCAGGTCGATGGCGCGAACGTCAACTCCGACGGTTTCTCATCCAACACGACCTGGAATGGTACTTGCTTTAACTCGGATGGCAATACCGTATTCAACGGAACCTCCTGCGGGACGAATACGGGTAGCCCCGTGAACGTCTTTAATGGCGCCTATTCCCTGAGCAACCCATTTCCCAATGGAGTTGTGCCCACTTTCACGACTGCGCCGTCGGGCCTGGGGAATAATCTCGGTATAACCTTGAATACCGTGCTGCATACTCAGCGTGACCCAACTATCTACAACTACAATTTCGCTCTCGAGTATGAACTCCCGCATCAGGTGGTGGTGACGGCCGGTTATGTCGGTAGCCGCGGACTGTTCCTGCCGTTCTCCTCCGTCGATCTCAACGAGCTCTCTTTGGGTCAGATTGCGAAGTACCAATCGGCGTTAACCAACACCACAGTTCCCAACCAGTGGGAATCGGTCCTGCCCGCGACGAACGCGAACTACCAGTCGCCCACCGTGCCGCTATACGTAGCCGTCGAGCCCTATCCGCAATTCGGAAACGGGCTCTACGGATCAGGAAACGGCATCATTGTTAACGGCTACCCCGCCGGAGATTCCGAATACAGTTCCCTGCAAACCAAGGTGCAGAAAAGGCTCATTAAGCACTTCACCACGCTGTCCACCTTCACCTGGGGAAAAATCATGACCGACGATGGCAACCCGCCGGCCGGATTTGTGGCATCGCACAAGGGCAGCGCTCAAGACTGGCGGAATCTTAGTTATGAACACTCGATCAGTCCTCAGGACGTCAAGTACCAGTTCACGGGGCAGGCATCTTACGACTTGCCCTGGGGCGCGAACCTGGGATGGATGTCCCAGGTGGCGGGCGGTTGGACCGTGAATGGAATCGTCTATCTGAGCACGGGCGTTCCCATCAACGCACCTTCCTCGGGAACCAGCCCCTCGTTCTTCAATCAGAGATCCGATATGATTTGTAATCCCGCAAAGGGTGCTCCGCATACCGCAGCAGCATGGTTCAACGACAGCTGCTTTATTCAGCCGGGCGGCGCAGCCAATCCAAACCCGTTCGTTCCGGGAGACGCTCCGAACTACCTTGATAACGTTCGCACCAAAGGGGCACGTAACCTGGATCTTTCCGTTTATAAGACTTTCAAAATCCACGAATCCACGTCGCTGCGCATCGATATCTCCTCGTACAACGTGACCAACACGCCGCAGTTGGGGTATCCAAACGTTTCCAACGTCCTGGCTACGGCGCAGCAGGGTCTTCCTTTTGGACAGGTCACAAACACGGTTAATACACCGCGGCAATACCAGGGTGGCGCGCGCTTTACGTTCTGAGGAGATCACAGAATATGATGTGGAAACGGTGATTCACAGGCGGATTGATGGCTCGGGGTAGCATGGCCGTTTGATGGTGAGGTGTTTTTCGTGTCTGAAAATAGCAGTTTATCCCTCGTGGCCCTCAATTCCCATAAGAGTTCCCTGGTGCGCGACCACCTCTCCCGGCGAGAAGTGGCGCGAAGACTCCTCGGAGTGACTGCAGCATGGTCATTGGGTGGGTTGCATCCCGTCTGGGGTCATCTCTTGAACGAACCTCTTCTTGCCCATGCTGATACCGATCTGGCCAGTGCGAATTGGAAGCCGTTATTTTTGCAACCGGAACAAAATGAGGCACTGCAGTCTTTCTCCGAAGCGGCCGTTCCCGGATCCACGAATGCGCTTGTGAGCCGCTTCATTGATTTGTTGCTTAGCGTGGAGACTCCCGCTCGTCAGGAAAAGTTTCTCGCCTCTCTTTCTGCCCTCCAGGCCGAAGCTAATCAGCAATTCGGTATCGCTTTGCAGAAACTTTCTGCATCACAACTTAATTCCGTGTTAACCGTTGTTTCCGCTTCCCCGGAAGACAGCGCAAGTCGAGAGTCCTTTGAAGACCTGAAAGAGTGGATTGTCATTTCGTATTATTCTTCCGAAATGGGAATGAAGGAACTGGGCTGGACGCCCAATCGCTTTTTTCGCAGCTCCCCCGGATGTGCGCATCCGGAAGAGCATTTGTAGAAATCGATCCGGATGTGTCCATAACATGAATCTTCCTGCAAGTCAGTCCAAGCAACTCTATGATGTACTGATCGTGGGTTCTGGCGCATCCGGCGGGTGGGCCGCGAAACGATTGTCCGAAGCAGGGCTAAAAGTGGCGTTATTGGAAGCCGGGCGTCCGCAATCCTCCAGTAATTTTTCTGAACACACGCCCGCATTCCAACTGAAGTACCGCAACGAGGCTCCGGAAATCATGCGCAAGACGCGCCCGATTCAATCGAAGCTTTACGCCATCAGTGAGTACAACTATGACTGGTTCTGCAATGACATAGACGAACCTTATACCACGCCTGCCGACAAACCTTACAACTGGCTGGGGCGAATGCGCATGGTTGGTGGCCGCACGAACGTTTGGGGCCGCGTGAGCCTCCGCTACAGTGACTGGGATCTGAAAGCTGCATCCCACGATGGCTATGGGGAAGACTGGCCGCTAAGCTACAAAGATCTCGCACCGTACTACGACCTGGTGGAGAGATACATAGGCGTTTGCGGCATGGCTGAGGGCCTGGAAGGGCTTCCGGACGGGCAATTCCAGCCGCCTATGCCGTTTACCTGCCAGGAAACCATTTTTCGCAATCGGGTAAAACAAAAGCTCGGTCGCACGGTCACAATCGCACGTTCGGCCAACCTCACTAAGCCCCAGAATGGCCGTGGTCCCTGCCATTATTGCGGCCCTTGCGAACGCGGGTGCATGACCCATTCGTACTTCAATTCCTCTTTTACAACCGTCGCTGACGCTTTGCATTCAGGGAATTGTACGTTAGTCACGAACGCAATGGTCTACAAGGTCTTGATGGACCCGGATGGCAAACGGGCGCGTGGCGTTTTGTATATTGACCGGGACACGAAGCAGGACCGGGAGATTTATGGGCGGGTGGTCATTCTGTGTGCGCAGGCGCAAGAGTCGGTTCGCATTTTGTTGAATTCCGAGACGCCGCAACATCCAGGTGGCGTTGCCAACTCCAGCGGTGTGCTCGGACACTACTTCACATCCCATGCTGCGGATGCCGGCGGAACGGGTGAATTTCCGGCGCTGGGTGCGAAACCGACTTTGGGAGGGCCTGTGCGGCCGGTGGGAATTTACATCGCTCGCTTTCGCAACACCAGGAACCAGCCGGCCTCGAAGAGTTTCCTGCGCGGTTACGGGTATGAAGGTTACTCCAATGTGGGTTTCAATTGGCGTGCCCCTGGGTACGGCGAGGCGTTCCAGAAGGCGCTGTGTGAGCCAAAAGTTACTCTCAGCATGACCGGTTATGTTGAAGTTCTACCTCGCTGGGATAACTTCGTCGAAATCGACGACTCGTTGAAGGATACGTACGGGATCCCCGTGCTGAAGATTCATATGTCGAATGGCGCAAACGAAGCGGCAATGCTAAAAGACATCGGGGAATCTGCCGTCGAAATGCTGGAGGCGGCGGGAGCCACGAATATTCAGATGCACAAGCCGCGAACAGTGCCCTATTGGGCTGCGCATGAGGCAGGCATGGCACGCATGGGCAACGATCCAAAGAAATCAGTGTTGAATCAATTTCAACAAGCGCATGACGCTAAGAACCTGTTTGTGATGGATGCGTCGAGTTTTACTTCCAATCCCTGCCAAAATCCCACGTTGACGATTATGGCCTTGTGTGTTCGCTCCTGCGATTACCTCATGGACCAATTGAAGCGAGGCGAAATCCGAATCTAGTTACCAGAAGACCGCTAAGAAGGGAAGCCGTCTGCCTGGGAGGGCCAGGCTCATCACCTCGGCGGGTGGGTTGTGTATCCTCATGGTGCTCGTTTCCATCCGCTTACCAGGGCAAACCCAGTCGACCAAAGAGTCACGAGCAACCCGGACGTGATCCCGGGTACCTCCTGGGAAGTCGGGTTTGTCGTTAAGTATCCTCAGGCCCTCGGGGGTCGGGGCAAGAATACCGATAGCCCGTTCAGGCACTTCGTTAACCGAGGCCTGGCTTCTCGATATGATTACTTCCCTTGGATGGACTTGGTCACTTTTTCGAGTAGCGAGGCCTCCCGCTCGAGGGCGCTCGCAACACGCTCAATTTGCGGGTCGACAGAGGACCACTGCTTCTGCTCAATAGCTTCGCGGACTCCCGGCATCGTCTTTACGCCGTATCCAGTGTAAAAACCGGGGGCGTAGATAAGGTTTTCGAACCAGGGTCGATTGGGTAGCCCGGCCGAGTCAATCAGCATGCGCTCCGTCTGGATCAGTTGTTCATTGACTGCAGGCGGCAAATTGTCTCCAGCAGCGGTAACAGCTTTCTCGTACTCGTCCGCGGCCCGCGTGAGATCGTCGGAGGCTTGTTCGAGTGGTGCGAAGTTGAAATAGGGTGGAAGCGGCTGCGTCGTGGGCGGAACGAACTGCTTCTTTGGGTCATACAGCGCTTTGTAGACGTCCTCGCTAATTTCGGCATTCTCCTCCTTGGCCTTCTCACGCGCCGTCGAAGCCAGTTTCTTAAGTTCCGCGAGATATCCGTGAACCGTTTCTGCCAGGTTCGTGAACTGGTACGGAATCACATCGGCATCGGCCATCCGCATCACCATGGTGCCGGCGGTTTGTGCGAGTGCCCGGCCATAGACGAAGTCGGTGTCCTGAAAACGGGTATACCAGTAAAAATCATCGTAAATTGAGTGGTACTGGCCGTCTGATTCGTCCTCGCCGCCGTAGGCGAGATTGACGCTCGCGACCCCCAGGTGATCGATAAAGACTGTATAGTCGGACCCAGAACCCAAAGCCCCAATGCGAAGATCGGTACGAGACCTCACTTCCATCCGTGCCTCAGCGTCTGCGCCAGAAATCGCAACCAGCCGCTTACGCTTCCATACCGACATTTTCGTTTCCGGGTCGACAATGTCCTTGGTAACACCGTTCACGAAGTTCTCAAGCGAATGCGATCCCTGGGCGTAGAAGTAGCCTCGCCCGTTCGCGTCCGAGTTGAAATAGGCAACCGCGTGTTGCTGCAGCTCAGTGGCATGGGTCTCCGCCCACTCCGTTGAGCCAAGTAGCCCTTCCTCCTCCCCATCCCAGAAGCAATAGAGGATCGTACGCTCTGGCTTCCATCCCTGTTTCAGCAGTTCTCCGAGGGAGCGCGCCTCTTCAAGCTCGGGGCTGGTTCCGGAGATGGGATCTCCCGCACCGTTGACCCATGCATCGTGGTGGTTACCTCGTAGAACCCATTGTTCCGGATACTTGGAGCCGGGAATGCGCGCAACCACATCATAGAGCGGCTTGCGATCCCAGCTAAACTTCAGCACCAGGTGTGCCTTTGCGGTGCTGGGACCAACGTGGTAAGTCATCGCCAGGCCGCCGCGCCACGGCTCCGGCACCAGGGTGCCGTTCAGTGACTTGAGGAAGGGCACTGCATCCGCGTAAGAGATAGGCATGACCGGAATCTTGGTAATGGTTTGTACTTCGCTGAGCGGGATCTTGTTTGCTCCGGGCACTGCGCCGACACCAGGTGTTTGCGGATCACCAGGAGAGACGGCTATATCCATAACACTGCCGCGCTGTGCGCCTTCCGCCGGCCGCATGGCTCCCTCGGGGTAGGGATCGCCATGGAAGTAGCCGTCCTCGTGCGGGTCGGAATAAATGAGGCAGCCGACGGCGCCGTGTTCGGCGGCAATCTTGGGCTTCATCCCGCGGAATATGGCGCCATAGCGTGCGATCACGATAGCGCCCTTCACCGAGATGCCCAAACGCTCCAGTTGTTCGTAGTCGTCGGGAGCACCATAGTTTACATAGACCAACGGCGCTGTGACATCACCGTCTCTGGAGTAGGCGTTATAGGTTGGCAGCTGCTCGCTCTTCTGGCCCGAGGTCGGATCGACAGCCAGCGTGGGCTCTTCGAGCTTTGCGGTGAATGGGCTGGAACCCAGCAGTTGCAGTGATCGCTCTTGAGGCGTGGGGAATAAGGTATCAAACGTCTCGATCTGCGCGTCTAGACCATAAGACTTCAGTTGTGCAAGAATCCATTCCGCGTTGTCCTTGTCATAAGGAGAGCCTACATGATGAGGGCGTGCTGAGAGTCGGCGCATGTACTCTCGCAAGTTAGCCGTATCCGGAATTTGCCTGAACTTCTCCTCCCATTGAACTTCTTTCGCGGAGCTGGCGGAAGTATACCCGCGCAACGGATAAACTGTTTCCGCTGCATTTGCAGTCAAGGCGAACAAGGTAAGCAGGGCGATAGACTGGCGCATCATGCACACGATTCTACGTGGCGGCGGACTGTTCCGGCAGCGTGGCAGTCGATATCCTTTTTATCGACTGTCCGTCGAACCTCCCAGAGGAGATTGAACGCCATGTTGACTGCCACCAAGGGAAGCCGTCTGCCTGGGAGAGCCACGCTTATCACCTCAGCGGGTGGGCTGTGTATGCTTATGCTGCTCGTTTCCATCCGCTTACCAGGGCAAACCCAGTCGACCAAAAACCCTGCTGTGCCTGAGGGGTGGCTTTTAGCAGGTAGCAATCCTCGCAACTATGAGACCGGTCTAGATCCGCAGGCGAGCTACCACGGTTTCCCAAGTGCTTACTTGAAAGCCAAACAGTCAGCGATGGAGGGGTTTGGCACCCTCATGCAGGAATTTAGTGCAGGTCAATATGCCGGAAAGCGAGTCAGGCTACGAGCATCTGTGAAAGCCGAAGAGGTAGCTGATTGGGCTGGACTGTGGATGCGCGTGGACAAGGGCTCCAGAGCCGTTAGCTTCGACAACATGATGGACCGGCCAATTAAAGGCACAACCACATGGCAGGACTACGAAGTGATTCTCGACGTACCCCAAGACGCGACGGATATAGCTTTTGGCATTCTGCTGAACAAGTCAGGATCGGTTTGGCTGAACAGTGTGAAGTTCGAGAGCGTCGGTTTAGACGTGCCGGCAACCGGCAAGGCTCTGACGCAGCTCCCGGAAGGGCCCACCAACCTGAACTTTGAAAACTAGTCGAGCACGGCGTGCCTGGAGAGAATCGCTCCAGCACGTGGCCGCTGTGTTCAGTTTTCAGTTGGGGTTTCCGCCGCCTGGTCCACAACTAATACGGCTACGTTTTGTTTGCGGCTTTCGATTCTCAGTCCCAATTGATCCTCCAGGACCCTCTGCCATGACGTGAACATATCAGTGCCCAGCTCAGGGTGGAGGTCCACGCTGAAGTCAAAAATGCCCGGAAGTCCTGTCTTATCCAGCACCGGAATCAGGGACGTACTTGCTCTAACCGGTTCGCTTGGATTGACTGGAGCCGGTATGGAAAACTGGACAGCAAGCAGGTCCGCGAACCGGCGCAAATCCCCGTGAAAATGAAATCCGGCTCCTGCCGTGGCGGTTTCTCCGTCGCTCATCGGGCGAATTTTGGCGCCCGACTTGCCGATAACCAACTCGTACACGCGCATCTCTCGCATCTCGCTGTGCTGTGTCAGTTTGAATCGCTCGGCCACAAGGCTTCGTAGCATCAGGGCCATTTGCTCCCCCGTGCCGCCTTCTGCCGCTCTTGCATCGATATCGTATTCGTTCTTGTCAATCCAGCTTGGCCCCAATACTTGCTTCATTTGCAGGTGGTAAGCTTCCGCCACAAGGCGCTTCAGGGTGACGTTTCGGGCTGTGATCCGAGTAGGCGAGTAGGTAAGTTGATTGTTATAGTCCGGCCCGACGAGGTGTTGGCTCGGCTTCACCGAAGCAACGTCAAACGCCGGTGCCGCTGTCGAGGCTTGACCGACCGCGACTGAACTCGAAAGCGCGAGAGAAATGAGGAGGGACAGCGCATGCATGGCCTTCAGCATATTCGCCGGAAGTAGAGTCGGCAAATCGCAGCAAAAACTGCAGACCTTTTTACTCTGGTGTCAAAGCACTGATTGGCGTAAGTTTTCCGAGCGACATAAGGAATGAAACAATTGCCGTTGTATTGTTCAATGACCTCGTTTGGCGCCAGTGTGAGTGCTCCCGATGCGGGATCAATGCTAAAGGCCAAGGCGACGTTCCGCAGTATGCATCTAAAATCAGAAATATCCGTTCCTAATCCAGAGCAGGATGTATGTTATCGACATGAGTTTCGCGAAATTTCTGGATGGCTTCCATCGCATCCCTCTTGCAACCCTCGCTTTCTGTTGCCTCATCGCGCCGTGCAGCCTGACGGTCGCGCAGGCGCCAAAGGATACGCCTCCCGGCGATAAGCCTGCGGCGGCTGATAAAGCCGCGGATAAGAGCCCCCTGCCGCCGCTGCCTCCGGACGCTCATATTCCGCAGAGTATGATGCTGGACGGCAAGACGCTGCACTACACCGTGACCGTCGGCTCGTTGCCGGTCCACGATAAGGACGGCAAAGAGAGCGGAGACGTTGTCTTCACTGCGTATACCGTAGATGGAGAAAACCGGGCGGTGACGTTCGCTTTCAACGGCGGCCCGGGTGCATCCTCCGTCTACCTCAACTTCGGGGCCATTGGACCCAAGCATCTGCGGGCAGGCAATGAAGGCGACAGCCCCTCGGATCCTACGACCCTGACCGACAATCCGGGCACGTGGCTCGACTTCACCGACCTGGTCTTCATTGACCCTATCGGCACGGGTTTCAGCCGCTCTCTGCTCCCCGAGGCTGAAACCAAGAAGCTCTTCTATAGCACCACTCCCGATATCGAATATCTATCCCGCGCTGTGTATGACTGGCTGCTCAAGAACAATCGTCTGGCCTCGAAAAAGTACCTTGTCGGCGAGAGCTACGGCGGCTTTCGCGGACCGCGAATCACTTATTATTTGCAGTCGCAGCTCGGGGTAGCAATGAATGGAGTGGTACTGGTTTCGCCCTATCTCAATCCAACCCTCACAGATAATGGTGATCTCTCGCCAATTCCGTGGATGGTAACTCTGCCCTCCATCGCCGCGGCGCATCTCGAACGCGAGCAGAAGCTTACCCCGGAGGCCATGGCGGATGTGATCGCCTATACCCGGGGCGAGTATGTGACCGACCTGCTGAAGGGCCACTCCGATCCCCAAGCCACGCCGCGCATCGTGAAGCGCGTCACCGAGCTAACGGGGCTTGATCCGGAGTTCGTGAAGCGTTCCGGAGGCCGGCTCGAGACACGCGCCTATCTCCGCGAAGTCTTTCGCGACCAGGGCAAGATCGGCTCGGTGTACGACTCGAATGTGACCTCGTTCGATCCATTTCCGTATTCGCCAAACCAACGGTCCAACGACCCGATACTCGCGAGCTTCATTGCTCCGGCAACGACGGCAATGGTGAACTTCGTCACCACCACGGTGGGATGGAAGGTGAATGCCCGGTACAACGCGCTCGACTACGAGGTTAACCGCCTCTGGGATGGCGGAGACGATTTGCGTAAAGGCTCGGTCGACGATCTGCGGCAAGCCGTGGCTGCCGATCCGAAGATACGGGTGCTGATCGTCCACGGCTGGAACGATTTGTCGTGCCCCTTCATGGGATCCTTGCTTACCGTGGACCAGATGCCGATCATG
>Ga0302326_10029339_pt1 | contig 11043 bp, 6 predicted proteins | sample Palsa_T0_3_FD_202264 | JGI IMG/M metagenome (GOLD analysis project Ga0302326, IMG submission 202264) | Peat permafrost microbial communities from Stordalen Mire near Abisko, Sweden - Palsa_T0_3 | ecosystem: Environmental > Terrestrial > Soil > Palsa > Peat permafrost | place: Sweden: Abisko...
GGATGCAGGCGGCAGCCCTGACCGGGCAAAACTATTTTGAGGAATCGGGGATCAACCTTTGATGACAGCACAAACCAGAAAAACGTCGGCGCTCACCTCGCCTGGGTATCTCGTCCCGTTCATTACAGTCACGGCGCTGTTCTTTATCTTCGGATTTATCACCAACCTGAACATGGCGTTGGTGCCGCATCTGCGCTCCATCTTCGATCTGCCTTACGCATGGGCCATGCTGGCTGAGTCAGCCTTCTTCCTGGCCTACTTTGTGTTCTCCTGGCCGACTTCGAAGCTGATCGAGGCCATCGGCTACAAGCGGACAATGGTCGTCAGCCTGTTTATCCAAGTGGTGGGTTGCCTGTTGTTCGTTCCCGCTGCAAAGGCGGTCAGCTTTCCGCTATTCCTCACCGCCGTTTTCGTGGTGGGGGCGGGAGTTACCGCATTGCAGACTTCGGTGAACCCATACGCCTCGATTCTAGGCCCGGAGGAGACGGCCTCAATCCGGCTCACCTTGGCGCAGGCTTTGAACTCCACCGGCGGAACCCTGGCGCCTCTGGTTGCCGGAGCGTTCATCCTTACCGACCCGGAGAAACTGGCCAGCAAGGCGAGCATTGCCGATACGGTTCGTGGACCTTATATAGCAATTGCCGCCGGACTGCTGATTCTGGGACTTGCCGTCGCATTTGCGCACCTGCCGGCCATCACCCAAACGCAGCAATTCCGTCCCGGCAAGGAAGGCGATCCGATTCTAAGCCGCAGCATCTGGTCCTACAGGCACACGGTTCTGGCCGCGCTGGGCATCTTCTTCTATGTGGGCGTGGAAGTGGGGCTGGCTTCCATCGCGGTCAACTACTTCAAGACCCAGGGAATGAGCACCGCATCGACGGCATCCTACCTGGTTTCGCTCTACTGGTTCGGCGCGCTCGTTGGCCGCTTGCTTGGCGCGGGAATCATGACCAGGGTCAAACCCGGCAAGCTGTTGGGGCTTTTTGGCATTACCGCCGCCGTGCTGATCGGCATTTCCATGTTCACCAGTGGAGAGGTTGCCATCGGGACCCTGGTGCTTTGCGGCTTCTTCAACTCAGTCATGTTCCCAACAATCTTTACTCTGGGCATTGCAGGGTTGGGACCAATGACCAGCAAGGGTTCGGGGCTGATCATGACCGCTGTCGTGGGCGGAGCGATCATTCCATACCTTTTGGGAGCTCTGGCAGACAGAGTCGGGATTCAGCGCTCATTTGTGCTACCCGTAATTTGCTATCTCTACATCGGGTACTACGGGCTATGGGGATCGAAACCGGTGCGCACGATAACGGCTTGGGTGGAACCGGCAGGCTTCTAGCCGCAGGTTGAACGACGCGGCGCAAGCTGGCCGAGTGTCTGCAGATAGGCCCTTTGGTGAATGCTGAGGGGCCATTTTCATTGACTGGCGAGGTGTTCTCTTGCCGTCGAAGAACTTAAAGGAATTATGCGCGCAGCTTCATAGACAATCGCGATAAGATTGGTCTCACTCCGATTCGATCTTTCCCATGAGCGCTCAAAGAAAGCCGCATTCTCGTGGATTAATTCTTACCGCAATCGTGGCATTCGCCATCTTGCTGCTGTTGCTGCGGCTCTTCGTCTATACGCACGGTCACGGCCAGCGCAGGTTTCATAGCTCGGGGAACGATTCGACTGCGGCAGCCACGGTTCAGGCGGCGAGCAACGCGACTGGCTCGGCCGGGACTGGTGTAGCCAGGTTGGACTCGACCGACCGGTTTGGCGACGGGACGCCGGACTTCCTGCGACTTACAGACCCGGCGGATCAGGCGGCGTTTCGTCAGTGGTTCACCGCGATTGCGGATTACCAGGCCGTGCGGCCGCGGGCAGAGGTTCCGGCGGAGATCACTGATTGCGCAAGTTTACTGCGATACGCCTATAGAGAAGCGCTGAAGCGTCACAAAGACAGTTGGTTTGCCACTACTGGTGTTGAGGTTGCGGCGCTGCCCGGAGAAATTCGAGCATGGCACTACCCCGAAACGCCTCTGGGTGCGGGCTTGTTCCGTGTGCGGCCGGGGAGCTTTGAGCCTGCGGACGCGACCAATGGAGCCTTCGCGCAGTTTGCCGATGCCAAAACTCTGGTGGAGAGGAATGCCTATTTCGTGAGTCGCGATGTGCGCCAGGCTGAACCCGGAGATCTGCTGTTTTACCGGCAGTTCGGGCAGTCTTCGCCGTGGCATTCGATGATCGTAACGCGGATTGGAGAACAGGCTGCTGTGGTTTATGACACGGGCTTGGACCACGGAAGACCGGATGAGTTGCGCCGCGTGACATTGGCGGAGCTGCTCGATCACCCTCAGCCGCAATGGAGGCCGGTGGCGGCCAATCCGAATTTTCTGGGCGTATATCGATGGAATATTCTGCGAGGAAATTTATGAGGTTTGGTAAACAGCTGCTATTCGCTTCGCTGGCGCTTCTTGCGGCTGTCTCACAAGTCCAATCGGCGGCGGCCAAAGACGCGCCGCGATCATTTTCGCTGTCGACCACGCGGACATTCGCGCCGGGCGAGAGCGTGAAAGTGCAACTGCTGGCGCACAATGTACCGTCGCTTGAGTTTCGCGTTTACAAAGTGAAGGACGCGGAAAAGTTTTATGCCGGCCTCAAGGACCTGCACAGCTTTGGAGTGCAAAGCCAATCGCCAAGCGAGAAGATTGACGAGCGCACCTGGATCGAGCGGCTCCATGACTTCAAAGGGCATTTGTGGTGGACCGTCCGGCGATTTTTCCGCGGACAATTTACAGACGGCGCACGAGACAGCTTTCGCGAGCAGCAGGCCAGCCTGGGCAAGCGTAGCCGTGTGGTGGGAGCGACGGAATTTGCGCAGATTCCGCTGCTGAATGAAAGCCAATTGGTCGCCCGATGGAAACTCGAGACGCCGCCTGCGCTGGTGAGCGAAACGCAGCAACTGCCCATCGATAATCTTGCCGCAGGCGTGTATTTGATCGAGGCTACCGACGGAACATACAAGGCCTACACAGTGGCCATTGTTACTACCATTGCGGTGGTTGAGCGGGCCATGAACGGTCAGGTCAGCCTGTACGTGGCAGACCGCAAGACGGGCGCGCCGGTTGAAAAAGCTGAGGTCGTGCTCTGGGCGAATGGCCATCAGCAATCGCATGCGCAGACCGACAGTGACGGATTGGCTTCGCTGGCAATGGGTGAGGCAAGCGGAACAAGCGGAAAGCAACCCACCGCTGCGGGCGGCCCGGAGCCGGAGAATGTATGGATTCTGGCGCGTCACGGCAGCGACGCCGCGCTGGTGACACCGTGGAGTTATAACTTTGCGCCCAGCCAGATCAGCGACCTGAAGGGCTACATCTATACCGACCGTCCTGTCTATCGCCCAGGGCACAGCGTGCACATCAAAGCCGTGCTGCGCAAGGAGAAGGCTGACGCGCTCGACCTGCCCGAAGACAAGACGCTGAAGCTGAAAGTCACCGACGCGGATAGCAAGGTAGTGTTGCAGCAGGATGCAACCGTGTCTGCGCATGGAACAGTGACGGCGGACCTGAATCTGGCCACGGATGCGGGGCTGGGCTATTACTCGGTGAGTCTCGACAAAGTTGAGGGCAGCGGCAGCTTCTACGTCGAAGAGTACAAGAAGCCGGAGTACCAGGTAACGGTGAGGCCGACGGCGGCGCGCGTGCTGCAGGGCAATGCAATTCAAGCCACCGTTGAGGCGCGATACTTCTTTGGCGAGCCGGTGGCCAACGCCAAGGTGAAATACGTAGTGCATACCTCGACGCATTACTGGTGGGATCAGGACGAGGCGGAGGGCGACGAGGGAGAGGGTCCAGGCGCGGACTCCGGGGAAGAAGCTGACGACACTTACGGTACGACGGAGCAGCAGGAACACGATGGGGTGCTCGATGCGGACGGCCGGTTGACAGTTTCAATTCCTGTTGCAGTCGACGCGAAGCACGAGGATCAGGACTACCGCATTGAAGCGCGCGTCACCGATGCCGGCGAACGCGAAGTCAGCGGACACTCGACCGTGCTGGCCACTTATGGGTCCTTCCGCGTGAGTATAGAACCAACTAGTTATGTACTTAGAACGGGCGACCCGGTCAAAGTAAAAGTGACGGCGCAGGATTACGATGGCAAGCCGGTCGCGACTCCGGTGCACATCGCTGTCGAGCTGCAAAAGTGGGATTCGGTGACTCATGAGCGCGCAGATACACAAGTCACCAGCCGCGATGCGCAAACGGGTACGGACGGCACGGCGCTGGTGGAATTGCCGATGAATAGCGCGGCGAGCGGGGACTATGAAATAAAGGCCAGCGCGCAGACGCCGGAGAAGCGCACAGTCGAGGGCCGAACCTGGGTGTGGATCTGGAACGGCGGAGGCGAGTACTACAACCAGAACACGCAGGCGCAAATAATCGCAGACAAAAAGTCTTACCAGGTGGGCGATACCGCGCATCTGCTGCTGGTTACGGGCCTGAAAGAATCCTGGGCCGTGGTGACGGCCGAGGGCGACAGCGTGCAGTTGCGGCAACTGCTGCATTCGACGGGCGAGAGCTTTGCCTTCGATGTGCCAATCACAAAACTGGCGCAGCCGAATCTGGTCGTAAGCGCGGTCATTGTTCACGACAACCAGTTGATCACGGCTCAAAAGAGCCTGAAAGTGCCCGCCGTGGAGCGGACGCTCACCATCACCGCAACGCCCAGCAAGGCGAAATTCATTCCCGGCGAAAAGGGCAGCATCGACGTGCTGGCGGTTGACTCACACAACAAGCCCGTTGAAGCGGACCTGAGTTTTGGCGAGGTTGACGAGGCTCTCTACTCGGTGCGGCCGGATGAGAGCGGCGATATTGTGGCTGCCTTTTATCCCAGGCGCAATGTTCAACTCGATCCGCAATCTTCATTCGAGTTTTATTTTTCCGGCGAGGCGGGATTGAAGAGCCCACTGCTGGCGCAATTGGCGAATGGAATGTATCATCCGCGTCTGGCAGAGGTGAAGCCGGGTTCTGACCTTGTTGTGCCCAAGGTACGCAAGGCGTTTCCCGATACGGCCTATTGGAACCCGAATGTTCATACCGGCCCCGATGGCCACGCGCGCGTTGAATTCAACTTCCCCGATGCGCTCACGACGTGGCGTACGACGATCCGCGCAATGACCGACGACGGCAAGGCCGGCGGGGCAGTGACGCGCGTGCTGGTGCGCAAAAACCTGATTGTCCGTCTGGCCACGCCACGATTCTTCCGCCAGGGCGACGAAGTTACGTTGCGCGTGATTGCGCACAACTACCTTGAAACGGCCAAGGACGTGACCTTCGCTCTGAATGTGCAAGGGCTCGAAATTCTAAGCGGCCAGCAACAGACGGTCAACATCCCGGCCAAGGGTGAGAGCTTTGCGGAATGGCGTGTGAAGGCGCACACAACCGGAAATGCCGTGCTCACAGCCAAGGCGCTGACCAATGAAGAGAGTGATGCGCTGGAGATGACGCTGCCGGTGCTGGCATACGGCGTGAAGCAGCGGGCCGCGGGCACCGGGGTAATCTTCTCCGGAACCAACCAGGGGCTGTGGAACTTTACGTATCCGCCCGCATCCGATGCGGGAACGCGCGAACTGACCATCACCATTGCGCCCAGCGTGGCGGGAACAGTATTCGATGCGCTCGATTACCTCACCAGTTATCCGTGGGGTTGCACGGAGCAGACCATGTCCAGTTTCCTGCCGGACGTGATCGTGGCCCAGGCAGTTGCCAAGCTGCATCTGAAGCCGCCCGTCGATCAGGCGACGTTGAACAACATGGTGCGCGCGGGGCTTGACCGCCTATATAGCTTCCAGCACGACGATGGAGGATGGGGCTGGTGGCCAGACGACCCGAGCCGCGTCTTCATGACCGCTTATGTAGTGAGCGGCATGGGCCAGGCAAAAGACGCAGGATACAAGGTGGAGGAGGACCGGCTGAATAGGGGACGCGCGTGGTTGCGGCACGTACTCGCCGCCCATCCGGATATGATTGCCGATCTGCGCGCTTACTCGGTGTTCGCTTTGGCCACGACAGGCGGCGCGCCTAAAGGGGCGCTCGACAAGGCCTGGGCAAGCCGCGACAAGCTCAGCGACGAGGGGCTTGCGCTTACCGGGTTGGCGCTCGATGCGGCCGGAGACGGCCGCGCCAAGGATGCGGCGGCGGCGCTTGAGAAGAAAGCCAAGACAACTGGCGAAGATGCTTATTGGGCAGGGAACTACGATGGCCTGCTCGAGTATTGGGATGACACCTCTGCCGAAACAACAGCGCTGGCGCTCAAGCTCCTTGTCCGGCAGTCGAGCGGCAGCGGCCTGCTGCCCAAAGCGGCCACGTGGCTGGCCGGGCATCGCAGCGGCGACTACTGGGATTCGACCAAGCAGACGGCCATGGTGATTGAAGGGCTCACCGATTATCTGGCGCTGAGCGGAGAACTGAACAACAGTTCCGACGTTGAGGTTCGGGTGAACGATGTGAACGTAGGCCAGCGGCACTTTGCTCCCGCAGATGCTTTTGCCCTGCCGTGGAAAATCAAGGTGCCGGCGGCACAGCTCGGGAACGATGTCCGTGTCACAATCAGCAAGAGCGGCAATGGCATTACTTATTGGTCGGCGCAAAGCGCGTGGTATTCAGCCGACCGCAAGCTCGAGCAGCAAGGGAAACTGGCGCTGAACATCACGCGGGACTATTACGTGCTCGAAAAAAATCAGCCCAGTCCGACGGACCCCATTACATACGACCTGGCGCCGCTGAAAGGGCCCGTGCATGTGGGGGATATCCTCGCCGTCAAGCTGGCGCTCAATGGGTCGGAATGGAAATACTTGCTGGCCGAAGACCCGATTCCTTCGGGTACGGAGTTCCTGGAACATACCGATCTCTACAAGCTGAATAACAAGCCAGACTGGTGGGCGGACTGGTTTACGCGCAAGGAATTCCACGATGACCGGGCGGCATTCTTCAATACCGAGTTTGCCGGCCGGCGAGAATATGTTTATCTGCTGAAGGTGGTCAACCCGGGCAAGTTCGTCATCAGCCCGGCACAGGCGGGACCCATGTACCAGCCGCAAATCGAAACGACCAGCGACCCCGCAACCCTGGAGGTGCAGCCATGAGTGAGGGAGCAGCCGTGAGCGATGGAAAATTCAAGAGTTTGTTTGGAAGGCTGAGCCGGGCGCGCTTGTGGGTTCTTTTACAGTTCGTGCTGACGCTGATTCTGATTCTCGCCGGCCTCGCGTGGACGCGTCTGCCCGATAAACACATCTGGCAGGTAGCGCTGAGCCTGCTCGTTCCGGCGTTGCTGATAATTTGTGCGCTGGAGTTGCAGGCCGGGACCATGCGCAAGCTGGCGGATGACGACGGCAAGCGGGTAAAGCTTGTGTGGGGCGCGATGGCCCTTCTGGTTTGGGTTGCGGTGGGCGCGGCTGCGTGGGTGCTCTTGGATTGGTGCGACAACCAGATTCCGCTCTGGGCAGGGTATCTGAATTCGAGATTTGGAGCCCACGCGCGCGCCACTGCATTCACCTTCGAGCACATTCAACGCTTGCTGACGGAACTGGAGTGGGTGGTGCGCTGGGTCGTGCTTCCTGCCAAGCTGATCCCGTATGCCGCGGCCTCCGCGCAGTGGGGTTGGAACATTCCATGGCGAAGAATTCTCAGGTTCCTATGGAACTGGCGCTGGTGGCTGGGTGTGGTGCTGGCTGCGCTCTTTGGCGTGTGGGCGCCAGGCAAGTTCTTCGACAAAGCGCCGTCAGGAACAATCTCCGGACAGGTTTGGAGCGTGGTGTTCAAGCTGGCTGGGGCGTATCTGCTGACGGTGGGGAGCTGGGTGCTGCTGCTTGGCTGGTGGGCCACGCTGTTTGCCCCGCGGAAGAAGCCGCCCTCCGATTCCGATGAGGCATTGGTTGCTGTGCCTGTGCTGTCTGGGCCGCCGCTGCGTGGTCGCAGCGCAAGGGCTGACGTTCCTCCGCCAGACGATACTCCGTGATAGACTCCGGGTGCTTCCAGACCAAACGGCGCGTGGGATTATTGCTTCCCCTGCCCCAGCCGCCACGCCTTGATGAACTTCCAGTGGATATAAACGGAATGGTTGATGTGCAGGATCAATCCTTCGCGGCCATCTAAAAAGCCGAGCCGAAAAAAATAGTTATAAATAAATGTTGCAGCGGGATTTGCCATTGCGTTCCAGAGAAAAGCCGGCAACGACTTGCTGGTGCGCCCCTTATTCGCGAGCAACGGAGCGATGTCGGAGCTGTATCGATCCATGTGTTCGAGATAAATTCCTAATGTTGGATAGGCGTAATGGAGCATGTCGCCCTTCAGCTTTCCCTTTGCACCCGTGAATTGCGGAGTCGAATGTGGGCCGACGCCTTCGCTGAGTCGAGCCGAGCCGGTCTTGAAGAGCCTCAGCTTGCGGTCGGGATAGAAGCCGCCGTGGCGAATCCAACGGCCGAAGTAAAGGTTGAGGCGTGGAATCCAGTAGGCGTTGTATTCAGGCTCGCGGCCATCCGCGCAGGCGAGCAGTTGGCGAATCTCTTCCTGAAGCGCCGGGGTGAGCACTTCATCCCCATCGAGCAACAGAGTCCAATCGGAGGTGCAAAGGTCGAGCGCGACATTCTTCTGTTCGCCGTGCCCGCCGAATGCGTGGTAGGTGGTTTTGGCGCCGAAGGATCTTGCGATTTCGATGGTGCGGTCTTTGGAGCCGGAATCGACCACGATGATCTCGTCGGCCCAGCGCACACTCTCGAGCGTGGGGGGCAGGTTGGCCTCCTCGTTCATCGCGATCATCGCTACGGAGAGTGTCTGACGCATCGACCCAAGGATAAGGCATTTCGCGGAGGGGTGGTGGGATGGTGAAAGGAGACATGAAGAGCAACCGCAGATCCTTCGACTCGCCGCGCTCGCTCAGGATGACAGTTTTGATGGAAATGGCTTCAATGCCCTCCTGTCGATTTCAGGGAATTGCAGCCAGAGCGGTTGCGGGCAAGCCAGACCGCAGCCAGCCAAGCACCTGCGCGCGTCCATAGCGGTCAAGCAGTTGCTTTGCGTACCATGCAGCCGCGCGATGCGCGGCTTGCGATTGTGCTTCAGTGGCCGCATGCGCCAGAGCGCGGTCGGTCTCGTCGAGCTTGAGGGTTGGCTGCGGTTTACCGTACTGAGATCCGCGGATACCGTCTGCCGGCACGTCGGACAAGGCTTCGACAAGACCTTCGCGGAGCCATAGCGGCGTACCGTCAGCAGCCTGAGCCTCGACCAGCGCATGCAGGAATTCATGGCGCAGGATCGGGACAAGCAGCTTGCGCGCGGCGAGCGTCGAAAGTGGCTGCGTTGCGATCAAGTTGCCCTCGGTGAATGCCGCAACCCAACCGGGCGCGAGCGTGGCATCGCGAAAAGCAGGAGTCGAGCGAAAGGCACGGACGGTGATGAAAGTAGTCGGTTGCAGGCCGGAGAGAGATTCAGCCTCGCTGAGAGCCTGGCTCAACTGCGGAAGGAAGGTTGCGTCTGCGGGCGTGAGGCTTTGAAGCGCGAATCCCTGGCTGCGGAAAGTTTGCCAGGGCTGGCCGGTAGCTTCGTCGTCGGCAATGGCCCCAGGAAAATACTGCGCGAGGATCTGGCTCGAGTCGCGGCCAAGCGCGGACATGGCTGCTGCGCCTGCCTGGCAGAGACCTACGCCGTGGCCCGAGCCGCGGCCATGGAAGAGAAACTCTTCGCCCGCAGATGAAACCTCGAACCAGTTGCTCAGGATCCGATTCCAGCCCAGCGCGCGCCCAACTGCCAGGCGAAAATCTTCAGCGGAAACCTCATTCGTGCCGGTCATAAGCGTAACGGCGCGCCCCGAATTGCCGCGCTGCTCGACCGTGAGCGTCTTCCATCCGGGACGAACAAGCCCGGCAGCCGCAAGGGCCGCGGTCAAATCGGAAAGTGAAATGTTGGCGGACCACTCGCGCGCCCCATTGGCCGTGCAATAGGGGTCTGCTCGCGACGCCAGCCAGGGCATCGGGCGGTGCGAAGCGTTCTGTGATGCTGAGGGCCAGACCTCGGACGGCGATGCAGTGCGGCCGCCGCAGTTCTGATGGAACCAGGCTTGCGCACGCTGCCCGCGGTACCAGAGCGTTTCCCCGGCGGTAGCGAGCGTCGCGGCGTGTGCAGCTCCGTTTCCCACCCTTTCCGGAAGGAGCCTCGGAAAGGATGGGGCGCCCGGCTTCTGAGCTGAAAGCTGCTGCCCTCCCCAATGCAGCAGTTGGCAGTGCGTCGAGTCGCACAGGTCGTAATCGCTGTGCCCATGGTGCTGATGAAGTGCAAAAGAGCGGACAACGATGGCCAGCGCCTTTAGCGATTCAAAGCTATCGGCGGCTCCGCTTTCGCTCCCTACCACGCGCTCCACGTAGCTCTCGACAGGCAGCGTTACGGCAATGACCAGCTCACCGTTGCGGGCCGAGATGCGAGCGGGGTTACGCAGGGTGAGTGATTCACCGTGCGCGGTAAGTGTGAAGGAGCCGGTGAGCCCGATGGACTCCGGATCCCGCCCATCTTCGAGCGCCAGCCTGTTGGATGTGGCGCGAATCCGCTTCTGGTTGTCGAGTGGGGCTGCTTTGCAACGATCCGGTGCGACGCAGATGCGCATTGTTGCAACCCCATCATGCGATGGCGCGACGCTGACTTCCTTGTCATGCCAAAGAGTCCAGAGGCCGACGCGCAGCGTTGCCGGGCCAGCAGGTGCGGGGTCAACAGATTGGGCCAGCCCGGCTGTCGTAAAAACGGCCATCAAAAGCGGGGACAGTAAACTCCTCATGGCCGCGCCTGCCTGAGCGGGGAGTGGGCCAACAGCTCCGCAGCAACCTGAGCGGCATTGGCTCCGTGGCCTGCCGGCAGGTAGACGGCCACAATGGCGCTTGGCCGGTTAGCTGGAACAAGGCCGACAAACCAGCCGTGTGAAGGCGTTCCGGAGCCAAGGTTGGCGGTGCCGGTTTTCCCCGCCACTGCCACTCCTCCCAACGACGCTGCGCCGGCAATGCCGAAGCTTGCTGAATCGGCAAGG
>Ga0302326_10029344_pt1 | contig 11041 bp, 13 predicted proteins | sample Palsa_T0_3_FD_202264 | JGI IMG/M metagenome (GOLD analysis project Ga0302326, IMG submission 202264) | Peat permafrost microbial communities from Stordalen Mire near Abisko, Sweden - Palsa_T0_3 | ecosystem: Environmental > Terrestrial > Soil > Palsa > Peat permafrost | place: Sweden: Abisko...
CTGAGGACTCGTTTGAATCGGCCTCTGCCGCAACCCTGCTACCATCTGGTTTTGCACCCCAAGGGAGCGACTATGCGTTGGTATCACTATCTGGCGTACTTCTTCGGTGGCCTATTCCTCGCGAACGCCCTGCCCCATCTCGGCAATGGGGTCTCAGGACATGCCTTCCAAAGCCCCTTTGCATCGCCACCCGGAGTGGGCTTGTCTTCCTCAACAGTCAATGTTTTGTGGGGTCTTTTCAACCTCGCCGTCGGCTATCTGCTCGTCTGCCGTGTCGGCAGCTTCAATCTGCGCAAGACCGCCCACGTGCTCGTCCTCGGAGCGGGCATCCTCGTCATGTCGCTAAATCTTGCCCACTGGTTCGGGCGACTCCACGGAGGACTGTGAACCTGGGTTTTGCTAATTCGAGAAACTGACTGCTAATTCCATTGCGCCTTGGCCGCCCGTCGCAGCCCCGGTAAAATCGCCTCGAGATAGCCGGTCACTGCCTCTAAGCGTTTGGCTTCTGAAAGAGTCGCTAGCAGCTTCTGCTTAAAATCGAGATCGAGTGGCAGCGATCCGGCGAGCAGAAAAGAGAGATTACTCGCATGTTCATCGAGTCCGGAAGGCTCCGCTCCGGCCAGTCTCGCGATTTCGGCGTGCAGCCGCACGGCATGGATCACAATCTGCGCCGCGGGCGGATTGGGTCCATCTTTATCGCGATCTTCTTGCCCTAAGTCTTCATCCTCTAAAACCGCAATCTCAGCCTGCAAGAACGACCGGTCGTCATTCACTTGAAGAATCTCAAATCGCTCGACGCCGCGCGTCAGAATGTCCATACGCCCGTCATCATATTTCCTGCTGACGGACCCAATCTCGGCCGTGCACCCGATGTCGGCAACTCCCTTGGGAGACGCCCGCACCACCCCAAACTGCTTTTTCTGCTCGATACATTCCGCGATCATCTCCTTATAACGCGGCTCAAAGATATGCAGCGGCAGCGGCATTCCCGGCAGCAGTACCAGTTCGAGCGGAAATAGAGGCAGCAACAAGCTCACGGCGTTTCCAGTGCACACGATTTTACGCCAAAGGAGAGATCGCGCGATTGACTTGCCCCCGGTCGCACGATACAAAAGTCCCCATGGAAATGGACGCGAAAGTCGTCGTCGTGACCGGAGCTTCAATGGGAATCGGAGAAGCCATCGCCAAAGTTTTTGCCGACGCCGGCGCCAGCGTCGTATTGCTGTCGCGCGATCCGGCTCGCTCCGAAGCTGCCCGCCAACGTATCGGCCACGCCGACCGCACACTGGCCATGGCCTGCGATGTTCGCAACCGCGAAGAAATTGACCGCGCACTCGCCGCGACCCTGCAACACTTCAAGCGCGTCGATGTGTGGATCAATAATGCAGGCGTCGGCATCCGTGACTCGGTCGCCGATATGCAACCGTCCGCGTATCGCGAATTATTCGAGACCAATTTTTTTGGCGCCATCGCCTGCCTGCAAGCGGTTGTTCCCGCGATGCGCGTAACCGGCAGCGGAACCATCATCAACGTTTCCAGCGTTGCCGGACACATTCCAGTGCCGTTCATGGCCATTTATTCGGCCAGCAAATTTGCCGTGAATGCTCTGGGCAAAAGCGCGCGGCTGGAGTTGAAGCGCGACAAGATCAACGTCTTGACCGTCTGTCCCAGTTATGTAAGCACCGAGTTCGGCGCACATGTGGTCGCCAATCGACAGGGTACCGTCCGGCCGCCGGCCGTGCGCGGAATTTCAGCGGAGAGAGTGGCGCGGGCAACGTATCGCGGTTATCGCCAGGGCAAACGCGAGGTAATCGTTCCCTGGAGCATGATTCCCGTAATCAAGCTCTATCAGCTATTTCCGGGAATCGTGGAGTGGGGGATGGGCCGAGCGATGCGGGGTAAGTAAAGAAGAGCAATGCGAAAGTAAAGAAAAGTAAAACCTGCAAACCTTCTCTCGCCTCGTGCATCGAACGAAGTAGGCAGAACTGCAGTCTTCCACCCCTGCGAACGGGCCGTATGCACGGCGGCCTCGGGGTGGAAGCTGCTGTTAATTTTTCCAGGCTCGCTCGCAGTCTGTTTTCGCTAAAAAAGGTCTGCTTTCGTTAAAATAGCTTTATGAGCTTCTCTTCCCGACCTGCGACGTTGGCGCCCTCTCGCTTGTCTTCCGGCTGGTTTTCTTCAGCCCCGCTGCTGGGTCTCCTGTTCCCGGTCGTGTTGCCTGTCATCCTGGCGGCTGCGGTTCTGATACCCCAAATCGCACGCGCGCAAGAAGGGCCTCTCGACAAATCCCTGCCCAAGGGAACTACCGTCGACGAAATCATCAAGCACTTCGCCACCAAAGAAAAAGAATTCAAAGAGGCGCGGGACCAGTACACCTACCGGCAGGACGTCAAGGTTATGACGCTCGACGGCGATACGGTCGACGGCACCTACCAGGAAGTGTTCGACGTGTCCTTTGACGACAAGGGGAAAAAGGTGAAGAACGTGGTCTTTGCGCCGCAACCCACCCTGACCCGCATTTCGATGACGGAAGAGGACTTCGATGATATCGAGAACCGTCTGCCCTTCGTGCTGACGTCAGACGATGTCGGCGAGTACGACATTCTCTACGTCGGCCAGCAAAAACAGGACGAACTGGATACCTACGTCTTCGACGTCGCGCCCAAGCAGATCATTGGCAAGAAGCGATATTTCCAGGGACGGATCTGGGTCGACAATCACGATTTTCAGATCGTGGAGACTTTTGGCAAGACCGTGCCCGACATCAAGAAGAAAAAGGGCAACGAGAACCTGTTCCCCAAGTTCACTACCTGGCGCGAACAGGTTGACGGCCAGTACTGGTTCCCAACCTACACGCGCGCCGAAGACACTCTGCAGTTTGCGCTGGGAGGCGTCCGCATCCGCGAGATCATCAAATACACCAACTACCGGCGCTTCGGATCAAAGTCGAGGATCACCTACGAAGGCCAGGAAGTGCAGAAGGCCGATCCGAAGGATCAGACACAGCCAACTACACCACCGCCGGCCGAGCCACCGAAACCGCAGTAAAGCCAGGTTTCAATGTCAACAGCAACGGCGCTGATCTGGCGGCGAGGGGTCCAACCTTGAAACTCTGAAACCTTGAAACCTGTTCTCAATAGAACAGATACTTTCTCCACTTATCGTCCGAGTGCCCCATCAGCCGCATAATGTGCCTCGAAGTGTGGAGGTTGAACGATCGCGGCTCGCGCGTGGGCTTCATGTTGGCTTCGTGCGGAAGCTGATTGCCTTTGCGCCGGTTGCAGGAATGGCAGCAGGCGACCAGGTTCTCCCAGGTGGAAAGGCCACCGCGCGAGCGCGGAATCACATGGTCCAGCGTGAGTTCTCCCGACGGAAGCGCAGTGCTGCAATACTGGCAGGTGTTGCGATCGCGCAGCAGAATGTTTTTCCGCGACAACGCCCTCGACTGGTGCGGAATGCGGCGATACTCCAGCAACCGGATTACCGAGGGCAGGCGCATGGCAACGCGCGCGGCGTGCAGAAAATGCCCATTCTCTTCCTCCGTCATGGCTACGCCCTTCAACACCAGTACGATCGCGCGCCGTGCGGCGCAGACATTGATCGGCTCATAGGAGGCATTCAACACCAGCACCGGTTGGTGCAGCGCATGGCCGTCGCCCTCTGAATGCGTGCCCGAGGAATGCGTGCCCGAGGCGAGCATCGCCAGTGGGAGATGCGACCGCATGCTGCCGGCGAAATTGTGTAATCGCAATGACATCACTTCTACCCGTGACCCGCCAGGCGCTGATCTCTGAGGCACTGATCTCCGAGGCACTGATCTCTGAGTCGCTGATCTGTCCCCTCCGGACCTTCGTCCCAATCTTCCTCCGCCGGTATCTCCGGCAATGCGATAACGTCAAAAATCTTCAACGTGCGCGCCACCGTCGCTACCCAAACTCGCGCCGCTCCCGCGCGCAGCAGAACTCGCGCGCACTCCGATGCCGTGGTCCCCGTGGTCAGCACGTCATCGATCAGTAAGACGTCACGCTTTTGAATCTGCGTCCCATCTTTTGCCGCAAAAGCGCCGCGCAGGTTCTGGCGCCGCTGATGTCGAGTCAGACCGATCTGGCTTCCGGTCTCGCGCCGGCGCAGCAAAACTCCCGCACACAGCGCAAATCGCTCCGGCCGTGAAATTCGCTTCAACGCTGCGCGCGTGATCATTTCCGCCTGGTTGAATCCCCGCTGCGCTCGCTTGCCCGCATAAAGCGGAACCGGAACCACGGCGATTTTGCCGACCGGCATTACCTGCTCCAGTCTGGCCATGGTCTCTGCCAACATTCGGCCGAGAATCTTGGCCGCCGGACGAACCTGCTGAAACTTGAGCAGATGAATCAGGTCACGCAACTCGCCTTCATAGCTGCCATAAGCGACCGCGCGCTCAAACGGAGGATCGATGCGTTGGCAAAGCAAGCAGCGCACGTCGTCGTTACTGCCCCCTCCTGCGTCAAGACGCATGGGGATGTGCAACCCCTCGCCGCAAACGGCGCAGTAGGCCCCCTGCAACGGGCGGACCGCCGTCAAGCACGACGCACAAACAGGAAGTCTTGAGACTCGAAGGAGAGGAGAACCACAGATACGGCAATCGGCGGGAAACAACGTGAAGAATAAAGTCGTAGCCGCGCGCTCGGCCAAGCCAACGAACCCACGCTTGGCCAGCCCATTCACGCCAAAATCACGCTGGGCCAACCGATGGTCCGCCGCTTGGCCCTCGGCAGCCGGTATTCGAAAGCCAGTACTGCTGAAGACGGCCTCCCGCTCCCGGCAAATCGATGATGCTCTGTCGGGTCGCCTCGGCCAGTATAGCCGTGCTCACACTCGCTATGCAACGCGGCTTGTTGAGTTCGAACTGTCCGAAGGTTGACTTTGTGAGTCCTTGCGCCGGTGGTGATAGCGTTCCGGCACAGGAACCGTTCGGAAAACATAGCTGCGGTGATAGCAGCGTTCGCAACGAACTACTCGCAGCCACAGCAACGGAAGCACAAATCTTTCGAAGAACCCACGTGAGCGGGAACGATACGCTTCCCACCCCCCGCATCCGCGGCAGCAGAATTCATCGAAGAACTGGCTCCAGGAGGTACGAAAAAGGGGAGTCACAACTCACCTCATGGACTTGGCCTATTTTAACCCCGTTTCAGACGCGAAGTTGCACACAAAGGTTGGCCGGAGCCTGCTCCGACCCCGTCAACCCAAGCCGCACTTGTAATGCTGCCTTTCGGCATGATAAGGTGCGCCCTCGACGGCTAATATGAATCGGCAATTAAATTTCCGGTGACTACTCTGGAGACCTTGAGGCTTCGATGAACACTCCCGCTGTTGAAACTCCCCGCAAACATCGCCCCTACGTCCCGGAAAACATGCAAATGAAAGAGTTGACCTTCCGGGCGATTTTTTTGGGCCTGATTCTGACAGTCGTTCTGGGAGCCGCTAACGCCTATCTTGGTTTGCGGGCCGGCATCACCATCGCGGCAACCTATCCTGCAGCCGTTATTTCCATGGCGGTGCTCCGAGCGTGGAAAGGATCGCTACTCGAAGAAAATATCGCCCGAACCGCCGGCTCCATAGGAGAGTCCGTCGCGGCCGGTGCCATCTTCACCCTCCCCGCCTTCGTTCTCGCCGGAGTTTGGCCCAACTTCTGGTCCTTCGATTCCTACTGGAAGTCGACCGCGCTGATCATGGTCGGAAGTATTCTCGGTGTCCTTTTTATCTCCCTGGTTCGGCGAGTCATGGTCGAAGACCCCGAGCTTCCCTTCCCAGAGTCGGTAGCGGCTTCTGAGATACACAAGGCCGGACAACGCGGCGCTCAAGCCGCGAAGTATCTTTTCTGGAACATCGGCGTGGGCGGAATTGTCTATATCCTCGGCAGCTTCGGACTGTTCGCCGCTGGCAAGGACTTTCACTTTGCCGTCGGCAGTCTCGGACGCAGCCAGGTGCGCCTCGGCCTCGCCGGCAGTCAAAACATCGTGCCCGCAGGCGGCGCCAGCACTTTCGCCGCGCCCAGCGTAAGTCCGGCCTATCTCGGCGTCGGTTACATCATTGGACTTCGCCTCGCCTCCATTCAGTTCGCCGGCGGCGTGCTGGCCTGGGGGCTGATGGTCCCGCTGCTCATTTTTTTTCTCGGACCGCATATCAAACAATATCTTCCCGCCGATACTCCCGACGACTGGACCACGATGGCGATTTCCGTCTGGAAGTTTATCGTCCGCCCCATCGCCGTCGGCGGAATGCTGGTGGGAGCCGCATACACTTTGTTCAAAATGGGCAAGAGCCTGACCGCGGGCTTCGGCAAAGCCATCAGCGATCTGCGCCAAACCGCCGAGCAGCGCGCCCAGCTTTCTCGCACCGAACAGTACATGAGTTCCAAGGCAGTGTTCAGCTTGATTGCCCTCATGTTCGTATTCATGTGCGTGCTCTATGTGCGGCTCACCGGTCTGTTCTGGCCCGCGCTTCTCGCTGCGGCGGTGCTCCTGGTGGTCGGCTTTTTCTTCGCCACCATTTCAGGAAGCCTGGTCGGCATGATCGGTTCTTCCAATAACCCTATTTCCGGCTTAACTCTTTCCACCCTCCTGATCGCTGCCCTGCTCATGGTTTCAATGGGAGTGTCAGGCGCTTCCGGAGTGCTGGCGGTATTGAGCGTGGCCGCTGTGGTTTGCGTCTCCTCAGCCGTCGCCGGTGAGCTCTTGCAGGACTTCAAGGTCGGCTACATTCTGGGCGGCACGCCGCGCAAAATTCAGTTGGCCGAATTGATCGCCGTGGTTGTCGCCAGTCTGGTGATGTACTTCCCCGTGGCGCTTCTCAATAACTCCTTCGGTTTTGGCAGCCGCGAACTCTCGGCGCCTCAAGCCGGTCTGATGGCCACTCTTGCCGTGGGAGTGGTCGGCGGCAACATGCCCTGGCCCCTGGTCGTAGTCGGCGTCTTCATGGGCATTGGCATGATCATGATGCAGGTGCGCAGTCCCATGCTGGTTGCGGTCGGGATGTACTTGCCCTTCGAAACTACCTTCGCCATTTTCCTCGGCGGAGCTTTTCGCGCTCTGGGCGATTGGCTCGCCAAGCGCCGCGGTTTCAATTCCGCGCAAATGGCGCGCGTCGAGAATGCCGGAGTACTCACCGCTTCCGGGCTGATCGTGGGAGAATCCTTGCTGGGCTTGGTATGGGCCGGAATCGTCGCCATAGGCAAAGCCCGCAAATGGGATATCCCTCAGATCTTCGCCCACCCATCGTATCTGTTTGGTCTCGTCGTCATGGCCGGATTGGCAGCCATCATGATCAAGATCCCGCTGACGAGCGCTGGCGATCCCAACGAACCGGCGCCCCCGGTCGGCATGATGTAGAAATGCCGATTGCGGAAAACATCGCCGCGGTGCGGGAGCGTGTCGCCGCAGCCGCTCGGCGAGCGAACCGCAATCCAGACGACATCACCCTGATGGGCGTTAGTAAGACCTTTTCCGTCGACGCCATCCGCCAGGCCTACGCTGCCGGCCTGCGCGTGTTCGGCGAGAACCGCGTGCAGGAGTTTGCCGCAAAAGCAGCCGCCCTCCGCGATTTACCCAACGCCGAGTGGCACCTCATCGGGCATCTGCAAACGAACAAAGCTGCCAAGGCGGTGGAGTTGTTCGACGCCGTCGATTCGGTTGACTCCATACGCATGGCCGAGAAGCTGAATGCGCTCGCGGAAAGTGCGGGCAAGACGCTGCCCGTTTTGATCGAAATCAACATCGCAGGCGAGAGCGCGAAGAGCGGAGCGGCGCCCGACTCCGGCGAACTCGAACAGATTCTCCAATCCGCTCCGCACTGGGGAAATCTCAAAATTCGCGGCCTCATGACCGTCCCGCCCTACACGGAGGATCCCGAAGGCTCGCGACCCCATTTCCGCCAACTCCACCAGATTCGCGACCGCATCGCCGCGCGCAAACTGCCGCAGATCGGCATGAATGTGCTTTCCATGGGCATGTCGCGCGATTTCGAAGTCGCCATTGAAGAGGGAGCAACCTGCGTGCGCGTGGGCACGGCAATTTTCGGAGACAGAGCTCACCCGTGAACCACGAAAGCCGTAATTTATGAATTCGGTAGAGGCAAAACAATTCATCGCTTCGCGGATCGACGATCAAGCCGTGCGGGAGGGCGTGCCGTTTTCCGAAGTCGAAAGGAAGATGCTCTTCTTCAGTGAGACTCATCCTTCCCTTCCAGATATGGATCAAGTTCTCCTCGAATTTAATGAGACATACAACATGTTTCCATATGAACGAGTAGTTTCGTCATTAATTTGCAATGCCTATCGGCGCGACCGGAAGGAACCTGAGTTTGCGCAGAAGTGGGCAGATGCCAGAACAAGCTTGCGCGGGGAAGACCATTACATCAAGGTTATGTTAAACCGCGGCCTCGCCGCAGCCAATCGCACGCGAGACTTTTTAATTTATGTCGCAATTGGAATATTGGTCGTCTTCACCCTTTTAGCAGTTATTGCATTGAGTCACTAGCACGTTGATTTTTATTTAACAAATGGAAACTAGCGTCACCTTCGCCGTCAGAGTCCATCCCCGCGCCAAAAAGAACGCCATTACCGGCAAAGTGGGCGACGTGCTAAAGCTTTCCCTCACCACACCTCCCGCGGACGGCAAGGCCAACGCCGCCTGCATCGATTTTTTCGCAAAGCTTTTGAACCTGCCGCGTTCCTCCGTTACTATTGCAGCCGGCCACACCAGCCGGAATAAAGTGATTCGTGTGTCGGGCCTGTCAGCAGAGGAACTTCGGCAGCGTTTGCAGATCTGAATCTGGCAGTAGTAGTAGAGGAGCCACGCTTGACCTTTTCCCAACGCTTCGAAGAAATCCGAACCGGCTTCGAACGGCCGTTCTGGGTCGCGAACATCACCGAGATTTTCGAACGGCTCTCCTACTACGGCGCGTTTGCTTCTCTAGCCCTGTACTTGCAGGAAAAACTGAATTTTTCAACTGAGCAAACCGGAACCCTGACCGGTTTGTTCGGTGGCATGGTCTGGTTTCTCGCCATCTTCGGGGGAGCCGCCGCCGACCGCCTCGGCTTTCGCCGCGCCCTTTCGCTGGCCTACTTGATTCTCGCCGCCGCCTATTTCCTGATTGGTTCGATCGGCGCTCCATGGCTCGCACCCGTGCGCAACGCCGTGCCGCTGGGATTGTTCGTCGGCTGCATTCTCATCCTCCCCGCACTCGGCATCTCGATGGTGAAACCTTGCGTGGTCGGAACAACGGCTCGCGCTTCCAAAGAGAACGTCCGTTCCATCGGCTACTCGATTTATTACACGATGGTCAATATCGGCGGAGCCCTCGGCCCTTATTTCGCTTCCTGGTCCCATCGTCACCTGGGCGTCGAAAATGTTTACCGCGTCGCCGCGATCAGCGTCTTCGCCATGTTCTTCGTGGTTATCATTTTCTTTCGCGAACCGCGCAAAGCCGGAGACGCGCCTCCGCCTTCGATCGCGACCGTCGCGCGAAACTTCTGCACCGTAGTAGGCAACTACCGGCTCGTTCTGCCGGTATTGTTGGTCGCGTTGTTATTGCGGATTGGATTATTCATCTATCCCGAGTATTCCGTGCCGTGGTGGATCTGGTGTGCGTTTCTCATTCTTGTGCTCGCCGGCATCAGCCGCTTCATGTGGTTCCTCGTGCTCTTTACCGGCTACTGGGTCGTGTTCTGGCAGCAGTACATCAGTTTGCCAGGATACATTCACGGCTACATCAACTCTCAGTCCGACGTTGAGATCATTCTGGTCACCGACGGACTGACCGTGATCTGCCTGACGCTCGCAATAAATTTTCTCACCCGCAAAATTCCAGCCTTTCAGGCGGTGATTCTGGGCACGGTGATCACTTCCCTATCGTGGATAATCCTCGCCTTGCGCCCAACAATCTGGGGTGCCGTGCTCTCCCTGTTCGTGCTTGCGCTCGGCGAAATCATTCAGGCTCCCCGTTACTACGAATACATTTCACGGCTCGCGCCTCCCAGCGAGCAAGGCACGTACATGGGCTTCGCGTTTCTGCCTATCGGTATCGGATCGCTGATCGGCGGCTGGTTTGGCGGCACATTGCTTCACCACTTCGGAGAAGTCACCCATCAGCCGGAGCGGATCTGGTGGAGCGTCACAGCAGTCGGCCTCGCAACCGCGGCGGCGCTTTGGATCTATGACAGGATCATGAGAACCGGCGAAACCGTTCCCGCCTAGTAATAACCGAGCCCTACATGCCCAACCGCAAAATCTCCCCCCGCCACCTCGCAGACCAAATCCGCCGCGTGCTGAAAGATGGCGGATCGACCGAGCACGCCGCCGGAGTGCAGTGGTTCTTTAAGGATGAAATTAAATCGCACGGCTGGTACACCGCTGCGTTAAGAAAAGCCGCGGTCCAATCCCGGCGCAGCCTTGCCCGCGAACGAGGAATGGATTTCGTGGTGCAAGTCGCCGACCAACTTTTCTCCGGCCGGAATCTTGAAGAAAAGGTGTTCGCCGTTTTCCTGCTCAAAAATCAAACCAGGAATTTTGGCGATCGCGAATTCCAGCTCTTCGCCTCGTGGCTCGACCGCGTATCGAGTTGGGCCGACCACGACGCGTTGGTGCACGATCTGCTGGCGCCAATGATAGCCGCCGACCCGTCCCGGTCCCACGAAGTTTTTCAGTGGGCGAAGTCGCCGAATCGTTGGCGGAGGCGTGCCGCCTGCGTGGCGCTAATTCGCGGCACGCGAGAAAAGAAGTTCTTTTCCCAAATCGTGCGGCTTTCCAATCAATTGCTGCGGATCAAAGATGAAAGGGAAAAAGATGAAAGGGAAAAAGATAAAGACCACATGGTGCAGAAAGGTCTAGGTTGGCTCTTGCGCGAAACCGCCAAGGCCGATCCTGCGCGCACCGTGCCCTACCTGATGAAGATTCGGAACAAAGCTCCGCGACTGGTCCTGCGGACCGCTTGTGAGACACTAAGCGCTGCCAAGCGACGGCAGGTTCTCAAGTAAGATTCGTTATGCGGCCATGATTTGGCC
>Ga0302326_10029345_pt1 | contig 11041 bp, 10 predicted proteins | sample Palsa_T0_3_FD_202264 | JGI IMG/M metagenome (GOLD analysis project Ga0302326, IMG submission 202264) | Peat permafrost microbial communities from Stordalen Mire near Abisko, Sweden - Palsa_T0_3 | ecosystem: Environmental > Terrestrial > Soil > Palsa > Peat permafrost | place: Sweden: Abisko...
GTACCTGGATGCACATCTTCACGCGAAGATCGTCGAAGTTGTCGACATCCCAGGCGCTGGCGTGGCAAACCACATCGCGATCGGCGGGCTTGGTAAACAGCGACCGCTCCCAGAAAGTCGCGGGCAGCGGCGCGAAGCCCATCGAAGTGAAGAAGCCTTCGCCGTATTTCACCATGCCCTTCGGATCGAGATTTTTCTTCTTGAGCAGTTCGGTCACATTGACGCCGCCCTGGTCCTGCTCGACCCCGAGCAGGTCGTAGACATTGCCCCACTCCTGGGCCCAGGGATTGCCGAGCAAATGCGCGGGGATCGGGCCGTTCGGCGGAACCACGTTCGGACCGTATGTTTCGACCAGCTTCCAACGCACAAAGGTGTAGAGCGAACTGTAGAGCGGTTTTACCTGATTCCACAAACGCTCGAGGTCGGAGGAAAATTGTTCCGGCGTCATGTCGTAGTTCGAGCGCCACAGGGCGCCCGTGTCCTTGAATCCGATTTCTCGAGCGCCCTGATTGGAGAGCTCCACGAATCGCGAATAGCGCTGCCGCATGGGCGGCGCAATCGCGTGCCATCCCGCCCAGACTTCTCGGAGCGTTTCAGGATCGCGGCTGGTGGACATCAGCTTCTCGATCGCGGTGATGTCCAGACACTCCCCGTTCGTGCGGCAGTACTTGCCCCTGCCGTAGTCGGCATCGAGCGAGACCCCGATCTCGGTCATCTCGCGGCGCAGCGCGGCGTCTTTCGGCGCGGGCGCGGTGAGCGAGAGCTTCAGCAGCATGAACTTTCGCGCGAGTTCGGGGGGCAGCGTGACCCCGTCAAAACGCTTGGCCTGCTCGACCAACTGAGTCGTGACGGCCGTGATCTCATCGATCGCATCGGCCGCCATGGCCTGGGTGTCGTCGGTAATGAAATTCTCCTGCACCCAGGAGGCTCGTTGAACCTTGACGCTTCGGTCCGCGAGCTGGGCCTCGACTTTGTTCATGAACTCCTGGGCTTCGGCAGCGGTGGGGACGGCGGTTTGAGCGTATGCATGCATGGCAAGAACTAAGAATACGAGACCGAGGGACTTCATGGTACCTCCCGGAGCACCCAAGACGAATCCAAGAGTATGACGGATGGGGTGGATCTTGTCAGCCGGGACCGAATTCCTCGATCGCCGAGGACGGCTATCTCCATGGTTATGGTTCTGGTTCTGGACTCCATGGTTCTGGACTACATGATTCTGGGCTCGGAATGAAGAGCCTCGATCGCAGACTTCACCTTGGCGGTCACCTCGTCGGTATCACGCACGGTCCTTCCGGCAGTCGAGATCGGTTCACCGACCCGCATCTCCAGCGGCTGGCACTTGATGTGATAGGTATTCATCGGCAGCAGGTCGAAGGTGTCCACGAGCGCGATCGGGACGATATCCGCCTGCGCCTTGATGGCCAGAAAGAACGCGCCCGGCAGAAAAGGTTGAATCCGTCCGTCTACGCTACGGCCGCCCTCCGGGAAAATGACCAGCGGCATGCCGCTGCGCAGGCTCCTGAGCGCGGACTTTACGGCGCCGATCGATGCTGCCGGGTTCTGCTGGTTGATGCACACTTGCCCCGAGCGCTTCAGATGCCATCCCACAAAGGGATAGGACAGGAGTTCACTCTTGAAGATGATGCGGAACTGAAACGGCAGATACACATAGAGCATCGGAATATCGAGCGCCGATGCATGCGTCACCGCATACACGCGAGGCTTTGATTGCTCGCCCCGATCGTGATCGGTTCCCTTGATGTTGCCGAAGCCCTTGACTTTCACCGGAGACAGTATCGTTTTCATGATCAGCCACGACCAGAAGCGCGCAAATCGGTGCTGAATTCGCCCATCGCGGTCGAAAAGGGAGCAGAGGAGTGAAAGTGTGCCCAGAATGATGGTATAGGCCCAGATCAGCGGGGCAAGAATGAAATACGAGCGCAGGCGACTGAGCCACCCGTGCCGCTGGAGACTCCGACCAACCGACGGCTCCTCAGACCAGGCAGGCGCGGCCGAGCGCAGTTCGGCTCTCGGTTTTTCCGGCTCCGCCGTTGTGACGATCTTGCTCAAGGATTCCAGTTCCCTGCCGAACAGTCGTGTCGGGGCAAGCCCAGTCTCCACACTTAGATGCCGATGCCCAGAATTCGCATCGATTCTCCCACAATGTAAATCGAGCCGGTAACCACGACCAAGCCCCGCGGTCCGGCAACCTTGCTCGCCCGCTCGAGGGCCCCGGCTACATCCTCGGCGTCTTCAAGGTCCGTGCTCGTCGCCACGCGCGCGGCCGCCCGCCTGATCTCATCCGGGCTTGCCGAGCGGGGGTTGTGGGCGCGAGTCAGGATCACTTTCCCTGCAATCGGAAACAAAATCTCGGTCATTTCCTGCATCGCCTTGTCGCGCATCACGCCAAACACCAGCGGCATCGGACCACCGTCGCCCCGATCGAGGTTTCCGATTTTCTCGTAGGCCGTCGAAAGCGTCGAACGCAGCGCCCAGGCGCCAGCCGGATTATGCGCGACATCGAGCACGTACTCGGGATGGCCTCCGGCCGCCGGCACCACCTGGAAACGTCCAGGCCACTCGGTCTCGCGGATGCCGCGGGCGATCGTCTCCGGCGTAATCTGAACCGTTCCCTTCTCTAAGTCTTGGTTGTGCAGTTCGACCGCCGCCGCGATCGCCAGCGCCAGATTGCGCAGCTGATGACGCCCCACGAGCGGCGACTCGACCAGGATTCGCGTGCCCAGAACGTCGAGCGGATAATGACTCCGGAAGCCCGCTTTCTCACCCGCTCCACCCGCACTCAGGCAACTGGCACTACCCGGCGAAACCGGCGGCATATACAGCACGGCATTGACCGCGCGCGCGCCGGCATCCAAAATTGCGTTTCCGATTACGTCGTTCGCCTCGGGCAACTGCGGCAGAGTAACCACCACCCCGCCCGCCCGGATGATCCCCGCCTTCTCGCGCGCAATCTCGCCCACAGTCTCGCCCAAATATTTTTGGTGATCGAGCGAGATATCCGTGAGGATGCTGAGGCGCGGCTCGACCACATTGGTCGCATCCAGGCGCCCGCCCATGCCGACCTCGAGCACAACCATATCGGGACAATTGCGGGCAAAATACTCAAAGGCCATTGCCGTCAGCGTTTCAAAGAAGCTGGGATGCCATGGCAAATCGCCCTCTTCGACCAGTCGCTCGGCGGTGCGGTCGACGACATCATGGAGCAGCGCAAAATCATCGTCCCCGATCGGCTGGCCATCCATGCGGATACGCTCGTTGATGCGAAGCAGATGCGGCGAAGTGTACAGCCCTGTCTTCAGCCCGGAAGCCCGTAGGATGGACGCGAGCGTAGAGGCGGTCGAACCCTTGCCGTTGGTACCTGCGACCAGCACGGTCGGAAAACTGTTTTCCGGATGGCCGAGCGCCGAAAGCAGCACGCGCATGTGCGCCAGATCGAACTTGTGCGACGGCGTCTCGGCCAACTCGTGGCCCAACGCATACATCTGCGCGACTGCGGTTTCGTAGGACAAAGCCAAGCTCTCGGTTTTCAGGTTACCAGTTTCAATCTTTGCTCCCGGGGCTTCCAGAAAACGACACGCAAAGGGTCAAACTGCACGTTGAGCGGGTCCGGGCGCAGCCTGACAGGCACTGATCTCTCGCGGGAAGCGGGTTTGGTTGGCTTCGCTGTTCGGAACTCGAGCGGCGAGCGGAGGGCTGCCCTACGCCGCCTGCACCATAAACTCCAGCGCCCGCGCGATGTACGGCTTCAGATCCTTGCGCGCGACCACCGCATCGAGCATTCCGTGCTCCAGCAGAAACTCGGAGCGCTGAAAACCTGGCGGCAGCTTCTGCCGGATGGTCTGTTCAATCACTCGTGGCCCTGCGAAGCCAATCAGCGCGCCGGGTTCGGCGATGTTGAGATCGCCTAGCATCGCAAACGACGCGGTCACGCCGCCCGTTGTGGGATCGGTCAAAACCGAAATGTAGGGAACCCGCGCCGCGTCCAAGCGCGCCAGCGCGGCCGATATTTTTGCCAGTTGCATCAGGCTGATTACGCCTTCCATCATGCGCGCGCCGCCCGATGCCGAAACGATGACGATCGGCGTACAGGTTTCGATCGCCTTCTCAATCGCCCGCGTAATGGCCTCGCCCACCACCGCGCCCATGCTCCCGCCGATGAACGAGTATTCCATCGAACTCACGATCACGGGGCGGCCGTTCAGTTTGCCCCGGGCATTGATGATCGCATCCTTCAGCCCCGTGTCGCTCTTCGCCTTCTTCAGGCGCGAGGAATAGGCTTTCAGGTCCACAAATTTCAGCGGGTCGGTGGAGGCAAGATCGCTGTCGAAGATCTCGTATTGATTGTCGTCGAGAAGCTGCGCCAGGCGGATGCGGGCATCGATGCGGAAGTGTTTGTCGCACTTCGGGCAGACGTTAAAATTGTCCTCCAGATCCTTTTTCCAGATAATCTGCCGGCAGCCGTCGCACTTGACCCACAGTCCTTCCGTGCGCACTTTCTTCTCGCCGGAAGTGTCCAACTCGCCGGATTGTCGCTTAAACCATGTCATTTGAAAATTTGTAAGCCGTAATTTGTAATTTGCAATGGAAACCAACCCTCACCGCCGAAGGCGGGGGCAAACTGCCAACCGCAAATCTCACATCGCAAACTTCAGTATTCGATTCCTCTCTGCGCCATCACACCTTTCTCATAGGCATGCTTGATCTGGCGCATTTCGGTCACCGTATCGGCAAGCTCGACCAGGGTTGGATGCGCGTTCCTTCCGGTCAGGATCACATGCACCATCTCCGGCTTTTGCTTCAGAGACTCGGCCACCTTCGTCGGATCGAGCATACCGTAGCTGATGGCGTAATTGATCTCATCGAGCACGACCAGATCCCAATCGCCCGATCGAATTGCTTGGTCGGCCTCGGTCCACGCTTCCTCCACCATGCGGACATCTTCAGGGTCTGGCTTCTCCGCGCCCACCTTCACAAAGCCGCGCCCCATCTGTTTCAGGATGAACTTGTCGCCGAAAGCCTTGACCGCGTCGAGTTCGCCGTAGTGCCAGGAGCCCTTGAGAAATTGCAGCATGAGGACGCGCAGCCCCTGCCCCACCGCCCGCAGCGCCGTCCCCATGGCTGCGGTCGTCTTCCCTTTCCCCGGGCCTGTATTTACGATGATAAGACCACGGCGCAGATCCGACATAAAGGGAGACCGCGAGATAAGGTCGAATCTTTGATTGTACGCGGACCAGAATATACCTGCCATGCGCACAAACGAAAAGGCGGACGGTTTTGGTTTCCGTCCGCCTTCGAGTCAAACGGGGAGTAGATCCTCTAGCTTTAGGGCATCTCGACGACTCGTGGCAGCTGAGACTGACTTTCGCCCTTCGCTGCACCCGGGTCTTCCGCGCTCAGCAATCGCGCCGCGACCCGCAAAGCGTCCATCTCTTTGCGGACCCGCATCAACTCTTGCTCCTTCATTCGTAATACGTCGTACGGATTTTTCATTTGGGGAAGGGCCTCACAACCAATTCAGGCTTGTTCCGCCTGTCAAGAAACACAATATGGCACCCGCGCACCGCTGGGAAGCTGCCGGAAGTGCATCGGGCATGGGATTCGAGCCCTGGGGAGGGAGGGGCTGACTGGCCGCTGCCCGTTACCACAAAGTTAATGTCCCAAATGATAGGGATGATTTTTCAAAATGGTGAAGGCGCGGTACAGCTGCTCGACCAGAACCACGCGCGCCAGTTCATGGGGCAGCGTCATCCTGCCGAGGGAGAGGATCAAGCCGGCTTGCCGCCGCGCCTCGTCGCTGAATCCGTCGCTGCCGCCAATGGCAAATAGCAGCGGGATTGCGTTCCCCTGCTCGCGCTCCAGGAACTCGGCCAGCTCTTCGGATGAAAGTTGCTTACCCCTCGAATCGAGAAGCACGAGCTTGGGCCGCCCTTTACTCTGCTGCCGGCTCCGTTGTCGCTCGCCGCCAGCTCGCGATAGGATTGCGGCTTCATCTTTCACCGCCAGACCCGCAACCTCGGCATAGCGCGAGATGCGCTTCAAGTACTCGTCCGCGAGGGCCTCGATCGCCGGCTCTTTCGTTTTCCCAACCCAGGCGACTTCAATCTTCACAAGCCTTCCGACCTCTCAAGCTTGTCCCGACCCCAAAACCACGTCGGCACCGAATCTCATCTCCCGCGCGATTTCGGCCTTCGCGCGGATTGCCGGCCCCGGCCACCTGCACTCGTTTCCGCGCCTAGGCGGCCGCCAGGGAAAAACAACCCACGGCGCCCGAGTCGACGCGCACACTTCATGCCTTCTTCTTGCTCGGTTTCCTGGGAGCCGCAGAAGGGGTCTTGGCGGTTGTGGATCTGGCAGTGGTTGCTTGGACGATCGCCGGTTTGGTTCCGAACGCCCGCCGCGCCTTCGGTTTCGCCAGCAACTCCGCCGGCTCCAGCCGCTTCGCCGACTTCCACAGGCGCTCCAGATCATAGAACTGGCGAGCCTTCTCCGAGAAAATATGGACCACGAAGTCCACGTAGTCGAGCAGCACCCACTCCGCCTGTTTATAGCCCTCGGAGTGAGTGACGCGCAGCCCGAGCGCCTCGAGTCGCTCATCGACGGCGTCGGAAATCGCTTGGATCTGGCGGGGATTGGTCCCACTGCACATCACAAAATAGTCGGTGAACGCACCCGAATCTTTTTCCAGTTCGAGAATCGTCACATCTTCAGCTTGTTTGTCTTGGCAGGCGAGAATGGCCTCACTTACCTGACGTCTGAGGTCGTCCTTTTTCTTCATACGGGCTCATTGATTGTAACCCGCCCTGCCGGAGACGCGGCGTGCCGCGGCCGAGCTTCGATACAGTCCATGCTTCCGGACATAATCCGCGACGCGCGGATCCAGCCATCGTGCCAGCGGCTTCCCCTCGGCCGCCGCTGCCCGAATCGCGGTCGCAGAGACACTCTGATGAACGCCTTCGAGCAAATGCAGCGTGACTCCGGGAAGAACCAGATCGCCCTTGGCCCTCTGCCGATGAAAAGGACCGGTGACGGCGGAGGGAGGCCGCAAATCCTCCGGCAACGACTCGGCCACATCCCGCAATGAAAATCCGGGACGGCTGGCCACGATGAAATCGCATTCCGCCAGAAGCGCTCGCGCCTCACGCCACTTGGCCACATCGCGGAAGGCATCCATTCCGATCAGAAAAAAAAGCCGGTCCGACTTCTTGAGGGTTTGTTTCAGGCGTCCCACCGTATCGATCGAATAATTGACGCGATCCTGCGGGGGCGCCGACGCGTTCCTCGGTTCGACGGAGCGCGGCTCCGCGGCGGCCTCCGTTGGTGCCTCGAGCAGAGACGGCACAAATCCCCGTTCGTCCTGGGTTGCCAGTGCCACCATGGCATAACGATGGATAAACGGGGTGAGCGGATGTTTTTGTTTGTGCGGGGGGACATTGGCCGGCACAAACAATACCTGTCTGAGAGCGTAGCGGCTGGCAGCCGCTTGGGCCAGTGCCACGTGTCCACGATGGATCGGGTCGAAGCTGCCGCCGAACAGGCCGATATTCATTCCGATATGCCCTGCCGAACGTTCCTTTCGATGCCCGCTAGTTTCGTCGTTTGCTGGCCTCGGTTGCAAGTCCTGTTCGAAGACTGCGTTCGCCCCACCCGTTTTTGCGCCCGGCAGGTTTTGCAGAAAGCATCCGATGAGTTTAGGCTGTCGCTAAGGCGTCTCGTTCGTTCCCACGTCCCAGTTGTCGCCAAGCAGGTGTTGCCTGGGTCGCTGTACCTCTGGCCACTGTGCCGCCAGCACCCGCAGTTGGACTGGCGTAACTCGCTCTGCGCGTTCTCGGCGCATAGCATGAGGCCATGCGTATGAAACTCCCCCTCATCCGCAGCTTGGCGGTAACTCCGGCGCGCGCTCCCATCCTGCGCTACGGAGTCGCTCTGCTGAGCGCGGTCCTCGCCCTCATCCCAACCTTGTTTTTCTCCGACATCGCAGAAAGCCGCCTGGTCGTTTTCGCCGTCGCCGTGATGGTCAGTGCCTGGTATGGAGGATGGAAGCCCGGACTTGCCGCCACCTCCTTTGCGCTCACCGTCAGCGCCTACTACTCGCTTGTCGGAGAACTGACTCCCGGCGAGTATCGCAAGGCGATCGCGCACCTCGCCATGTTCTTTGCCGTGGCCCTGTTGATCTGCTGGTTCAACGCCGCCCTCCGGGCTACGCAGGAGAGCCTGAAGCGGTCCGAGAGTAATTTTCGGTCGCTCGTGATGAACGCCCCCTACGGTATTTGCCGCTGCGACGCGCTCGGCAGCCTGCAGGACGCAAACCCGGCAATGGTGGCTATGTTCGGCTATGACCGCGCCGGCGAGATCACCGGCAGACATCTCGGCAGCCTGTACGCCGATGCCCAGCAATGGTTTCAGACCGCCGACTATTTTCACGACCGAAAAGAATTCAACAACCTCACCACCGAGTGCGTTCGCAAGGATGGCTCGGTCCTCGTGGCGCGCATTTCCGGGCGCACCATTCCGAACGGGAAAGACGAAGGCAGCTTTGAGATCTTCATGGAAGACATCACCGAGACCCGCACCCTGGAGCTGCAATTTCGTCAGGCGCAAAAAATGGAAGCCATCGGCCGCCTGGCCGGCGGCATCGCTCATGACTTCAACAATCTGCTGATGGTGATTTCCGGCTACTCCGAGTTCCTGCTCGAGCGCCTTGGACCCGATCCCCGCCTGCGTGGGCCGGCCCAGGAGATCTCGAATACGACCGAGCGCGCCACTTCTCTCACCCGGCAATTGTTGGCCTTCAGCCGCAAGCAAATGCTCACCCCCAAGGTGCTCGACCTCAACGAAGTGGTGAACGAAAACCTGAAAATGCTTACCCGCATGATCGGCGAGGATATCGATCTGGTCATGATTCCAGGGCCCGTGCTCGGCGCCGTCCGTGCCGATCCCGGGCAGATCGACCAGGTGATCATGAACCTCGCCGTGAACGCCCGTGATGCGATGCCGCAAGGCGGCAAGCTGACCATCGAGACCGCCAACGTCACTCTCGACGAAACCTTCGCGCGGACTCATACTCCGCTCACCGCGGGCATTTACGTCATGCTCGCCATCAGCGACACGGGCGTCGGGATGGACAGTGAAACCCAGTCGCGCATCTTCGAGCCTTTTTTCACCACCAAGGGCGCCAAGGGAACCGGCCTCGGCCTTTCTACGGTGTACGGCATCGTGAAACAGAGCGGCGGCTTTATCTTCGTTGACAGTCAGCCGCAGCGCGGTACCGCCTTCCGTGCCTATTTCCCGCGAGTCGATGGAGGTGAAGTCGCCGCCGTCGCCGCGCAGGACTCTCTCGGCCTTCCGCACGCCGACCGCGGGCAGGAGACCATACTTCTGGTTGAAGACGAAATCAATCTCCGCCGTCTCGCCCGCCAGTACCTCGAGAGACAGGGCTATAAGATCCTCGAAGCCGAGGATGGCGCCGCGGCTCTGCAGATCGTCGACGGCCATCAGGGCGCGATCGACCTCCTGCTCACCGATGTCATTATGCCCGGAATGAACGGCCGCGAATTGGCCGCCCACATCACCAAGCTGCTGCCAGCCATCCGGGTCCTCTACATGTCGGGATATTCCGAGAATGCGGTTGGTCACGACGGCACGCTCGACGCCGGCATTAACCTGCTCCAAAAACCATTCAGCCTTCCCGTTCTGAAAGACCGCGTGCGGGAATTGCTGGATTCTGAGCCCATCCCCCTGGAGGTCGCAATGTCAACCCGCGCTAACTCTCTCGCTGAAAAGAAGGTTCCACCCTTCCGAGCTCGCCGTTTCAATCTCCATCTACCGCTGCGCTATCGCCCCCTCGGAGAAAAGAGCTGGCGTCCGGGCACCACCGAGAACATCAGCCGTTCGGGATTGTTGTTCCAGGCGCAGGAATTGCTCCATCCGAACGTACAACTGGAGATCAGCCTGGTGCTCCCCGCAGAAATTGCCGGCCTAGCCGCGACCGAAGTCATCTGTCGCGGAGAAGTGGTCCGCTCGATCGAAGCACAGGGCCAAGGAAAAGCCCAGGGAAACCGACCGGGAGTGACCCCTGCCCTGGCCGCGAAGATTCTCCAATACCACTTCCAGCATGGCGCCCGGGTCGGCGAAGCCTAACTTCAGCGCGGACCGACGCATTCGTCCGTCCCGGTCGATCAAGACCTCCGCCGCCCTTCGGAAGTACGGCCGAGCGCAGCTCCCTAGACTTCTGTCTGAACATTGCCGAGCAGTTCCGGTCAGCATTCTGCGGTTACTTTCGATACCAGGCTCGCCTTGGACAACGCGCCCCGTGACTGTTACATTTCGGCCAGTACCATTGCGGAGGCGAACGATGTCCCTGGTCGTGAAGCTCGAAGACGATCTCGGCGAACGCAGCGAGTGGGTCATGCTGCATGGGGTGGTTCCGGCCGCCATCCATCAGGATTTCCTGCTACTCAGCGGCATTGATCCGTTCGGCAAAACCGTTTTCAATCATCTGCAGATGGAAGTGTTTCTCAAGGAATGGGATCGTGCGAAAGATCGCGTGCGCGACGAGAGCCAGTTAGAGGCTTGGGAAAAAGTGAAACACATGGCTGAGACCTGCCGCCACGACCGCGATCTCTATCTGCGCTTCGTCGGCAACTAATACGCCGGCCGTCGGATCCACTTGCGCTCGTGCTGTTCCACCAGACGCGGGATTTCCGTGAAAAAACGCGACTGCAAGGCAAATCCCCGGCAGGATTCCTCGAACCCAGGGTCGACCCACAAAACCTTCAGAGTTCGAAACATAATTCGAAACAAAGTTAGAAACAGTGCGAGGTTCAGCACGTCCTCAAAGCGACGTCTTAACGGCCAATCGGCAACTGGCGAGCGGATGAGGCGTCACAACCTTTAACAGCCTGTGGTGCAAGTCTCGATTCCTTGACGAAAAAGATTGTGTGATCCACAGGGATCGTTCGTAGAATGCGCGCATGGCCATGGGCACCCGTAAGCAGAGGGAGCGGCAAGAGGATTTCTG
>Ga0302326_10029346_pt1 | contig 11041 bp, 9 predicted proteins | sample Palsa_T0_3_FD_202264 | JGI IMG/M metagenome (GOLD analysis project Ga0302326, IMG submission 202264) | Peat permafrost microbial communities from Stordalen Mire near Abisko, Sweden - Palsa_T0_3 | ecosystem: Environmental > Terrestrial > Soil > Palsa > Peat permafrost | place: Sweden: Abisko...
TCGATCAGATCGCGGTGCTGATCGCGATCCACCAGCCGCAGGGCGATTTTGTCCGGCTTGGCCTCGGCAATCCGTGCGATCAGCGGGCACTGCTGCACGCAATCGCCGCACCAGATGCCGCTGATGACCAATATGTTCATCTGCCTGGCAAAACCCGAAAGAAGATTGTTCTGCGCATCGGTAAGCCGCGCCGCATCGTACACCTGCTTCCAGCGGCGAAACTGTTCATCGGTGCCGGACTGGACATATTGTTCGTAAGGAAGCGCCGCGGCAAATTTGTCTGCGAAATATCCTGCGTTCATGAAGGATTATTGCGCGGTAAATTTCATTTGTCAGCAGAATCTATTGCCCCAATTTTTCACGCACGGAATTGGCGAGTTCTTTTTCCATCGCCTCGTCGCGGCCCAGGGCATACCAATATCGCGTGGGGGTCGAAGCCGGCGCTTCCACCGGCACGTTCGGCTGCTCGGCCGCGGCGTTAAACGCCTGGGAATATTGCGCCTGCACCGTGATGCGCCTCTCCGGATGCGAGGAGGTTTCCATCACCACCCGGGGAACCGCGATGTAGAGTCCGTCTTTCCGCGAAAAATCGAAACGCACCGTTCGCCGAATGGTCTGCAGCGAATCAAGCATCACCCCATACACCGACCCGGCGTCGCTGCGCCATGGTTCGAAAAACTGCTTGGAAATCATCGGCCAGGTCGTCAGCACGCCCAGCCGATAATCCTCCCGGTCGATCTCATATTGGTCGTTGATCAGCGTCGTCCGGCAGGCATCCCACAATTTCTGGAAATCGCCCGATTCAACCAATGCCACGCCCGGTTGGTTGAACCAGTAATCCTTGTTCGCCTGCTCGGCGGGAACATTGGTAACGGCCGGCGGGGTCGCGGGCGGAACGCTGTCAGCGCACGATGCCAGCAAAATCAAGGGGAACACCCAGGCCAATCGAAGCGGCAAACAATTCATGGCGCCCCGATGGTCTGGTCGCTGGACTCGGGAATTTCCAGATCGCCCGTCCATTGCTCCCCCAGCGTGTGCATGATAATCCCGTTCAACGTGCCAGGCGTCCCCAGCGCCGCGCCGGAGACAATCACGATGCGATCCCCCAGAGCTGCGTACTTGCACTCCTGCACGAAATTATCCACGCTCTGAACGAGATCGAGCATATTCCGCGGCGGGGCCATCTCGTGGGGAATCACGCCGAAATTCAGCGCCATCTTGCGCAGCGTGCGATGATCGCTGGAAAGAGCGACGATCGGCACCGGAAATCTTCCCTTGGAAAAAATCCGCGCGGTCGCGCCGGTCTGGCTCCAGATCACCACCAGCTTCATCTTCAGATCTTCGATAATCTCGCGCACCCCGCGCGCGATCGCCGATGAATAGCGCAGCGACGCCGAGTTGGATTTGGCGGCCAACACGGGTGCGCTCGTGGAATTGATCAGATATTCCTCGGTCACCTCCGCCACGTGCGACATGGTGTGGACCGATCCGATCGGAAACTTGCCGACGGATGTTTCCCCGCTGAGCATTACCGCGTCGGTGCCGTCGAAAATCGCGTTGGCGACGTCGCTGACTTCCGCCCGGGTTGGGCTGGCGTTTTCGATCATCGTCTGAAGCATCTGCGTCGCCACGATCACCGGCTTGCCCGCCGTCTGGCATCGGCGAATGAGATCCTTCTGGATAATCGGCACCTGCGCGACGTCCATCTCCACGCCCAGGTCACCGCGGGCGATCATCAAGCCGTCCGATGCGTCGATGATCGCATCCATCTGGTCCAGGGCCTCGGCCTTTTCGATCTTGGCGATCAGGTGAATATCCGCGTTGCTATTGCGCAAATGCTCGCGCAGCAGGTGCAAATCGTCCGCAGAGCGGACAAACGAGAGCGCCAGATAATCCAGATCGTTTTCGATGGCCCACTCCGCGCATGCCCAATCGCGGTCGGTGATGGAGGGGACATTGACGCTCGTATCCGGAAGATTGATTCCCTTGGCGCTTTTGAGCACGCCGCCGATCGTGCAGTTGCAGCGAATTTCCGAAAAATTCTTTTCCGTGCAGATGAACCGGAGCAGCCCGTCTTCGATCAGAAGGCGGTGGCCCACTTCCACATCGTCCACGAGATTCGCGTAAATGCTGCTGACGCGCCCATTTTGCCCGAGACACGGCTCGCGCTGGATGATCAGCTCGTCGCCGACGGCGATCGGCATTCCCTCCGCGTGATCGTGCGCGGCAATTGGCCCCAAGCGGATTTTCGGCCCGCACAAATCGCCCAGCACCGCGATCGGTTGGCTCCACCGCGCCGCCGCCTCGCGGATATTGCGCAGCATCTTCAAATGTCCATCGAGATCGCCGTGCGAGAAATTCAGCCGGCAAACCCCCACCCCGGCCTGGAACAACGAGTAAAGGTTGTCCACATCGGCGCAAGCCGGCCCCATCGTGGCAACGATTTTGGTGCGAATCATGACTGCATTCCCAACAACCGGTTCATCCGGGGCGAAATCATATCCGCATCAGGCGGCGCTCGCCACGGTGCGGATGTTAACAGTGCAAATGGTATAATAGAATAATCCAATATGATGAGTGCTGAAGAATATCTTCGCAAAATGCGCGACCCTAATGGTACGGCGAGCAGGATGAAAACGGCGTTGACATTTCCATCATCCGCGAAAATCTGAAGCTCACGCCCGAAGAACGCTTAATCAAGGCCGATCGCGCTCGCCGCAGCGCATTGGAACTATAGGAAATTGGCCGGCGGCAGAGGGATCGCGCCTATGGAAAAAAGTGATCTTCGCCAAATCGCGGAACTACTGGCCAAACACGGCGTGGAATTCATCGTGATCGGCGGCCAGGCCGAAGCTCTGATGGGCAGTGGGAGAGTGACTACGATGTGGATATCTGTTATCGCCGGACCCCGGAGAATCTTCAGCGCCTCGCCGAAGCGCTCAAGACACTTCAACCAAGGCTTCGAGGTGCGCCAGCGGACCTTCCCATCATAATTGATGCCCGGGCGCTTTCTCTGGGAAATAATTACTCGTTTGAAACGTCTCTGGGAAGCCTTGATTTACTCGGGTGGGTGGAGCCGCTGGGAGACTATGAAAGCCTTTCTAAGAACGCCGAGGTCTTTTCGCTTGGAAATCTTCCACTGAAAACAATCAGCCTCGACGACCTCATCCGGGTGAAAGAACATATTGGACGCGCAAAAGATCGGGAATCTCTTTGGCAATTGTTGGCTATAAAACGCATGCGAACGGATAAAACTGAAAATCAGCCCGGCGGTTGATTCGGCGTCGCCTTCACCGGCATCACCACTTTAATGTTCGCTTCGCGCAACTGCTTTTCATCGATGGGACTCGGCGAGCCACACATCAGATCGGCGCCGCTCTGCGTTTTTGGGAATGCGATCACATCGCGGATGTTTGTGATGCCGCGCAGCGTCATGATCAGCCGGTCGAGCCCCAGCGCGATTCCGCCGTGCGGCGGAGCGCCGTAGTGCAGCGCATCGAGCAGGAAACCGAATTTCGCTTTCTGCGCCGCCTCGTCGATGCCCAGCAGGGAAAATACCTTTTGCTGGATATCCATACGATGGATACGAATCGATCCGCCGCCCACTTCGCTGCCGTTGACGACGATGTCGTACGCCTTGCTTTTGATCGACTCCACGGCCGCCTGGTCGCGCGAATCGAGCTTGCCCAAATCCTCATCCAGCGGCGCGGTGAAGGGATGATGGGTGCTCGTGTACCGCTTTTCCTCCTCGTCGAATTCAAACGCGGGGAAATCCACCACCCACAGCCACGCAAACTCGGTCGAGGGAGTCATCTTCAGATCGCGCGCAAGCTTCAAACGCAATTCACCCAAAACCTTGTGAACGATTTTGGGTTTATCCGCGGCAAAGCAGAGAAGATCGCCCTCTTTGGCCGCCGTTCGTTCGATTAATTTCGACGCGATGGGCGCGAGGAATTTTGCCACACCGGTGTCCAGCCCCCCGGCAGTCACCTTCGTCACGGCCAATCCCTTGGCGCCAAATCCCTTGGCCCATTCGGCCAGCGCATCGGTCTCCTTCCGGCTAAGCTTTCCGCCGCCGGGGACGGCAATCGCCTTCACCATGGCGGCGTTCTTGAATACGCCGAAATCGGTTTGCTGCGCGAGGTCGGTGATGTCGTGCAACTGCATTCCGAACCGCAGATCGGGCCGGTCGGACCCATAGCGCGTCATCGCCTCGTCATACTGCATGCGCGCGATCGGCTGGGGAATTTCCTTGCCGAGGATTTCCTTCCAGATCGTGCGCAGCAAATCCTCGATGATCGTCATGATATTCTCGCGCTCGATGAACGACATCTCCACATCGAGCTGCGTAAACTCCGCCTGGCGATCGGCGCGCGGGTCCTCATCGCGGAAACAGCGGACGATCTGCATGTATTTATCGCAGCCGCTGACCATCAGAAGCTGCTTGAAAAGCTGCGGCGATTGCGGCAGCGCATAAAAACTCCCCGGCATGAGCCGTGACGGAACAATAAAATCGCGCGCGCCCTCGGGCGTCGATTTGGTGAGAAACGGCGTCTCGATCTCCCAGAATCCAAGCTCGCCCAGAAAATCACGCATGATCTTCGTCACTCGATACCGCGTGCGCAGGTTGGTCTGCATCTCGGCTCGCCGAAGATCGAGATACCGGTATGCCAGCCGCTTGTCCTCCGAAACGGTTTCATGCTCGTCCGGCGTAAACGGCGGCGTGGGCGACGTGCTGAGCACCTCCAGTTCCTTCACGCGGATTTCGATTTCGCCCGTGGGGAGTTTGGGGTTGACAAGATTTTCGCCGCGAGCCGTCACGTCGCCGCTGACGCTGATAACCCACTCCGAGCGCAGCTTGCGCGATTCCTCATGGTTCGCCTTGCCGCAGGCGTCGGCATCGAACACGAGCTGCGTGACGCCCTCACGATCGCGCAGATCGATGAACACCAGCCCGCCATGATCCCGGTAGGAATGCACCCACCCGGCGAGCTTGACGGTTTGCCCAACATCAGTTTTTCGAAGCTGCCCGCAGGAATGCGTGCGGTATCGCGTTTGGGGAGATTGCATGATTGGTTCCTAGAATTTCGAGCTAAATTTGAGTGAAAGAATCGAGCCAGTCAATGGGATTGGGCAGGCGCGGCCTCGGCAGGATCAGGGAATGATCCGGTCGGCTGGGACGCGCCTAGCGGTTTATTTCGGCCTGGCTTTCGGAGGTCGTGGACATTCTTGATGAATTGTATCGGCTTTTCGCCCGCAGGCAATGTATGAGAACGACAGACAGTGCCGAATTGAGCAGAGAATATTTGGCTAACGATGCCGGGCTAAACGTCGAGCGATGATGGAGACGAAATGCCAAACAGCAACGATGATGAGACCCCAAAAGAGCCCATCGCCAACCATACCGATCGGAACGGGTACAGAAGTGAAGACGTACCACATGGGGAAGAACGCAAAGAACGGTACGAGGAATCCCTTCAACTCGTTCGACGCCGTATGGGGACCGCCCATGTTCGCCAGAAGCCAAAACATCAACACAATGAATAGACCGCAATGGATCAGAGCGAAGGTCGGCACGAGGCGGGTATATCTCCAAGCCCATGTCTTACGTGGTTTACTTGTGTCAGGCGATCCGTAGTCGAGTGTTTGCACGGTGCCACCCAAACCGCATCATTGTATTTTGGCAACTTTAGATTTGTCTTGCTCCGTCTCAAGCCACACCTCCACCGCTTCCCTGATATTGGAAAGTGTCTCATCTCGCGTGCTGCCTTGCGACCAGCACCCCTTTAAGGGCCGGCACATGCGCGATGAAGCCGTGATCTTCGCCGGGTTGAATGATAACTTTCAGGGTCATTGGCTTTGCATTATATCCCACCGCGGTTTGGTGAACCACTCGCGGACGATCTCCTCCGCCGGCTTCCCCTGCGGCGTGTAGCCCTTTCCCGTCGGATCGCCACCGGGGTGCATTTCCCACAAAATCATCCCCGCTAACTGCGGTTTGCCCCACCAGCTTTGGAAAAAGGATTCGTACAGCTTTTTCTGCAAGTCGTTGTCGGCCGGCAATTGGTCCTGCGTGTAATCCCACGAATCCTTGGCCGCGTTCGACAGGCTGCACCACCCCGCCTCCAGCAGGATCACCGGCTTGTGAACCTGGCTCAAAAACTTGAACATCTTCGACTGAATCCCCGCCCAGCTCTGGTTGACCTGATCGACCGAAACGTTGCGGTCCTGGCCCAGCGTCCAGTAGCTGTTCATCCCCACGAAGTCGAGATATTTCCAGAACGGCACTCGCTCGTATCGGTCCCAGTTGGAGGAATATGTAAGCTGCCCCTTGTAGATATTGCGGACTTCCTGAATGGTTTGAATCCATTCATCGACGTGCTCCGATGCTTCGGAGCTGACCAGTTCCGATCCCACGACCAGCACGTCCACACCGTTGCTTTGCGCGATCCGGGCGTAATGCTCAATCATGTCCCGGTAGTTATCGAACCAGCGGTGCCAGTCGGTCGGTTCCAGCGTCCCGCGCCATTCGGTTTCCCGCGCGGGATTATCCAGTAGCACGATCGGCATGAGGATCACGCGCATCCCCTTGCTCTTGGCATGACCGATGATATCCGCAAGCTGCGGAACCGTCATCGTTTTGCGCATATCCACGTACATTTCCGTGCTCTCGGCGTTTTCCTGCCGGGCATCCACCACCAGCGACACCGTATCCGCCCCATCCGCCGCCAGATCGTCGATGGTTTTCTTATACTCCTCCACCCAATCCACCCGCTGAAGCTGCATGGCAAATCCGCAGAATGGCCGCAGATTGGCGACCTGCACCAGGTTGGTGACGGGCGGCTGGGTGGTCGGCAGGCTGGATTGTGAAGAGCTGGAACTTGCCGACGGGGATTCGCTGGCGGTCATCACGCAGCCCATAACCGCCGCGTACACCACGATCGCCGCTACGACAATTTTGCGTCCAAACATGCGGGGCAAACAATACAGGAGGCATACCGCTGTTGCCAAGCGCGCGCCGATAATAAGAATTCGGTGCCGGATATGGATAAGAAACGCGCCCTCAAGATCGTCCGATTCGTTCTGCAGATTGCCGTCGCCACCATTGGCATCGCCTGGGTGGTCAGCAAAATCTCCTGGCACGATCACGTCCTGGCCCTTCTGCCGGGCCAGGCCATGCCCACCAAAGATGTCGTCCTGGCCACCAGCGATGCAACCGACCAGGACCTAAGCTTCCCGGTCATCGATCCGCGCAGCGGCAAAACGATTTCGCTGCCGCGCGACCAGATCGTCAATGAACCCGATCAACCCAAGCTCACCGTCTTTGGCCAGGGACATCTACAGTACGTCGTCGGCGTCGATCTCACCTCCGACCTGAAACACGTCAACCGCCTTCTGCTGGCAGACCATCCCACCGGCCCCACCGCCCAGTGGGCGCCGGCGGCGGATTATCCCAACTATCAGATCACCGTTCCCCATCCGCGCGTCCAGATCGGACTGCGCCGCATGGTCTCAAATGCCAATATCAATTACATCCTGGCGGCGCTGGCCATCTTTCCCATCACCATCCTCATCACCAGCCTCCGCTGGCATGAACTGCTCAAGGCACTGGATATCCGCCTCAGCGTCACCCGCACGTTCGTGCTGAACATGGTGGGATTGTTCTGGAACACCATCATCCCCACCGGTTCTACCGGCGGAGATTTTCTCAAGGCGTATTACGTCGCCCGCCAAACCCACCACCGCACCCGCGCGGTGATGTCCGTGTTGGTGGACCGCATCGTCGGCCTGCTCGCGCTGATCATTCTCGGTGGAACCATGGCCGCGCTTCAGTGGCATATCCCCCGCTGCCGGCAGGTCGCCATCGCGTCGGCGGTGATCGTCGCGATGGTCGTGGTCTTCCTCATCGTCGCCCTTCAACCGACGCTGCGAAAACTCAGCGGATTGGAATTTGTCCTCCGCCGTCTTCCCATGCAAAAACAGGTGGGCAACGCCCTGGAAGCGATGCGCATCTACAGCAAGCGACCGTTCCTTGCGATCGGGGCGCTGCTCATCAGTTTTCCCGTTCACATGGTCGTCATCACCGCCGCCCAGCTTTGCGGCATCGCCTTCGGACTGCATATCAGCCTCTTTTATTACTGGATGGCCGTTCCCGTGATCGTCCTTTCAGCGGCAATCCCCATCAGCCCCCAGGGCGCGGGCGTCATGGAATATTTCGCCATCAAGCTGCTGGAGCCACAGGGCGTTACCGTTGCCCAGGCGTTCGCGCTGACAATGTCCATCCGCCTGACGCAAATCTTCTGGAACCTGACCGGATTTTTCTTCGTCATCCGCGGCGGCTACCACGCGCCGTCTGCCAGCGAGCAGAAACAGGCCGAATTGGAAGACGAAGATGAAGACGAGCCGGGTGCCCGGAAATTCAACCAATTAATCGCCAAACCCGACTGACCTGCGGTATCATTTCCGGTTCGTGCTTCGTCGAATCGACCGGATCATTCTTTCCGTTCCCGCGCTGCCAGGCGCCGTCAAATATTATCGCGACGTGCTGGGGATGAACCTCGTACATGAGGATGCGCGCAGCGCCACATTGTTGATGAGCGATGGACAAACCCGGATCGTCCTTCGGTCAGATCCCGATCAGCCGATGGAAGAGATTTATTATCTCGTGGAAGACGTGCGCAAGCTGTATCTGGACCGTGACCGCCTGCGGCTCAAATTCGTCCAGCCGCCGCGCGAAGCGGAAACGGGGTTTTTCGCGGCGGTCAAAGATCCATTCGGCAATGTGCTGCTGCTGATCGATCGCATCGCCGCGGAAGACGCCTATGAAGACGATGCTGCCCCCAACATGCTTTTTCCCGGAATTGAACCGGACTTTGCCCCCAAACAGCAGATATTGATCGACCTCTACCAGCAGGTCGGCCGCACCGCCGATGATCTCCCCTACACGCCCGATTTCGAGCAAATTTACAACGCCTACTCCACCGAACATGCCGAGCCCCAGCCCACGCGCCGGGAGGTCTGGCGTCATCTGCTGAATCTCCGCAAGGGTGGAAAACTTCCCCGTCTCGGCGAAGCGCGCAGCCCATCGCCTCAAGTGTCTACAGATGATGAAAAAAATCTCCGCGAGTTGCTCGGCGACGATATCGGCAAGCGCGATCGCCTCCCGTACACCCAGCGATTTGACGAAATCGTCGATCATTTCAATCGCCGCCGGCCGCGACCGCTTTCACCGCATCTCGTCTGGCGGCTCGTGGCTAAGCTCGCTAAGTAATCTCCCCCCATCTTAAAGCCGCCAATGGTTCATGCAGAAACCTGCGGACGAAAAACGCGCTGATTTCGCAGCGTATACCCAAGCGCTTTGAGTGACCATTCCGCTTACTAGTTCATTTAATCCCAAGGAATACAACTCCATCGTCCCATGGATGTCATGACGTAAAAAGGGTGGGCGATGTCGCTTTATGGTAATTTATAAACCCTTGATTTTATTGAACTTAACGCAAAAAACACTAGCACGCTGGATCAGTAAAGCGTATTCTGCTGCTTGTACCAGACGATTTTTTAATCGCGGGTTTGGGTGAAGTCGAAATCGAGTGGAGAGGAAAAACATGTACCGTCGTTCGCGCCTTAATTCTGCCGTATACAAACCGCTGCTGCTCGCAGCGGGATCAATCGCGCTCCTGGGCACAAGTGCCCGCGCTTCAATCATCACTTACGCGCCGCCCCCGCTGGTGGGTGCACAGGTGACGTATCCCTCGGTCAGCGAATCCTCCGACACCACCAGCTCGGCGCTTTACGGCGCACCCACTGTTTCGGGAAATGACCTGGTATTCAGCAATCTGAATTTCGCGGCGGTTTCCACCAACGCTTCGCCTTCGCTGGATTATGTGGACGGCCAAATCAACTTCACGCTGCAGGCCGACCCCGGATCATTTTTGCAATCGCTCGATCTGACTGAATTCGGGGACTACAACGTCTCGGCGACGCCGCTGAATCCCGCGGCGATCAATTACGCCCAGGCCTACCAAGACGCGGTGCAGATTACCGTGCTGGCGATCAACGGAGTTCCCCTGAGCACGCCGCTGATTGACAACACGAGCGACGTGATGAACATCACACCCGACAACGGCGAATATACCACCAACCTCGTCCCATCGACCGGAAGCTGGTCCGGCAGCGCCGATGCGAACCTGGCCGCACTCTTCGGTTCCGGCCAGATCACCGAAATCGCTGTGTCTTTCGACAACCAGCTACTCGCCGAAAGCGAAAGCGGCGGCATCGCCGACATCGCCAAGAAGGGATTCGATGTCGTTCCGATCACATCGAATATCCCAGAGCCCACAACCGCTTGCGTGATGCTGGCTGGGCTTGGATTCGCTTCACTACGGCGGCGAGGCCGGGCGACCCGCTGATCGCGATTACTTCTTCTGCCCCTTCGCCTTTTTCCTTCGCAACTCGGCATCGATGAAATCATCCAGTTCGCCGCGATCCAGCACGCTTTCCACGTTCGTCGTTTCCACGCCCGTGCGATGATCCTTCACGCGGCGATCATCCAGGACATAACTGCGAATCTGGTTGCCCCAGGCGATCGCCCCTTTTTCGCCGTAGAGCGCCTTTAATTCACTGTCGCGCTTGGCCTGCTCCATCTGCTCCAAACGGCCTTTCAACAGCGCCAGGGCAAGGCGCTTGTTCTGCTGCTGGCTGCGCTCGACGGAGCAGGTGACCTGGATGCCGGTGGGCTTGTGAGTGATGCGCACGGCGCTGGCGACTTTATTGACATTCTGCCCCCCCGGGCCGCTGGCGCGCACGAACGCGACGATGTCGAGGTCCACTTCCGGAATTTCGATCTCGGTGTCTTCCTCCTCGAAATCGGGAACGACATCCACCGAGGCAAAACTGGTTTGCCGCTTGTTCTGGGCGTTGAACGGGCTGGGGCGAACGAGCCGATGCACGCCGACTTCGGCGCGCAGGTAGCCGTAGGCGTATTCGCCTTTGACGAGCAACGTGACGTCCTTGATCCCCGCCTGCTCGCCCCAGGTGCGGT
>Ga0302326_10029347_pt1 | contig 11041 bp, 8 predicted proteins | sample Palsa_T0_3_FD_202264 | JGI IMG/M metagenome (GOLD analysis project Ga0302326, IMG submission 202264) | Peat permafrost microbial communities from Stordalen Mire near Abisko, Sweden - Palsa_T0_3 | ecosystem: Environmental > Terrestrial > Soil > Palsa > Peat permafrost | place: Sweden: Abisko...
CGCCAGAGTCTATGGTAATGCGCGCAAGCGTGTACCGGCCGAGAATCTTCTCCGCCGCCTCCACCGCGGAACGGTCGTTCTGGCGCGTCAGGACGGCAACCTGCGCAGCATCCTGCGGGCTCAACGGCGCGCCAAGGCCCGCGAGTGCCTCAATCGCGCGATTGACGCCGGCAAAATACGGCTGCGGCTCGACATCGGCCCCGTCGACCGTTTCATCCGCGAAGATCAGTGTCGGACGCATGATCAGCGCGATGGAGCCCAGTCCGGCGGCCGCAATCAGGCGCCGGCGGCTGATCAAGTGTTCGGATTTGCCCATCGACAAAGGAGGATCAAGGCGCCGACGGCTATGCCTGCGGGGATTGGCCTGTCATCCTTGCAACCTTACAGGGAAGTCCGAAGCCCGCACCACTTCTTTTGGGGGCGCCCACGCCGGACGACGGATTGGCCGGGACGATGGTTTCAGGCCGCCGGTCAACCGAGCACACCCCGGTTTCGCATGGATCGGGAGTAAGCCAGCAGCAGCGCGCCAATCGCGATGATGACTGCGCTGAAAATCAGGCTTCCCGCTCCGCCCATGACCTCGAATCCGTTGGAAAAGACAAAATTGTGAATGCTCGTGAGGAGCATGCAGATGAACGACGCGAGAAAGAGAAAAACCGCCAGCTTCTTGCGGACCAAGACCGCCAGGGATCCCAATACGCCTCCCCATACGGCAATTCCCCAGGCTGCCACCACCCAGACGGGAAACCCGTAGTAGAATTTCAGCTGGGCGGCTGTGAAGTCGCGCATGTAGGCCTCGTTCTTGGTCTGGGTCATGACGAAATCCATGGCGCCGACCAGATTCCAAAGCAGCGAAGCCCCACCCACCGCCCAAACGTGCCAAGGCGCTTTCACGGGCTGGTCGGATACATCGGCCATGGGTCCAGCGAAAAAACCCCGTCACATTAGTCAATTCCAATGGCGGCCCCATGGAATCGATCTGGGGCGCCCAGATTCCGTGCGCGACCGTCCCGCGTCACCGGGCCCTTCCCTGGGCCCGGTGCGCGGGTAGTCCCTTTACCCTGCCAAACTGGTGACGCCTTATTCGGAGGTCGCCGACGCCATGGCCTGCGAAACAGGCCTGCGAGTCTCGGTCACGACCCTCGAGGTGGCGTCGGAATGAAAATAGGGGATTGTGAAGGCCACGGGCTGTACCACCTTAACGCTGACGGCGACCCCGTCCTTCATTGCCGGCGTGAAAGTCCATTGACGGACGGCCGCGAGCGTGGGTTTGTCGAGAAGCCGGTTGGTGGAGCTGACCACGGTGGGATTGATGACTTGGCCTTTGGAAGTGATCGTGAAGCCGACCACGACCTCCCCTTCGACACGGGCCGCGCGCAGATCGTGCGAATAGGCGGGTGCCACCTGGGAGATGGGCTTAACGTCCTGGACGGCGGCTGACAACGGATTCAGGGCGGACACACTGAGTGCCGCGACAAGGGAGCATGAGGATAGGAGGCGCATTTTCATTTTGGATGTGTGTTTTGAGCGATTGGGTTTAGAGGCGGCGGTCGGTTGGCCAGCATCCCATTCTTGGGATGCTTGACGTCGATCGTTGCTCTTAGCGGTTAAAACACGCGGCTCCGGTCAAAGTTACAGCATCCGCGATATTCTCATGGAAACCCGCGCTCCGCGCTCCCCCAAGCTTCCGGGAAGGCGCCCGAGATTCAGGGGTTTCCGGCGCGGGAACTGGCCGGCAACGGGGCGGATTGCGGGTGATGGGGTGTTTACCTCCCTTTGCCCCAACCACCCGGTCGGATAAAATCTCCCTGCTGGAAACCCTCCTAGCTTTTGAAAAATATGCCGATCGCCCCGATTGAGTCTGAGTCCCTTACGGACGGCAAATTGCAAGTCATCAGCGAGGCAAGAATAAAGGAGTTGGTGCTCAAGACGGGGGCCCTCCAGAACGCGATCCTCAAGAGCGCCAATTTCTCGAGCATCGCCACAGACGAAAAGGGCGTAATCCAGATCTTCAACGTCGGAGCCGAGCGCATGTTGGGTTACCTGGCCGACGACGTGGTGAACAAGATCACGCCGGCGGAGATCTCCGACCCGCAAGAGGTGATAGCGCGCGCAAAGGCGCTGAGCTCCGAGTTGTCCACGAAGATCCTGCCCGGATTCGAAGCCTTGGTCTTCAAGGCGTCGCGCGGAATCGAGGACATCTATGAGTTGACCTACATCCGCAAGGATGGCAGCCGGTTCCCAGCCATCGTGTCGGTCACGGCACTGCGCGATGAGCGGGACGGAATCATCGGCTACCTGCTGATCGGGACCGACAACACCGCGCGCAAGCAGGTTGAGGAGGAGCGCAAGAAGCTCGACCAGCGGCTTCGCGACCAGCAGTTCTACACCCGATCCCTCATCGAGTCGAATATCGACGCCCTGGTGACAACCGATCCGCTCGGCATCATTACTGACGTCAACAAGCAGATGGAGGCTTTGACGGGCTGCACCCGCGACGAGCTGATCGGCGCGCCGTTCAAGGACTACTTCACGGATCCGGAGCGCGCGGAGGCGGGAATCAACCAAACGCTTCGGGAGAACAGGGTCACCGAATACGAGCTCACCGCGCGCGCCATCGGCGGCAAGGAGACGGTGGTCTCCTACAACGCCGCGACTTTCCACGACCGGAACAGGAACCTGCAGGGTGTTTTTGCAGCGGCCCGCGACGTGACCGAGCGCAAGCGATTCGAGCGCGCCCTCCAGGATACGAACGTGGAGATGGAGAGCGCCAAGTCATCGGCCGAGCGGGCCAACCTCGCGAAGTCCGACTTCCTATCGAGCATGAGCCATGAGCTGCGCAGCCCGCTCAATGCCATCCTGGGATTCGCGCAGCTGATGGAAACATCCACGCCCCCGCCAACGGAGTCCCAGGGTGCGCGAATCGCTCAAATTCTCCAAGCGGGGTGGTACCTCCTCAAGCTCATCAACGAGATTCTTGACCTTGCAGGCATCGAGTCGGGCCAGGTTTCGTTCTCAACGGAGTCGGTGTCACTCTCCGAGCTGCTGGCCGAAAGCCAGGCCATGATGGAGACACAGGCCAGGCAGCGCGGGATCCAGATGACGTTTCCGCTATTCAAGGTGCCCGTCTACGTGAGCGCGGACCGCACGCGCCTGAAACAAATCATCATCAACCTGCTTTCCAACGCGACCAAGTACAACAGGGAGAACGGATCCATCTTCGTGGACTGCAGAACGGTCGCACCGGATCGCGTTCGCTTCAGCATAAGGGACACAGGCGAGGGATTGGCATCGGAGAAACTGGCGCAGCTTTTCCAGCCCTTCAACCGCCTGGGTCACGAGGGAGGCACAGTCGCCGGCACCGGGATTGGCTTGGTGGTCACCAAGAGGCTGGCGGAGCTCATGGGGGGCAGCATCGGCGTCAAAAGCACGGTCGGCGCCGGGAGCGAGTTCTGGTGCGAGATGATGGCTGCGAAGGCACCCCAACTCTACGTTGAAAATGGCGGACTGGAGATTTTGGCGCCACCGCATCCGGCGGCCGAGGGGAAATTCCGAACCCTCCTCTACGTCGAGGACAACCCGGCGAACATGGAGTTGGTCGAGCAGCTCATTTCCCTGCGCCCGGACATCCAGTTGATGACAGCCGTGAATGGAACCATCGGCATCGAGCTCGCCCGGGCCGCGATACCGGACGTGATCCTCATGGACATCAACCTACCCGGGATCAGCGGGATCAAAGCGTTGAATATTCTGAGGGAGGACCCGTTGACGGCACACATTCCTGTCGTCGCACTGAGCGCGAACGCGATGCCGCGCGACATTGCCAGAGGACTCGAGGCTGGATTCTTCCGCTATCTCACCAAGCCCATCGTCGTGAAGGACTTCATGGAAACCCTGAATGCCACCCTCGAATTCGCGGCGAAGATTCCAGTATTAGGCAGGTAACCGGCGGCCAAGACCCAAATGGTAGGCCCGACAGACATCCTCAACGCCCATATCCTGATCGTCGACGACCAGGAGGCGAGTGTCATCCTGCTCGAGCAGATGCTGCGCGGAGCAGGCTACCAGTCGATTACATCGACACAGGATCCGAAGGAGGTGCTCAACCTTCACCGCGACAACCACTATGACCTGATATTGCTCGACCTCCAGATGCCAGCCATGGACGGGTTCCAGGTCTTAAGAGACCTGAAGGGAGTGGAGACCGAGGGCTATGCGCCGGTCCTCGTGATCACGGCCCAGCCGGACCACAAGCTCCGGGCGCTGAGGGCCGGCGCGAAGGATTTCATCAGCAAGCCCTTTGACCTCGCGGAGGTTCTTTTCCGGGTCCACAACATGATCGAGGTGCGCCTGCTCAGCAGGAACGAGGCCGCCGCCAACCGCCTGAGGCTCGACACCTCCCAGCGCATATCGGGGATAGGCGACTGGGAGTACAGCTTCGCAGATGACCGCCTGCTGTGGTCCGACGGGGTTTACAGAATCCTCGGGGCCGCCCGAAAGGACTTCGCTCCCGATGCAGAGAGATTCTACGCCCAGGTACATCCCGACGACCTCGCGTTTGTCCGCAGGGAGAAGAAGATCGCGTCCGAGGGCCTCCGCCGGGTCGATTTCGAGCACCGCATCGTCCGCCCAAACGGCGAAATTCGGTACATTCACCAAATCGCCGAGACCACCCTGGATGCGGCAGGAGCTCCGTCCAGGGAGTCGGGCACCATCCAGGACATAACCCAACGGAAGATCTCAGAGGTTGCCCTGCGCCAGAGCGAGGAGCGCTATCGCAAGCTCCTCATGCTGTCCCCCGAAGCGACATTTGTGCACGTCGATGGCCACATCACTCTCGTCAACGCTGCGTTCTGCCGGCTGATGGGCGCCTCCGATCCCGCGCAGTTGCTCGGGACGCAGGCACTGGACGTCATCCGTTCCGACTTTCGTGAAATGGTACTCGAGCGCCGCCGCATGCATGCCCACCAAATGCTCCCGCCGGTCGAGGCCGTGTTTGTCCGCCTCGACGGGACCACCGTGGACGTGGAGATTGCGTCCGTCGGGATTGAGAACGAGGGCTACCAGGAGTTCCAGGTCATCGCCCGGGACATCACGGAGAGAAAGAGGGCCGAAGAGGAGTTGAAGGGCAAGACGGCGCTCCTCGAGGCGCAGATCGACTCCTCAATCGATGGGATTCTCATTGTCGACACTGAGGGGACTAAAATCGTCCAGAATCACCGGTTCCGGGAGCTCATCAAGGCGCCTGGCGAGATTACCGGCAAAAACGCCGACGAGGAGACGTTCCGGTACGTGGAAGGCCTCGTCCTGCACCCGGGTGAGTTTGCCAGAAAGGTCACGTACCTCTACGCTCACCCGCATGAAACCAGCAGGGACGAGATCGAGATGAAGGACGGGACGGTGCTCGACCGCTACTCGTCGCCGATCGTCAGCAAGGAAGGGAAAAACTACGGGCGTATCTGGGCTTTCCGCGACATCACCGCCAACAAGGCGTCCGAGGTCGCGTTGCGCCAGAGCGAGGAGCGCTTCAAGTTCGTGGCCCGAGCTGTCAGCGACGTGGTCTGGGACTGGGATCTCGCCGCCAATACCCTGTGGTGGAACGAGGGCTTCCTCACTACATTCGGATTTGTCGCCAGTGAAATCGAGCCCGGCGCGGAATCCAGGACCAACCGCATACACCCGGATGAACGCGAACGGGTGACCGCAAGTATCCAGCACGCTATCGACACGGGCGCCGAGTCCTGGGGCGAGGAATATCGATTCCAGCGCAAAGACGGAACCTATGCCCCCGTCCAGGATCGCGGCTACATCCTGCGCGACGAGGCCGGGAAGGGCACCCGGATGGTCGGGGGAATGCGCGACCTCACCGAGCAAAAGAGAATGGAGGCGCAGCACATGCGCGCACAGCGCGTGGAAAGCATCGGCACGCTCGCCAGCGGCATCGCCCACGACCTGAACAACGTTCTCGCCCCCATCATGATGTCAATCGAGCTGCTCAAGCTCGACTCGGACGATGATCCCCGGCGAAGCAAGATCCTCGACACTATCTATGTCAGCTGCTGCCGAGGGGCCAACCTGGTTCGCCAGGTCCTTTCGTTCGCCCTGGGAGTCGAAGGCCAGAAGATCGCCATACGTATGCGGCCGCTGATCGACGACCTAAAGGGCATCATCAGTGAGACCTTTCCCAGGAACATCCGGATCGTCACCAAGGTGCCCGATAACCTTTGGCCGATAACCGGCGACAAAACGCAGCTCCACCAGGTGCTCCTCAACCTTGCGGTGAACGCCCGCGATGCCATGCCCCACGGCGGCACGCTCACCGTGTCGGCGGCCAACGCCACCGTCGACGCCCAATACGCCGCCACAAGCCAGGATGCCGTCGCCGGCCAATATGTAGTCCTGCAGGTTACCGACACGGGCGTCGGCATCCCGGCGGAGGTGCGCGATAGGATCTTCGAGCCCTTTTTTACTACCAAGGTGCTCGGCAAGGGGACGGGAATCGGGCTTGCGACCGTGCAAACGGTGGTCAAGGGACACAAAGGCTTCCTCACCGTGCAAAGCGAGGTCGGTCGTGGCACAAGCTTCAAGGCCTACCTTCCCGCTAATCCGGCCCATCTGCCGGCCGAGACCATGCATCCCATGGCGGCCGCGCTACCGCGCGGGCACGATGAGCTCGTCCTCGTTGTCGACGATGAGTTTTCGATCCGCGACATCACGCAGCAGACTCTCGAGGCATTTGGCTACCACGTACTTACCGCGAGCGACGGCGCGGAGGCGGTTGCGCTCTACGCCAAGCATATAAACGAGATCAGCGTCGTTTTGACCGACATGATGATGCCGATCATGGACGGCCAGGCGACAATCCAGGTTCTCATGCGTATTAATCCAGCCGTCAGGATCATCGCCGCCAGCGGAATTGGCTCGGGAGGATCGGTTGCAAAAGCCAGCCGATCGGGCGTCAAGTACTTCCTGCTCAAGCCCTACACCGCTGAGACACTGCTCAAGCTTTTCCGCGAGGTGCTCGACAGTCCGGCGTTCCCCGAGCGGGCCGATGCGCACGGCCTTAGGCCCGGCGCGGCCCAAGGCGGAAGCCAGAGGGCAACGCCAGAGGTTGCCAGCGCCCAATCGTCCCTTGGCGGACCGTTTGTCCGGTCGGAGGGGGACGATCACTATCGCCGCCTATGAGTGATCGACCCATCCCATGGCATAGGGGTATTACCCCATCGACTTTGAAACGACCCCATGAGAGCTTAACGATAGGGCTTTAGGGCCTAAAGCGCGATTGGCAGCTGCGAAACTGGCCCCGGCCCGGGCGACATTCCCATACCAGAGAAACCCAAAAACTTGAAAAAAAAGATCCGTAGCCTTTCACGGAGATACACGGCCGAGCTTCGCATGCGGCTGGGCGCGAGATCGCGGCGACTGCCTAAAAGGGCCGAGAAACTGGGCAAAGCGGCGGTCGCTCAAGGAGTGGAAACCCTGGAGCTCGCCTCCATCCACGGACAGGCGCTGCTCGCCCTGATGCCCGCAGACTGCTCCGCGGCCGCTCGCGACAGGACGGTCGATCTGGCGGGTGTGTTCTTCCTTGAGGTGATCACCCCGATCGAAAAGACCCATCGCGCAGGCATCGATAATGTCGCGAGCCTGAAACTCTCGAACGAATCGCTCAGGCTGCGCACGGCGGAGCTCACGGCCTCCAATCTCCGTCTCAAAACGGAGGTGCTCAACAGAAAATCCGCCCAGAAATCCCTGCTGTCGAGCGAGAGGAACCACCGGGCCCTCCTCAAGGAAGCACGCCAGATGCAGCAGCGGCTCCGGCACCTTTCGCACCAGGTCCTGTCGGCACAGGAGGAGGAGCGCAAGGAGATCAGCCGGGAACTTCACGATGAAATCGTCCAGACCCTGACAGGGATCAACGTCCAGCTTGCAACCCTCAAGATCGAATCCGGAGTCAGCAAGAAAAGCTTTTCCAGGCACATCTCCTACACCCAGCGACTCGTCGAGAAGAGCGTGAACATCGTCCATCGGTTCGCCCGCGACCTGCGCCCAACCCTGCTGGACGACCTCGGGCTCATACCCGCGCTCCACGCGTACATGAAAGGATTCACCCAGCGAACCGGGCTTCACGTCGGTTTCTCGACCTTTGCCGGGGTCGAGGGTCTGAGCAACGACAAGCGGACGGTCCTCTACCGGGTGGCACAGGCGGCTCTCGTCAACGTTTCACAGCATGCCGAGGCGACCACCGTCGGAGTCTCCATCAGCGAGCTTCCGCACGCCGTCGTCATGGATATCAACGACAACGGGAAATCCTTCGATGTGGACCGCGTTCTCGACTCCCGAAGAAACAAGCGCCTCGGCCTGATCGGCATGCGCGAGCGTGTCGAGATGGTCGGCGGCACATTCGCCGTCACCTCGTCACCGGATGCCGGCACCAGAATTTCCGTCAGCCTTCCGTACAAACACGCCAAAACCCCGCTGCTCTCATGAAAATCATCAAGACACTCCTTGCCGACGATCACACCATCGTGCGCGAGGGACTCCGCTCTCTCTTGCTCGCCGACAAGGGCATCCAGGTCGTCGGCGAGGCCCACAATGGCCGCCAGGCCGTGGAGATGGCGGCGGCGCTCCATCCCGATGTCGTTGTCATGGACATTGCAATGCCCCTTCTGAACGGGCTGGAGGCCACGCGTCAAATCCTCGCAACCGCGCCGGCCATCAAGGTGCTCATACTCTCGGCGCACAGCGATGATGCCTATATCGACCGTGTGATCGCCGTGGGAGCGGTCGGATTTCTGATAAAGCAGACCTCCGCGCAGATCCTGGCATCGGCGATCCACGAGGTGATGGCGGGGAATGCGTTCTACAGCCCCCAGGTCTCAAAGCGCCTGCGCGACCATTATCAACAGGCCGACCGAGCGGGGGGACTTATGGTCAAGAGGGCCACGGGTCTCACATCGCGCGAGCTGGAGGTCATCCAACTGGTGGCCGAGGGCCATGCCAACAAGCAGGTCGCCTCGGAGCTCAAGATCAGCATCAAAACCGTTGAAAAGCACAGGCAGCACCTCATGGACAAGCTCAACATCCACGATACGGCCGGCCTCACGCGCTATGCGATTTCGCAGGGGATTATCGAGAGCAGCGTCCAGGTAACGATCGTCTGACGAGGATCCCACGGCATCTGCCGGCGGGCCCAATCAGGCGCAGGCGATCTCCACCCGACCGCCGGAGCGGATCGGCTCGAACCATTCAAAAGGAGAGGCGTCCGGGGCAAGGTCGGGATGCGACTGGGAAATGAGATCCCGGAGATTCTTGCGGGCGCGGCCAATCCGGCTCTTGACGGTCCCGATGCTGATCCCGAGCGAATCGGCAATGTCCCCATAGGACCGATTCAACCCGTTGCGCAGCACGAGTATCCTGCGCTGGCGCGAGCCTAGCTTGCTCATGCACTCTTCTACGAGGTCGGAAAACTCGCTGGAGCTTGCCTCGCGCGCCGGGCTCGGGGCTTCGCTCGCGATGAGGTCTGAAAAAGTCGCCTGGTTGTCGTCGCCGAGGGCGCAGTCGAGCGACAGCGTCGCATGGCGGCGCCGGCAGCGATAATACTTATGGCGGTTGCGCGAGAGGTTGAAGGCAATCCGGTGCAGCCACGTGGAGAGCGACGAGTCGCCGCGAAACCGCGCAAGGCCCCGGTGGGCGCGGATGAGCGTGTCCTGGGCGATTTCCTCGGCGTCGGCATGGTTGCGGAGATGGCAGAACGCGATCGAGAACATCTTTTCGCGATAGCGGGCGACGATATCGACAAAGGCACCCTCGTCGCCGGCGACAAAGCGGCGCACCAATTCCGCGTCGTGCCCGGCCTCGAGGCGTGCGTTGGCGGCGCGGCCGGCTGGCCCCACAAGGTTGCGGGACGCGTGCTGGCTGGAAGAACCGAGTTGTGAACCGGAGGAGATCATGACGGACGCAGTTTACTCGGCGCGGGTTCCCCCGGGAATGGGGTGAAATGCTATCCCACACTTCCGGGTTTCCCCTATGCGCTGAACACCCCATGGCGGCAGGCGTGCACGTCGGGTATTCTTACGCCATGACAGCGATCCAACCCCCGATAGTTTCACCCGCCACAGGTGGGTGCGTGAGAGCCGGTTCCGGCGACAGCAATGTCGGGGGACACAGCCGCTGACTCAACCGGATTGATTCCTCGCTCCGTCTCAAATCCGAGCGGGCCAGCCTTTCAGCCCAAGACCAAAAATGAAAACATATACCCGCATCGCATTGCTTCTCGCCGCGACCCTACCGGTCGCGTTGTTCGCCTCCTCGTCCAACGACAGCAAGATTGAGGACGCCGCAAAGGCCTCCTACAACTACCGCACGGTCCTCCAGGGCAACGTGTCGGTCAAATCCAACGACGGCGTGGTGACACTCACCGGCACCGTTCAGGACAAGGACGACAAGGCGCTGGCCGAGGACACCGTGGAGAATCTTCCCGGCGTCGTAAGCGTCGACAACCAGATTGTCGTCACTTCGGACGTCCCGGAGCATTCCGACGCTTGGATCGCCATGAAGGTCCGCGGCGAACTGCTTGTGAAGGCCAACGTGAGCGCCACCGCCACCAAGGTCGACGTGAAGGATGGCGTGGTGACCCTCTCGGGAACCGCGCAAAACCGCGCGCAGAAGGACCTCACTGAGGTCTACGCGAAGGACATCGACAACGTGAAGGCGGTCCAGAACGACATGGTCATTCAGTCGCCGTCCGGCAGCGACGTCTCCGCGGGGGAAGTCATCGACGACGCCTCGATCACCTCGCAAGTCAAGTACGCCCTGTTGAGCCACCGCTCGACAAGCGCGATCTCCACCAAGGTCACCACCGACAACGGCGTGGTCAACATCTCCGGTGTAGCGGATACCGATGCGGAGAAGTCACTCGTCACCAAGCTGGCCGAGGACACCCGCGGCGTTAGGTCGGTCGTCAATGACATGACGGTCAAGCCCTGAGGACCTACCCATCCAACCAGGGCCCTTCGGGCCCGCAATAAACCTCTGTGCGGCC
>Ga0302326_10029348_pt1 | contig 11040 bp, 9 predicted proteins | sample Palsa_T0_3_FD_202264 | JGI IMG/M metagenome (GOLD analysis project Ga0302326, IMG submission 202264) | Peat permafrost microbial communities from Stordalen Mire near Abisko, Sweden - Palsa_T0_3 | ecosystem: Environmental > Terrestrial > Soil > Palsa > Peat permafrost | place: Sweden: Abisko...
CGTCGCCCAGCCGGCGGACATCCCACAGCCCGCCGTCGCCCAGGTCGCAGATATCGCCGGCGCTGATAGCGTCCCAGAGCCGCCAGGGAGCTAGCGCGCAGGCGCTTCACCCGACAGGCCCGCTGCAAGACATGCCAGAGCTACCCGAGGTCGAAACCGTCCGCGCCGATGTCGCGCGGAAGTACGTGGGCCACGAGCTGGAACGGGTCACCGTAACGGGTCGCCGGACGGTCCGCAGGCACCCGCCTGAACTGCTCAAAGCGCTTGAGGGGCACGTCCTTTCGAGCGTGGGGCGCCGCGGGAAGTACCTGCTGTTCAACTGGGACGACGGCCAGGTGATGATCGCCCACCTCCGCATGAGCGGCCAAATGCTCGCTGCGAAGCGCGGGGATCCGCTGGCCCCGCACACCCACGCCGTGCTGTCTTTCAAGGGTGCCGGCGAGCTTCGCTTCGTGGACCCGCGCACCTTCGGCGAGTTCTTCCTGGCCGGCCTCGATGAACTGGACCACCTCGGCCCGGACGCGCTCGACATCGACGTGGCTCAGCTCCGTGCGGCGTTCGCGGGGCGCCAAGCGAGGGTTAAGTCGCTTCTCGTAGACCAAACGGCCCTGGCCGGGATCGGCAACATATATGCCGACGAAATCCTCTTCGAGGCGCGCGTGCGCCCGGACCGGCCCGGCGGCGCGCTGAAGGCAGCCGAGCTCAAGCGGCTAGCGGAGGCGACCCGATCGGTGTTGCAATCGGCCGTAGCCGGCCGGGGATCGTCGCTGGCGGACCAGCAGTACCGCGACCTGCACGGCGAAGGTGGCCGCTACCAGTTGGAGCACAAGGTCTACGGCCGGCTCGGGCAGCCCTGCGCCAGGTGCGGGCGTCCCATAGAACGGGCCCATTTCGGGGCGAAGAGCGCCTACTTCTGCCGTTCGTGCCAGCGGTAGCCTGGCTACCAATATGTGCCGCAATATAACCACCTTGCGGGGGCTCGAGCCGCCTGCGACACCCGCGGAGGTCGAGGCCGCCGCCCGCCAGTTCGTCCGCAAGGTGAGCGGGGTGGCCTCGGTCTCGGCCATTTCGGAAGATGCGTTCGAACGAGCAGTCCGCAAAGTCTCTGAAGCCACGGCTGAACTGCTCGGGGACCTTCCCCCGCGACGCCAACCACCGCCGACGCTCCCGCCCTTGCGACGCATCAAGGTTCATCACGGCTGACGCCGCCGCCGGGCTGCTACGGTATCGCGCGAACGGCTCGGGGCGAGAGCTTTGAGCCAACGGGCCCTGGAAAGGGAGGCTTCGGCTTGCTCGTCGATTTGATCGTTTTCGATGGCGTCGACGAGCTGGACGTGATCGGCCCGCTCGAGGTCTTCAGGCGTGCGGCGGCCGTCGGGGCAGAGGTAGCGGTGAGGATTTGCAGCCGCGAGCATGTCGAGTGGGTGAGCGGGGCTTTCGGCGTCAACTTCAAGCCCGACGCGACTTTCGTACCTGGGGCGGCGGACGTGGTCGTCGTGCCCGGCGGCGGATGGGTGGCCAGGGACGAGATAGGCGCATGGGCCGAGGTCAGGCGGGGCGACTGGCTTCCGTTGCTCGCGGAGGCCGCCAGGGACGGTTCGGTGATGGCAGGAGTTTGCACCGGTGCGATGTTGCTCGCCCATGCAGGTGTGATCGGTACACGCCGGGCAACGACCCACCACGACGCGCAGGGCGACCTTGCGCTCTTGGGTGCGGTCGTCATGGCCGAGCGCGTTGTCGACGAGGGGAGCGTCGTGACAAGCGGCGGGGTGACGAGCGGGATCGACCTGGGCCTCTGGCTCGTCTCGCGCTACTTCGGGGAAAGCCTGGCCGAGGTGGTTGCCGACGGCCTCGAGTACCCATGGACCCGCTTGCACGGGGGCGCGCCCTCCCCTGCGTGACCGTGCCCTGCCCTGCGTGGCCCTGCGCTCGCTAATGGTGAGGCCGCCCTCGGACCGGTGCCTGATGGTCGTTAGGTTCACCGCATCCGTGGCGCATCCCCGCTAGGTTTGGCGGAGCGTGTTCCTGAAGTCGCTGACTCTGAAGGGCTTCAAGTCCTTTGCTGACACCGCCACCCTCGAGTTCGAGCCTGGTGTCACTGTTGTCGTCGGCCCTAACGGGTCGGGCAAGTCGAACATCGTCGACGCGGTGGCCTGGGTGCTCGGCGCGCAAGGTCCCCGGACTTTGCGCTCCTCGAAGATGGAAGACGTCATTTTTGCCGGCACCTCCAAGCGGGCGGGCCTCGGCCGGGCCGAGGTTTCGCTGACGATCGACAACTCCGCCGGGCTCCTCCCGATCGATCTTTCGGAGGTGCGCATTACGAGGTCGCTCTGGCGCAGCGGCGAGTCAGAGTACGAGATAAACGGCGCACCGTGCCGCCTCCTCGACATCCAGGAGCTCCTTTCGGACACCGGAGTTGGCCGCCAGCAGCACACGATCGTCTCCCAGGCTCAACTCGACGCCATCCTGGCCGCCCGGCCCGAGGACCGGCGTTCGGTGATCGAGGAGGCGGCGGGTGTCTCCAAGCACCGCCGACGCAAGGAGAAGGCCGAGCGTCGCCTGGAGGCGACCGAGGGCGCGTTGCTTCGGGCGCAGGACCTGCTGAAGGAGGTGCGCCGTCAGCTCCGGCCACTGGAGCGCCAGGCCGAGGCTGCGCGCCGTCACGCTGATGTCATGGCCGAGCTGGTGGCGCTGCGCCGCTATCTCTACGGCCGAGAGCTGGGCTTGCTCGGGTCTCGTTTGGGAGCGGCTGCCACGGCGAGAGCTGATCTTGCGAGATCGGAGGACGAGGCCCTGTCCTGCCTGGCGCGGCTGGACGCGTCGGTCGTGACAGCCGAAGCTGGTCTGGACGCTGCCAGGCGCGAAGCTGACGTCGCGGATCTCGGAGAGCTATTACCAGCTGCGGAAGGCTTGAGGGCGCGAGCCGGAGGGTTGGTCGCGCTCCTGGCGGAGCGCACCCGGGGCATCGAGCGCGCCAGGGCGGCGGGCGTCGACAGCGACGTGGTGTCCTCTTTGGAAGCCGAGGCGGCTTCTTTGGAAGATCAGCTCTTTAGCAATGGCCGCGAGGCCGAGGAGCTACTGCCGCTCGAGGTCGAGCTGTCCATGGCCGAGGAAGCCCTGAACAGTGAGGTGGCCGAAGTGGAGGCCCTGTCGGACGGGCACCTTGAGGCGCTCTCCAACGGGCCCGCGCAACTTCTCAAGGAGGAAGGTCGCTCTGAACGTCGCGAACTGCCAGCCGGGGACGCTGCCCAGAGAGCCGGTGAAGTGCGCGCTGAGCTGGCCGCTCTGACGAGGGCAGCCGAGGAGGCCGAGGCGGAGCTCCGGCGCGCCAGCGAGCGCTCCCTTGCCCTGGCTGCCCGTACGGAGCGTCTTCGAGAAGAAGCTTCGAGGTCCGAGGCCGTAATAAATGAGGCGGGCTCCGCCGGCTCGGCGGTAGCAGCCTCAGTCGAACAAGCGGGTGCGCACCAAGCAATAGCGGAGCGAGCATTGGCGTTGGCGGAAGACGAGCGCCGGTCGGCGGATGCCGAACGTCACAAGTGGTCGGCAAGGGCTGAGGCCCTCTCCCAGGCACTTGACGAGGCGCGGGCCCGGGCCGGTGCACGCCGGCTTGCCTCGGTCTCCGGCATGCTCGGGGCCCTGGTGGAGCTCGTCCACATCGATGAGGGTTACGAGGCAGCCTTTGAGGCAGCCGCGGGGGAGGCCCTCTCCGCCGTACTGATGGAGGGTGAGCAGGCAGCCCGAGAGGGCCTCGCAAACCTCGCAGGCCAAGGGGCAGCGGGCGCTGTCATTGCGCTCACCTCAACCGGCCTGTCTCCGTCGGGCGGCTCGTCTCCGGCCGCCGGAGAGGCAGACGCTGGGGCCGCGAGGCCCGAGGGGCTCAGAGACGGCGCCGCTTGGCTCCGCCTGCATGCACGTTCTCGGCACTCGTCGGTGAGCGAGCTTCTCGACCGGCTCCTGGCGCGGGCGGTGGTCGTGGAGGGAGGCTGGCAAGCTGCGGTAGACCTTGCGGTCGACCACCCCGACCTCGTAGTCGTCAATCTGGCGGGGGACCGCTGCGCCGGAGGCATCTGGCGGACCGGCGCGCACGGGACCGGCGCCACGGGGGCTGCTCTGGACGAGGCCGGAGCAGCCCTTCGCGACGCGACCGAAGCCGCCGCGCAGGCGGCGTCAGCTGAATCCCAATGCAAGGCTGCCCTGGAACAGGCCCGGGCCGCCGCAGCGGAGGTGCACAGGTCTGCGGCCGAACGAGCCTCTGCGCTTCAGGCCGCACACGAGGCCTTCCGCAGGGCCGGCTCCGATCTCGCTGAAGCCACTGCCGAGGCTGAAGCCCTGGTCGCCCAGCAATCGCAGGTTGATGCCCGGCGTGCTCGGGACCTCGAGCGCGCGTCTGAGCTTTTGGCGCTGCTGCCTGAGCTAGAGGCTGAGGCCGCCGAACAGAGCCAACGGGCCCTGGCAGAACGCGCCGCCCGCAACCGTTTGGCCGAGCGCACCAGCGCCGTGGCCACGTTGCGCAGGGACCTCGAGGTTCGCGCCACCGCTGTCGAGGAACGGCGGGCCCTTCTTCGCCGACGTCTCGCCGAGGTCGAGCAACGTTTGGCCGGTCACGTCGCTGAACGAGAACAGGCCGCTGAGCGCCGCGTGCGCCTTGACGCGATGGCTGGAGGGCTCGCCCGGCTCAGCCTCGTTGTCAGCGCCCGGTTGGCCACCCTTGAGGCCACCCTCAGCGCTCTGCGCGAGATGCGCCAGGCGGAGGCCGAGTCACTGCGCTTTGCAGCGGACCAACTCGAGGCATTACGGCGAGAACGTTCGGGCGTCGAGCGACAGCTTTCCGCGGCCCGGGAGCAGGTCTCTCGCAATGAGATAGAGGCGGCCCAGTTGAAGGGGCGCCTCGAGGCGCTGACCGAGACGGTGCGCCGGGAGCTCGATTGCGAGCCAGAAGCCCTCGACGGTGCCGAATGCCCCCCGCTGCCCGCCGGCTCGAGCGCCCCGACCCGTGCGCGTGAGTTGGAGCGCGAGATCCGTCTCATGGGCCCTGTCAACCCCCTCGCTCTCGAGGAGTACGCGGCGCTAGAAGAACGTCACAAGTTCCTCGAGGGCCAGCTCCATGATGTCTCGGGCGCGAGGCGAGAGCTCAGCAAGGTAATAAGGGCCGTCGACGCCGAGATAATCACAGTTTTCAAAGCTGCATTTGACGATGTCGCAGAAAATTTCAGCAATCTCGTGACAATGTTGTTCCCCGGCGGCCAGGGCTCCTTGTTCCTGTCTGACCCATCCAACATTCTCGAGTCCGGTGTCGACCTCGAAGTTCGGCCCGCAGGCAAGAACATCCGTAGGCTCTCGCTACTTTCAGGAGGCGAGCGCAGCCTTGTGGCATTGGCGTTCTTGTTTGCTGTTTTCCGGAGCCGGCCATCGCCGTTTTACATGATGGACGAAGTGGAGCCCGCCCTCGACGACGTCAATTTGCACCGGTTCCTGGACCTTTTGAACGAGTTCCGCATGGAGGCGCAATTGCTGGTAGTGAGCCATCAAAAGCGCACGATGGAAGCCGCCGACTGCCTTTACGGTGTGAGCATGCCCCCAGGGGGTTCTTCGCTCGTGGTTAGCGAGAAGATCGAGCGGGTGCTCTCGGTGCGCGACGCCCCATCGGCCAACGATGTCCCCTCGGTCACCGATGTCTCCGCGGTCACCGATGTCTCCTCGGTCACCGATGTCTCCTCGGTCACCGAAGCGACGCCGGTCCCGGAGGCTTCGCCCGTGCCCGGGGTAACAGTCGCCCCTTGACGTCTCCGCCGCAGCCCGGTGAGCTCGGCCGCTGAGACCGCCGAGACAAGGGCGACCGTAGCGAGCGCTATGGCGAAGCCTGCGGTTAGGTCAGTCGGCCAGTAGTCCACGACAATTGTGCTGGTACCGGGGGGGATGGCGGCGCTCAAGAAGAGCCCGTCGACCTTGTGGACCGAGAGGGCATGCCCGTCTGCGTCGATGTGCCAGCCGGGCAGGTAGGTGAGGCGCAAGGTCAGGGTGGAGCGAGCCGGGACGTGTACAGCGAGCCGCCACGTGGCGTCGCCGGTCTGGCGTGCCGACACCACCCGAGCGGTGCTACCCGGGGCGAAGCTGAACTCGGCGGCCCCCGGGACACTGTAAAGCTTGACCGTCCCACCGATCGGCACAGCGATCGTGGCCACCAGAGTGGTGCCTTTGGGGACACGTTTGTACGTGGCAAGCACGTACGACGCCCCATAAAGACGTGCCATCGTCGCCGTTGTGACCGATGGGGCAAAAATGTTGTTCCCGAGCCCGGCGTTGGCCGTTGCCGCAGGTTTCGGCCATGTCGTGAAGTAGGCGGGGGGCGTCACCGGGTCGTGGACGGCCAGTTCTCGGATCTGGTACCCGATGTTGACCTCGGGGTAAATGCCCGCCCCGGTCCACATGGTCACGTCCTTGCTGTTCGGCCCGTCGAGGGCGAGCAGTTTGTTGCCAACGAGGCGCTGCAGTTCGGCGACCGCCTTGGTGACCGGGAACGCGCTCGACGAGTAGGTGTTCAGCCCGGTCCCCGCCCACACCAGATAGGCCGACTGGGCGGCCAGCAGGACCACGAAGGTTGCCCGCACCGCTTGGCTGTCACGGCGCGAGCGCAGCGCGGGCCCTTCGCGGTGCCCGCCCACTGCGACCTTGGTGTGCCGCAGCGACACTGCGGACATGGTGCGCCGCAGCGACACTGCGGACATGGTGCGCCGGAGCGACAAGCTGGCACCGACGAGGCCCGCGGCGATAGCTGCGAGGGTGAGCGCCGGCCATATGAGGGCGTGGCGTCGGACCGACAGTTCTGCCGTCGTGACGCCACCGCTGCCGGCGTCGAGCAGAAGGTACGCAAGGACTAGCGCGCAAGCACCGGTGCTGGCCGCCAGCTTGACCCGGACAGTGGTGTCTGTCCAGGTCCGAAGGAGGGCTTCTGCCCCGAGCCCGGCGAGCAGTGCCAGCACAAAGGCCAGCATCGGGAGCATGCGCTGGGTCGCGACCGAGCCCGCCCCCAAGTCGGTGAACAAGTGCTGCACCGTCGGGTCGTAGACGACGGCCAGCGATATGAGGCCCGCCCCGACGAGACCGGCAACCACCGACCGCCGCCACCCGACCAGGACCGCTAGGACCGCCAACACGATGGCAACCGTCCCCACGTACGCGGTTGCTTCGTAGTAGTCGATGGGCCCGAACCAGACGCTGCCCTTTGTGGGGAGCCCGTCGTAGCCCTGAGCGAACAGGAGCGACAAAGCGCCTACCGGTAGTCCTCCGGTCCCGTTCTCACCGGCACGCGCCGACTGGCTCAGGACCGACAGTCCGGGCAGCCACAGCGGGGCAGAAAGGGCGGCGCCGGCGGCGACGCCAAAGGCCAAGCGGGTGGGCCCGGCCGCGTCGACATGGCCTTTTACTGCTCCGCAGGCCCCGGCAATGACCACAACTGACCCGACTGCGAGGGCGCCGAGGACCAGGGTCTCCGGAAAGCCGCCGTAGACCGCGAATGCCGTTGACAGCGCAACCATGACGACACCGGCCGATCGCCATCGACCGGGCCTCCAGCACAGGACCGCGCCGGCGAGGGCCCAACCAGCCCACACGAGCGGCCCGCTCACGGCCCAGCCCGCCCAGCCGCTGAGCGAGCCCGAAAGCATGAAGGTGGTGCCTGCCAAAGCGGCACCAAGAGGACCAACGCCTATCAACCTCGCGGCTACGTAGGTGCCGCTGCCGGCGATGAACAAGAGCGCCGCGACGCTCGCCAGGAAGGAGGCGGAGAGCGGGAAAAGGTAGCCGACCAGCGTCGGGAGCGCGAACGGCTTGGACTCGAAGTTCAACATGAGGGGCATGCCGTCGCCCGAATAGTTGTTCCAGAGCGGCAACTGGCCGCGGTGCACAGCCAACCAATCGAGGGTGTTCCAGGGCACCTCCTGGGTGATGATGTCGCCGTTGACCGAATTGTGTACGGCGAGGTGCGGCACGTAGGTCAGGTACGAAAGTTGCCGCCCGATATCGGCCGGGCCGAAGGAAAAACCGTCCTTCAGCGCGGGCGACAGGTAGGCCCCGAGCACGAGGACAAGCCAGGCCAGTCCAAGGGCGTCTCCTCGTCGGTGTGCCGTCAATTCCGCTCTTGCCTCGCCGCACTGCTTAGCACACGAGCCGGGTGGCCCTTGGCCCAGCGTCCGCACCACCAGTAGTCTCGACCAGTCATGCTGCTTGTCATCATCATCGTCGCCTGCGTCGCCTTCGTAGCGCTAACGGGGATGGGCGGCTACACCATGATCGCCAGGCGACGCGAGCGCCGGGCCCTCACCGGCCCACCTCGCGGCCCGTCGCGGCCGTCGGCGCCCCCGGGCCCTCAACCGCCGGCCCAGCGCCCCGCTGGCAAAGATCCGGCGAGCCAACATCCGGCGAGCCAACATCCGGCGAGCCAACATCCGGCCGGCCAGCACCTGGCGGGGGAGCACCCGTCGGTTGCCCCAGCTCCAAGGGCCAAACCGGACCTGGCACTCGAAAGAGCCACGGTGGCCGAGCAGGCGCCTCAGGTACTCGAACGGCCGAGGTTCCGGGACCGTCTCGGCAAGGCGAGGTCGTTGCTCGCGGACCAGCTGGCAGGGGTACGAAGGCGGGGGAAGATCGACAAGCAGGCCTGGGACGAGCTCGAGGAGGCCCTCGTGCTGGCCGACGTCGGTATCACGACGACCGACGAGTTGCTCAAGGACCTCAAGGAAGGCGCCCGACGCGACGGCCTGAACACCCCCGAGCAACTGGTTGACGCTCTGCGTGAAGAGCTGATCGGGCGGTTGCAGGGGGAGCGTGAGCTGCACAGGGCGGCGGTTGGGATGGCGACGGTGTGGCTGTTCGTCGGCGTAAACGGGGTCGGTAAGACGACCACGATCGGCAAGGTGGCGATGCGTGAGGAGAGCGAGGGCAGGCGGGTGGTCCTTGCGGCCGGCGACACGTTCCGGGCGGCTGCGGCCGACCAGCTGGAACTCTGGGCCGAGCGGGCCGGAGCCGGCTTCGTGCGGGGCAACGAAGGAGGCGACCCGGGGGCTGTCGTCTTCGATGCCGTGCAGCATGCGAACGCCCGGAACATCCCTCTGGTGTTGGCCGACACTGCCGGCAGGTTGCACAACAAGGTCAACCTGATGGAGGAGCTGAAGAAGGTCCGCCGGGTCGCTGACCGTCCGCCCGGCTCTGTCACCGAGGTGTTGCTGGTGCTAGACGCGACCACCGGCCAGAACGGCCTCGTGCAAGCGCGTACGTTCACCGAAGCGGTCGCGGTCACCGGTATCGTCCTGACCAAGTTGGACGGCACGGCCAAAGGCGGGATCGCTGTCGCAATCACGAGCGAGCTGGGCATACCCATCAAGCTGGTGGGCCTGGGCGAAGGGCCCGAGGACCTCGTGCCGTTCGACGCCCGCGAATTCGTGGACGCGCTCCTCCCGGCCGAGTGAACCCCTGGACGCCTGAAGCCTGAACGAGTGAGTGACTAGCGCCGGCGCTTGGGGCCGCGCGCCCTCAAGGGTTTGAACCAGATGCGCTCGTAACTCCGGCTCATCGGGTGCAGCAACAGCGCAACCAGGGCAGCAGCGAATATCAGGTTGATTACGACGTTGATCGCGGCTGTGAAAAACACAAGCCAGAACAGGACATCTATTACGGCAACGGCTACTCCCCCCCAGTAGCCGAGCTTCTTCTCGTTGGCAATTCCGAGCCCAGCGAAGATCGCAGGGACCGCGAGGAGCCCGAAAAACGGGATGCCCACTCCGAGCAGCACCTCGAGGATCCACAAACCCGCGAAGAAGTAGAGCAACATGTTGGCCGAAAGCAACGTCTGGGGATGGCTCTTGTCGAGCCACTGGGTGTTAGCCACTACTACTCAGTGTGGCACCCGTTGGGCTGTTCGGTGCGGCACTGCCCAGTGTCGCGCCCGTTTGTGCCGCACGAGCCCGGAGCTTTGGCCTCAGCGTGACCGGCCGCTCCCGGGCTGCCAGCTGGCCGCATGCCGCCGCGATGTCGGTGCCTCGGTTGGCTCGGACCGTGGCGTTCACGCCGAGGTTCCCCAGCCACGCACGAAATGCCGCCACGCCTTCGGCGGGGGTACCCAAAGTGGCGTAGCCCGGCGTCGGGTTGAGCGGGATGAGGTTCACATGGGCCCCGAGCGGGAAGGCGAGCTCGGCAAGCTCGGAGGCATCCCGATGGGTGTCGTTCACGTCGTCGATCAGGGCCCACTCGAAGGAAAGCCGCCGTCCTTTGGCCGCGAGGTACTCCCCGCATGCCTCCATGAGCAGCGCGAGAGGGTAGCGACGGTTGAGCGGGACGATCTCGTCTCGCAGCTCGTCGCGGGCGGCGTGGAGTGAAACCGCCAGGTTGACCGGGAGGGCCTCTTTTGCGAGCCGGCGGATGCCCGGGACGACGCCCACAGTTGACACAGTGATGTGACGCGCCGAGATGCCGAGGTTCAAATGGAGCAGTTCGACCGCCGACCACGTCCGGTCGTAGTTGGCCAAAGGTTCGCCCATGCCCATAAAGACGACATTGCTGAGGCGGCGGGGGAGCGCTTGGCGGCGCGCCTCGACGACCTGTTCGACGATCTCTCCCACCGAGAGCTGGCGGTCGAAGCCGGCCTGGCCGGTCGCGCAAAAACCGCACCCCATGGCACAGCCGGCCTGGCTCGAGACGCACACGGTCGCCCGGTCGGGGTAGAGCATCAGCACCGTTTCGATGCGCCGGCCGTCGGCGAGCTGCCAGAGCCACTTGGTCGTCTGGTCGTCGGAGGACACCGAGCGTGCGACCTCGTGGAGCGCGGGAACGAGCACACCTTCGAGCCGCTCACGAAGGTCCTTCGGCAGGTCGGTCATGTCGCCAGGGCGCAGGCCCTTTTCCCAAAGACCTCGCCAGACCTGGAGGGTGCGGTAACGTGGCTGGTCAGGAAGTAGGTTTGTTAACTCGTCCTTGCTGACGTCGAAGGCACCAGGCACAGCGCCTCAGCCTAGGTGGGTATGCGAAGAGGTAACGCAAGCTGAGGAG
>Ga0302326_10029350_pt1 | contig 11040 bp, 9 predicted proteins | sample Palsa_T0_3_FD_202264 | JGI IMG/M metagenome (GOLD analysis project Ga0302326, IMG submission 202264) | Peat permafrost microbial communities from Stordalen Mire near Abisko, Sweden - Palsa_T0_3 | ecosystem: Environmental > Terrestrial > Soil > Palsa > Peat permafrost | place: Sweden: Abisko...
CACACGGAGCTCGGAAACCATGTCACCGGGTCGCGCATCAACGGCAAGATGGAGCCGCTCCGGTACAAGCTCCGCAACGGCGACGTCGTCGAGGTGCTGACGAGCCCCCACCAGCAGCCGGGCAAGGACTGGCTCGACTTCGTCGGAACGATGCGCGCGCGCGCCAAGATCCGCAATTATCTGCGCCAGGAGCAGCGCGACAAGAGCAAGCGCCTCGGCGAGGAGCTCCTCGAGAAGGAGCTGCACAAGGCGGGCATCAGCGCGAGCAAGCTGCTGAAGAACGAGGCCGAGCTACGGCGCGTCTACGAGACGCTGAAGATCCAGAACATCGAAGAGCTCTTCGTCAGCATCGGCTACGGCAAGATCGATCCCGAAGAGGTGGTGAAGATCGTGGCGCCGCCGGCCGAAGAGGGGCGCGAGAGCAAGCCGCCCGACGACCTGCGCGAAGGCCGCATCGCGGGCCTGATGCGCAAGGTGATCCGGCGCGACGAGGGCGGGATCCGGCTCAACGGGATCGACGACGTCTTGGTCCGCTACGCCAAGTGCTGCAATCCACTGCCCGGCGACGACATCCTCGGCTTCATCACGCGCGGGCGGGGCGTCACCATCCATCGCCGGGGCTGTCCCAAGGCCTTCGACACGGATCCCGAGCGACGCGTCGAGATCGCGTGGGACACCAAGGCGCGCATCAACCGGAGCGTGCAGCTTCGCGTGGTCACCGCCAACCTGCCGGGTATCCTCGCCAACGTGGGACAGAGCTTCATGGCCCAGGGCATCAACATCAGCGAGGCGAACTGCCGCGCGAGCGACGACGGCCGCGCGATCAACCTCTTCGCCTTCGTGTGCGAGGATCTGCAGCAGCTCAAGAGCGTGATGAAGGCGCTGACAAAGGTCAAAGGTGTCGTCGCCGTCGAGCGCGCTTGACGAGGCGCGTCCCGTCTCCAGCGCCCCCACGTCCGTGGCGCGGGTGCTCGCGCAGGGCGTAGCCGCGCTCGCCATCGTCTACCCCGTGGCGCTCGTCGCTGCGTGGGCACTGCTTCGCTTCGTCGGCGAGCGATGGTGGCTGACGGGCGTCACGCTGTACCTGCCGATGATCGGCTTCGGGCTGCCGCTGCCGTTTCTCGCGGCGCTCCTGCGGAGGGTGAAGCGCTCCGAGCTGCTGTGGACGCAGGCCGTGGCGGCCGTGATCCTCGTCTTCGGACTGATGGGCTTCGTGCTCCCGGCGCCGCGGTTCGGGGCACCGTCGACGCCGGTCATGCGGGTGCTGAGCTTCAACGTCGACTCGGGGCGCGCGGGGGTCGACCGCATCATGGCCGAGGTCGATCGCTACGCGCCGGACATCGCGGTCCTCGTCGAGGTCGCCGACACGCGGGGTATCGAGAGCTCACTGAAGGAGCGCTACCCCAACGTCGTCGTCGGAGGGCAGTTCGCGCTCGGCACGCGGTACCCCGTCGTCTCGACCCGCGATCCGGACAAGCTGCAGTACTACGGCAAGCCGCGTTCGCCGCGGTACCTCGAGCACGTGATCGACACGCCGCTCGGGCGCGTCGCGCTCTTCGTGGTGCATCCCGTGTCGCCGCGCGAGGACCTCGGCGCGATGCGCGGGCCGCATGGCCTGAAGAAAGAGATCCTCTCGGGCCGGCTATTGCACCCGGCGAAGACCGAGCGCATCCAGGTCAACTCGGGCCTCCGGACCGCCCAGGTGCAGGCCTTCTCGGCCGAGGCGAGCGCCGAGACGCTGCCCGTCATCATCGCCGGCGACACCAACCTGCCTTCACCGAGCTACGTCTTCGGCGCCAACCTGTCGCGCTACCAGGACGGCTTCCGCGCGGCGGGGTGGGGCTTCGGCTACACGTTCCCGAACTTCCGCTTGGCGTGGATGCGGATCGACCGCATCCTGGCGAGCAATCACTTTCGTTTCGTGCGGTTCATCGTCGGCGACTCTCACGCGTCGGATCACCGCTCGGTCGTGGCCGACCTCACGACCGCCGCACCCTGAGGCGCGGCTGGTCGGATCGTGCTTGCAACCGGAGTCGGGACGGGGCATCCAAGGGGCCACCACCATGCTCCATCGCTTCGCCGCTCGAATCTTGGCCGTGTCCGTCATCGTCGCCGCGGGCTTCGCGGGCGCGTGCGGAGGGGGCGAGCCGCCGGCTACGCAGCCGTCCAACCCGCCGCCCAGCGCGGCGCCGGCCACGAGCGCCTCGGCGAGCGCCGCTCCAGAGGCGAGCGCGGCCCCGGTCGCCAGCGCGGCGCCCTCGGCCAGCGCGGCGCCGTCCGGCCCGCCCGGGCCGGGCGAATGGGACACGTGGTCGCACGACCAGAAGCTCGCGTACATGAAGTCCGCGGTGATGCCCAAGATGGGCGGCCTCTTTCACGACTACGACGCGAAGAAGTACGACGAGCCCAAGTGCGTGCTCTGCCACCGCAGCGGCGCCAAGGACGGCAGCTTCAAGATGCCCGATCCGGAGCTCCCCAAGCTCGACATCACGCCCGCCGGGATCAAGGCGACGCACGCCAAGTTCCCCAAGATGGTCGAGTTCATGAGCAAGACGGTCGAAATCAACATGGCGCAGCTGCTCAACGAAGAGCCCTTCGACATGAAGACGATGAAGGGCTTCGGCTGCCTCAACTGCCACACGAAGAAGTAGTCAGCGCGCCTTCGCTCGCTTGGCGGCGATGCGCGCGACGAGCTCGTCGCGCGTGACGCCGAGACGCTCGGCGGTCTTGTGCGCGAGCGACGTCTTCGCGACGCCCGGCACGAAGCGGTAGGTCGGCCGCTCCTGCGGATCCAGCTCGACCTGGAGGAATTCGAGCGGCGCCGCGGCGGCGGGCCCCGCGCTCTCTCCGGCGAGGGCCGCCGCAAAGCTGAGAAGATGGGTCGTCACGAAGCCGCGCACGCCGAGCTCCGGCAGCAGCGACAGAACGAGGCGGGCGATCTCTTCGCCCTCCGACGGGTTGGTGCCGGAGCAGAGCTCGTCGATGACGACGAGCGCGCCGGTGTCGAGCTCGTCGAAGCAGCGGCGAATGCGAAGGAGCTCCATGCCCAGGTGGCCCTCGGGCGCGTCGGCGCGCGGCTCCTCGAACAGCGACGCGAAGAGACCGGACGCCTGGGGGATGCGGGCCAAGCTCGCCGGCGCGAAGAGGCCCGCCTGCGCGAGGCACTGCGTGAGCCCGATCGCTTGCAAGAGGCGCGTCTTGCCGCCCGAGTTGGGGCCCGTGACGACGACGATGGCCCCGGGGCCCACGCGCACGTCGCACCCCTTCGCAGCCACCCCGGCCAGGACGAGGAGCGGGTTGAAGAGGCCCTCGAGCGCGAGCGGCTCACCCGCCTGAACGAGCGTGGGTACGCACATCGCAAGCCCCGCCGCGGCCGCGCGATCGCGCAGGGCGAGCGCACCGAGATAGAGCTCGATGTCCCCGAGCAGCTGGAACGACAGCACCAGCGCGTCTTCGACGCCCGTCAGCACGTCCGACAGGATCCGCTCCACGACCTCTTCGCCCGTCGTGCGATACCCGCGAAAGAAGAGGATGAACCGCACCGCGAAGCGGCGCAGCCACGAGCGGAAGAAGGGGTTGTCGCGGTTCTCGCGGACGCTCGTGATCTCGATGGCGCGCACTTCGCCGTCGGCGCCCACGCGCACGCGCAGGTCGAGCGAGGCCTGGTGGTCCTCGTGGTCGAGCAGCGCGGCCAGGCGCTTGTACCCATCGCTCGCCACGACGGCGGCGCCGAAGTCGCGCACCCGCCCGAGCGCCGAAGTCTCGCCCTCGAACCCGCCCGCCATCCGGTCGACGAGCTCGCGCGCGGCGCGCAGGATCTCGATCCGCCGGGCCCGCGGCGCCGGCTGGCGCGCGGCGCAGAAGAGCGTGCGCAGGCGGACCGCGGCGACGTAGATGCGTTCGAGGTCCGCGCGCGCCGAGGGCGAACCGTCGATCGCGCGAAGGACGTCGCGGCGCAGGTCGAGGCTCCGGGGGTCGGCGGGGGGCTCGGCGACCAGGCGTGCGAGATAGCGCGTGTTGGTCGGGTACGTCCGCCCGTCGATCGTGACCTTGAAGGCCTTGGTCACCAGCTCGTCGAGGTAGAGGTCGCGGGCGAAGCCGGCGCGCCGCCATGTCGAAGGCGGGATCGAAGCGGCGGCGAGCGCCCCGTCGAAGGATTCGGGTGACGCGCCGGCCGCGAACGCGAACACGAGCACGTCGCGTAGCGCGCCCACGTCGACGCGCGCGGCGGCGTCGGCGCCGATCAGGTCCGGGATCGGCAGGGCCGGGCTGATGGCTCGCGTCGTCACCGGGGAGATGAGACCACGAAACGGGGGCGATCGTTTCTAGCCGAAGAGGGTGCTGCACGTCGTTTGCGGCGCAAGACCGAGCGTCCAGGCGTCGTTGGCGATCGTCTCGAGCGCGTCGCGGAGCGGATCACGGGTGAAATCGACCCAGCGCCATGCCTCTTCGACCAGCGCGCGGGGCAGGGGCTTGCCGAGGATCGCTCCGAGCGCGTCGCCCACCGCGTCGCTCGTGGCCACGGGGGGCTCTTGCTGCGCGCGGTCGATCTCGGCGCCGATGGCCTCGGTGACGCGCGCCGCGAGGGGCGCCGAGCCGCGCACGAAGTCGCCGCGGCACGCCACGACGGCGTTGGGGAACACCCGGCCCGGCCAGAGATCCCGCTCGTCGATGAGTCGCACGGCGCCCGCGTCCTGCACCATGCGCGTCGCCCACGGCTCCGGGAGCCACGCGCCGTCGAGCGCGCCATTGCGCACCTCGGCCAGGATCGTGGCGGGATCGAGGGCGTGAACCGTCACCTCGCCCCCGTGCTCGGCGGCCCCGTAGCCGTGCGCGCGGAGATACTTGCGCAAGGCAATGTCCTGCATCGTCCCGATCTGCGTCGTCGCGAGCGTCTTGCCGCGCAGATCCCCTGGGCCGCGGATGCCCGCGCCGCTCCCGACGACGAACGAGGCCCCGCCCGACGCGCACCCCGAGAGCACACGAAGGAAGCCGGCCCCGTGGCGCGCGTGCGTGTAGATGATGGCGCCGGGCCCGGCGACCCCGACGTCGATGGCGTCGCCGACCAGCGCTTCGACGACGCGAGGGCCGGCGCGAAAGCTCCGCGACTCGACGCGCACGCCGAGCGCCTTCTCGATGCGCCCGGAGGCGACGCCGAGGATGACCGGAGCGTGGGTCAGGTTCGTCATGAACCCGATGCGCACCACGTCGCCACGGTGAGCGCGGCAACCCGTCGCCGCCGTAGCGGCCGCCGCGCCGGCAAGACCGGCGGCACAACCCGACAGGAGCCCGCGCCGCGAGATGGCCCGCGAGGTCATCGACCCGGCCGCAGGCGCCCTAAGCCTCTTTGGGCTTCAGGAACGTGTGGAGGCCGCACTCGGTCTTGGCCTGGCCGGCCCAGCGCCCGGCGCGCTCGTCCTGCCCCTCTTCCACAGGCTGCGTGCACGGCCAGCAGCCGATCGAGAGGTAGCGCTTGGCCTTGAGGGGGTGCTCTGGAATGCCGTGCTTCTCGACGTAGGCGCGCACGTCGTCGGCCGTCATCGTAGCGAGGGGGTGCACCTTGATCGGGCCGTCTTCCGTCGGCTGCAGGATGTGCACGTGCTCGCGGGTGCGGCTCTGGTCGCGGCGCAGGCCGCTCACCCAGCCGAGCGAGCGCGCGATCCAGGGCTTGAGTGGATCGATCTTGTTCCTGGCGCAGCAGAAGTCCGGGTCTCGGGCCATCACGTCGGCGCCGTGCTCCCACAAGAAGTCGTCGCGCGCGATCGCGGGCTTTGCGATCTCGACCTTGAGACCGAAGGCCTTCGCGAGCTGGTCCTTGTAGGCGTGGGTCTCGTCGAAGAGAAACCCGGTGTCGACCATGACGACGGGCAGGTGAGGGGCGACCCGGCTCCACATGTGGAGCAGGATCCCGCTGCCCGCGCCGAACGACGACGTGAAGAGAAGCTTGTCGCCGAACGCCTGCACGGCGAACGCCAAGCGCTCCTCGGGGCTTGCCGTCTCGAGGCGAGCGTTCTCGCGCTCGAAGTCGAGGCCCGGGCCCACGGCGCGGGCGCCGTTGGAGATCGGGGCGATGGCCTCTGGCTCGCTCACGCAGCGCACTCCCCAGCGCCGATGGCCACGATGAAGCCCGTCTCCTCGCCGATGTCGTTCTGCTCCTCCGGAAGGGGCGCGGCAGCCGCGATGTCGCCGAGCGCCGCCACGACTCGCTTCGGGTCGACGCGCACGAAGAACTTGGCCGGCGTCTCGCCCGGCTCGTGATCGCTCTCGAAGAGCTTGACCAGCACCGCTACCGCGTCGGGCACCCGGCGCGCGACGACCTTGACGACCTGCCGCCCGAAATGAGCGCCGCGGCCGTCGACGCCGCCGCCGAGGTGCAGCTGGTACATCGGGAACGTGGTCCCTTTGACGTGCTTGGCCGCGCCGTGGAAGCCGATGTCGGCCACGTGGTGCTGTCCGCACGAGTTGGGGCAGCCGCTCACCTTGATGGTGGTGCCGGCGAGGCCCGAGGCGCCGGCGACATCTCCCGTGGCGAGCCGTTCGGCGATGGCGCGCGACACGTTGCGCGAGGAGGTCACGGCGAGGTTGCACGACTCGGCGCCGGGGCACGACGTGACGTCGAGCGCGGTGTGCACGTTGCCGAGCGAGAGGCCGATCTCGCGCAGCGCGACGTAGAGCGCGGGCAGCGATTTCTTGTCGACCCAGGGGATGAGGATGTTCTGGTCGACCGTGAAGCGCATCGTGCCGTCGCCGAAGCGGGGCACGATCTCGGCGAGCTGGCGCAGCTGCGCGCTCGTGATGTCGCCGAGGAAGAGACGGACGTAAGCCGCTGCGTAGCCTTCTTGCCGCTGGTCGATGACGTTGGTGCTGCGCCACGCGAGGTATCCCTCGGGCTGGCCGCCGTCGCCCGCGAGCGCCACGGCGGGGGCCGGGGCGTTGTTCGCGGGCGGGGGCAGCGCGAGCTCGGCGAAGGCCTCGGCGTCGATCGCCGCGCGCTGCTCCTGGTACTTGGCGCGGAACGCTTCTTCGCCCAGCTTGCGGAGCACGTACTTCAGGCGCGCGCGCGCCTTGTTCTCGCGGTTGCCGAGGGCGTGAAACAACCGGACCAGCGCCTCGCCCACGCGGCCCATCTCGCCCGCGGGGACGAAGTCGTGCAGGACGATCGCGGCCTGCGGCGTGGTGGACAGTCCGCCCGCGGCGAGCACCTTGAAGCCGCGCTGGCCGTCCTTGACCTGCGCGATGAAGCCGATGTCGTGGATGGCGCCGAAGGCGCAGTCCGACTCGCAGCCGCTGAAGGCGATCTTGAACTTGCGCGGCAAGCTGCTGCTCAGCGGGTGCCGCAAGAAGTGCCGCGTGATGGCCTCGGCGTAGGGCGAGACGTCGAACGCGGCGCCCGAGCACACGCTCGCCTGCGCGCACGCCGTGACCGTACGCACCGAGTTGCCGCACGCCTCGCGCGTCGTGAGGCCCGCCTCGTCGAGCCGGCGCTGCGCCGCCTCGGAGTCGGAGAGCTTCACGAAGTGCAGCTGCACGTTCTGCCGTGTCGTCACGTGGCCGTAGCCGCGGGAGTACTTGTCGGCCACGTCGGCCAGGGCGTGCATCTGCTCGGGGCCGACCTGCCCGAAGGGGATCTTGACCCGGATCATCTGCACGTCGGACTGCCGCTGCCCGTAGACGCCGCGGAGCAGGCGGAACGTGCGGAACTGATCGGCGGTGAGCTCGCCCCGCTCGAAGGCCTCGAGCTTCTGGACGAACTCCTCGATGTCCCGCTTGTCCGAGAACTTGGGCAGAAAGACTTGCCTGGTCATGGCGCGATCCCCTGAGCCTCTATATTAGACACTCGCCGCCGCTTTGCCGTCGCTCTCCAGGTAGCCGAGCTCCCGGAGCTTGGCCAGGATGCGGTTGGCCCCCTCGTCGACCGAACCGCGGCTGGTGTCGATTTTGAGCTCAGGCGAGAGCGGCTCTTCGTACGGGTCGCTGATACCGGTAAATTGCTGGATTTCGCCGGCAATCGCCTTCTTGTACAGGCCCTTCACGTCGCGCTTGATGCACTCTTCGAGCGGCGGGGCCACGTGGATCTCGATGAAGTCGCCGATGAGCTGGCGCGCCTTCTCGCGGGTCTCGCGAAACGGGCTGATCGCCGCGACCATGACGACGACGCCGTTACGCGCGAGCAGGTGCGAGACGAACGCGATACGCGCGATGTTGGTGTCGCGGTCCTCGCGCGAAAAGCCGAGGCCCTTGGAGAGGTGCGTGCGAACGACGTCGCCGTCCAGGATCTCGACGCGCTTGCCCGCGGCCTTGAGCTTGGGCTCGAGGCACTCGGCGAGCGTCGATTTTCCCGCGCCCGACAGGCCCGTAAACCAGAGGACGACGCCTTCCTTCTTCTTCGACATCGCTAGAGTCCCTTCCGAGTCCGATCAGGCCGTCGCGGCCTGGCCCGCCGCTCGATAGGCGGCGATCAGGATCGCCGCAACCTCGGGGCGCGAGAACTCGGGCGGAGGGGCCTGCCCGGCTGTGAGGAGCTCGCGCACGCGGGTGCCCGAGAGGACGAGCCGCTGGTCCTCGGCGTGCGGGCACGTCTTGATCGACGCGACCCCGGCGCAGCCGTGGCAATAGAAGCTGTGCTCGAAGAACAGCGTCTGGATCGCCAGCTCGCCCGGGGCCACCGTGTCGAAGATCCGCTGCGCGTCGTAGGTGCCGTAGTAGTTGCCGACGCCCGCGTGATCGCGGCCCACGATGAAGTGCGAGAAGCCATAGTTCTGGCGCGCGACGGCGTGGAGCAGCGCCTCGCGCGGGCCGGCGTAACGCATCGCGAAGGGGAACACGCTGAGCGCGGCGCGGTTCTTCGGGAAGTACTTGTCGAGCATGATCTCGTAGCACTTGACCCGCGTGACCGCGGGCACGTCGTCGCCCTTGGTCTCGCCGACCAGGGGGTGCACGACCAGGCCGTCGGTGATCTCGAGCGCGCAGCGGAGCAGGTACTCGTGGGCGCGGTGGATGGGGTTTCGCGTCTGGAAGGCCACCGTGCGGCGCCAACCGAGGTCGGCGATCATCTTGCGGAGCTCGGCCGGGTCGCGGTGGTGCTGGGGGAATTTGCGCTCGATGGTGCGCTTGGCGAGCGTGACACGGCCTCCGAGCGCCACCTCGTCGCGGTGCTCCATCAGGTAGGCGACGCCGGGGTGCTTGGTGTCGGTCGTGCGATAGACCTCTTTGGCCTCGAGGTCGCGATCGAGCTCGTACACGTCGTCGACCGCGAGGGTGCCTACGATCTCGCCGGCGCCGTCGACGAGGGCGGCTTCTTGCCCGCCCTTGAAGGCTTTGGCCTCGGCCCGGGGAACGCTGAGCGTGATCGGGATGGGAAAGAGGTGCTTTTTGCCCGACGACAGCCGTGCGTCTCGGATGATGGATAAATAGTCGTCTTTGCCGACGAAGCCCTCGAGCGGCGAGAAAGCGCCCGTCGCGAGGAGCTCTGCGTCGGCGCCGGAGCGGGCGTCGAGCCGCACTTTCGGCAGGTCTTTGGCGCGCCGAAGGACCTCGGCCGCCTGGTCGCCCATGGCCAGGCGATCCACCAGACGCCCGCCATGCGCTGGCACCTCGTGCGCGCGTGTTAGGGTGGCGTCTTTCGATTCTTTTGAATTCTCGACCATTCGTTCGTTACAATGGAGGACATTGTGGACCCACGCAAGTCCAATCGCCCCCTCGCAGGCGCCGGCGACGACGTCGGTGCAGCAGAACTTGGCCGCCGCGTCGCGGAGAATCTTCGGCAACGTCGCAAGGCGCGCGGCCTGTCGCTCGACGACCTCGCGCGCTCGTCCGGGGTGAGCCGCGCGGCGCTCTCGCAGATCGAGACGTGCAAGAGCAACCCCACCGTAGGCGTCCTCTGGAAGATCGCGGTGGGCCTCGGCGTTCCCTTCGCGGAGCTCATCGGCGCGCCGCGATCCGGCGTCGTCGTGCTCCGCCGCAACGACGCGCAGGTGCTGCGCTCGGCCGACGGCAAGCTCGAGAGCCGCCCGCTCACGCCGGCGGGCGCTTCACCGCTCGTCGAGCTGTACGAGCTTCGCCTGTCGGCCCGCTCGCAGCATGCTTCCGAAGCGCACGCGCCGGGCACCCACGAGGTGCTCGTGGTGCTGAGCGGCCAGCTCAAGCTCCATGTCGACAGCGAGACGTTCGAGCTCGGGGGAGGCGACGCCGTCGCCTTCGCCGCCGACCGACCGCACACCTACGAGAATCCAGCGGGCTCCGAGGCGCGGTACCACAACGTCATCGTCTACGAGCGGTGACCCTCGCGTGCCGCGTGACCTTTTGACCTCGGCCCGCACGTTCACTATAACGAGCGAGTGTTCACGTTTGCGAAGGCGTGGGTCGAGGACCGAAGCAGCGCGCTTCGCGCCGTGACCTCGAGCATTCCGCCCTCGCGCTCGAGCATCCCGCCCTCGCGCTCGGGCGCGAGCGTCGCGCTCGAAGACGTGTGCCTCTCGGTGCGGGCCGAGGAGGGCGCCGTCGAGATCCTGCGACAGGCCACGCTGCGGGTCTCCGCCGGGGAGTTCATCTGCTTGCTCGGCCCCTCGGGCAGCGGCAAGTCGACGATCCTGAACCTCATCGCGGGCTTGGCCCATCCGACTTCGGGCCACGTGCGCTTCGGCACGGCGCCCGTCACGAAGCCCGGCCCCGAGCGTGCCGTCGTGTTCCAGGATGCCGCGCTCTTTCCTTGGCTGACGCTGCGCGACAACATCGAGTTTCCCCTGAAGCTGCAGCACCTGCCGGCCGACGCCCGCCGCGCGCGTAGCGAAGAGCTGCTGCGGCTCGTGCACCTCTGGCGCTTCCAGGACCGCTATCCCCACGAGCTCTCCGGCGGCATGCGCCAGCGCGGCGCGATCGCCCGGGCGCTCGCCACCGACCCGGCCGTGCTCCTCAAGGACGAGCCGTTCGCCGCCCACGACTCGCAGACGCGCGAGATCCTGCAGGGCGAGGTGGAGCGCATCTGGAGCGCCACGCGCAAGACCGTCATCTTCGTCACGCACAACGTCCGCGAAGCCGTCC
>Ga0302326_10029356_pt1 | contig 11039 bp, 4 predicted proteins | sample Palsa_T0_3_FD_202264 | JGI IMG/M metagenome (GOLD analysis project Ga0302326, IMG submission 202264) | Peat permafrost microbial communities from Stordalen Mire near Abisko, Sweden - Palsa_T0_3 | ecosystem: Environmental > Terrestrial > Soil > Palsa > Peat permafrost | place: Sweden: Abisko...
GAATACCACGATCCTCGCACTGGAGAGCCTGCCCGCAGACCATTTGACTCTGCTCAGACCAAGGCCTGATTTCTTTGACGCCACAGAGGATTTCAACGATGATCCCTACCACGGCGACGACTACTTTGAAGGCATCATTGGGCGCGGCGCCGCCATCAGCGCGTTATGTCAACAGATCAAAGTCGTCGCTCCCACCGGCGCCACGGTGCTCATCCTGGGGGAAACCGGCACCGGCAAGGAACTGCTGGCCCAAGCCATCCATAATCGCAGCCCGCGCTGTGGCCGTCCCTTTGTCAAAGTCAATTGCGCCGCCATTCCGGCCGGGTTGATCGAAAGCGAACTCTTTGGCCACGAGCGCGGCGCCTTCACCGGCGCGCTCAATCGGCGGGTGGGCCGCTTTGAATTGGCCCATGGCGGCACACTCTTTCTGGACGAGATCGGAGACATCCCCTTTGATTTGCAGCCCAAGCTGCTGCGGGTCTTGCAGGAGCAGGAATTCGAGCCCGTCGGCGGCACCCAGACCAAGCGCGTCAATGTGCGCATCGTGGCCGCCACCAGCCGGGACCTGCCCCGCATGGTCGCGGCCCGGGAATTTCGCGCCGACCTCTTCTATCGCCTCAATGTGTTCCCCTTGCGCGTGCCAGCCTTGCGCGAACGCCTGGAGGACATTCCGTTATTGGTCCATCATTTTGTCGAGGTTTACTCCCGCAAAATGGGCAAGCCCGTCACCTATGTCCCGCCCGAAACGTTGAAAACTCTGTTGGGCCACACCTGGCCGGGCAATGTGCGGGAATTGCAAAACGTGGTGGAGCGGGCCGTCATTCTTTCCACCGGCTCTGCGCTGCGCCCCTACTTGGATACCTTGCAACCCTCCGGCCCGCAAGAGGAGCTGGGCTCAGAGGCCTACGGTCAAACGACGCTCAAAGATGCCGAACGCGAGCACATCATTCGCTCCCTGGCCGCGACCAACTGGGTGGTCGGCGGCCCTAAAGGCGCCGCCGCCCGCCTCGGCTTACAACGCACCACCTTAATCGCCAAAATGCAAAGACTCGGTATCACTCGCGCCCTGGCTTAAAAAGGGCGAAAATAACCATTCTTACCTCCATTTATCTTCGACCCAGTTCCCATGGCGAAGCGCGGGGACTGGGATCCAATCCGTCGGCTGACGATTTTTCAGTTTTAGTTTAGCCTTCTCAGAAGCAAACGTCGCATTAGCTATTTGGAACAATAAGGTCATTCTTGCTAAAGCATAGCTTTGTAATGGCGTTTGTGATGAATATCATCGACTTTTCCTCGGCTTGATTCGCAGGAATCTTACCGAGATTAATTTGCTTGTACTAATGAACGAGCCTCCGGATCGTGACGTAGAGGTCTTTACAGAAGCCCTCAAGTTGCCTGTCGGCGAACGGGCTGGCTTTCTGGAGCGCGCTTGTGCCGGTGACACTGAACTGCGCCGAAGGGTGGAAGCTCTGCTTAAGGGCCACGTCAAGGTCGGCGATTTCTTGGAACATTCCCCACACGAAACTTCAGGCCAACTGAAACCCACTGCATCCGTGGGTGAAAAACCGGGCGATCTCGTGGGTCGCTACAAATTGTTGCAACAAATTGGCGAAGGTGGCTGTGGTGTCGTTTTCATGGCCGAACAGCAAGAACCGGTTCGGCGGCGAGTCGCACTGAAAATCATCAAGCCGGGCATGGACACAAAAAGCGTCATTGCCCGATTCGAAGCCGAAGGCCAGGTCCTGGCGCTGATGGACCATCCCAACATCGCCAAAATATTCGATGCCGGAGCCACAGAATCGGGCCGTCCGTATTTTGTCATGGAATTGGTGCGAGGGACAAAGGTCACCGAATACTGCGATCAACACTCATTAACAACCCAAGAGCGCCTGAGGCTCTTTATTCAAATCTGCCAGGCGATTCAGCATGCGCACCAAAAGGGAATCATCCACAGGGACATCAAACCTTCCAACATCCTCGTCACCCAAACCTTGGAAGGAGCAATTCTGCCGGTAGTGATTGATTTTGGCATTGCCAAGGCCACCACCAACCAGCGGCTGACGGACAAAACCCTTTTCACGGCGTTTGAAATGCTCATCGGAACGCCTGCCTACATGAGCCCGGAGCAGGCGGTGCTGACAAGTGTCGATGTCGATACGCGCAGTGACATTTATAGTCTGGGGGTATTGCTTTACGAATTGCTAACCGGCTCAACGCCGTTCGATACGGGCGAGTTATTGAAAGCCGGACTCGACGAAATCCGCCGCGTGATCCGCGAGCAAGAACCTGCCAGGCCTTCGACGCGATTGAGCAAGATGACGCGGGCAAACTTAACAACCGTGGCCCAGCATCGCAAGTCCGAACCTCCCACATTGATTCACGCCGTTTGTGGAGACTTGGATTGGATCACGATGAAGGCCATGGAGAAAGACCGCACGCGCCGTTATGAAACGGCCAATGGCCTTGCGCTGGACGTTCAACGGTATTTGGCCAATGAGCCCATTCTGGCCCGGCCGCCCAGCGCGCTTTACAAACTTCAAAAGTCGTTCCTGCGCAACAAGCTTCTATTCATCGGCGCCTGCACGATCGCGCTGCTTCTGATTTTAAGCTTAATCATTGTCTCGGCTTCTCTCAGGGAGGAGCGGCGATCAAGGCGCGCGGCGGAAGCCGCCGGGAAAATGGCTGAAGATGCATCGCTCAAGAGTCAACAAGTCACGACGTTTCTTAAAGAGATGCTGAACGGGATCGGGCCTTCCGTTGCCCGCGGCCGGGACACTGCAATGGTGCAGGACATTCTGGATCAAATGGCGGAACGCGTCGGCAAGGAGCTTTCCAATCAACCTGCGGCCGAAGCGGACGTCTGCAGCCTCATGGGCATTCTCTACAACCAAATTGGGAATTATCGGCGAGCTGAAGAAATGGAGCGGACGGCGCTGGCGATCCGCCGGAAGCAATTTAAACCGGATAGTCCGGAGGTGGCCGCAGCACTTAACGATTTAGGGTTGGCGCTGATGGCCGAGCACAAACTATTCGAGGCGGAAGCAGCGGACACTGAAGCGCTGGACATTCGGCGGCGGTTATTTGGTAATGAGAGTACGGACACTGCCACCTCCCTCAACGACTTGGCCGGTGTTTACAGGGATGAAGGAAAACTGGCGGAAGCGGAAGCGATGGCGCGGGAATCGCTAGGAATACGGCAAAAATTATTGGGCAACGAACATTTGGACGTAGCGGAGTCGCTTCACAACCTCTGCATCATCTCGGGTGACGAAGGCCAGTGGGCTCAAGCCGAATCGATGGCGCGGGAAACCCTAGCCATGCGGCGCAAGCTGCTCGGCTCCGATAATCTGTCGGTGGCTTGGGCGCTCGACGACGTTGCTTGGGCGACAGGTGCCGAGGGGAAGTTTGCTGAAGCGGAAGCGGTGGAAGAACAGGCTCTGGCGATTCGGCAACAACTTTTGAGTGACGGGCACCGTGATATCGGGAAGACCTTAAAAACTATTGGCCAGGTCATGACAAAACGAGGCGACCTGCCTGAGGCTCATGCTGTTTTGAATGCCGTCCTATCGATCCAACACAGACTGTTGGGGGAAGACGATCCGGCTACTCTTCAAACAATCGCCAGTCTGGCCGATATGCTCGACTCCGAAGGCAAACGGTCGGAATCCGAGCCCTTAAGGCGGGAACTAATGGCCGGATGGCAGAAACGTGAGGATACTGGGAATCATGATTTACTTTTCTCCATACGCAATCTGGCTGGGACCCTTGAAGGAGAGAACAAATGGTCGGAAGCCGAAACACTTTGGCGCGAATCGTTGCCCGCATGGCGAAAACTTGAGGGAATCGAAGGGCAGCAATCCATGTTTACATTGCGCAGCCTTGGATTGGCGCTCGAAGCCGAGTCCAAGCTGCCCGAGGCGGAAGCCGTGCATCGGGAAGCGTTGGGCGTATCCCGCAAGAACGGGAATCAAAACCCCGAGGCGTTGGTGGATTTGGAGCGCCTTGTTCGTGTGCTCGTGAAAGAAAAGAAGTTTGGCGAAGCCGAACAACTCCTCAATGAAGAACTGACTCCTGAGTTTGTCGCACTGCCCACAAGCGCGAATCTTCTGATTGAGAGATTTGACATCAAGGGACGTCGGGGACGTTGGGTGGAAGCGGCGGCTGACGCCAGCCTTATCCTCGATCTTCTACCGACAGATCACTACCGTTATCATACGCTGATCGCGCTTCTGGCAATGGCGAACGACACAGGCGCGTACGAGGAACTCTGCAAAAGACTTCTCACAAAATTCGCAAACCCAACGAATCCTTACGTGGCGGAGCGCATGGTACAAGATACTCTCCTCCTATCGAATTCCTGGATGGATTTGAATTTGGCGGACAAACTGGCTGATACCGCTTTGGCCATCGGAGCCAACGCTGCCGATCTGCCGTATTTCCAGGCCTGCAAAGCGATGTCAACGTATCGGCTTGGACATTATCAGGAGGCAGTCGAATGGGGCGAGAGGGCGGCAAGAATCTCCGTTGCCGACGCGCAGGCCAAAGCCTACGCGATATTGGCGATGGCGCATTGGCAGCTTGGGCAAAAGGACCAAGCCCGGGAAGCGCTGGCCAAAGGAGATTCGTTGGCGCCAAAATTTCTTCCGACAAATGATGCGGCCGAACTGGGAGAATCATGGATCGCCTGGCTCATGGCCCGAATTTCCCTCGATGAAGCCACAAAACTCATACAAACGGGACCAACGACAGAAAGCCCAAAACAGCCCTAACCAATACCAACCAGCCGTAATTATATCATGAAGAACCAATTACTAACACTCAGCCTCGCCATCGCGCTTGTCAGCAACTTTACCGCTACGAAAGCAAATGCCGCCCCGCCAGCCCGTGAATTCATCGAGTGGTGCGATATCTGGGTTTCCCATGCCAACGACACGAACCTTCCACGTGTGTTGCTCATTGGCGATTCCATCGCGCGCGACTACTATCCCGAAGTAGAAAAGCGCCTCGAGGGAAAAGCTTTCGTGGCGCGCCTCGCCACCTCGCGCTTTGTGAGCGATCCGGTGCTGCTCAAGGAGATCGAATCGGTCCTGGAAGGAACAAAATTTGATGTCATCCACTTCAACAACGGCATGCATGGCTGGCAGCACAGTGAGGCGGAGTATCGAAAGGCGTTTCCAAAACTAATCAAAACCATTCGCGCTCACGCCCCAAAGGCCAGGTTGATCTGGGCTACCACGACTCCGCTGCGCGATGGCAAGGGCGTCACAGGCGATACGAAAGCAGAATACTCCGATGAGCGGGTCGCCGCTCGCAACGCCATCGCGGCGGAAATTGTGACCGCGCAGCATATTCCGACCGACGATCTCAATGCGGCCATGCGGGGCCATCCCGAATACCACAGTGACAACGTCCATTTCAATGGCCAGGGAATCCAGATCGAGGCGGCCCAGGTTTCGTCCGAAGTCGCGAAGCTCCTGCCGCCGTGATTCATTTGCCTGAACCAATGAACGAGCCACCCGATCGTGACGTAGAGATTTTTACAGAAGCCCTCAAGTTGTCTGTCGGCGAACGTGCCGGCTACTTGGAGCGCGCTTGCGCCAGCGACGCTGAGTTGCGCAAAAGGGTCGAAGCTCTGCTTGAGGGTCATGTCAATGTCGGCGATTTTTTGGAACATTCCCCCCACGAAACTTCAGGCCAATTGAAACCGACGGCGTCCGTGGGTGAGAAACCTGGTGATCTCGTGGGCCGCTACAAATTGTTGCAACAAATCGGCGAAGGTGGCTGCGGTGTCGTTTTCATGGCCGAACAGCAAGAGCCGGTTCGGAGGCGAGTCGCACTGAAAATCATCAAACCGGGCATGGACACCAAAAACGTCATTGCCCGTTTTGAGGCCGAACGACAGGCGCTCGCCCTAATGGACCATCCCAGCATCGCCAAAATATTCGATGCCGGCGCGACGGAATCCGGCCGGCCGTATTTTGTCATGGAATTGGTGCGAGGGACGAAGATTACCGAATATTGCGATCAGCACGCCCTGTCAACCAAGGAACGGTTGGAGATATTTGTGCAGGTTTGCCACGCGATTCAACATGCCCATCAAAAGGGCATCATCCATCGGGACATCAAACCCTCCAACATTCTGGTCACTTCGAATCTGGAGGGCGCGATTTTGCCGGTGGTGATTGATTTTGGCATTGCCAAGGCCACTACCAACCAGCGGCTGACGGACAAAACGCTTTTCACGGCCTTTGAAATGCTCATTGGAACGCCTGCTTATATGAGTCCGGAGCAGGCCGTGTTGACCAGTGTGGACGTGGACACACGCACCGACATTTACGGTCTGGGCGTGTTGCTTTACGAATTGCTAACTGGTTCGACGCCCTTTGACTCGGGAGAGTTGCTGAAGTCCGGGCTGGACGAAATCCGCAGAATCATCCGCGAGCAAGAACCTGCCCGCCCTTCGACGCGATTGAGCAAGATGACCCGGGCAGATTTAACAACCGTGGCCCAGCATCGCAAGTCCGAACCTCCCACATTGATTCACGCCATTCGAGGAGACCTCGACTGGATCACGATGAAGGCTTTGGAGAAGGACCGGACGCGCCGCTACGAGACGGCCTACAGTATGGCGCTCGATGTTCAACGTTATTTGGCCAACGAGCCCATTTTGGCTCGGCCTCCTGGCAAGCTTTATCAGCTTAAGAAAACGTTCCTGCGAAACAGGCTTTTATTCATTGGTATTGGTGTCATTACTTTCCTTCTCGTTTTGAGCTTGATCGTGGTTTCCTCGTCCCTGGCCACGGAACGCCAGGCCCGTCGGGACGCGGAGGCCGCGTCGGCCAAGAGTCTCCAAGTTACGAAGTTCCTTGAAGAAATGCTGAGCGGCGCCGGAAACATCGCGTCCCGAGGAATGGATACAACGCTTTTAGGGATGATTCTCGATAGAACGGCTAAACGCCTTGAAACGGAAATGCCTAATCAGCCTGCGGAAGAAGCCGAACTGCGGGACCTCATTGGCAAGGTCTATGAGGACACAGGGAAGTATGCGAAGGCCGAGGAGATGGAACGCACGGCTCTGACAATCCGGCAACAAGTCTTTGGATCAGAAAGTCTTGAAGCCGGACAATCACTGAATGACTTGGGTTTGGAATATATGAAAGAGCATAAGCTCCCTGAAGCAGAAAAAGCTCATGCCGAGGCGTTGGCTATTCGGCGCAAGCTATTCGGTGTGGAAAATACGAATACGGCCACATCGCTTAATGACCTAGCCGCGGTGTATCGGGACGAGGGAAGACTGGCGGAGGCGGAACCCATGGCAAAGGAGGCCCTGCGGATTAGGCGAAAACTAATCGGACCGGAAAACGTGGACGTAGCGGACTCGCTGCGCAACCTAACCATCATTTATGGAAGTGAAGGCAGATGGGCCGAGGCCAAAAAGACAGGAGAGGAAACGCTGGCGATGCGTCGCCACGCGCTCGGTCCCGATCATCCTTACATCGCGGATTCACTGGAAGATCTTGCCTGGGCGGAAAGCGGCTTGGGCCAGTACGACGAGGCGGAAATGGTCGATAATGCGGTCCTGGCGCTTCGCCAAAAGTTAGTGGGAAATGCGCATCCCGACATGGGGAGAACTCTCAACGCCTTGGGGCAGCTTTTGGGAAATCGCCGCGATTTGCCGACATCCGATGCAATGCTCAAAGCCGCCCTTTCGATTCAACGCGAGCTGATTGGGGATGACCATCTGGCAACTCTCGAAACGTTTCACGCACTGGGCGATGTGCTTGCGTCCGAAGGCAAAACGAAGGAAGCAGAGTCCATCTATCGCGAAGCGTTAGAGGTGTGGCACAAAAAAGGAGACGATGAAAACCAGCAAAGAATATACACGCTCCAAGGCCTTGGGGAAACGCTTGAACACGAAAGCAAATGGGTAGAAGCGGAAAGCATTTGGCGCGATGCCTTAGTCTGCTGGCGCAAACGCGGCAACAAGGAAGATCCGCAATCGATGTACGCACTGCGCAAGCTAGCGTTGGCGCTCGAAGCCGAGCACAAGTGGCAGGAGGCCGAGTCCGTTCATCGTGAGGCATTATCTCTGTCGCGCAAGAAAGGAGATGAAGATCCAGAGGCTCTGGCTGATTTGCAGAAATTAGTGCGCGTTCTCACAAATGAAAAGAAGTACTCCGAGGCGGAAGACCTGCTCAAGACGGCCCTAACCCCTGCGTTTGCCACCCAGGCCGCGAGCGCGAATCTGATCGCTCAACGCGTCAACCTTTTCGGCCGCCGCGGCCGATGGAAGGAAGCCGCCGCCTTGGCCGCTGTGGCCCTTGAAAACGATCCGACCGACCACTATCGTTATCACACGCTCGCCGCTTTACTGGCCGTTACCCACGATCGCGCTGGCTGGGAACAAACCTGCCAGAAGCTCATGGCCAGATTCAGGAACCCGGCCAACCCTTACGTTGCCGAGCGCGTGGCTCAGGATTGCCTCCTTCTGCCAGATTCTGCAATCGACGTAGCGGCGGTCGATAAATTAGCTGACGTCGCCGTCACACTGGGCAGTGGCGAACCTTCGCTGCCTTATTTCCAGGCCTGCAAGGCGATGTCGAATTATCGGCTGGGCCGTTTTAGCGAGGCGGTGGAGTGGGCACAAAAAGCGGTAGGCGCTGCCACCGCTGAAGCGCCAGCCAAAGGCAAAGCATTTGCGGTGCTGGCGATGGCGCGTTGGCATCTCGGGCAAGAAGGAGCGGCACGCGCCGCGCTGGCCGACGGGAATGCGGCAGTTCCTGAATTTTCGGCCGAACACGGGGATCTGGGAGAATCATGGATGGCTTGGCTCATGGCGCGGATTTCGCTGGATGAGGCTGCAACTCTTATCCAATCCAAATCGGCGCCCGAGAATCAATCGAAAGGACCTGCCGAAAAATAATAACAACGAGGGATCTCTCGCCTTCCCGGTTCTCGCAACTCGCATCCGCACGTCCGTCGTCGATAAAAACCAGTCGAATCGTTTAGCTTCTTTGGGGCAAAACGTCGCTTTATCCAGTAGCGGGGAAGACCGCATGACTCAAACTCATTTGTGACTGCCATGAATACCACGATCCTCGCACTGGAGAGCCTGCCCGCAGACCATTTGACTCTGCTCAGACCAAGGCCTGATTTCTTTGACGCCACAGAGGATTTCAACGACGATCCCTACCACGGCGACGACTACTTTGAAGGCATCATTGGGCGCGGCGCCGCCATCAGCGCGTTATGTCAACAGATCAAAGTCGTCGCTCCCACCGGCGCCACGGTGCTCATCCTGGGGGAAACCGGCACCGGCAAGGAACTGCTGGCCCAAGCCATCCATAATCGCAGCCCGCGCTGTGGCCGTCCCTTTGTCAAAGTCAATTGCGCCGCCATTCCGGCCGGGTTGATCGAAAGCGAACTCTTTGGCCACGAGCGCGGCGCCTTCACCGGCGCGCTCAATCGGCGGGTGGGCCGCTTTGAATTGGCCCATGGCGGCACACTCTTTCTGGACGAGATCGGAGACATCCCCTTTGATTTGCAGCCCAAGCTGCTGCGGGTCTTGCAGGAGCAGGAATTCGAGCCCGTCGGCGGCACCCAGACCAAGCGCGTCAATGTGCGCATCGTGGCCGCCACCAGCCGGGACCTGCCCCGCATGGTCGCGGCCCGGGAATTTCGCGCCGACCTCTTCTATCGCCTCAATGTGTTCCCCTTGCGCGTGCCAGCCTTGCGCGAACGCCTGGAGGACATTCCGTTATTGGTCCATCATTTTGTCGAGGTTTACTCCCGCAAAATGGGCAAGCCCGTCACCTATGTCCCGCCCGAAACGTTGAAAACTCTGTTGGGCCACACCTGGCCGGGCAATGTGCGGGAATTGCAAAACGTGGTGGAGCGGGCCGTCATTCTTTCCACCGGCTCTGCGCTGCGCCCCTACTTGGATACCTTGCAACCCTCCGGCCCGCAAGAGGAGCTGGGCTCAGAGGCCTACGGTCAAACGACGCTCAAAGATGCCGAACGCGAGCACATCATTCGCTCCCTGGCCGCGACCAACTGGGTGGTCGGCGGCCCTAAAGGCGCCGCCGCCCGCCTCGGCTTACAACGCACCACCTTAATCGCCAAAATGCAAAGACTCGGTATCACTCGCGCCCTGGCTTAAAAAGGGCGAAAATAACCATTCTTACCTCCATTTATCTTCGACCCAGTTCCCATGGCGAAGCGCGGGGACTGGGATCCAATCCGTCGGCTGACGATTTTTCAGTTTTAGTTTAGCCTTCTCAGAAGCAAACGTCGCATTAGCTATTTGGAACAATAAGGTCATTCTTGCTAAAGCATAGCTTTGTAATGGCGTTTGTGATGAATATCATCGACTTTTCCTCGGCTTGATTCGCAGGAATCTTACCGAGATTAATTTGCTTGTACTAATGAACGAGCCTCCGGATCGTGACGTAGAGGTCTTTACAGAAGCCCTCAAGTTGCCTGTCGGCGAACGGGCTGGCTTTCTGGAGCGCGCTTGTGCCGGTGACACTGAACTGCGCCGAAGGGTGGAAGCTCTGCTTAAGGGCCACGTCAAGGTCGGCGATTTCTTGGAACATTCCCCACACGAAACTTCAGGCCAACTGAAACCCACTGCATCCGTGGGTGAAAAACCGGGCGATCTCGTGGGTCGCTACAAATTGTTGCAACAAATTGGCGAAGGTGGCTGTGGTGTCGTTTTCATGGCCGAACAGCAAGAACCGGTTCGGCGGCGAGTCGCACTGAAAATCATCAAGCCGGGCATGGACACAAAAAGCGTCATTGCCCGATTCGAAGCCGAAGGCCAGGTCCTGGCGCTGATGGACCATCCCAACATCGCCAAAATATTCGATGCCGGAGCCACAGAATCGGGCCGTCCGTATTTTGTCATGGAATTGGTGCGAGGGACAAAGGTCACCGAATACTGCGATCAACACTCATTAACAACCCAAGAGCGCCTGAGGCTCTTTATTCAAATCTGCCAGGCGATTCAGCATGCGCACCAAAAGGGAATCATCCACCGG
>Ga0302326_10029358_pt1 | contig 11039 bp, 11 predicted proteins | sample Palsa_T0_3_FD_202264 | JGI IMG/M metagenome (GOLD analysis project Ga0302326, IMG submission 202264) | Peat permafrost microbial communities from Stordalen Mire near Abisko, Sweden - Palsa_T0_3 | ecosystem: Environmental > Terrestrial > Soil > Palsa > Peat permafrost | place: Sweden: Abisko...
AGTCTGAGTAGGTCCCTTAGGTTTTTGTAGTCCCACTCTTCCCTTTTTCACCACTCTTCCCTTTTGTTACCACTCCACTTTTCTCAACCGCTCTCTCCTTTTTGTCATCCCGAGCGAAGCCGAGGGATCTGCAGTTCTCTTCCTCAGCCTCGGCGGCCAATGAGAGTGAAACTGCAGATCCCTCGGCTTCGCTCGGGATGACAAAAAGGAGAGAGCGGTTGAGAAAAGTGGAGTGGTAACAAAAGGGGAGAGTGGTGAAAAAATCGAAGAGTGGTAACAAAAGGGGAGCGCGGTTTGAAATGGAGTTCTAACACACTCTTCTCAGCACTTGGAAATCTGCCCTCACCTCACCTGTTCCGCGACACGATACCCAGACCGAAGCGCTCCATGAACCGTTCCCCAATGCCCACTCGTGTCGGTATGTTCGCCGGCAAAGAAAAGTGTCTTCTCCACAGGCACTGAAAGTTCGTCGGACGCGTGGATCGCCCCTCGCGGAACATAGGTGTAACTTCCCAGGCTGTAAACATCGTTCTTCCAGTCATGCTGATGCCAGCGAAGCAGGTGCTTGCGTAGTTCGGGAAGGTCGCTGCCGAGCAGGCCGGCGAGGGTCGCAAGGCCCGTTTCCGGCAACTCGGCCAGATTCAACTGGTCCGCCCTTCGACCGGCCACCCACCCCGTCAACGTCGAATGCGGCCAGGGGTCGGTTGTCCACCAGGTGGGGGGAATGGCATCGGGAGCGAACAGAAAGCTCACACTTTTCAATTTGCTGAACTGTGACCAGAAGGCGTGGTCGAATTCATACACCACGCGAGCCGCCGTGCCCATGACCAGTCGATCGGCCGCATCAAGAATGTCTACCGGTTGGGGCACAAACGCGACCCGTCTCGCCTGCAAAACCCCCAAGGGTAAGGTGATGACCGCGGCGGCGGCCTCGAAGACCTGATCGGTCCCGGTAGCCACCTCCACCTTGCCCGGCTTCCAGGTGATGGTTCGTACCGGAGCCGAGGGCACCCATCGTCCGCCTGCCTCCAGAAACCTGCGCAGCAGAAACTCGGGCACGCGCGTATAGCCTTCTTCCACCCGGAAGATGCGGTCACCCGAGATCGCATCTTCGGCAGCCTGCTGTCTCTCGAGCGCCCGGATGCTGATGCGCCTTGCGTCCGCGGCATTGAAGCCTTCGACATAGTTGGTCGCCCGGGCTGTCGCCTCCGGCGAAAATCCGCGTTGGGCGACGAATTCGCTGAAGCTGAGGTCCTCCTGGGGTGGCTCCAGGTGGGCGAGTTCATTAAACAACTGGTCCACCTCCGGCTGGCCGGGGCAGGGTTCCAGCCGGCCCACCCCGCGCTCCTTCCGGAAGCAGAGGGTGTCGCCTCCCAGCTCGAAGCGGGTGAGACCAGCCTCTTCAATCAGATGAATCAGCTCCAGAGGCAGACCGTGAACAAACTCGGCGCCCAGCTCCACCGGCAATTCCCCAGCCACCGGTGGGACGGTGTAGATCCGCCCACCGACCCGGTCCCGCGCCTCGATCAGCGTCACTTGTAGGCCGGCTTCCGCTATCGTGCGGGCTGCCGCCAGTCCGGCAATCCCCGCACCCACCACAATCACGTCGTTCATGCCACCTCCCAGGTGAGCGTCTCGGCACGGGGGCCTTGCGCCGGTAGAGGATGCTTGAGCGCCTGGATGGATAAAGAGGTGCCGGCGTGCACGACCCCTGGGGTGAAGCGAAGGTTGCGTCCGGTGACTTGCATCCTCACTCGGGGCGCGGTTTTGGTCTGGGGCGAAGAGGGATGGGCCAGGGTAAGCTCGACTTCGCCGCTGAGCCCACTGAGCAGGGAGAGCGACACCAGATCGCAGAAGCCCAGGGCCGCCGTCCATCGGGCGAGATCAGCATCGCTAGCGCTGCCCTCGTGCCGTCGCTGGCGCGCGTTCTCGGCCTCTACAAAACGCTGGTGCACCGGATCATGCCCTCCCAGCAGGCTGAAGTGCCGGCTGATGATCATCGCTCCCGCTTTGGAGAAAGCTTCGACAGTATTGATCGAAGCCGTCCACGCCTCTTCTGCTTCCCCGGGTGGAATAGCTATGAAGGAAACGGCGTGGCCTGCCTGGGCACCACCGGATCGCAGCCTTTGAATCTGCTGCGCGTCGCTCGCGGCCCAACCGGTGTCGTGCATCTGAATGGCGCGCGTGATCTCAGGCGGTAATTCGCCGAAGCAGGTTAATCCCACAGCCAGTTCTCCCGCCAAGACGGCGTGCGCCGGCTGCGGCACCAGCAGGCAGGGTAAGCGCCTCTGTCTTTGTGCTGCTTCCACCCGCGCCCAGGCCGAAGCACCCCCGGGAACGCCGTCGTCCTGCTCTTGTTGTAACCAACCAATCACCATGCGAATCCTCTTGCCGTCGCGGGGCCAATATCAGTTAACCTGACCCCGGAGAGTTTCATGATCATTCAAGAAGAGACAGCCGTCGATCTTGCCACCCCAACAGGCCCTATGCGGACCTACGTGTTTCGCCCCGTGGTGAAGGGAAAGTATCCCGCGGTGGTGTTGTTTTCTGAGATTTTCCAGGCCACCGGCCCCATCCGCCGCTTTGCCGCCTTTATTGCCGGCCATGGCTATATTGTCGCTGTTCCCGAGGTGTATCACGAGTTGGAGCCGGCGGGGACCGTGCTGCCCTACGATCAGGCCGGCTCCGATAAAGGCAACGCGGACAAGTACGGCAAGGCGGTCTCGGCCTATGACAGCGATGCGCGTGCGCTGCTGGACTATCTTCACGGCCTCGACGATTGCACCGGCCGTCTGGGAACCATTGGCATTTGCATGGGTGGTCATCTGGCCTTTCGCGCAGCCATGAACCCCGATGTACTCGCAGCCGTATGCTTTTATGCGACCGACATTCACAGCCACAGCCTGGGCCTGGGCAAACACGACGACTCCCTCCAGCGTGCGGGCGAAATCAAGGGCGAGTTGCTGCATATCTGGGGGCGTCAGGATCCCCACGTTCCCCTCGCCGGACGCACCCTGATCAAGGCCCGGCTGGAGGAAGTAGGCGCGGACTTCCAGTGGCTGGAAGTAAACGGCGCGCACGCATTCATGCGCGACGAGGGCTACCGTTATGACCCGGAGCTGGCGGAGATTTGCATGCATATGACGCTGGCGCTTCTGCATCGGAAATTGGCACTGTGACTGATCAAGAACTAAAGGAAATACCTGCCAAGGCTCCTGAAGATCCATCCAGCGATCTGGGGTTTGGCAGGGTTGTATCGTCGCAGCGTGAGCTTCGCCTGCTCAATCGGGACGGCAGCTTCAATGTGCAGAAGCGAGGCCGCGGGCTGCGGACGTTTCTGGCCTACTCCAACCTGGTCAGTACATCCTGGGGTCGTTTTTTCCTCTTCGTCGCTGCCGCCTACCTTACGCTCAATGGCTGTTTCGCTATACTCTACGACGCTTGTGGGCCAGGGGGCCTGGTCAACACCCTAAATACCGAGATTAATACGCCTTTTCTGAAGGCCTTCTTCTTCAGCATTCATACCTCGGCAACCATCGGCTATGGAAGCGTTGTGCCTGTGGGTCTTGCCACCAACATCCTGGTCGCGCTCGAGTCCGTGGTTAGTTTGTTGGGCCTGGCGGTGGTGACGGGGTTGGTGTTTGCGCGGTTTTCCCGCCCGGTCGCCGACATCCTCTTCAGTCAGAAAGCCGTGATGTCGTGGATCGGCACCAATCGCGCCTTCGAGTTCCGCATCATTAACACGCGGAATAACCAGATCATCGATCTTCACGTTCGTTTGCTGGTCTCTCGCTTTGAGAACAATGCGAGTGGAACCGCGGTACGCCGCTATTACCCGCTCAGCCTGGAGCGGGAGAGCGTGGTCTTCTTTCCTCTTTCCTGGACCATTGTGCACATCGTCGATAAGAACAGCCCACTATACGGAGTGACGCAAGATCAATTATGCGGGAGTGGCGCAGAGTTTCTGATTTTGCTCACGGGCATGGACGAAACCTTTTCGCAAGTGGTCAATGCGCGATCGTCTTACCGCGCCGACGAAATCATCTGGGACGCGAAGTTTACCGACATTTTCTTGTACGACCCGGAAGGAAGAATGGCCGGCATCGACATGAAACGCTTCCACGATACGGCACCTTTTTCCACCCCACCCTAGCTGAGGATCAGAGGCCCGCTTCCCTGGACGGGTGCTCAAAGTCAGATACCGTTACGTCTTCCCTGAAAATAGGGGCGTGCATAGAGACGAAGATCTACATTGCTGAACCTTCGCGGCAAAGAACGAAGCTATTGACAAGACAACAGGACGACTCTAGTGTTTCGGTCTGGAAAACCCATGACCGTTAGAGGACCGTTGCGGCTGACGTTCTTAATAATCAGTGGCGCGCTGACACTGCACTCGCAGACAGCACCCCCGACTCCAAAGCCATCCCCCAACGTTGTCGCCGGCATTCCCGTTAACTACGACGAGGCAAAGGTTGGGACCTACTCACTGCCCGACCCGCTACGCCTTAACAATGGAAAGCCTGTCCACGACGCCAAAGCCTGGTACTCCAAACGCCGTCCGGAGATAGTCGAGATGTTCGAGACCCAACAATACGGCCGAGCACCGGGCAGGCCTGCAGATGAGAGCTTCGAAATGGTCGACCCAGGAACGCCTGCGCTCAACGGCAAAGCGATTCGCAAACAAGTCACCATCTATCTCGATAAGGACAAGACCGGCCCGTCGATCGATCTGCTGATCTATCTCCCCGCCGCAGCCACCAAGGCGGTGCCGATGTTTTTCAGTATCAATTTCGGCGCGGTGCAGAACGCGGTCGATGATCCCGGAATCAAATCCGAAAAAACCTGGGATCCGAAGACCAATACCCGGGTCACCCCGACGGCGGCCCGAGGATTCGGCCACATTGACGCCGAAGATCTGCTCAACGCCGGCTTTGGTGTGGCGACCTTCTACTACGGCGATGTCGATCCTGACTATCCTGGCGGATTTGCCAATGGCATCCGGGCTCGCTACCTCAAACCCGGAGAGGCGGATCGGGCGCCGGATGACTGGGGCTCCATCGCGGCCTGGGCCTGGGGCATGAGCCGGGTCGAGGACTACTTCGAGACCGACAAGAGCATCGATGCCAAGCGCGTGGTGATCCACGGCATCTCCCGCCTGGGAAAGACCGTGATGTGGGCAGGAGCGCACGACCAGCGCTTCGCTGCCGTGATCGCAAGCTGTTCGGGCGAGGGTGGCGCTGCACTCAGCCACCGCAACTACGGCGAGACCATCGCGCATCTCACCGCTCCCGGCCGGTTTCCCTATCAGTTCGCGGCCAACTACGCGAAGTACGGCGGATTCCCCGATAAGGCCCCGATGGATGCCAATCTCCTGATCGCGCTGATCGCTCCGCGCCCGTTGCTCCTGCAGACCGGCAGTAGCGACTACTGGTCCGATCCCAAAGGCGAATTTCTGGCTGCGGTCGCCGCCGGCAAGGTCTACAAGCTACTCGGCAAAGAAGATTTAGGCACGGCTGTGTGGCCCGAGGCCAAGCAGCCCATCTTCCATGACATCAGCTATTACATGCACGAGGGCGGCCACGGCATGGTGCCTTCTGACTGGGGCATCTACCTCGAGTTCCTGAAGAGGACCTTCCCTCCCGGGCAGTGAGGGTGAGGGTCAATAAGGCGACACATTCCGTGTGTCGCTTCCACTAAGTCGCTTCTTCAACTGTGGCGATCATGGGAATGACTGCGTCCACGTTGGTGAGCTGGAACAGTTCCAGGACGCGTGGAGTCACTCCGGCGGCAATAAACCGAACGCCTTTGTCCTGGCACCGGACATAATGCCTGATGACCATGCCCAGTCCCGAAGAATCCATGTAGGGAACGTCGGTCAGGTCGAAGATGTTAACGGCCGGCGGCTCGCCGGTGGGCAACATCAATTGCAAATCGAACATCTTGCTGACGGCTTCCGGTGATTGGCATTCAAATACAGTGCGGGCGGTGAAGGGTCCTGAGAAGTGAAAGATCACGGACCCGGGAGCTTCGCCTTCTTTGCGTTCGAAGGTTAGAGGAAGTTGATTCGAGATCTGACCTTGCGTCATGGCATCAAACACTCCGTATTGAAGTTAGGCGGCTCAACCCAGGACCGACGTGGCTCGCGAATGCGAGCATAAGTGAGGAAGCCGGAGAGCCCGCCGGCGAGATCGCATTTATGCTCTCACATTCCTCACGGCGCCGCATCCCCGACTCACGAGCCGTCTACGGTGACACGATACTCATTCGTTGGGCTTCACGCCAATGGGCTGGTGGAATTCCTTCCCAGGTGCGAAAAGCGCGGACGAAGGAGCTCGAATCTTCGTAGCCCAGGAGATAGGCGGTCTCGTTCAGTTCGAGCAGGGAGTTGTTGAGATAGTGGCGCGCCAGTTGATGACGAGCCTCTTCCAGGACCTCCTGGAAGCTATAGCCTGCTTCCTGCAGGCGGCGCTGCAGGGTTCGGGAACTGATGTGGAGTTCACGGGCGATGTCCTGCATTTTGGGCCGCCGGCCGGCAAGGTTTCTCTGAATCGTGGTGCGGACTCTCTCGGGAAAGGTCTCCTGGTCTTTGCGCAGTTTCAATTCCTGGTCGAATTGCGGCGCCAGCATGGCCAGGAGCTCGGCGTTGCGGGTCACGAATGGCAGAGCAGCGTCCGATGCACGGAAGACGATGGCATTTCGCGGAGCTCCGAAGACGATGGGGCAACCAAAGTGACGCCTGAGAATTTTTTCGTGCGCCGGCCGGCGCGCGAGTTCGAGGCGCACCGGTGTAAGGCGGGTTCCTGTTCCGTGCCGTGCAACGCAGAGCACCCAGGCGAAGCAGAGGTCGGTGAGGACCTCGGGCTCGATGTCGTTGGCGAGGAGCCAACGGAACTGAATGCTCCACTCGGTGTCGTCGGTTTCGTGAATGATCTCTTCCGGGCAGGAGAGTTGTTTATAGCGAGCCATTTGTCGCATGGCTTCGCCGAAGCTCGCCGTGGAGAGGGCCGCCAGGGCGATGGGATCGAAGTTTTCCGCTCTGACTTCGGTGCCCAGCTTCAGTCCTATCGCGGGGTCAGGGCTGGCCTGACCGATAGCTCTCCACAGGGCAAAGAGCTCTTCCGTGGTTACGATTATGCGCGGCTGATCCAGCAGTCCCGGGTGCAGTCCCGCGTTCTGAAGCAATAAGGGCAAACGGATTCCCAGCTCGTGCAATCTTGCCGGCAGCCTGCCGGGAACCCGAAAATGTTTGCTCATCTCACTATTCTTAGCCCCTAAGAGACGCCATGTCGATCTCGAAGCGGTACTTGACGTCTGCCTTCTGCAGTCTGTCGTAAGCCTCGTTGACCTTCTGGATAGGAATGACCTCGACGTCGGCAGTAATGTTGTTGGCGCCGCAGAAGTCGAGCATCTCCTGCGTTTCTGCGATGCTTCCGATGGGAGAACCAGAAAGGCTACGACGACCGAAGATGAGATTGAATGCAGCGACCGACAGCGGCTTTTCGGGTGCGCCCACGAGGCACAAGTGCCCGTCCCGGCGCAGTAGGCTGAGATAAGCGTTGATGTCGTGGTCAGCAGAGACGGCATCGAGGATGAAGTCGAAGCTGAAGGCGTGCTTTGCCATCTCGTCCGCATTGCGAGAGACCACTACTTCGTCGGCGCCAAGACGCAGCGCATCTTGTTTCTTGTTGGGTGAGGTGGTAAAGAGGACGACGTGAGCTCCGAGGGCGTGGGCGAATTTGACCCCCATGTGGCCCAGCCCACCGAGCCCGACAATCCCGACCTTTTTGCCCTTGGTGACTCCCCAGTGGTGCATGGGCGAATAGGTGGTGATACCAGCGCAAAGCAGAGGCGCTACTCCGGCCAGGTCGAGATTCGAGGGAACCTTGAGCACGAATTTCTGGTTGACGACGATGGTGTCAGAGTAGCCGCCGTAGGTAACGCCGCCGGTGTGCTTGTCCGGGGAGTTGTAGGTCAAGGTGAAATTGGGGCAGAACTGTTCCAGCCCTTGCTTGCACTCGGGGCAGGTGCCGTCGGAATCGACCATGCAGCCGACCGCCGCAAGATCGCCGGGCTTGAATTTGGTTACGGCGGAGCCGGTGTTGAGGACTCGGCCGACGATTTCGTGGCCGGGAACGCACGGGTAGACCGTGGGGAAGACCCCACTCCACTCATTGCGGGCCTGGTGAAGGTCGGAATGACAGATGCCGCAGAAGAGAATCTCAATCTGCACGTCGTTTTCGGTTGGATCGCGCCGCGAGATGGTGGTGGAAGCGAGCGGCGACGTCGCACTGGCAGCGAAGAATGCTTTGGCGTTGTACATGGGTATAACTTAGCCGGGCAGCTGGTCTCAATGATATGCAAAATGCGCCATTGTCCATGCAGAACACGCCACGCAGCTGCTGACCTCACCGTCTGGGAACGGGCAGGCGCCACACCTTTGCGCCGATCGGGTTGGTGAGCCACACCGACCCGTGGGCAACGCGAATGCTGTCGCCGCCGACTCCGCTCCGTTGGCCCGTGACTGTGTTGGTCGCCGGATCGACGCCTGTGATGGGGGTAGTGCATGACAGTCTCGCCCATACCGCACCCTCGCCAAAGGTGACCTCGCCGCCGTATCCGGGAACTCCCGCGCGGCCAGAATCCCAAGAGTGCCCACCGACACCGTCGCCGCCTGCCGCAAGGCTTTCCTGTTCATCATCGCTCCAGCTTCTGCAAACCTGATTGTGCCGTTACCGATGCGATCAACTTTACCCGGGGTGGTGATAAACATAGCATCAGATGGTGCTATTCTTGATGCAGGAGAACGCCATTGCGAACCACCATTGCTTTGGACGACGATCTCATCAAGGCGGCACAGGAATATACCGGTTTGGTGGAGAAGAGTGCTCTCATGCGCGAGGCGCTTAAGGCGTTGATTGAGCGGGAAGCCGCTCGGAGACTGGCCGCACTCGGTGGGGCGTCGCCGGCCATGGCTTCCATCCCGCGCCGGAGATCAAAGGTGAAATGATTCTTGCCGATACGTCGGTATGGGTCGATCACTTTCGCAAGAGAGACGCCGCACTCTACGAGCAGCTGCAACGGAACAACATCTCCATTCATCCGTTTATGGTCACCGAGCTTGTTCTCGGTGACGTGCCTGATCGGCAAAATGCGATCGCTTCGCTTGATCGGCTCCCGATGGTTAAGGTCGCCCAACTGCACGAGGTGAGGCGCCTGATCGAAGCTCATTCCTTGTTTCGGCGGGGTCTCGGTTTCGTGGATGCCCATCTGATTGCCTCTACCCTCATTACGGCACATACCCTTCTTTGGTCGCGGGACAGGCGTCTGCACGATGTAGCGGAGACGCTTGGACTCAAGGCGAGTATTTCATAAGAATGTGTAGAGACATGTCATTGGGTTTCTCGTATTGTCCTGCGTCTGCTATTACCTCTTTGCAGCCACCATGCGTTAGGTGCGCTATGGCCCACGATTCTTATCCTACGACGTGCGCGCCATCATCTCGGGTGGCTCGCCGGGCTGCGGCTGCCGCAAAATAGTGCGCGGTAAGCGCTGTAAGCGCGGTAAGTCAGTCCGGCGTGGTGTCTGCGTCCTCGGTTGCAGACCAGAGGGTGGCGGGCCGCCCTTTACCTTGCGACTTTTGGCTGGTGATGTTGCCCTCGGCGGTGAGTTGTTCGAGGGCGGCGTCGATGCGCTCGCTGCGGATATGGCGGTGAAAGAGGGTTCTTATTTGATCGCGGGTTAGTCCGCCAGGAGAGGCGTCCAAGGCTTCGCGAATGCGGTCAACGATGGGATCGGTGGCGACCGGAATGAAGAGCAGGGCGGCGCTGGCGGAACAATAATCCCATACGGCGAGGGCAGCTTCGAGGTGAGGTATGGAGACGACGGGGCTGCAGTCGAGGGCCGCGTAGATGGCGCTCAAACGCAGAACCTGGGCTTCTGCCCGGCTGGTAGCGGCGCCGAAGAGTGCAGCGCGGGCATGGCTCAAGTGGGGATAGCGATTGTTCCAGAGCTCACGGGCGTATGCGTCGCGGGTAAAGGGCGGGTGCTCCGTTCCGTTGCGTATCCAGTTGAGAGCGCGGCGCAGTTCGCGGGCGAGGCCGGCAAAGTCATCGGACGTGAGGCTTCCGCCTTCAGGCAGGCACTGGCTACGCCGTACCGCAGTCCAGAGGCAATGGTTGGCGAAGCCATTGTGGGCTTCGGCGCGGTGGAGATGGTGAGCCAGCTCATATTGGGTGATGTGACCGATGAGGCTGATATGAGCTCCCGTGGCCTGCAAGGGACGGTGGCGGTGGAGGGTGCGCAGGTTGCCACTGTCCCAGGCACAGCGGAGCAGTGGAGAGAGGTGACCTTTCTCGCGCGAGAGGAGGTGAAGCACGCCGGCGAACTCCTCGGAAAGCACGAGGAGGCGGCGGTCGGTGGGTTGCTCCTGATCACGGACGGCGTGGATGAGGCCATCGGCGGTTAAGCGCGCGGAGGTGACGCGGTGGGCGATCCAAAGGTCGTCCACTTCAGAGAACAAGCGACAGATATGGCGCCAGCTGGTTCCCTTGCGGGCTTTGCTGGAGTCGCCGACGAGGATGACAAAGAGGTTCAGATTGTGGCGTGTGGATTCGACCACGCAGTGCGGTCCCGGACCGACCATATTGCCAAAGGCGGCGAGAAACTGGAGGAGAATGGCGGCGGGATCGGCCTCGGTGTGGGGCGCGATGGTACGGACTGCGCGGCCGGCCACGCCGTAGTAGGCAGCATCGGCTAGTGTGGGCCACGGTGTGATCGCGGGAGGGGGCGCAGTTGGAGTTGCGTGCTCCTGGTCTTGGTCAGGAAGCTCGCCGGACTGGTTGGCCTGGTGCGAGTCCGACAATAGGCCAAGCAGCTCGGCGCGGCGGCGTTGCACGTCCGCGAGGGTAGGAATGTGCAGGGGCTTTGAAACAGTTACGGTGCCAGAGATCATGATTTAACACTAGTAGGGTTCTGGAGTCATGTCGATGGAAGTGGCAATCGTTAGTAACCATTCGTCACCTGGAGAAATGATGTGGTAA
>Ga0302326_10029359_pt1 | contig 11039 bp, 12 predicted proteins | sample Palsa_T0_3_FD_202264 | JGI IMG/M metagenome (GOLD analysis project Ga0302326, IMG submission 202264) | Peat permafrost microbial communities from Stordalen Mire near Abisko, Sweden - Palsa_T0_3 | ecosystem: Environmental > Terrestrial > Soil > Palsa > Peat permafrost | place: Sweden: Abisko...
AGATCGACGGGCGGGATGAAATTCTTGTGGAGCCCAAAGCGTGACCGCCGCCGATGCCACAACTCGCCCGTTCGCCTGGACGCGGAAACATCTGCTGAGCCTGGAATCGCTTTCGGCGGAGGAACTGGAATTCATCCTCGATTCCGCACAATCCTTCCGGGAAGTCTCCACACGCAGCATCAAGAAAGTTCCCGCGCTGCGCGGGCGCGTTGTGGTCAACGCTTTTTTTGAGGACAGCACGCGAACCCGCACGAGCTTTTCGCTGGCGGCGTCGCGACTCAGTGCCGATATCATCGATTTCTCCGAGAAAGGCTCCAGCGTCAGCAAGGGGGAAACGCTGGTGGACACCGCGCGGAATATCGAGGCGATGGGCGTGGACGTGATCGTCCTGCGCCACCGCGCCGCCGGCGCGGCCGAGGTGCTGTCGCGCGCGGTCACCTGCAGCGTCGTCAATGCCGGTGACGGGGCGCACGAGCATCCCACGCAGGGATTACTCGACCTGTACACGATCCGCGAGCGATTCGGCAAAATTGCCGGGCTGAAAGTTGCCATCGTCGGCGACATCGCCAACAGCCGGGTGGCGCGATCGAATTTGTGGGGACTGAAAAAATTGGGGGCGGAAGTGATATTCGTCGGGCCGCCAACGCTTTTGCCGCGTGCGTTTGAATCACTGGGCGCCCGCTGCGTGCACGATTTCGATTCGGTTGTCGCCGAGGTGGATGTGATCAACATGCTGCGCGTACAGTTCGAACGGATCGCCAGCAGCCAATTCCCATCCGTGCGCGAATTCACGCGGCTCTTCGGCCTCCATTCCGAGCGTTTTGCCCGGTGTAAGAAGGATGTTTTCGTAATGCACCCCGGCCCGATGAACCGCGGGATTGAAATCGCCTCAACAATCGCCGATGGCCCAAACAGCGGAATCCTCACACAGGTGACCAACGGCCTGGCCGTGCGAATGGCAGTCCTCTACCTCGTGACCGGAGCGGCGCAATAAATTTATGTCCAGCATCCTGATCCAAAACGGCACGATTCTTGACCCTTCGCAAAAGCTGCAGCAGCGCGCCGATCTGCTGATCGACGAGGGCAAAATCGCCGGTATCGGCTTAAATCTCGGCAGCGCCGACCGCGTGATCGACGCGTCGGGTTGCTTCGTGACGCCGGGTCTGATCGACATTCACGTCCATTTCCGCGAGCCGGGGGACGAAGAGGAGGAGACCATCGCCAGCGGCGCGGCCGCCGCCGTCGCGGGGGGATTCACCACGGTTTGCTGCATGCCCAACACCAAGCCGCCGCTGGATAACGAGGGGCAGATCGAATTCGTCTTCCGCGAGGCGCAGCGCATCGGGCTGGCCAACGTATTTCCCGTCGGGGCGATCACCAAAGGGCGCGAGGGGAAAGAGCTGGCGGAGATCGGATCGATGATTCAGCGCGGCGCGATCGCGCTAAGCGACGACGGCGTGGGCATCGCCGACGCTTCGGTCATGCGGAAAACGCTCCAGTACGCGAAGATGTTCGATGCCTGCATCATGCAGCACTGCGAGGAACCGACGCTCGGCGGCGGCGCAATGCACTCCGGGATCGTTTCGACATCGCTGGGGCTGTCCGGCATTCCGGCCGAGGCGGAACAGCTCATGATCTCGCGCGATCTGCTGCTGAACCGCACCATCGGCTGCCGCTATCACGTGCAGCACATCAGCACCGCGTGGAGCGTGGAATTGATTCGCCGCGCCAAGCGAGATCGGCAAACCGTCACGGCCGAGGTGTCGCCACACCATCTCTTGCTGACGGACGAGAATTGCCGGGGCTATGACACGAATTTCAAGATGAATCCCCCGCTCCGCACGGCCGCGGACGTGGCCGCGTGCATCGAGGGGATCAAGGACGGCACGATCGACTGCCTGGCCACCGATCACGCCCCGCACCGGGCCGAGGAAAAGGAACTGGAATTCGCCGATGCGCCGATGGGAATCATTGGGCTGGAATGCGCGCTGGCTTTATATATCAAGGCGCTGGGTGAGCCGGGGCATATCGACTGGATGAAGCTGATCGAGCTGATGTCCACGCGGCCGGCACAGATCGTCAAACTAAATCGCGGTACGCTTGCCAAAGGCGCAGCGGCTGATGTGACTGTCATTGACCCGAACCAGTCGTGGAAGATTGATGCGGGAAAATTTAAGAGCAGGAGCCGCAATTGCCCGTTTCAGGGGTGGGGGGTGAAGGGGCGGGCGAGGACGACTATTGTTGGCGGGGAATTGAAGGGCTAATCCAAGCGTTGCCGTCGCCAGCGAAGTGATAGCGCCGCGGCGAAGGCGGCGCTGCTGATGCAGAGGGGTTCCGGAACATTCGTCGCTAATCCATTGGCTGCCGCGAAGGAATTCAGAGCGATGAGATCGGCGGCGGAGACGGCGGATTGGCTGGCGAACTGGTTGAAGTTGTCGGCGAGCAGCACAAAGTCGTTGCCGTTGACCTTGCCGTCATAGTTGAAGTCTCCCTCATCCCATCCATTGGTCACTGAATCGTTGAAGCTCGCAGCCATCAGGGTGAAATCCGCGCCGTTGACTTTGCCATCCAGATTGGCGTCTCCCAGCAAGGTATATTTAATCTCAATTGTACCGCGGGAAAGCCCGGCGGGATTTCCCGGGTCGGCGGAGTCGGCGTAGCCAATTCCATAGCTGGCCGAATTGGTCTGGGCCGTGGAGGAGGTGATTCCCGCGCCCTTCCAGGTACCGCCATCGTAGCCGGAATCGATGTAGCCGGCGATTTGGGAGATTGGATCGGGATTCGATCCGTAGTTGATGTAAAAAGAATTGTTGGTCAGATCGAGCGTTCCGTTATTGATCGTGAGTGCATCCTGCGAACTGGCGCCGCTACTGGCGTTAATTTTCAGCTTTCCCGCGCCGAGATTGGTGGTGCCGGCGCCGGTGATGTTTCCCGACGACATGGAGACCGCGTAAAAGTCGGTCAGGCCGTCGTTTTCGAACGAGGGCGTCTGCGCGAAGGACTGCTCGATGATGAAGGTCGCGCCCGGCGAAACGTCGATGCTTCCGGTGCTGCCGGTGTAATAGGAGAACATATCCAGCGTGCCCGCAGCGACGTCCAGCGAGCCGGTATTTTTGAAATAGCTGTAACCGAGCGTGAATTTCCCGCCTGAATCGTTCACGGTGAATGATCCGCTGTTGTTGATCGTCGTGAGCGCGCCGGTGTCGCTGTAGTAGATCGAGCCGCTGCTGGCGGTGAGCGATGCGGCGTTGTTCAGCGTCGCGCCATTGCTGAGGGCCAGACTTGTCTGCCCGGCGAAGCCGATTGATACGGTGGTACTCGCGGCAGTGGTCAGACTTCCGCCGGATAGATACGCGATGCCCAGCGGCATGCTTAACCCACCATCCGCGAATGTGCTGCTATTGCTGAGTGTGCCGTTAAACCACTGTAATTGCCCGGCGACCGTGAGGGTATTCGAACCAGTGATGGTTCCGGCGCTGAGCGTTAATTTTTCGATCGTCGGACTGACATCGAGCGTGGCCGTGCCGCCTTGAAGAAGCACATCGTACAACGAGCCGGCAGGATTGCCGTCGTTCGGATAATACGGATTGCTCGCCCAGTTTGCCGGATTGGACCAATTGCCGGAAGTCACCGCCCAGGATGCGGGCGTGTCGCCCCAGGCTTTTGCGGAAAAGCCAACGATACCGATCGAAACACCCGCTGCCGCGAGAATCAATTCTCGCCTGAACAGATTTGCGTTCATAACCGACCCAACCAACGCCCCCGGAAAATTCAAAGATTCCGATGAATGCTATTATACACTGGAGCCGACCAGGATCGAACTGGCAACCCCTGCCTTGCAAAGGCAGTGCTCTCCCAATTGAGCTACGGCCCCGGGAAAATCAGCGAATCGTTAATCCGGGCCTTTGAATGACGCGGGTGCCTGCCGACTGAAGTCGGCAGGCCACTCGAAAATATCATTTGGTCTCTATGCCATTACCATTATTCAAAGGGTTCTATCAGCTTACCGCACACCCATCAGCACTTCCATCGTGAGCTGGTCGAGCCGCTCGTAGGGCAGCGGGACTGTGGCCAGCTCGACGCGATCCAGCGGAGCGTCCAGCAGTTTGGCGGCGTTTGAACTGGAATATTTCGCCGTCAGTTTCGACACCGGATCAGACGTGTTGATCTGCTTGACGATCTGCTGAATTTCGCTGTCGGCGTTCCAGCGGGCGGCTTTTTCTTTCAGGAGCATGTACGTCCGCATTGAGCCGCGGGCGAATTCCTTTACATCGGCGTAGTCGCTCTGGCGATAAGCGTGGGCGTCGAAGTGACGGGGGCCGTTGTAATGGTTGTCCTCGAGAAGCTTCACGAGAAAAAATGCATGCTTGAGGTTCACGCTGCCGAAGCGGAAATCCTGGTCGTAGCGGCCGAATTCCTGATCGTTCAGATCGATATGGAAAAGTTTTTTCGCTTCGATGGCGGCGGCAACCTGGTGGACGAAATTGAGCCCGGCCATGTGCTCGTGGGCGACTTCGGGATTCACGCCGCACATCTCGGGATGATCGAGCGTAGGAATGAAGGCGAGGTAACTTCCGGTGACGGCGAAATAGATGTGCCCGCGCGGCTCATTGGGCTTGGCCTCGAAGGCGAACTTAAATCCGAATTTCCGGTCGATGCTGAATTCGCACAGGAAGTTGATCGCCTCGCGGAAACGCTTGATGGATTCGATCGGGTTCTTCGTGGCGTCGGATTCGACGCCTTCGCGGCCGCCCCAGAAGACGTAAATCTTCGCTCCGCACTCGGCCCCCATTTCCATCGCCCGCATGGTTTTCTGGATCGCGTAGGCGCGAATCTTCGCGTTGTTGCTCGTGAACGCGCCGTCCTTAAAGACGGGATCGCTGAACAGGTTGGTCGTGGCCATTGGTACCACGAGGCCGTTGTTTTTCAGTGCCTGCTTGAAGGATTTGACGATCTGGTCGCGCTGGGAGACGGTGGCATCGATGGGGACCAGGTCATTGTCGTGGAAGTTGACGCCGTAGGCGCCGACTTCGCCGAGAAGATCGCAGATTTCCACCGGTGAAAGCGTCTCGCGCACCGGGCCGCCGAACGGGTCGCGGCCGATGTTGCCGACCGTCCACAGGCCGAAGGTGAATTTCAATTTGGGATCGGGTTTTTCGTTTTTTGGCATGTCCGTGTTTCCTCGTTAAATGGGTTCGGCATTGTTATGGAAAGAGGGTTATGATGCAAACTGGTTTAAGGTTTTTGGGGGGAGTTTTTGGAAATAGACGTGATGATTGATCCGCAGTTTTGGAATCAGGATGATGATCGGTTGACGTTACAGTGCCGAATGCGGGCATTGACTCGAATATTATCGCCGGCGGCCGATTCGTGCGGGCTTGGTGGGCCTGGCGACGGTCTGACGATCCGTTTGAGAATGAGGAACGGGTGAACGGCACGCAAGTCATCGTCGATCTGGATCGGATTAGGGCCAACGTCGCCGGGATTGCGAAGCAATGCGCGGTGGACGTGATCGGAGTCGTGAAGGCGGATGCATATGGGCTCGGCTCGCTGCTGGTGGCGGAGGCGATCGACGATCTCGTCGCGGGGTTTTGCGTGTTCGGATTGCCGGAAGCGGCGGCGATTCGAGTAGTGACGAAGAAAACCATTCTGTCGCTGGGGCCGAGCGATGGCATCGATGCGGAGAAATTCGTCGCGATGGGCGTGCGCCCGTCCGTGTGGACCGTTCGGGAAGCCGAGCGATTGCGGAAGGCGCGGCCGATCTTGTCCGTTGACACGGGCATGCAGCGGTTTGCTTGTCCGCCGGAAGATGTCCCTGCGGTGATCGCCGCCGGCGGGATCGACGAGGCATTTACCCATGCGACGCGCACCGAGCATGTGAAAATGCTGAAGTCGATTGTGGATGGACAGAAGCTGCGGCTGCACGCGGCGGCGTCTTCGCTGCTGGGCGAGCCGGCGGCGCGGTTGGATGCCGTGCGGCCGGGCATTGCGATGTACCAGGGGGCGGCGCGCGTTGCTACGCCGCTTGTGGATATCCGCAGCGCACGCGGGCCGGTAGGTTACACGGGGTTTGGGGCCGACCGTTTTGGGATCATCGTCTGCGGATATTCAAATGGACTGCGCAAAGGATCTTGTCTCATCGGTGGAAAGAGGCAACCCATCCTGGAAATCGGGATGCAATCGGCGTACGTCGGGGTTGGGCCGGACGACCGCGTTGGCGATGAAGTCGTTCTGCTGGGCGAGGGGCTCACCGAAGCAGAGATTGCCCGCGAATGGAATTGCAGCGAGCAGCAGGCGCTGATGTCGCTGGTTCGAGCGGGAGCGCGCAGCCATGTCCGGCGAGGCGCTCGCGCCGGCGGATAAATTACATGCTGCTGTTCACGGAGTTCCAGCGGGCCAGCACCTTCACACCGAACGAGCCGATGACGGCGATCGCAGCGATGGAAATGAGGCCTGCGATGAGGGCGTATTCGATCACTTCACCGCCGGTCTGGTCGGTGAGCAGTCCGCGCAGAAACGTGTTTAGACGGAGCATGTGAAAAGTCTCCATTGAACAATGTCTGATAACCACGCCGCCGTCTCTACGGCCCCACATCGAATTGGTCATCGGTCAATTTGGCCGATGGCTTAATCACAGATTGCGGTGTCGAGACGGCGGCGATGGTCCATCAATATAAATCAGAAGCGCCTGGTGAATCAGGCCCGAGCCTGCCTGCGGGCGCGCAGCCACGACCACACCGCCGCGGCGACTATTCCCGCCAGACCCATCTCCGATGACGCTGGCGCCGGCACAGACGCCGGGCAGCACGGACCGCTCGGTTCGTTGCCCAGCGGAAGGGTCGGTGTAATCACCGGTGGATTGTTTCCCTTGGGCGGGTTGTTCCCGCCGGGGATCGTCTGGTCGTGCGGCGGCGGCGGTGGGAGATACACCGTCACCACCGCCTTGTCGCCGATCCGGCAATCGTAAGAACGATAGTAGCATGGGCTGGGCAACTGCGACGGCGACGAACCGTGCGGATCGAAGAGCAACGTGCATTGCGATCCCACTGATTCGAAGTTAACCGTTGACGCCATCGAGACGCCAGCAGTAGCCACGCACAAACCAAAAACCCCCGAACGCAAAAATGCTTTCATAAAACACCCTCAAAAAAGATAAAGACCCCCCAAACTTCACCCGCGCGAAATCCCCTCAATCAATTGACCGGCAAGCGCGGCGGGCGCGCCGCGCTCGAATCCTCCGTGACGTGTTTCGCTGGTGAGATACTTGGATTACCCACTAAGAATCTATCACAGGTTTTGGTCGGTGCGCTGGAAATGCACGGGCGGGGAAATAGTTCTTCAGCGAATAATGAAATCCGGGGGACTTATGCGGCCCGCACCGCCTGGGAAATCCCGGAGATTCCGCGGTTTTGGCGCAAAAAAAGGCCAGGAGGCAACGAGCCTCCCGGCCGACTAGGGGATGCAGAATCAGTGATGACTCATCAATCAGACGATCGCCGCTTTACGCTTGCGAAATGCGGAGGCCAGCATGATGCCGATCACGCCCAGGCCACCGAACGCCGCCGAAGCGGGCGCGGGAACGGCCGAGCATCCATGCGGATCGCACGGAGGAAGCGGTTCGCACGGGGGAGGAACAAAGCATCCACCCTTGCCGCCGTCCTTGGGGTCGCCAATTTCGCAGATCGAGTGACCGCTCTTGTCTTCCCACTTCAGGTCGCAGATGCCTTCGCCGCCCTTGGGGAGGTGGCAGGGGTCGAGCACCAGCTTGAAGTCGCCTTCGGGGAGTTTGGAGCCGGGGCAGACTTCGAAATGACAATCTTTGCTGTCCCCTTTGTCACCCTTGTCGGTGTACCCTTTGTCATCTCCATATTTCCCGCCGAGGTCGATATACGACGCGCGGGTGACGCCGGAGATGGCGAGCGTCAGGCAACACATGCCAAGACCGATAGACTTGATCATTGCAGGAGCCCTTTCAAAATAAGGTCCGTAACGAGACCGCGGGAAGTGCGAACGTCGCACGTCACCACTGATCCCCTGTGTGTTAGAACAATCCCGGTTGCTTTCGCGATTGGCCGGATAGGTCGAACGAGTGGAACATAGCCCACGATCCAAAGCCGTGAGTCCAAAATGAAAAAAAAATCATGGCTTTTCCCTATCAGCCATGTGAAGGGTGATAAACCGAAGCGGCAGCGACTTGTATGACGCGGTTAACGGACTGACCGGTCATCCGGCCACGCACGCAAAACCAGTGGAAAACGCCTGATTTTGCCGATAATGGATATGGGGAACGCAACGTGAGTCAGATCAATCCTATTACCGGTTCGATCCTGCAGGCGCCTGGGGCACAGCGCGCCCAGGAGATCGACAAATCCCGGCAGATTCGTCAGACGCAGGAAACGCGCAAAAACGCGGCCGCCGCCGGTGAAGAGGAAGTGGAGGAATCAGTTATCAGCCCCGACGAATTGCCGGAAGTCGGTGAGCAAAATCACGGTCGTCAAAAACGGAATAACACCTACAGCCGCCGCCGCCCTCCCGAACCGGAACCTGAAGACCCCGCCGACGGCCTGGACCTCACCGCCTGATGGTTTAGCGGCCGCGTTTACGCGGCGCGTTAATCGCCAGCCGCCTCCAACCGAAACACCGAAATTTCCGGCCGGCACCAGTCATGCACGCGCTGCCCATAACTGAGCCCTCGATTCACATAGAGATGCCGTCCCCCCACGGAATAATATCCATGCGTGTATCGCCGAAAGCGATGCGGATACAGCGCCCGACCCACCTTTCCCGCGGCGACCTGCCGCCCATGCGTGTGCCCGCTGAGCATCCATTGCCACGGATATTCCAGAAGCTCGCGCACATTGGCCGGGTTGTGGTTAAGGCAAATGATCGGCGCGGAGGCGTCCACGCCCGCGAACGCCGCCGCCGGATCGATATGCCCCGACCACTCATCATCGAGGCCGACGATAATCAGCGGTTTTTTCGCGCCATCGGCTTTGACTTCAAGCGATTGGTTTCGCAGAACGATCATGCCGCGCTTGACCAGACATGATTCGAGGAAATCCGCCCGGCGCTTCCCTTCGCCATTGTTGCCCTTTCCATAGATGCTGTAATCATGATTTCCCAGCGTGCAGATCACGCCGTGCGATGCCTTAAGGTGCGACAACAGCGTCGCGACGCGCGCGGCGAAGCGATATCCCCCCGTGATCAGATCGCCGGTCACGCAGATCAATTCCGGTTTCAACTCGTTGATCCACTGGAGATGCTGAATCAGATATCGCTTCCAGACCACTGGACTGTAATGAAGATCTGAAATCTGCACGATCTTCCAGCCCGCCATCGCCGGATCGAGATTTTTCAGCGGCATCGGCCGGCGGTGGATATCCACCCATCGCCGATTCATCGGCAGCGCGTGCATCCCCGTGAGGCCGAGACGCGCCATGTTCGTCCAGATCGCCCGGCGCCAGCGGTGCTGGCGCCGCCATTGCGGTTTGTTGAGAAAATCAGACAGTTGACTGGCCATGAATCTTTTCGACGGGGAACTTATTCGATAATCGCCAGCGCCGCGGCGATTTCCTGTGCCGCGTGTTGATCCCCCTTGCGCGTGGCGGCCGCGATCCCCTGCCGGTATGCCTCGCGCGCCCGGTCCAGATCTCCGCTGGATTCCAGCACCTGCCCTTTCTGGAGATAGGCGTAGGAATATCCCCAATCGTGCTGAATGACTCGATCGAGAAATTCCAGAGCCAACGGCGCATCGCCCAGCTTGCGGTATTCGAGTCCCATCGCGTATAGCAGAAATGTATCGCCGGGTGATTTTTCCAGCATTCCCTTGAGCTTTTCCAGGCGAGTCGGCTCGCTCATCGGCTAGCCCGCTTTCGATCTCAGCGGCTTGTGCTGCATGTGGAGTGATTCGGCAACCGCGGCGTTGGTGATGCGCCCGCCGGCGAGGTTGATCCCCTCGGCCAGCCCCGGATCTTCCGCCGCGGCCTTTTCGAATCCCCGGTTGGCGATTCTCTGCGCGTAGGGCAACGTCGCGTTGCACAGGGCAATCGTGCTCGTTCGCCCCACCGCGCCGGGCATGTTGGTCACGCAGTAATGCACGACATTCTCCACGACAAACGTCGGCTGTTGATGCGTCGTGGGCCGGCTCGTCTCGACGCTGCCCCCCTGGTCGATCGCCACATCGACGATCACGCTGCCGTTGCGCATCTCCGCCAGGTCCTGCCGCGTCACCAGCCGCGGCGCCTTGGCGCCGGGGATCAACACCGCTCCGACCACGAGATCGGCCTGGCGCAGATAATCGCGAACAGTGTACGCATCGCTGAAAATCGTCTTCACGTTGGCGGGCATCACATCCGACAGATAGCGCAGCCGCTCGAGGTTGATATCCATCAGCACGACGCTGGCGCCCAGCCCCGCCGCAACGCGCGCCGCGTGAGTGCCCACGATGCCCGCCCCCAGCACCACCACGTCCGCCGGGGCGACGCCGGGAACGCCGCCCAGCAATATCCCCCGGCCCATCATCGGTTTTTCCAGGTACTTCGCCCCTTCCTGGATACTCATCTTGCCGGCGATTTCGCTCATCGGAGTCAGGCACGGCAACCGGCCGGCGCGGTCCTTGATCGTCTCGTAGGCGATGGCAACTATCTCCGATTCCAAACATCCCTGCGTCAGCTCCGGCGAAGCGGCGAAATGAAAATACGTAAAGACAATCTGCCCGGGGCGAAACAGCGCGATCTCCGAGCTTTGCGGTTCCTTCACCTTGATGATCATTTCCATGCCGGAAATGGCGTCGGCATGCGTGGGAACAATCGTCGCCCCGGCGCGTGTGTACGCCTCGTCGGCAAAGCCGCTGCCGGCGCCTGCGGATGCTTCCACGAACACCTGATGCCCGCTCTTGACCAGAGTCTCCACGCCCACGGGCATCAGCGCGACGCGGTACTCATCCGATTTGATTTCTTTTGGTAATCCGATTTTCACAGAGACGGATTATAGGATTGCGAACCCTCAACGCCATGCGAACGCTATCGAAATTTTATTAG
>Ga0302326_10029360_pt1 | contig 11039 bp, 5 predicted proteins | sample Palsa_T0_3_FD_202264 | JGI IMG/M metagenome (GOLD analysis project Ga0302326, IMG submission 202264) | Peat permafrost microbial communities from Stordalen Mire near Abisko, Sweden - Palsa_T0_3 | ecosystem: Environmental > Terrestrial > Soil > Palsa > Peat permafrost | place: Sweden: Abisko...
AAATCGGTCTTTCGCTGGTGCTGCTGATCGGATCGGGTCTGCTGGTGCGGGCGTTCTGGAAGCTGCAGGCTGTGGATGCCGGAATCCGGCCGGATCATTTGCTCACAGCGCGGCTGTCGCTTACGAGCCAAACCTTCAACGACAGGAATCGCCTGCGGCAGTTCTGGATTACGGCGAACGAGAAGCTGAACAAGACGCCGGGTCTGGTTTCGGCAACGCTGGTGGCGGGACTGCCTCCTGAGCGGCGCGAAAACGATAACACGACCATGATCGAGGGATACAAGCAGGATGCCTCAGGTTTGGGGCAGATTGTGGCGTTCTACCAATTTGTGGGCGACAGGTTCTTCGAGACGGTGGGGGCGCGGCTTCTGGACGGGCGGTTTTTCGATCGGCGCGACGACTTGGGGACGGCTCCGGTGGTGATTGTGAATCAGGCGATGGCCAGGACGTACTGGCCGGGACGGAGCGCGGTGGGCAGACGTCTGAGGGCCGGCGGACAGAAGGAATTGAGCACTGTGATCGGCGTGGTGGGCGATATTCGGAACGGCGGAATGTCGAAGCCCGCGGCGACTGAGTTGTTTCTGCCGGCGCGGCAAGGGAGCGTTTCGCAGGGCGGTTACGCCATTGTGCGGACAAGCGGCAATCCGGAACTCGCAGCTAACGCAGTTCGGGAGGCGATCACGGATGTGGATCCCACCGTGCCGGTGTCGCACATCCGGACGATGGAGGACGTGATGGCGTCGACGGAGTCGCAGCCGAGGTTTCTGGCGTTGATACTGACGGTGTTTTCGAGCCTCGCGCTGGTGCTGGCGGGGTTTGGGATCTATGGAGTCGTATCGTATTCGGTGGCGCAGCGAACGTCGGAATTCGGCGTAAGGATGGCGTTGGGAGCGGGACGCGGGGACATTCTGGCGCAGGTGCTTCGGGAGGGTGCGTTTCTCGCGATTGTTGGTGCGGCGGCCGGTTGTTTGGGGGCGGCGGGCGTGACTCGGGTACTGGAAGGCCTGCTGTTCGAAGTCAGCCGGTTCGATTTCGTCACGTTCGCAACGATGGCGGGAATTCTTGTTGCGGTGTCACTGTTTGCGAGTTGGCTGCCGGCAAGGCGGGCTACGTCGGTAAGTCCGATGGCGGCGCTTCGTTACGAATAAAAATCAGGGGGCTATTGGTGCGCCATGTTCCTGTAAACCCTGCCACCCTTCATCACGAACACGACCTTGCGCACCGCAGCGATGTCGGTCAGCGGGTTGCCCTCCACAGCGACCAGATCCGCCTCAAATCCGGCCGCAACCGTCCCGATCTCGCTCCCGAGACCAAGCGATTCCGCGGACGCCGATGTCGCGCTCACAATCGCGTCCATTGGCTTCTCGCCCGCATCCTTCACCCGATAGATGAACTCCTCGGCATTGCGCCCGTGCGATCCTGCCACGGCATCGGTTCCGAACAGTATCTTCACGTGTTTCGCGCGTGCACGGCGCAGCACATCGGCGGTAGGCGCAAGCCCATCCTGCAGCGTTTTGAGCGCAGCTTCCGTGAATGTGAAACTCGCGCGGTTATCCAGATAATTGTGCAGCACCAGCAGGTTGGGGTCGAAATACGTCCCGCGCTGCGCCATGATGTCGAGCGTCTCGTCGGTCAGGAACGTACCGTGCTCGATGGACGTGCAACCCGCCAGCACGGCCGCGCGCGCGCCCGCATCGCCGATCGCGTGGACTACCGACCGCAACCCCACCGCCTTCGCTTCCGCGCACACCGCCTGAATCTGCCCATCCGTCATGCTCTGCCCGCCGCCCGCGCCCAAACCCGTAGTGGCGAACAGCTTAATCACGTCCGCGCCGTCCGCCTTGTCCTTGCGGACCATTTGGCGCAGTTCATCGACGGTCCACGCGTGCTGCGGCCCCGGCCCATAAGGTCCAGGGGAGGCGCCGCCTGAACCCTGAATCTGAATCAGCGATGTGAGCACGCGCGGACCGGGAATCACACCTTCATTGATGCGGTCGCGCACGGGTCCGTCGAACGGCGACCCGACGCTTTGCACGGTAGTAAACCCGCCCTGCAGGGTCATCCACGCATCCGCCGCCGTGTAGAGCGCCATCTCCTCCGGCTTGACGCCGCCAGAGACGGACTTGCGATTGGCGTCCATGTGCCAGTGCAGGTGAATATGAGTGTCGATCCAGCCCGGCATTACCGTCAGGCCGGTGAGGTTGTAATCGGCCTTGCCGCTGCCGGCACCCACCGACACGATCCGGCCGCCTTCGATTACGATGCGCTGGTTTTTGAGGACCGCGCCCTTACCATCGAGCAGCGTGCCGGTCTGGAGCACGATGCGGTTCTGCGAAAACGCAGCGCCCGAGAATAGAGCGGCGAACAATCCGAGAATGAGCAAACGCATTCTTCGAATTGTAAGCGGATGCTTCCGTTCAGACTCTGCGAACGAGCCAGACGATGAGAATAATCACGACGATGGTTCCAACAATTCCGTATCCGAACATTTCGATTCCTTTCCGCGACAGAGTTGTTGCCATCGCACGACTGGCAGTAAGCAGGTGGATGGCCAGCGTCCCCAGATACCCGAATTTTTTGGTATACCTTCAGTGATATGGCAAACGACATGAAGATTCAGCTCCGCCAGACTTCGCCTTCGGCGTCGGAAGCGACCATCCGGCAACACCACGTTCGGATCGACAGACCTGCCGCGAAAGGCGGATCTGATGCGGGGCCCATGGGCGGAGAGCTTTTTCTTGCTGCGGTGGGAGGTTGCTTTATGAGCAATCTGCTGGCCGCTATCGGCGCGAGGAAGGCCGAAATCTCCGATGTGCAGGTGGACGTGTCGGGAATCCTTGCCGATTCGCCCTCCCGTTTTACGGGCCTGGAACTGCGGGTAACGGCGGAGGGTGGCGATCCCGAACTGCTGGACCGCCTGATAGAAGTCGCGGACCGTGGCTGCATTATGATGAACACGCTTCGGGGGACGCTCGATCTGCGGGTGTTAGCTGGCGCCGCGGTCCGTTAAGAACCTGTCAGTAATAGCATTTCCACTTGGCGCCCTGCGCCCACGTCGGGCCGGTGCTTCCGCCCCGCCGCCGGGCCTCGAATCCCCTTTACGGGGTGAGAGCATTCTGCACGGCGTGCCGGGGAAGCGTGAATTGCCGGTGTAAACCGGTAAGGTATTGCTGACCGGGTCGTACTCTTCCACATTGGAAGGGACGAAATCGAACCGGTGCGCTTTGCTGCCATGCGTACGATCGATACGTACAATCGATGCGAAACGGCCAGTCCCGCCATTCCTCCGGTAATTCGTCTCTCAGCAGTCGCGACGGACCGGACGAGCGCATTCCGGGCATGTGGGCATAAGCCGGTCGAATCGATAGTGGGCGGCCAGCCGAAAAATCCCAGAATTTTTTCATGGCGGTTGTCGATCCGGGCGGCTCCCGTTCGATTAACCTGTAGAGGGCGATGATTATGACTTTCCTGAACGACGTTAAATTTGCCGCGCGCTCGCTGGCGCGTACGAAAGGCCTCACCGCAACCGTGGTAGTGACGCTTGCGCTCGGTATCGGCGCCAACGCCGCCATCTTCAGTCTGGTCCGCGGTGTTCTGCTCCGGCCGCTGGTCAACCGCGATGAAAACCGGCTGATCTACATCCGGCAATCGGCCCAGGGCCTCGGCATCGAGGACGTGGCGTTCTCGGTCCCGGAGATTCGCGATCTGAGCGAGCGCGTGAAGTCGTTCAGCAAGTTCGGCGATTTTTCCACCATCGGTTTCACCATGGTCGGTCTCGGAGAGCCCCGCGAGGTTCGCGCGGGCGTGGTGGGCGGGTCGTATTTCGACGTGATGGGATTGCGCCCGGTTATGGGACGCCTGATCGGCCCGCAGGACGACGGTCCCAACGCCGAAGGCGCTGTCGTGTTGACCTACCATTTCTGGAAGACCGGGCTCAACGGGGATCAGGCGGTGCTCGGAAAGAATGTCCGGTTGGGCGAACGCGCCGCCACTGTGGTTGGCGTGCTGGAACCGTCGGTGCCGTACCCGGCGGATACGGAGATCATCGCGAACATCGTGACCAGCCCGCATCACCTCTCGGCCACCATGGTGACGGGACGGATCCACCGTATGACGGAACTTTTCGGGCGGCTCGCGCCAGGGTCCGATCTGGAGTCGGCGCGCGCCGAGCTGAAAACCGCATACCAAGCGATGGTGAAGCAACACCCCGAATCGTATTCGGCGAAAAGTGACCCTCGGATCGAGGCCACGCGGCTGCGCGACCAGATAAATTCCAAAGCGCGAACCGTGCTCCTGGTCCTCCTCGCCGCCTCGGGTCTCGTCTTCGTGATTGCCTGCGCCAACGTCGTCAACCTCATCCTGGCGAGAACAGTTCGCCGCGAAGGTGAGCTCGCGGTTCGTGCGGCCCTCGGCGCCAGCGCCGGTGCACTGCGCCGGACCCTGCTGGCCGAAGGTCTGCTGCTTTGCAGCGCCGGAGCCGCGCTCGGCGTGCTGAGTGCGCGGCCCATGGTGGCCGTTCTGGCCCGTTACGCCTCGCGGTTCTCCGTTCGCGCACTGGATCTGACGGTCGATTCGAGCATGCTCTGGGTGGGCTCGCTGCTGGCCGTTATTGCGGCGGTCGTTCTGGCGTTCGTACCGCGGCTGCCCGTGGCTGACACGTCGCGCGGCTTTGCTTTGGCTGGCGGCGGTGCGCGTGTTACCGGCGGAACAAGCCGGCGGCTACGGATTTTCGCGGTTACGCAGATTGCTGCGTCTTTCATGCTGCTGGCGGGCGCCGGCGTCTTGCTCAAGACGCTGCTGGCGCTGCAATCGGCGCAGACCGGTTTTGACACCCACCGCGTACTCGCCATGAACGTGCCGGTGATGAAGTACGGACGGTCCCCCGATCAGGTGGTCACATTTTATAAAGAGGCAATCCGGCGCGTGCGAGCCCTGCCGGGAGTCGATAGCGTAGCGCTCGGGACCGTCATTCCCTGGCGCGATGCCGGCAGCTTCGGCCCCGGCTTTCAGTTCTCGGCAGACGGCCACGTGCGAGCGCCGGGCGAAGAAGATCCGCGCGCGCAACTCCGCACGATCTCGTCCGGATTTTTTGCGTCGCTCGGAGTGCCGATTGTCGCCGGCCGCGATTTTAACGACTCCGACCGGAGGGGCAGGGAACCCGTCGTCATTGTGAGCCAGAGCCTGGCGCAGCGCATGTTCCCCAACCAGGACGCCGTCAACCGCCATCTGATGTGGACGGATCCGATTATGAAGTTCGCCGAAATCAGCACGGCGCCGCGTCGAATCGTCGGTGTATCGGCCGATGTCGACGACGAAAATGTCGTGCCCGGCCGGGCGCTTACTGTGTACCACCCGTTCGGCCAGGAAGAGATGTGGGGAGGCCGCATGTTCATCCATACCCACATGAATCCCTATGCGCTGGTTTCCCCGGCCACGGGCATTATCCGCGGGATGTCTGCGGAACAGCCTGTCGAAAAGGCGGCGACGCTGGAAGACATTCGCGCCGAAGTGCTCACGCCGGACCGGCTGAACACCCTAGTGTTCGGCGGTTTCGCGGTGGTTGCCCTGGCGATTGCGCTGGTAGGGGTGGCGGGCGTGCTGGCGTTTCTGGTCAGTGCCCGGACGCGCGAGTTCGGCATCCGGCTGGCGATCGGATCGCAGCCGCGGCATCTGTTGGCCGGTGTGATTCGTGAAGGCGCCGTGATGGCGATCTCGGGAATCGTCGCGGGCGTGGGGCTGGGGTACGCGGTTGTGCGGATAGCTGGCGCTTATTTCCAGGATGTGCGCGTACCGGGGTTGTTGCCGATTGCCGGTTCGGCGCTGGTGCTGCTGGCGGCGGCCTTGATCGCATCCTTCCTGCCCGCGGCCCGTGCCGCGCGGGTCGATGTGATGCAGGCTCTGCGTTCGGAATAGCGGTCATCCGCCACACGGTCTGGAGAAGCCCCGGCGCTACTCGATCACGAGCACTTCGTGATCGAGTACTGACGGGATCTCCACCCGAGCCCATCCATTCGCAACGGTCGCACTAACAGTTTTCCCCGAAACCAGCATCTTCACGCCCCGGCCGCGAACGCCCTCCGGCAGCCTGACACCAAACTTCAACGGCCCCACCGCAATGAGTTCGTCAACAGGCATCCTGCCCGTCGCGGTCAGATTCACCACATGCGCGATCACACGACCCTGCTGCGTGTAGAGACTACAATCCAGCACGCCCGGCCCCTGTACTTCCAGCGGAATGCCGCCCTCCGCCGCCCGGCGCACAATATTCGTCAGTAAGTTCGCATAATCGGGCAAAGGCTCGCGCGCATACCGCCGATCGATATCCGCCGGCAAAAACGCCACCCGCTTATTCAAAATCAGCCCAGGAATATTCGTATTCGGCGTCCGCATCCAGGCCGTTTCGGGCGGCAGCACGGGGAACGGCGGGATAAACGTGAGCGGCACCGTAACGCCGGGGTCCGTGCGCTGTTCCACCAGCGTTCCGCCAAACGGCAGTATAGCCGTTTCCTCAAAGCCATGCAGCACGGCGTCCCGCTCTGGCGAGAGACGCAGATAAGTATGCAGATTCTGCATCGCCCCCGCCTTCTCCGCGCCCGCCGTACCCGTGAAATGTGCGCCGAACAAATCCGCCAACCCGTAATCGGCCCGCGCCGTACCGGCTTCATCGTACAGACTCGAAACGCCCGTCGCGATCAGCGCCCCGCCATCCGCCACGAACTTTCGCACGGACGCGATCTGCGCCTCCGACATCACCGCGATATTCGGCAGCACCAGCACCTTCAGCTTCGCGCCGTCCCGCGCGATGTTGTCGATATGCACCGGCACATAGGGAATGCGCGTGCGCATCAGCGCTTCCGTGAAGCCACGATAAGGCGCGTCCGTCAGATCGGCCGCCCGCTCGTTGCCATAGAAATCGGTATTGCGCTGCGACCAGACCACACCCACATTGGCCAGCGGAACCCGGTTAATCATGTACCGCTCATTCGCCGCGTACCACTTCATCTCCGGCTCGGCAGTCTGAAACGCGCGGCGGTCTTCGAGGAACGCGCCCACATGATGCCACCACGGCTGGATGCCCCCCGCGAACCCCTCGATCATCCACATGCGCGCTTCCACCGCGGGCTTGGCGGAGAGCCGGAACGAGTTGCGCCCGGCTTCATACATCGCCATGCTTTCGGGCGCGAACCTATCCCAGCCCAGAACGCTGTGCACCAGCTTGCCCGTATCGCAGTTCTCTTCGAAACCGGAAGCCCCGCGCGACTGATGATCCAGAAACACCAGCTCCGCGCGCCCGAAGATCGCCTTACAATCCCGGAACGACCGGCTCTGCGACGAAACCGATCCGCTGTTCATCCCAAACCATAAACAATCGGCGCCGCCCGCCGCTTTGGTCGCCCGGTTATTCAGATCCCAGACTTCGATGCGCCGTGCATAATTCCAGTCGATCCACTGCTTATAAACCGCGTCGCTCCAGTTATGCTGCGTAGGCAGCGCCGCGCCGGTCTTGTCGTGAAACTTGCGCGCGCAGTTGGCGCAGTAGCAGATGTTATCCCGATTCAGGCCGCTCCAGCTATTGTCGGCGAAACCCTCGGGATGGCTGCGCTCGATAATCTCTGTCAGAACCGCGGGCAGATAGTCGTCATAGTAAGGGCCGTTCACACACGTGACGTACTTGTCGTCGGCGCGGTACGGATTGCCTTTGCTGTCGCGGGTGAACCAGTCGGGATGCGCTTTGAAGAAGTCTTCGCCGGTGCGGTTGGAATCCATGCGCGCGATGACCACAAGTCCGTCCTCATGCGCGGCCCTGGCAAGGTCGCCGTAAAGGTCTTTATCGCCCAGGAATTCCGCGCGGTGCTGCAGCGGGTACTTGCTGGGATAGTAGGCAACAATGCCCCCGGCGTTGATAATCACGCCCTGTACCTGGGTGCGCTTCCAGTATTCGCGCCACCACGGAATGTCGTAGCGGATGGGATCTTTTTCGGTGATGTTGGTTTGTCCCCAACGGGTGACGCGCCGGTACCAGGGTTCGGGCGGAGCGGCGTCGAGAACGAGAGCGGTGGCTGTCGTTGCGAGTGTGGTGGCGAGGAATTCGCGCCGGGAGATCATGCGGGTTCGGACTTCAGTCTATCGCGTACTGCCAGTGCAATCGGGGCGAGCGTCATCAGCCCGGAGAGGAGGCGGCAGATCCAGGCTTCGCGGGTGGCGCCGAACTCAAGATGCACTTCGCAGGGGCCTTCGCAGCCAGGTTCGAGCACGAGGAGTCCGATGCCGTCTTCGCGTACCGGGATCTTGCGCCCATCGACAGTGGCGCGCCAGCCTGGTGCGTAGTTGACCTGCACGGACAGCAACTGCCCGCGTTTCATCGAGCCGCGAATGACGGCGCGCGATGTCCCGTCCCACTGCATTTTCGCGATCGGCAGCGAGGTGTTGTCGAGGGCCGCGACGTAAGGACGGATCGGATCCACGTCGAGTCCGTTGACCGGCGCGCGCGCGACGACGGCCTCGGGCGGAATCACATGGGCCATCGAAGCCGTGCGCTGCGGGATGCCGAAGATCGTGTCATCCTCCTCGTGCCACCGGACCGGCAGCAAGCCGTCGAACTTGTGCGGGTGCGCGACGCCGTGGTAATTTTCGCGGCTCTTCTCGCCCGGCACATAGACCGCCTGATTGCCGAAAGCTTTGAGCCACAGCAGCGAGTACTCCGCGTCATGCTCACCCGCGCCAGTGCCTGTATAGATGGTGTAGACGGCCACTAACTGCTCCCAGTTGGGCGCGGTGGGCTCATGGCCTCCGATCATTTGCGGATTACTGGAGAACACGTTGTAGAGATATTCGGGGTCGCCCGAAATCAGAGTGCGCTGGCCCTGGAAATTGCGATCCATCCACTGATCGACCTTATATTCGATGGTCTGCGCGATATCGACAGGCCGGATGAGTTCGCGCGCGTACTGGCGGTAGAGGATGGTTTGCCATATGCCGCCCAACAACACGGCTCCGATGAGCGCCGCCGGCCACGGGATATGCGAACAGACACACGCGACGCACAGGCAAAGCGCCATTTCCATTTCCAGTTGATAACGGCTGCCCTGCGGCACAAGCGTCAGGTTGAACAGAAAAAATCCCAGAGGGATGATGCACATCCAGAAGGCGAACAAGATCGAAAACCTGTCTAAAGTCGATTTCAGCCGCTTGCCCACGAACCATAGCAGCGCGAATACTGCGATTACCGCGAACGCCGAAAGCCACGCGCGCGTTCCGGAATTGAAATACCCGCGCGCGCCCCACTGATCGTTGCGCATGCGGTCGATCAGCGACGGCGGCAGCCACGGCGACACCCATAGATAGGCCGCGACGCCAACCGTGATGAGAACCCCAAGACCCCGGTTCAACGCGAGCGCCATGCATAACCCGCCGATAGCGAGGTCAACGCCGCCGAAGGCGTTCGCCATCACGACAGAAGCGCAGAAGACGATGGCTGCGGCAATATTCGGAAAATCGCGGCGCGCAATCGCGCGATGCAGAAACAAAAGCGCCAGCGGCAGCAGCGTGAGTGCGACGTTATGCGGATCTTCCGCGTAGTAGATCAGATTGTGGAGGCGCAGCGCGCCCCATTGGCCATGAAAGGGGATGCGCAGGATGGGAATCAGAAATTCGGCGGGTGACGTAAGGGAATACATCAGCCCGGCAATGAAAGCGACTGTCAGCGACCTGGACCACTCCCATGCGAACCAGAAAAGAGTCGCCGGACCACAGCAGTAAAAAAGCGCCAGAACGAAATGGAAGGCGCGCGCGATGGGCCATCCGCTCAGGCTGCCCGTAACTGCCGCAATTGCGGGCAGAAGCGGCTGGTAGGCGTTCTCGATCGGCATGCCCGCGTTGAACCAGGGGAACCATCCATGGCCGGTTCCGTGCATTTGATAGAAGCGCGCGAGCGAGATGAAAGCGCCATCGTTGGAGCTGAGATTATTCAGGAATTCGATACCGAATAACTCGCGGCAAATATAAACGTTGAGGGCGAAGATGAAGAGCGAAAGCAGGATCGGCCGCCATCGGGCGGGCAGTCGTATCGACATGGCGGGTCAAACCATTATGCGATGTTCACGGTTCGGAATCTGACGTGGCGCACGCACTTTTGCGTGCCGCGTCGGCACTCCTGCCGACGCCCGGCGCCATTCGGCAAAGACTGGTGTCGAGAAAGCCGCAACACGGCACGCTAAGAGCGTTGCCATTCACGGCCGTTATCATTGACCAGCCCGCGCCTTGCTGATAGGATGTCCCATAACCGGGGAGCAGCCCTACTAGAAAGAGGAATAGAATGGCGATCAGACCCTCGTATTTGGTCTTTTTTGCGGCTACGATGCTGTGCTTTGCCCAATCCGAACGCGGCACCATCACAGGCGTGGTAACGGACGCGAGCGCCGCGATTGTGCCTGCCGCAGCTGTCAAGGTGATCAATACCGCGACAAATGCAACTGCAAGCATAACCACCACTTCGTCGGGGGAATACAGTGCGGCCAATCTCGAGCCTGGGACTTACCGCATCGAGGTCACGGTACCGGGTTTTCAGACTGCGGCGATCGCGGGAGTCGCGCTCACGGCGGGAGGTACGGCGCGTGCCGATGTCCGGCTACAGGTTGGTGGAGGCACTCAGACTATTGAGGTACAAGCGGCGAACGTCCAACTCCAGACCGAAGATGCCAAAGTTTCCACCAGCGTTCCGAGTAAGATGGTCGATGATCTGCCGCTCGTCGTTGGCGGCGCCATGCGAAGTCCCTTCGATCTGGCGGCCACCGTTCCCGAGGCGAAAGGCGGAACCGGTATAGTTTTGGGGGGCGGACAGAGCGGCGCATCCGCGGCAACCTTCGACGGCCTTTCCGTAAACACGAATCGGCAGGCTAACACCACTGAAACCAACTTTCTCACGCCGTCGGTAGAAGCGATCACCGAGTTCGCTGTCGACACAAACGGATTTAAGGCTGAGTACGGCCAGGCAGGAGGCGGTGTCATCAGCTTTGCTTCAAAATCGGGCACCAACGTAC
>Ga0302326_10029361_pt1 | contig 11038 bp, 12 predicted proteins | sample Palsa_T0_3_FD_202264 | JGI IMG/M metagenome (GOLD analysis project Ga0302326, IMG submission 202264) | Peat permafrost microbial communities from Stordalen Mire near Abisko, Sweden - Palsa_T0_3 | ecosystem: Environmental > Terrestrial > Soil > Palsa > Peat permafrost | place: Sweden: Abisko...
CGGCGCGGTAGTCCCCGGGGGACGAGGTATCGGGCCCGCCGCGGCACCTGTTCCGCCTCTGTCACGACCTCAGCCGGCATCTCGGCTCCAGCGTTCCAGGTGGAACGCGCACGTGTCCAGGCAGGTTACCGCTTCCGGGCGGCTAGACCAATAAAGGCTCGCCGAGCGCCGCCTCGGTGGTGTCAACGCTGACCCTGAACAACTCCGGTTTCATCATTACCACGGTGAGCCCGGTCGGCTTGCCGGTGGTGGCGTCATCGAACCTGACCGTTACCGTGATCACCGGCTGCCCGGGTGTCAGCCGCAAGCTGCGGGCGATGGCCGGCTGCGGCGGGGACACTTCTACGCTCACCGCGGCTGCGGGCACCGTCGTGAGCACCGAGTCAAACGAGGAGAATTCCTGATCGGGCTCCACGTCCGCGTCACCGTCCGCGTCACCGTCTACGTCCGCGTCGCCGTCCGGGGCGGCGGGATCGTGCCGGTAAGCCGTGGAGACGGCGGCCGGATCGCCCGCAGACACCCAGACGCACCGCACGACGCGGATGGGCGCGCCCGGCGGCACGCGAAGAGCCCAGGCCACGTCCTGCGGCGCCTCGCGCCGCGACACGTGCCGGGTCTGGCAGGCGATGGTGCCCCCCATCGGGTCGAGTCGGGTTCCGACCCCGGCCACGCCCTCGATGGGGATCCAGTAGTCGGCCGGGCTGGCCCGGTACAGCTGCCCGTCCGGCAGCCGCCGGACCAGGGACCGGCGGGCCAGGTCGCTGAGAGCGGCGTCGATCTCGGTCAGGCTAACGTTGTATCGCCTGGCCAGCGCGCTGCGGCGGGGCAGCCGCCAGCCCGGCTCCCGGTGCACGAGAGCCGCCGCCATCCGGTCGGCCAGCACCGCGGCGGACCCCGTGGGCCGGACCGGTGCGAGCGCGGCGGCCAGGCCAACGTCACGTCGCGGCGGCGGCACCTCGGCGGGCGGCGATGCCGGTTGCGAGGGGACCGGATTGTCACGTCCGGCGGCGCCAGCGGTCATCTCGCATATCGCGATCGGATTGCGAGCGGCCGGGCGATCTCTGCCGGCAGAACCGTCAGGGCGGCCGAGCCGACCGCACTCGGGGTGAGAGCCCGCTGGCCCGGGTGGCCGTAGCCGCACGGGTGATGCGCTCGGTCCGCGTCCAACGCCAACGTGCCCTCTCTCGTCCTCGATCAACCTGCGGACGGCAATGCCCTGGTGTCCACGCCATTGTTATTCACCTCAGGTGAACAGAAGCTGAACAGAAAAGGAACGAGCAGACGGCCACTTGATGTCATATGGGTGAACACGAAAGAGTAAGGCGTCGCCAGGAAGATCCATTGATGGCAGGGCTGCCGCCGGATTATCACCAGCCGAGACCACGGCGGGCGCCGGCGACGCGTGCCGTACCAGCCAAGGCCTGCGGCCTCAACCCGCGGGCTTTAGCGCGGCCGCCAGTCTGAGACACCAGAACTTAACCTTCTGGACCCTATTTATCCACTTATCGTTTGCCCGCGCGTTCCGTCGGCGCGGACAAACTGTACTCGCACACCTCGGTTTGCCGCCGGCCGGCTGTGGGGGCTGCTCACGCGGTCGAGGAAAGAAACAAAACCTCTAAGGAGTACCTGATATGCCAGTTGGACCCAGACAGCGCGTCGCGACGGTGGGGGTCGCCGCGGTGGCGACGGCTTTGGGCCTCGCCGCATGCTCCTCGTCGAGCTCCTCGACCGCGGCGAGCGGCAGCAGCTCCGCGACGAGCAGTGCCTCGTCGAGCACGAGCACGGTGAGCGGCACCATCAAGGCGGCCGGCTCGACGTTCCAGACCAACTTCCAGCAGGGGGCTATCTCCGGATTCAAGTCGGTCGACCCCAACGTCACCGTCGACTACGACCCGGTGGGCTCGGGCACGGGCCGCAGCGACCTGTACTCGAACACCGTGCTGTTCGCCGGCTCCGACTCGCCTGTCCCGGCGAAGGAAGCGTCGGAGGTCCCCGCGGGCAAGACGATCCTGTACTTCCCGGTGCAGATCGGCCCGATCGCCGTCGCGTACAACTTGTCCGGCATCACCGGCCTGAAGCTGGACTCGACGGTCCTCGCGGGGATCTTCCAGGGCCAGATCACGACCTGGAACAACAGCGCGATCAAGGCACTCAACCCGAGCGCCAACCTGCCCAGCTCCACGATCACCCTCGCGGTCCGGTCGGACTCCTCGGGCACCACCGCCAACTTCTCCCAGTACCTCGTTGACGCCGCGGGCAGCGCGTGGAAGCTCGGCACCGGCTCGACCATCAAGTGGCCGTCGACGGCGCGCGCGGGTGACGGCGGCAGCGGCCTGGCGTCGATCGTCAAGTCCACCCCCGGCTCCATCGGCTACGTGGACTTCTCCACCGCCACCGCGTCCGGCCTTCAGTCCGCTTCGATCAAGAACTCGGCCGGCGACTTCGTGGCACCCTCCACCGCCTCGGCGACCGCGGCCGCGTCGCACGTCACCGTGAAGCCCAACCTGACCTTCTCCGCCGCCGACCAGCCGGGCGCGACCTCCTACCCGATCACCTACCAGTCGTGGGACCTGGTGTACTCGGTGCAGCCCAACGCGACCGACGTCCAGCTGCTGCAGGCCTACATCGGTTACCTCCTCGGCCCGGGCCAGAGCCTGCTTGCCCCGCTCAACCTCGCGCCGCTGCCGGCGAGCATCGACTCGTCCGCCAAGGCGCAGCTGAGCAAGATCACCTCGTAAGGATTGCGCAGATGGCTCATGTAGCTGGGACCGACGTTCCGCATGAGCGCCGTTAAAGAGGCGGACCCGGCCAGCCCGGCCGGGTCCGCCAACGCGCTCAACCACCGCAGGCCGCTCGGCGACCGGGGTTTCCAGATCCTGACGCTGGCGGCCGGCCTGCTCGTCCTCATCATCCTCGCCCTCATCGCCATCTCCATGGCGCAGCAGTCCACGACCTGGTTCACCACCGCCGGCCTCAAGGGCATCTTCTCCGTCGACTGGGACCCGGCGACCAACAACTTCGGGGCGCTGGGCTTCCTCTACGGCACGGTCATCTGCTCGGTGATCGCGCTCATCATCGGTGTCCCGATCAGCGTCGGCGTGGCGATGCTGCTGACACAAGTCGTGTCGGTCAGGTGGTCGCGCCCCGTCGTGACCGTGATCGACCTGCTCGCCGTGGTCCCGTCGGTGGTCTGGGGCCTGTGGGGCATCATCGTGCTCGCCCCCTGGCTGCAGCACATCTACCTGCACATCGCCTCGGCCGTCAACGGCATTCCGGTGCTCGACACGCTCTTTGGCGGGCCGAACGTCAGCGGTGCCTCGTTCTTCACCGCCGGCATCATCCTGGCCATCATGATCACCCCGATCATCACCTCGCTGTCCCGCGAGGTCATCGCGACCGTACCCGCGATCGACAAGGAAGGCGCGTACGCGCTCGGGGCCACCCGCTGGGAGATGATCCGCGGCGCCGTCTGGCCGCACAGCCAGGCCGGTGTGACCAGCGCGATCCTGGTCGGCCTGGGCCGGGCCCTGGGCGAGACGATCGCGGTGGCGCTCGTCATCGGTAACTCCGACGAGATCACCGGGCACCTTTTTTACAGCGGTAGCTCGATCGCCGCGACCATCGCGCTGCAGTTCGGGGAGGCTACCGGCGGCGAATTCCGGTCCGCCCTGATCGGGCTCGGCCTGTTCCTGTTCGTGCTCACGATCATCGTGAACCTCGGGGCGCGCGCGATCGTGGAACGCTCCGCGCGGCGGACGAGGGGGGCCTGATGACAGTTGCTTCGGATCCGGCGGCGCGAACGGTAGACCTGCGGGAGCCGTCCGGCTGGCGGCGCAGCAAGAACCGGATCATGACCGTCCTCATGTATGTCGCGTTCGTGATCGTCCTTATCCCGCTCGGCTTCGTCCTCGTCACGGTGGTCGCGAAGGGCGCGAGCGCCATCAGCTGGCAGTTCCTGACCAACGGCACCATCCCGCCGAACGTCATGCCACTCGGCGTCGGCGGCATGGGCGCCGCGGTGGTCGGCACCATCGAGATCACCGCTTTCGCCGCGCTCATCGCGATACCGCTGGGCGTGCTCGGCGCGATCTACCTCAACGAGTACGGCGGTAAGGGCATCCTCGCCAGGCTCGTCTCCTTCCTGTCCGATGTCATGACGGGCGTGCCGTCGATCATTATGGGCTTGTTCATCTACCTGATCTGGGTGGTGCACTTCGGATACTCGGGCCTGGCGGGTTCGTTCGCCCTGGCCTGCCTGATGCTGCCGATCGTGATCCGCTCGACCTACGAGATGCTCCGCCTGGTGCCAGACAGCCTCCGGGAGGGCAGTTACGCCCTCGGCTCCACCAAGGCACGCGTCACGCTGACCGTGGTGCTCCCGGCCGCGATCGGCGGCATCGTCAGCGGCGCGCTGCTCGCGGTCGCCCGGGCCGCGGGCGAGACGGCACCGCTGCTGTTCACCATCCTCACGGTGGAGGCCACGAACAAGAACCTGTTCAGCGGCCCCAACACCGCGCTGCCCGAGCAGATCTTCGTGAACGCGCAGTCGCCCTACGTCGGCGCGCAAGCACGAGCCTGGGGCGCGGCGCTTACCCTGATAGCGATCACCTTCATCCTGATGATCGTGGCTCGCATCGTTACGGCCCGCTTCACCCGCTACACGCGCTAAGGATCCCATGGAAGAGCAGCAGGATCAGCTGAAACTACAGCAGGATCAAGAAGTCCTCCCCAAGCTGGCCGTACCGGATACAGCGCCTCGGGATAAGTTCACCGGCACCCCCGTCTTCGACGTGACAAACGGGTCGATCTACTACGGTTCGTTCCGTGCGGTAACCGACGTCTCGCTGAGCATCTACGAGAACGAGATCACCGCGTTCATCGGGCCGTCCGGCTGCGGCAAGACGACAGTGCTCCGCACGCTCAACCGGATGAACGACCTGATCGTCGGCGCCCGGGTGGAGGGCGACTTCCGCTACCGCGGCATGTCCCTCTACGCCGGCAACGTCTCGCCGACCGCCGTCCGGCGCCGCATCGGGATGGTCTTCCAGAAGGCCAACCCGTTCCCGAAGTCGATCTACGACAACATCGCCTACGGGCCGCGCATTAACGGCACCCGCAACAAGGGCAAGCTGGACGAGATCGTCGAGCGGTCACTGAAGCAGGCCGCGCTCTGGGACGAGGTCAAGGACCGGCTGAACAAGTCCGGTCTCGGCCTGTCCGGCGGCCAGGCGCAGCGGCTCTGCATCGCCCGCACGCTCGCGGTGGAGCCGGATGTCGTGCTCATGGACGAGCCCTGCTCGGCCCTCGACCCGATCGCGACGGGCCGGATCGAGGACCTCATGCATGAGATCAAGTCCCGGTACACGATCGTCATCGTGACGCACAACATGCAGCAGGCGACCCGGGTCAGCGACCGCACCGCCTTCTACTCGGTGCTGCGCGACGAGAAGAGCGACACCCGCACCGGCGTCCTCGTCGAGTACGGGCAGACCGCGCAGATCTTCGGTGACCCGCAGGACAGCCGGACCCAGGCTTACGTCACCGGCCGGGTAGGGTGAGGAGGACGCTATGGTCGAGCCCCGGCAAGAATTCGAGCGTGACCTGGAGGCGATCGAAGCCAAGGTCATCGAGCTGTTCGCGATGGTCGCTGAGGACCTGCCCGGGGCGACTCAGGCCCTGCTGACCGGTAACAACGACGTGCTCCAGGCCCTGACCGAGCGCGAGCAGCTCATCAACGCCCTCTACCCGGAGATCGAGGAACTGGTCAACCGGGAGATCCTGCTGCAGGCGCCGGTCGCTTCCGACCTGCGCTTCCTGCTCTCCGTGCTGCGCATCGTGCCCGAGCTCGAGCGCTCCCACGACCTCGTCGTGCAGATCGCCTCCCGGGCCAATCACATTCTCGGTGAGGACCTCTCGCCGCGCACCCGGGGGATCGTGGAGCGAATGGGGGCCCTCGCCTCTGAGATGTGGCGCCAGTCGGTGGACTCCTGGTACCAGCGCGATCGTTCCGCCGCGCTGGCGCTGGAGGAACGTGACGACGAGATGGACGAGCTGCACGCTAGCCTGGTCGCCGAGCTGGCCTCAGGACGGATGGCCCTGCCGGTGACGATGGAGATGACGCTGGTGGCGCGCTTCTACGAGCGCCTGGCCGACCACGCCGTCAACATTGCCCGCCGGGTGGTCTACCTGGCCGGACCGGTAAAGGAGAAGCCTGCCGGGTGAGCGCGGCGAATCAGGACGGGTGCGGCCGCGCACGATAGCGCGACCGCACCCGTCATCTTACGTGCTGCGACTAGATCGTCTTAGAGGCTGACGTCCACCTTCGTCACCTGGCCGTAGTCCGCCTCGACCGAACGCTCCGCGCGCAGGCCGCCGGGGGCGAGCACACGCAAGGTCCACGATCCGGGCGCGGCGAAGAACCTGAACCCGCCGTCTTCGCCCAGCGGGACCTCCGCCACGAACTCGTCACCGGTGCCGAGCAGCCGGGCGTACCCGGTCGCGACCGGGGCGCCCTCGTGCACGACCCGCCCTTCGACCACGGCCTGGCTGCCGCTGGCGGCACTCACGCTGACCCCTCCGGCCGGCGCGCCGCAACCGTCAGCGCTCATCGTCCGTCGCCCAGCTCGATCGGCACGCCGACCAGCGACCCGTACTCGGTCCACGAGCCGTCGTAGTTCTTGACGTTGGGCTGGTCGAGCAGTTCGTGCAGCACGAACCAGGTGTGCGCGGACCGCTCGCCGATCCGGCAGTAGGCGATGGTGTCCTTGCTGAAGTCAAGCCCCGCCTCGCTGGCGTAGAGGGTACGGAGCTCGTCGTCGGAGCGGAACGTGCCGTCCTCGTTCGCGGCCTTGGACCAGGGCACGTTACGGGCCGTCGGGATGTGCCCGCCGCGCTGCGCCTGCTCCTGCGGCAGGTGCGCCGGGGCGAGCAGCCGGCCCGCGAATTCGTCCGGCGAGCGGACGTCGACCAGGTTCCGCTTGCCGATAGCGGCGATCACCTCGTCGCGCAGCGCGCGCAGCGAGGCGTCCTGCGCCGACGCGGTGTAGTTGGTCTTCGGGCGCTCTGGCACGTCGGTGCTCAGCTCGCGGGAGTCCAGTTCCCACTTCTTGCGGCCGCCGTCGAGCAGCAGGACCTTGTCGTGCCCGTAGAGCCGGAAGTACCAGTAGGCATAGGCGGCGAACCAGTTGTTGTTGCCGCCGTAGAGCAGCACCGTGTTGTCATTCGAGATGCCCCGCTCAGACAGCAGCGCCTCGAAGCCGGTCTGGTCGACGAAATCGCGGCGGACCGGATCCTGCAAGTCCTTCTTCCAGTCGATCTTGATCGCGGTCGGGATGTGACCCTTGTCGTAGGCGCTGGTGTCCTCGTCGACCTCGACGATGACGACACCAGGATCACCGATATGGGCCTCCGCCCAGTCGGCGTCCACAAGGACGTCGGATCGGCTCATGGTGGATATACCTCCTCTTCCGGTACCGCCCTAAGCGGACGGCCGGACTTTTTGATTCCGGTGAATGAACAGGTAAACCTGGCAGCCCAGGCAGATATCGAAAGCCACGTTCAGGAACGCCGCAATCAGCGCGAGCGCGGTGAAGACCAGGCCGGCCGTCGTCACTCCGGTGGCGTAGCAGATCACGCCGGCGGCCGCGAAGACCATGCCTACCCCCTGCGCGAACCGGGGCGGAGCCTCGGCCTCGGTATGCGCGGGCGGGCCCAGCCGGGGCCGGATGAGACGCCGGTAAAGGAGACCGTACGGCGCATACCGCAGCCCGGCGAGCGCGCCGATCGCGAACACCACGAGCTGCGCGGCCAGCAGCCAGGCACTTCCTGTGACTAGCACCACCGCCAGCACCACCACGGTGATTCCTGCGCCGAACCTGGGACCGCGCGGGTCGATTTCCATGGTCACGCTCCTCGCCGCTGAACGTTACTTCCAGGTCGAATTGCTGCCCTAGGTTCGCGGCGCCGCGGCTAGCAAGCACGGGCAGGTCCAGGGACTTAAGCAGCGGAAATAAACGGACAGATGGCGGTAGCGACGTGGCAGAAGTCGACGGCACGCCGCTTGGTCAGCATCTTCGGCGTCCGGGAGATCACGAACCAGATGCTATGCGGACTCAGCCGGTAGATCACGAACCAGATGCTATGCGGGCTCAGCCGGGCTGTCACTCCCAAGGCGGGAGTAATTCCCGCTATTGCCGGCCGGCGTGGTCGAAAAAGCTGCGGCCGAAAAAGCCGCGGTCGAAAAAGCCGGGCCGACCTCACGCCAACTCTCCGCCCGCGGGCGCGGTCCGGGGGGCGGCGCCGGGGACGGAGGGCTCGATCGCCGTTCCCAGCGCGGCGATCACATCCGCCTTGCGGGGCAGGCCGGCGGCACGCTTGACGACAGCACCGTCCGGGCCGAGCACGAGCACGGTCGGGGTGCTGTTGATATGCAGCCGCCGCACCAGGTCCAGCCGAGCGGCCGCGTCGATCTCCACATGGGTCACGCCATCCGTCATTCCCGCCACCTGGGCCAGAATCTGCCGGGTCGGACGGCAGGGCGCGCAGAACGCGGTCGAGAACTGGACCAAGGTGGCCTGCCGGCCCAGGCGACCGCCGAGGTCAGCCTCGGTCAGCACGTCGGTCCCGGTCCTGGCCGCCGGCCCGGTCCCGGCCTGCGCGGTCCCAGCCTGCACGGTCCCCACCGCCCGCACGGGGCCGGACCTGGCCGCCCGGAACCGCCCGGCTCGCCATCGCAGAGCCAGCCCGAGCGCGGTCGCCGCCACCAGGGCCACGGCCAGCGCGATCAACCCGCCAGTCATGCCATGGACAGCATTCCGGCGGCGACTTCCATTCCCGCCAGCCAGGTAGGGATTCAGCTTCAGGTCGGCGTGGCCGTGAGCAGCACCCGGTGGCCCGCCGTGATCTGGAAGCTGCGGATCGACCACGAGGAATCCGGCGCCGAGCCCGGGTACCAGACGCGGCCCTCATCGTCGGCCACCGTCCAGGCCGCCACCTCGGTGCGGGCCCCATTGGTACCGATCACCCAGAATTCGCAGGTCGTTCCGGCCGGGATGCCTTTCACCAGTACCTCGAAAGCGTTGCCCCAGTGTTCCGAGGCGTACCTGATGGTGGCGCTCGTGCCGGCGACCTTGCTCGTGGTCTGCGCGGTTTCCCAGGCGCCCGTCCCGGTCGGGTACTGCTGGGCGACCACCGTCCGGGTGCTCGACGTGGCCGAGCTCAGCCCGGCGAACAGGCCGCCCGCGATCGCCACCACGGCGGCGGCCGCCGCGGCGAAGCGCCACCGGTTACGGCGCCGCCTGGCCGCAGCCAGATCGAGCACTGTGCCGAGCAGCTCGGTGGGCGGCCGCTCGTCGGGGCTGGTCCGGATCGTGTCATCGGCCCGGATCCGGCTGACCTCGTCCGGGTTCACCCGGGCCAGCAGCGCGGGCAGGCCCGCCAGGCCGGCCAGTTCGTCGCGGCAGTCCCGGCACGTGCTCAGGTGGGCATCGACCAGGGCGCGCTCGGCCGGGTCGATGGCGCCGAGCACGTAGACACCAAGCGACAGCCTGGCGTCGCTGCAGTCCCATGTCTCGGTCATGGCGCCAGTCCTCGTTCCTGTAGCGCCAGCTTGAGCGCCTTCAATGCGTAAAATGTCCGTGATTTAACGGTACCTGCCGGGATGCCCAGGGTGGCCGCGGCTTCCGCCACCGAGCAACCCCGGTAGTACGTCTCCACAATCACCCGCCGATGATCTGGCCGCAGCGACGCCAGGGCGTCGGCGACGGCCCACGACTCGAGGGTGCGGTCGGCGTCGTCGTCGGACGGCAACAGTTCCAAGGCGGCCTGCCCGGTCTCGGGCGGGCGGGCCTGCCGGGCGCGGTAGGAATCAACGGCGAGGTTGCGCGCGACGGCGAACAGCCAGGGCCGGGCCGGCCGGTCGGCCAGCGCCTCGGGATGACGCCACGCCCGCACTATCGTTTCCTGCACCAGATCCTCCGCCCGCTGCCTGTCACCGCCGGTGAGGTGGAGAGCGTAACGAAGCAGGGCACCGCCGTGTTCGGCATAAAGCGCCCGGACAAACGCCTCGTCCGCTACTCGCCCCGAACGGGGCGCGGTTCCCGCGTTAGGCACACCATGAGGAACGCGCGGTGGCGCGGGACGGTTCAGTTCGCCCGGAAAGTTCTTATCGCCGGGTCCAGGTGGCGGCCCGTGCTGGCTCATGCTCAGCCCCCGGCGAACTGCGGTAGCACCTCGATAACGGCCGCATCTTTCAGGACTAGGTCAGCGGGCACGTGGCGGCCGGCCGACGTGCCATCGACCAGGAAGGAAGATGTCGCGAGGACCGAGCGGAGCCGCCCGTCCTCGCCGCGGCGCGCTACGATCACCTCCAGCGCCTCGGCCAGCGTCCCGGCATCGACCGACTCCGTGTCGACGCCGGCCGCGGCCCTGGCTGCGGCCCAGTACTGGATTGTCACTTTGGCCATGTGCGATATCCTTATCTCAGCGGGACCCGGGCGGTGTTGCCCCCGGGTCCTTGTCTGTTTATACAAGGAGTAAGGGTGCGACCGCACCAGCGAGTGGAGGTGCCACCGAGTGAGCGACCTGCTGCTGATCACCGGCGTACTCGAGCCGTCTACCGAAGTGCTGCCGGCGCTCGGACTGCTGCTACATCCGGTCCGGGTGCTGCCTGCGGACGCGTCCGCCCTCGTGGAGGCGCCGCCCGCCGACGCGGTGCTGATGGACGCGCGGCGCGACCTCGCGCACGCGAAGAGCATCTGCCGGCTGCTGCAGACGACCGGCCTGGACTGCCCGCTCTTCGCGATCGTGACCGAGGGCGGCCTGGCCGCGGTCAACGCGGAGTGGGGCGTCGATGACGTGATCTTGCACACAGCCGGGCCGGCCGAGGTGGAGGCCAGGGTCAGGCTCGCGATCGGGCGCCGGGTCGTCGCCGCCGTGGCGGACGCGCCGGATGAGATCCGCTCGGGCGAGCTGTCCATCGACGAGGCCACCTACGCGGCCCGGCTGCGGGGCCGCGTGCTCGACCTGACCTTCAAAGAGT
>Ga0302326_10029362_pt1 | contig 11038 bp, 9 predicted proteins | sample Palsa_T0_3_FD_202264 | JGI IMG/M metagenome (GOLD analysis project Ga0302326, IMG submission 202264) | Peat permafrost microbial communities from Stordalen Mire near Abisko, Sweden - Palsa_T0_3 | ecosystem: Environmental > Terrestrial > Soil > Palsa > Peat permafrost | place: Sweden: Abisko...
GATCCGAGAGCGTCTTGCGAATCCTCGTAATAGAAGACGAGCGCAAGCTAGCCGGCGCAATCGCCGAAGGATTGGAAGGGAACGGGTACGAAGTGGCGCTCGCCGACTCCGGAGAAACGGGAATCAAACAACTGCGTAACGCTGCCTTTGACCTGGTACTGTTGGATGTTATGTTGCCGCGGCAGGGAGGTCTCGAAACCCTCCGCGAAATGCGTCGAAGCGGGTTACGAACTCCAGTTCTGATGCTCACTTCACGGGGGTCCGTGGATGACCGTGTGCGTGGTCTCGATGCCGGCGCCGACGACTATTTGGTGAAACCCTTCGCCTTCCCGGAGCTTCTCGCACGCGTCCGAGCATTGCATCGGCGAGTACGTCCCTCAACAACCTCGGTCCTCCAACTCGCGAATCTTCGGATGGATGTGAGCGGGCGGGTGGCGACACGCGGAAACATGACACTTGAGCTTACAGGACGCGAGTTCGACCTGCTCGAATATCTGCTTCTGAATAACGGCTCAGTCGTGTCGCGGGAAATGGTGGCGCGTGATGTTTGGAAAACGACTGTCCGCTATACATCACTGGACAACGTAATCGATGTACATATTGCCCGCATACGGAAGAAAGTGGACGATCCGTTTCCAGTAAAACTCCTGCATACAGTTCGAGGTCTGGGCTTTATTCTCCGTGAGCCGGAGGGCAAATAATGCGCCTTCGGCTCACGTACATCCGGGATCGCCTCACCCTCTGGTACGTTGGCATTTTTGGCATCGTACTCGCAATTTATATCTGTGGAGCATGTGTTCTTCAATATTGGCAGTTAAGCGATCAGCTTCACCATGCCGAGATAGAAGACCTCGAAACAGTGGAGGGACTTCTCTACTTCGCTCCCGACGGCCGTCTGTTCTTGCACGAGGATTACCACAGTCATCCTGAATCGAGGCTTCTACTCGATCGGTATATGGAAGTGTTAAGCCCGGATGGCCAGATCCTCTTCCGCAACGATCGCCTGCATGGAATGGATTTAGGTGGCGCCCCGGATCATCGCGAGGGGAATGTCGGCTATGAATCGAAGAGAATGCGCCTTGCCGATGGGGTACCGGTTCTCGCGATAAGCCATCTTCATCTGTTTCAGGGCAAGCCCCTTCTGATTAGGCTTGCCTATAGCACAGAGCCGCTCAGGTCGCGCCTCCTTGAATTCATTGGACTGCTCCTGCTTGCGATGCCGGCTGCCTTGGTTGTGGCGGCTTTCGCGGGCTATCGCGTCGCGGGTAAGGCGCTTAATCCGCTCGAACATATGGCACGACAAACGGAGCAGATCACGGCGCAGCGGCTCAATGAGCGAATTCCCGTTGATAATCCAGACGACGAGTTGGGACACATGGCTCGGGTGCTGAACGGTTTGCTTGTGCGGCTCGGTGAATCCTTCGAAAAGCTGCAACACTTCACCTCGGATGTCTCTCACGAATTGAGGACGCCCTTAGCCGCGATCCGAAGCGTAGGAGAGGTAGGTCTCCAGGAGGATCACTCCACAGAAAAGTATCGAGATATCATCGGCAGCATGTTGGAGGAAGTTGCCAGGCTCACCGCGATGATCGATACGTTGCTGACCATCGCACATGCCGATTCGGGAGAGGTCGAACTGCATCGCACCGTCTTTCCCCTCAACGACCTCGTTCAAGAGTCGGTTGCTGTCGTAGGAGTTCTTGCCGAGGATAAGAAGCAGACGATCCTTGTTGATGGACAAAGCCAACTCAGTGTCTCTGCAGATCGCAACTTTCTGCGGATGGCAGTAATCAATCTGCTCGATAACGCCGTCAAGTATTCTCCAGCGGGCAGCACAGTCCGTCTTCGTCTGTCCGATGGCGACGCCATCTCCGATCTTGCACAATTCGTAGAGCTCGCGATTGAGGATGAGGGGCCGGGAATTCCAGAAGACAAGGCGGCACGCGTCTTCGACCGCTTCTACAGAGTGGATGAAGGACGGACGCGCGACGCAGGAGGAGCCGGTCTCGGTCTGGCGATCGCCAAATGGGCTGTTGAAACGCACGGGGGAACGATTGATTTGAAGCCCCGACTCCCGAACGGTTCCGTGTTTTACATCCGGCTGCCAATCGCCTGATGCGATCATCTTTTACCACCCTTTTATTGAGGAAATATGCCCAAGTTTCTGATGACCCGGATCTTCGCTTTTGTATCTTTGATTGCCCTTTGCGTGCAGGCAGGCTTTGCGGACTCTTACGACGCAAAGCCAAAACTGGTGATCGTCTTGGTGTTCGACCAGTTTCGTGGCGATTACCTGGATCGGTACCGCAGTGAATTCAAGGCGAAGAATGGATGGAACCTGTTCCTCAAGCAAGGAGCTCATTTCACCGATTGCTACTACGACTACGCGAACTTGGTGACAGCGGCCGGTCACGCGACCATCGGCACTGGCGCCTATACAGACGGACACGGCATTCCACTCAACGAATGGTACGAAGCCGGTCCGGACGGTGAACTTCGCCAGGTCAGTTCTGTTGCTGACAGTCGATATACTCTCGTAGGCGCACCGACAGGCACCAAGGATATGACAGGTGCCTCGGCGCATCGGGAACTGGCGACTACGCTTGGCGATGAGCTGGTGTTGGCGACAGGCGGGCGGGCTCGCGTTTACGGCGTCTCAATGAAAGACAGAGCCGCTATCTTGACAAGTGGTCACGCAACCAAGGGTGCCTTTTGGATCGACCACGACACCGGAACATGGGAGACTTCCACTTACTGGATGAACGAGCTTCCGCCATGGGCGGCGCAGTTCAATGCCAGCGATCATGCGGCTATCGCACGAAAGAACAGTGGCGTGGCGAAGGGGAGTTTCTATGAGCAGGTGGGACGTTCACCAGCGAGCGTTGCCTATCAGTTGGAGTTTGCCGAGGCTTTAATCGAAGGGGAAAGGCTGGGCCAGAATCCCGCGAACGTCACCGATATGATCACCATTTCGATCTCGTCAACGGACATCAATGGTCATGCGTTCGGCCCAGATGATCCTTCGCAGAAGGAACTTATCGTTCAGTCGGATGTCGCTCTGGACTCATTTTTCACCCACCTCGATAACACCATCGGACTTAATAATGTCATGGTGGCCATGACCGGCGATCACGGTGTTGCGACGACACAAAAAGCTGGCGACGCGATGGGCATGCCTGTGCTTGACTTCTCGCCAGATGAATTTACCAAGCCCCTTGAGCAGATGCTGGAAGCGAAGTATCCGCCTAGAGGCAAAAGCAAATACATCCTGCAGATGAACAATCCTTACCTGCTGTTGAATCGAGGCGCCTTTGAGGCGGCCGCCGTGAGTGAAGAAGAGGCTGAAGACACGGCGAAGGCCATGGTCCAGCAGATATTCGCTGGCTTTGTCTCCAAGGCCAGTGATACATCTACCGGCAGACAGAAGGAGCCTCCTGCACTCACCACGATCTACACGAGTAGGCAGATGAGGGAGGGTCGACTTCCGAATACGGACTATGGACGGCTCATTGCCCACAGCTATTCGCCCTATGTTGGCTGGGCTCTACACCTGAACTTTGGCCCCTATCAGTTCCCCTGGCATGGTTCGGGAACTACCCATTTCTCGGCCAACAGCTATGACCGCCATGTGCCGTTGGAATTGTTCGGAGCTGCCTTTGTGCCGGGAACCTACCACGGAGTTGTAGCGCCGGTGGATATTGCAGCGACCTTCTCGTCTCTGTTGCGAATCAACCGCCCAAGCGCCGCAGTAGGACGCGTCCTAACGGAGGCGATTCGTCCTGAAGGCACCGACTCGACTTGGGTCTCCGATACACGATCAGCCGGCACCGCAAATAGGTCGAGAGTGAACTGAGGCAACATCAGAGCAGTTGAGCATTCAAAGTTGGAGCAGCGTTCACTTTACGGGAAGCAACATCATCTAACGTAAGGGACTTATTATGAATAGTATAGCATTCCAGTTGTTCCGGCCGGATTATCGAGGAAAGTTCAGAAGAGGCACTTCCTGCCGAAGATGGAGGTGCAGTTCCGCACCCTTACGGCCGCGCACCTAGATTACATCCGCTCGCAGAACGTTGATCTGCTTTTGAGAGCGGGTCGTTCTTTCTGTTGGCAGCAGGACGAGGTTGCTTCGCGTGGAAGGTGACGGGTTGGAATCAACTGTCCGACCTGTGAGCATCGGGCTCCGACCCGAGCACCACATTCGCACTGGAGAATTCTTTTCAAGAGAATCAATGTACCATCCCGCTGTGCCTCTTCTGCGCGGGAACGGCTCTTTGCCGTGAGCGGTTTCGAACATTGATCTTTTGTCATGTGACGATCTCCGAGTCAAGCGTCCATTCAAAGTCATAAATGCATTTGAGGTGTTCTCGCTGCTTCCTCGGCTCAGGCCGTTCATGAGTTGCCGCACCGATATGAATCTCAGTTTTCTGAAGACTGGCTAACCAAATCGGCGGCGGTCGATTGAGTCCTACCGTTGTGATCCGACGTTCCGTCAGAATCGAATCTCGCCAGATGTCCCCAAGCTTTGCGATTCGCCCGCGTCGTCCTACAACCCGAAACCTGCATTTTGTCTGAAGCTTCAGGCTCGATAGGCTCCGATCGAACTGCCGATAGCGGCGCCAACGATCATATTGCAATTGCTGATAGCCGCTCAATCCTAAACAATAACTCTGTGGACATCTGGGAATTACTCAGCATCGCTCTCGTTGCCGCCATGGTCGGTCTGTTCTCGGGCCCTCGGGCAGCTCTGACTAAATCTATCCGAAGCTGCACGTTTGAGGTATTCGTCGAAATCGTGGATCGTATGAACTGGAGTTTGGCTCCGGCCTTGACTGTATTGCTCCCCGCCGCTTTCTTGTCTCTTTCTTTGGCAGTTCTGATGTCGTACCGCGAGTTGCCGAAGCTCTTCTTTCTAAACGTGATCGCCTTTTTGCTTTTCTTAGGTGCCCTACTTGTGGCAATCGTGTTCGAGCTTCCTATAGTCGAAGAGATTGCGACGTGGCCCGCAACCCTCATAATTCCGGATGACTGGCAACGTATTCGCCAGATGTGGCTTAGGATTCACATTGTCCGAATAACGCTTGGTTTGTCGAGCCTGCTTCTTCTCATCACTGCGGGTAGTGTCCAAGTATTTACGATCCTCAAAAATTGACGACGAGAATTAGGTAATAGAGAAAATCATCGCTATCAACTCAACCACAACGCGGTACCGCAATAGTGCGGAGCTGCGGCAGCCACTGAACGATGTGTGCCACGAAGTCCAGACAGTACCCCCGCCAGACGGAATCGGGCTGTGCGTTCATTGTCAGTCGCTTGCGATCCGTTCCCGAACCGCAGGTGCCGACACCATACGATTTCCCAAGCAAAACTAAAGTGTGTCCCCTCAGAACCCATAAAACCAACTGAAATAGGCATGAAACGGCTCATGTCGTATCAGGAATGTGTCCTATATGTGTCCTTCATAATTTGCCATTTTTGGCCCTCAGATAAGCCATTGAAAATAAACAACATAGCGCAGCTGAATGTTAGACGCCAGCCCTTTAAGGGCCGAAGAGTGTATGTTGCTCAAAATAAATGCTTTATGCCTGGAAGCGAAAAAGCCTCCTGAAAGGAGGCTTGCTTGTAAGTCATTGATTATAAATGGTGGCCAGAGACGGGATCGAACCGCCGACGCCGGCCTTTTCAGGGCCGCGCTCTACCACTGAGCTATCTGGCCTCAGTTGAATCGCACAATTGCAGGACGGGATGTCTAGCGTAGGAATCGACCGGCGGGCGGAGATACTGCGCATCTGCAACGACCTTTCAAGTATAGCAAGGGCAGGGCTGGCCGCCAAACCGGGCTGGAAAATCTGCGGCAGGCTGGATGGGGCCTCGTTGTGATTTGATCGGAGCATGGCTTCTGGCGAATCGGGCAAGGACGAACGGACGCGAGCTGCTCCCATAGCCGCTTTGCTGGCGTTGTGCCTGCTGGGGGCTTGCGCAGCGCTCCGCGTGGATCTTCTGCCGGGCCTGCCGGAAACGACGCCGTATCTCGAAAGGCAAGTTTTGCCGCTTGTCCTCCTGTCGATCGCCGCGGGAGCTATCGCCATCGCACATGGTGCGAACAGGAAGCGCTCAATCCCCGGTTCCTCAAACGCCAGTTCATTAACCCGCGCTTCCGTTTGGATCGGGCTAGGGCTCTTCACCGTGCCCGCCATGCTGGTCTTTTTCGCGGATACCCAGATTTCCGGCCTTGCGCGAACGGCGCTCTTTACTTTGACGCCTGTGTTTGCCGTGGTCTTTGAGCCTTCCCTCGGCTTGCCCTCCGCGCCACGGCAGCGCGCGGCATTGCTGGCCTCTTTAACAGCGGTCGCGGGCTCGCTGCTCGTCTTTCCAGTGGCAACTCCCAATTCGCTGCAAAGCGCTGGAGCTTTCATCGCAGTCGTCGCCGCCGCCGCAAGCGTAGCCGCGGCGAACTGCCATGGCGCAGTAAAGGCCTCATCGCTGGACCGCGATGCAACCGGACAGCTAGCCGCAGCGGCGGCAATGGCCGGCGCCACCGGCGCTCTCACGCTTGCCGCGGCGAGCGCGCTTCTTGAACATCCCGTGGGCCGATGGAGCGCCCTTGCTCCAGAGCTCTTCTGGTCCGCGGCCATCGAGCTGCCTGCGCTCCTGTTGCTTTTCTGGTTGATGCCGCGCCTCTCCGCGCCGCGCATGGCTACCCGCTACGTGTGGGCTCCCCTGCTGGCGCTTTTGTCTGGAGTCGTACTGGAACACGCCGGTCGCGCGGTGCAACCGCGCACGTGGCTGGGGCTGATGCTGATGGCTGCCGGAGCTGGCTGGATGCTGCTTGCGCCGCGCGAAGAGGCAAGCCTGTCGATCTTGCCGATCGAAACAAACGACACAACTGACACAACCGGCACAACCAGGCCATAGGCGCATCCGGTGAAAGGCCAGCCAGGGACGGCTCCATTACACTAGCTTTCAACCTAGAGATTTCTCTGCGAGGCCCCATGCGCTTTTTGCCTTCCATTCTGCTGCTTGCCGCTCTCTCGATCTCTCCAACGATCCCATCGGCGGCCCAATCTGCATCCGCGGGGGATTCGCATGAAGCGCGGACGGCGCGAGCCTTTGACGCGGCCAAGAAGCAGGGCCCGCTCGCATTGCGCGACTTTCTAATCGGCATGCCCAAGGGCGCGGATCTGCATGTGCATCTGAGCGGCGCGGTCTACGCCGAGAGCTTTCTTCGCGCGGCCGGCGAAGACGGCCTGTGCATCGACACCAAGGCGCTGAGCTTCGCCAAGCCGCCTTCCGGCGGTTGCCCCAGGGTTCTCGGCCAGCTTCCCGCCGCCGACATGCTGGCGCACATGCAGGTGCCCGCCAATCAGGATCTCTACGACAAGCTGATCGACGCCTTCTCGATGCGCAGCTTTGTGCCCTACGCCGGCTGGAGCGGGCACGATCAGTTCTTCTCGACCTTCGGGCACTTCGGCGGCACCGACAAGCGCCACACCGGTGAGTGGGTCGACGAAGTCGCCGCGCGCGCCGCCTCGCAGAACGAGCAATACATGGAGCTGATGGAAACTCCGCCCTTCGGCCACGCAGCAACCATCGCCGCGCAATTGGGCTGGGATGCAAACCTCGCCGAGCTCCGGCAGAACCTGCTCGATCGCGGTCTCGACGACGAGATCGCTGCGGCCAAGGAGCACATCCGCAACGCACTCGCCCTGCGCGACAAGCTGGAGCACTGCGGCAGCCCGGAAGCCGCGCCGGCCTGCCAGGTCACCGTGCGATTCATCTACCAGATCCTGCGCGGCGCTCCCAAAGAGCAGGTCTTCGCGCAGACGCTGCTGGGCTTCGAAACCATCTCCAAAATGCCGGAGTTCGTAGGCATCAACTTCGTCCAGCCCGAAGACGGCTACCTCTCGATGACCGACTACACCCTGCAGATGCACATGCTCGACTATCTGCATTCCGTCTATCCGCGGGTCCACATCTCACTTCACGCCGGCGAACTCGCACCGGGCATGGTGCCGCCCGATGGGCTGCGCTTCCACATCCGCCAGGCAGTCGAGCAGGGCCACGCCGAACGTATCGGCCACGGAGTCGACGTGATGTACGAGAACGACGCTCCGGGCTTGTTGAAAGAACTCGCCGCCAAACACGTCATGATCGAGATCAACCTCACCTCGAACGACGGAATTCTGGGCATCCAAGGCGCCGGCCATCCCTTGCCGCTGTATCGCAAAGCCGGCGTCCCTGTAGCTCTGTCGACTGATGACGAAGGCGTTTCGCGCATCGATCTGACCCATGAATATGTGCGCGCCGCCGAGGACTTCAACCTCACCTACACCGAGCTCAAGCAAATGGCCCGCACGGGTATGGAGCACAACTTCCTGCCCGGCAAAAGCCTCTGGGCAGAAGCCGATAAATTCACCATCCCAGCAACTCCTTGCCGCAGCCAGGCCTTGGGCAGCGAAAAGCCAACAGAAGCCTGCAAAGCTTTCCTCGACAGCAACGAAAAAGCCGTCGCTCAGTGGGAGCAGGAGCGCCGCTTCCGGCTCTTTGAGGCAAAGTGGTGAACTGTGGACGATTTAGACCCAAAGAGGTATAATCGCGATGGCGACAACCTCAGAGAGCTGCTTTGGATTGGATCTTCCAAGCGCGATCTTCTCCAAATGCCCGAAGATGTCCAAAGTGAAGTTGGATATGCGCTTTACCTTGCGCAGTTAGGCAGCAAGCATGTGTCCACCAAGCCACTCAAGGGTTTCGGCTCCGCTGGAGTTTTGGAAGTCGTTGAGGATTTTGACGGCGAGACCTATCGTGCCGTCTATACGGTGCGATTTCTCAAAGCGGTATATGTGTTGCATTGTTTTCAAAAGAAATCGACACATGGAATTGCCACTTCGAAGTCAGATATGGAGTTAATTCAGAAACGGCTAAAAGCAGCGGAATTACACTCCAGAGGTATATAGCAATGAAGGAAACCGCGATCGGTATCGAAAGAAGCTCGGGCAACGTCTACGCCGACCTCGGCTTTCCTGACGCTGCTGAAATGCTGGTCAAAGCGCAGCTCGTCGCAAAGATCGGCGAAATTCTCGCCTCCCGCAAGTGGACCCAGCAACATGCCAGCAAGGTCCTCGGCATTCCCCAACCCAAGCTCTCCAAGATGCTCCGCGGTCGGTTTCGAGGTATCAGCGAAGCAAAAATGTTGGACTCTCTTACTAAGTTGGGTCGCGATATACAAATAGTCATTGGCAGTGAACAGCGAACCATTTCGACTGGCCGCATCGAAGTGGTCTCAGCTTAAGCAGGGTTGAATCCTCATCGTAAGACTGGGCGAAAAACGGGGACCTCTTGTCGCGGATATCCCGATCGGACCAGTCATCCCTCCACACTGAATTACCCTTGAGAAGCAGCAAGCTCAATCTGGAGCTGGTCAATTCGTGCGCATCGTTCTCTCGACTATCGGCACCTTCGGCGACGTCAACCCGCTCATCGCAATCGCGCTTGAGCTGAAGCGCCGCGGCCATCATCCGGTGATGGCGGTGCCCGCTCTCTACAAACCCAAGATCGCGCCGCTGGGCCTGGAGTTCCATCCCGTCCGCCCCGACATCGACCCCGAAGACAAGCTCCAGGCGGAGATGATCTACGACGTGCGCAAGGGCACCGAGCGCGGCCTGCGCGAGTTTCTCTTCCCCTCGCTGCGCCAGACCTACGACGATTTCATCGCCGCGGTTACCACCCCAGTGCGCGCTGACCTCATGCTCCTCGGCGAGCTCAACTACGCCGGACCGCTGGTCGCCGAAATCACCGGCATTCCCTGGGCCAGCTACCTCCTCGCGCCGCTTTCGTTTTTCTCCGCCTACGACCCGCCGGTGCTACCGATGTATCCGCGCCTGGCGCGAGCCGACAAGGCGGTGCCTGGGATGGGCCGCGCCATCAGGCGTCTCGCGCGCCTGGTCAGCCGCAAGTGGCCCCAGCCCATCTACGACCTCCGCCGCGAACTGGGCCTGCCGCGTGGCAGCAATCCGCTCTTCGACGCCAAAAATTCACCCGATCTGGTGCTGGCGCTATTTTCCTCGGTGCTCGGGCAGGAGCAGCCGGACTGGCCCGTGAATACCAAGATCACCGGCTTCTGCTACTACGATTCCGACGCCGGCAACGCCGCGCTGCCGCCGCATCTGGAGACGTTTCTCGCCGGCGGGCCGGCTCCGCTGGTCTTTACGCTGGGCTCGGCGGCCGTGCTGGCGGCCGGCCGATTCTACGAATATGGCGCGCGCGCCGCGGAGCGGCTGGGGATGCGCGCCGTGCTGTTGATCGGGCCGGATGCCAGGAACCGGCCCAGGCACGCGCTGCCGCCGTCCATCTGCGTGGCGGAGTACGCTCCCTATTCAGCTTTGTTTTCAAGGGCTTCGGTGGTAATCCACCAAGGGGGAGTGGGGACGACTGCGCAGTGTCTGCGCGCCGGCAAGCCGATGCTGATCATGCCCTACAGCCACGACCAGCCGGACAATGCCCGTCGCATGAGGCGGCTCAAGGTGGCGCGAGTCCTACAGAAGAGCTATTTCACTCCGCTGCGGGTGGCCAAAAAGCTGCGGCTGCTGCTGGAGAAGCCGATCTATGCCCGGCGGGCTGAGCAGATCGCGGCGCAGCTACGCACAGAGAATGGCGTGGCCACGGCTTGCAATGCATTGGAGGATCTGGTGCGCAGAAAGACTGGAGGCCTCGGGATTCCCTGACCATCCGATCGCTCGCAGCAACAGGGCGAGGTTCGCACCTCGCCCTGTTGATTGATTGCGGATTCTGCCAGAATCCCTCGGAGTCCTGAATCGGAGCGATTAGAGAGGCTGTACGTCAGCCGCCTGCCAGCCCTTGGGACCCTTCACTACGTTGAACTGAACGGCCTGACCTTCTTGCAAGCTCTTGAAACCGTTCGAATTGATGGCCGAGTAATGCACGAAAACATCCTCGCCGTTCTGACGCGAGATGAAGCCGAAGCCCTTCGCGTCATTAAACCACTTCACAGTACCTTGTTCCATTTTGAGTCGTATTTCCT
>Ga0302326_10029366_pt1 | contig 11037 bp, 9 predicted proteins | sample Palsa_T0_3_FD_202264 | JGI IMG/M metagenome (GOLD analysis project Ga0302326, IMG submission 202264) | Peat permafrost microbial communities from Stordalen Mire near Abisko, Sweden - Palsa_T0_3 | ecosystem: Environmental > Terrestrial > Soil > Palsa > Peat permafrost | place: Sweden: Abisko...
GTGTTCCCGCACGAGATCTATCGCGCGCCGGAAAGTTGGTCACGGCAGGCCTATCCATCGCTGTACTACTTCCATGAAGTCGCCAAGGGTGGCCACTTCGCCGCCTGGGAGCAGCCGGAACTATTTAGTGAGGAGATGCGGGCGGCGTTCAGATCGCTGCGCTAACCTCTTGCGCCCCTCAGCCCGCATTGCGGAATGAACAGGCCTACCGGTGTTTATCCGGCAGGCTTTTTCTAACTGAATCAGCGGCCGAGCTCGGGCGTACGGTTTAGTGCGGGGCGCCAAGACGCATTACGCAATGCCCTCATCTTTCGATCGATTGCCCTCGGTATTCCTAAGGAGTATGGTCCACCTGTTACTTGCCCGCGTAGTCTCGCCCGCGTCGCTTCATGGCGCGCGGCGCCGCTGTTGCGAAGAGTTACTGCGATGCCCAACGCAGCCGCTACTGGCCCAGAGGACGAGCGTTTCGTCCTCTCGAGTTTGTCGCCGGGTCCCGCGCAGAAACGGCTTGCTCTTCTGGTCGTGCTCGGCCTATTGGCAATCTTCGCCCTAATCACTGTTGGGGCGCTCTCCAGCCTGCATCTTCCGCGGATTGACGCGTTTGTTCCCGTCTACACGACGGCGATGTTCGTTAACGATTCGATCACTGCGATCCTTCTCTTTGGCCAGTTTTCCATTGTGCGCTCGCGGGGGATCCTGGTGATCGCGAGTGGCTATCTCTTCACGGCGCTGATTCTGATCCCTTGGATCTTAGCGTTCCCCGGAGTGTTTGGCCCCACCGGGTTGATCGGCGGTATGCAGAGTACGTCGTGGCTCTATTTTTTCTGGCACGCTGGATTTGCCGGCTTCGTCATGGGCTACGCCTTGTCCAAGGATGCGGACCAGAGCAAACGATTCTGGCGGCGGACGCTGCGCACGGGGATCGCTATGAGCGTTGTCTTGACGGCGGTAGCGGTGGCGGCTGCGGCGGCTCTGTGCATCGCAGGAGACTCGCTATTGCCACGGGTGGCGCTCGATTCACTCCACTTTGGTCCGCTTTGGCCCTATCTCATCGGGGCGCCGGTCGCCTCGATCTGCGTTGCCTCTCTCATCGTGCTCTGGCGCCGGAGGCGCTCCATGATCGATCTGTGGTTGATGGTCGTACTGTGCGCTTTCGTGATAGAGCAGCCGTTGAGCTACTACCCGGTTGCGAGTCGCTTTAGCGTCGGCTGGTATGCCGTTCGGATCATCGGGTATGTCGCCAGTAGCCTCGTCCTCATTGTATTGCTGTACGAAATCACGACGCTCTATAGCAGATTGCTCGGCGCTGTCCTCGCCCAGCGCCGCGAACGCGAGGCGCGTCTGATGACCGGCGACACCGTCGCGGCAACGATTGCTCACGAGGTGAGACAGCCATTGACCGCGATGATCACGAGTGCCGATGCGGGCCTGCGTTTTCTCGATCGCGACAATCCTAAAGTGGATAAAGCCAAGGAGGCTTTCGAGCAGATAGTGTCCGATGGCCATCGCGCCGGGGACGTGATCGGAACCATTCGCGCCGTCTTTAAAACTGATATCCGAAAGCGAACGACGCTAGACGTCAACGAACTTATCCAGGAAGCACTTGCGCTGACTCGCAGCGATCTGGAGAAGCACCAGATATTGGTTCAGTCGCCGCCGAATTATCAGCTCCCCGCAATACGCGGAGACCGGGTCCAGCTACAGCAAGTGCTTTTGAACCTCATCACGAACGCCATCGACGCCATGGCCGCTAAGGGTGATCCGCGAATCCTGAGCGTCAACTCCGAGACGGCCGAAGGCAACGTCATGATATCGGTCGCTGACACCGGGACGGGCGTTGTCGCTAACGACCGCGATCGGATATTTACCCCGCTATTTACGACCAAGTCCGACGGGATGGGAATGGGGCTGTCGATCTGCCGTTCGATCATCGAGGCCCACGCGGGCCGCTTGTGGGTCGTTCCGAACACGCCCGAGGGCGCGGTCTTTCAATTTACTCTTGCACCCCAATAGCGTAACGTCTGTAGACGCGTGATTCGATAGACACTCGCTGATGCCTGGCGTGCTAGGGGCCAAGGCTCCGCTTCCCATTTCTGCCCCCACATAGAGTTCCGCCGCGGCGAGCCTCGCGGTGGCCCCGGCGTTGTGGCCACCGTGGGCGGCGCCGTCCTCTAACGTAAAAGCGTGATAGGCGCGAAGCGTGGGGATGGCTAAGGTCTACGCCGCTCGGAGATCAATCCAACCACTGGCGACGCGGCTTAGCACGTAAACCGATGACACTTTTCTTCATTGCCTATTGCGCCGGTGTGCTCACCATCGCCACACCGTGCATCCTACCGATTCTGCCGTTCGTCCTGGCGAGAGTCGACGAACCTTTTAAACGTGGCGGCCTACCGATGCTACTTGCCATGGCGTTTGCCTTTGCAGGCGTAGCGAGCCTTGCCTCGTTCGCCGGCGCCTGGGCTATCGACACGAACCGCGCCGGCCGGCTGGTTGCCTTGGCCGTGATGACATTTTTTGGACTCTCGCTCCTGCTACCGGTTTTAGCGGCGCGGCTGGCGGTGCCGATCGTAGCGATCGGATCGCGGCTTTCGAGTTCCATGCAGAAGCGCACAGGGGAGAAAGGTGCAACCGCATCGTCCTCAGCGCTCCTTGGGCTGGCAACAGGATTCGTGTGGGCGCCTTGCACCGGCCCAATTCTGGGCGTGATCCTGACGGGAGCGGCACTTCGCGGCCCTAGCGTGGACACCGCGCTTCTGCTTCTAACCTACGGATTGGGCGCCGGGACATCGCTTGCCGCAGGGCTGTTCTTCGGCGGACGTCTTCTGGTCTTCCTCAAGCAGTCGGCGAAATGGGGCGACGGCCTTCGCCGCGTCTTGGGCGGCGCGATGGTGGCAGGCGCTCTGACCCTCTGGCTCGGACTTGACACGGGCCTTCTCATCCATCTGTCTTCAGTCAGCGGCAACATGCTCGAGCAAGATCTCATCGCGACCATGAGGCGCGCCTCGACCTTGGAAGTAGTCACCGCTGCACATGCGGGCGAGGGCACCACTTTATCCGCACCGCTCCGTTCGCTGCTTGGGGCGCAGCAGTGGCTGAACACACCGCCCCTTCGGCCTGAAGCCCTGCGGGGAAAGGTCGTGCTCGTGAATTTTTGGACCTATTCGTGCATCAACTGCTTACGCATGCTGCCGTATGTTCGGACGTGGGCGGAACAGTTCCAAAAGGACGGCCTTGTGGTGATTGGTGTTGAAACCCCAGAGTTTGCGTTCGAGAAAGATATCGCCAATGTGCAAACAGCGTTGACCTCTCTTGGCGTGACGTACCCAATCGCAACAGACAACAACTTTGCAATCTGGAAGGCGTTCGATAACGATGCCTGGCCCGCGCTGTACTTCTTCGCCCGCGACGGCCGCCTCATCCGCCGTATGCTCGGGGAGGGCGACTATCCTGAATCTGAGCGCCTGATCCAACGACTGCTATTGGAAGCCGGCGATGTACACGATGCCACTAATATTGTGGACATCAGCGGCCAAGGCACAGAGGCCGCCGGCGATGCCAAGGACCTGCGATCCGCTGAGACCTATATCGGCTATGCGCAGGCGACCAACTTTGCCGCACCCTATTCTGTCAGGGAAGATAGCCCGAGCCTGTATCGCACAGTAGCCGCGCTTCCCCTTAATCGATGGGGATTGACGGGTCTGTGGACGATCGAGGGCGAATTTGCCGCGCTCGATGATTCGCCGGGCCATATTACCTTCCGCTTTCACGCCCGCGATCTGCACCTTGTCTTGGCCCACCCTTCAGGAGGCCGCGCGATCCGTTTTCGCGTGACCCTCGATGGTCAGGCCCCCGGAGTCAACCACGGCTTTGATACCGACGCCCAAGGATGGGGAAGTGTGCAGGACGATCGGCTTTATCAGCTCGTCCGACAGGCCGCCCCTGTCGTAGACCGGACTTTTGAGATCGAGTTCTTCGGCCCCGGCGTGCGCGCCTACGCGTTCACGTTTGGCTAGAGGAAGCAGTAATGACAGCATAAAGACTTACCACTCCCGTGCGCCAGATGCTAACCCGAACATAGAGGAGATCTTAGCGATGAATACGATGAACGTTGACGACGCCTTTGACCGTCGCCGCTTTTTAGGCACGGCGGCCTTGACCATGGCCGCCGCCGGGCTCGGCGTGATCGCATCTGCGAGCGCACGAGCGGGGCAGGGCGGTCTTGCAACTTTGCCCCCGATCAAGCCGGGGACCAATACGTCCTTCGGTCCACTGAAGCAGATCGACGCTGGCCTGCTGAATATCGGATACGCCGAGGAGGGTCCGCTCAATGGTCCCGCGGTCATTCTTCTGCACGGTTGGCCGTACGACATTCACAGCTACGTGGACGTTGCGCCGTTACTGGCGTCGGCGGGCTACCGGGTGATCGTTCCCTATCTGCGCGGCTACGGTACGACGAGATTTCTTTCCAAGGAAACGTTCCGCAACGCCCAGCAGTCGGCCGTTGGCCTCGACATCATCGCTCTCATGGATGCACTCAAAATTCAGAAAGCCACCATCGCCGGCTTTGACTGGGGCGCGCGCACAGCGGACGTCATGGCAGTACTATGGCCGGAACGCTGCAAGGCAATCGTTTCCGTCAGCGGCTATTTGATTAGCAGCCCTGCTGGCAACCAGACACCGTGGCCGCCCGAGGCTGCATTCGCATTTTGGTACCAGTACTATTTCGCCACTGAAGTCGGCAAAGCCGGCTATGCGAAATACCTCGACGAGTTCAACAAGTTCATCTGGCAACAGGCTTCGCCGAAGTGGACTTTCGACGATGCCACGTACAACCGCACAGCAGCTTCCTTCAACAACCCGGACCATGTTGACATCGTGATGCACGATTATCGCTGGCGGCTCGGTCTAGCGGATGGTGAGCGGAAATATGACGACCTCGAAAAACGCCTCGCCGCGCTTCCTGTCGTCACCGTGCCGGCCATCACCATGGAAGGTGACTCCAACGGTGCAATCCACGCGCCCCCTGCAGCGTATCGCGCGAAATTCTCGGGCAAATATGAGCACCGGATTCTAACCGGTGGGGTCGGTCACAATCTGCCGCAAGAAGCCCCACAGGCATTTGCCCAGGCTGTGGTCGACGTCGCCAGTTAGCCATCCATCAGCTCGCGGATCGTTACACCAGTTTACGGGCGTTGATCGATTACCAAGAAAGCGCTCCGGTCAGGGGAAAACAATGACCGGTCATGGCGGGTGTCGTGCGCGGTGTGAGCCTGATTAGCGTTGCACTTACTGTAGAAGGAGAGATTCAATGAGACGAATTACTTACATATTGGGTGTTGTTGCAGCGCTGGGCGGCGTGCTTGTCTACATTGCTCAGGCATCTGGAGAGACGGGCGGAGAAGCGGCCCCCATCTTCGGAATCAAAATACCCCCCGGATACCGCGACTGGAGGGTGATCTCCGTGGCCCACGAAGCAGGCAACAACAACGATCTTCGCGCCGTTCTCGGCAACGATGTAGCGATCAAGGCCTACCGGGAAGAGAAGCTGCCGTTCCCGGACGGCACAATTATTGCGCGACTGGCCTGGAGTTACGTGCCGTCGGACGAAAATAACAAAGTCTTTGGCCGCGCCCAATCGTTCGTTGCGGGTCCTCCCATAAACGTTCAGTTCATGGTCAAGGACTCAAAAAGATACGCGGCGACGGGCGGCTGGGGGTTCGCTCAATTTAAAGACGGCGTACCCGCCGAGAACGCGGTGCTCGCGCCCTGCTTTCCCTGCCACGTGCCGATTAAATCTCGAGACTATGTCTTCACCCATTACTCACCCTGAAGCCGAGAATCACGGTAGAGAGGAAACCGACGATGACGACACGCAAACCACCTTCAGCCTCCGTCCTGTCACGTCGACGCTTCGCCAGTTCCGCACTTACCAGTCCATAGCCGGGTTTGCAGTTGACATAAGGCTGATTATCACAAGTAAGACTCTAATAATAAAGGATTTCTCTCTCCTCAGCCCGTCATGCGATCGCCCGGTTCGACTTCGCCAACCGTCTAATTGGCACGTACAAAATGACACCAATCAGAGACAGCGACAGGCCCTCGGCGGACGCAGCTTCTACGCGGATGCCGGCGCTTTCATGTCGAGCGAACGGGAAGGGCAGGTGCGATCGAAGACGTTCGTGCGGCATCGGCGCCGGCGAATTGATCCGCCGGTAGACTGTGCGGCAACAGAAACTCAAGGATCAGGCGACTCGCGTCTGGTCCTGCCGCGTCAAAGAACTTGTGACGCGCGTCACCGCCGCTCCATGCGTGACCGAGATCGTCGATCAGGATGTTACGTAGCACTACCATCGGGCCCAAGGTCATATCCTGTTGGCGATAACGGCGACCTCCGCTCTCGATCGATTGCTCATTGTGCAGCCTCGGTGCATCGCTCTCCAGAAATAGGCGCTCTGCCAGCAGGCGCGTCTGTTCGAGCGTCTGTTCCGCGTTGACGGGATTGACCGTTTTATCGTCGGCACCGTGAATGATCAGGGTGGGAACCAGCCGGGAACGTGGATCGCTCTGGCTTGCTATCTTTGGGGTAATGTGGCCCGGCGACGTTCTAGCTCCGCGACGCATCACCTGCAGCGCCTGCAGCGACGTGGTAGCCGCGTGAAACATCACTCCTGAGTGAATTGCACAGGCGGCAAACAAACTCCCGTGCGTCGCACACAGCACGGCAGCCATCGCTCCGCCGGCAGAGAATCCAGCAACATACACTCGAACGGCATCGATTGGATAATGATCGATAACATAGCGCACGGTCTGTGCGATAAGAGCCGCTTCACCATGCCCCACGAGAGACTCGGGGTCAAACCAGTTCCAGCAGCGCAGAGAATTGGATTTCCTGTCCTGCTCAGGATAGAGCACCGCCCAATGCCGAGCTTCGGCCTGTGCGTTCATCCGGGTGCCTTCGGCGAATTCGACTGCCGTTTGATTGCAGCCATGAAGCATGACCAGCAAGGGAAGGCGCTCCGATTTGTCTACTTCGGCAGGCAAGTACAGTCGGTACGCCAGGTCGCGCTGCCTTAGGACAAGAAAGCTGCTGGAACGCGGTTCATGGAAAACTCCCGCCAGCCACTGACTGTTCGCCTCCGCATCGGCGGCGGCCCGAGACCGCGGTCGTAGGAATGTTCGTCGGAACCATTTGTGCAGGAAGGGTTTCATTGCGCTTGAATTGAGGACTTCCCCGTCGCGACATCTTGGATTAGCGCTTTCACGCCAACTTCTCATAATAAAGATTGAGTCTAGCCGCCAAATCGGAATTCGTCAGTTGGCTAATAACAGCACTAGCCGCACGGCGACGCTATGCGAGTTGCGGGTGGCCTGTGATGCTCAATTACTCGGCGGTCTCCTGGGGAGGAGCAGGCCGATTTCGCATCACGAACACAATCGCCTCAAGCTCCTGCGGGTTGAACTTACCGTCCAACACGACGTCATTGGAATAAATTGTGCCGATAAATGAGCGGGTTTGCTGTATGAGCTTCAGCGCTTGCTGCAATGTCATCAATTCCTCTCCTGGTCTTCCTGTAACTCTCGAATCGCGCTTGATTGCGGATCATGGCTGCGAACGTATCGAGCGCCGGCTAGGTCGGCCTGTGCGGCGGCACTTACGTCATGCGATGATACGGGCCCACGCAAAATTTGTTCCAAGGGTTGGGGATAGACATGAGAGAGCAGTCGCACGCGAGAAATATAGGCGTGGGGATCGCCACGCTTCGCGCGCCTGATCAATCGGAGGTCATAGACTTGCGCCGGGCAAGGCGCCGCTCAGCGAATTCCCCGATGTCGGGATCCAGAAGCTGCAATGAGCGCTGGGTTACCGTCTCACTTTCAATTTTGAGAAGCTCTTCGAGCTTGTCTTTCGCAACAGCGGGGCTGAAGAGATAGCCCTGCATCTGGTCGCAGCGCAATAGCCGCAATAGCTTACGCTGCTCCTCCGTTTCAACTCCCTCAGCCACGACGTTGAGATCAAGGCCGTGCGCCAGGGTTATGATGCTCGAAACTATCGCCATGTCATCGGCGTCATCTGTCATGGCAGTCACGAACGAACGGTCGATTTTCAACGTGTCGATCGGTAGATGTGCCAGGTATCGCAAGGAGGAATACCCGGTGCCGAAGTCATCGATCGCGACACGCACGCCCATACAACGGATCTCATTCAGTTTCCTGATGACGTCTGGAGTCTTCTCCAGCAGAACCCCTTCGGTGATCTCTATCTGCAGGGGGCTGCGGTTTGAGCCCTCACGACTCAAGGCATGCTTGAGTTGCGCGATGAAGTCGGAATGTCGTAGCTGAAGAGGCGAGACATTGACGGCGATGGCGGGCACGTTGAGCCCCTTTGCCGTCCAGTCGCGATAATCGTTCATCGCCTGGTGGAGTACCCAGTTGCCGACCTGAAGGATCAGCCCGGATTCTTCCATCAGGGGAATGAAGTATGACGGATAGACGAGTCCCTGGCCGGGCCGGTTCCAGCGGATAAGAGCCTCGAGACCCATGATGCGTCCACTGCGCATATCCACCTTAGGCTGGTAATGCAGCACGAATTCCGCGGCATCGACGGCTCGGCGAAGCTCCGTGATTGCTTTCTGGCGAGGCACGTCCCCACGCGCGAAATCATTGAGCTGCCGACGCAGTTCAAGCTGCGCCATTACGTGACGGCTGAGGATCCGCAGCGCGTCCTGCTGCTCGGCGGTTACCTCACGGGGTATATAGTCGAGAACACATAGGGTACCCAGGGCCTCACCATCGGGGGTAATCAAGGGGGCGCCGGCGTAAAAGCGGATCTTCGGGCCGTGAGTAACAAGAGGATTGTGGACAAAGCGCTCGTCCTTGAGCGCATCGGGAATCACGAAGGTATCGACGCTGTTGATAGCATGTGCACAAAACGCTACGTCCCGTGAAGTTTCACTGATAGTCAGGCCTACCTTCGCCTTGAACCACTGGCGATTGACATCAACGAGGCTGACCAGGGCAATCGGCGTTCCGATGATTGAAGCCGCAAGGCGCGCAAACTCGTCGAAGACCTCTTCTGCGGGTGTATCGAGAATATCGTAGGAATTCAGAGCAAGTAAACGGGCGTGCTCCTTCGCCGATGTCACCTTTTCATCCTTGGCCGCCGTCATGGCCGTATCGGTCGGTGCGTTCGTTTCCACGGCTCGACTCTAGCGCTATTCAGTTGCGCTGGCCCAACGCCGATCACAATACAACGCAACACGCGCCGCGTCACAGGCTCGGCTTGATGCGCATCACAGATAACTAAGCAAAACTCGATCGGCTGACGCGCACCGCGCGAGGCTGGCATCCGACCTACGGCTAAAAAAATTACAGGGGAAATCCGTATCTATCAATCTAGGCGCCCAAGCCGATGGCTGATTTCCCGATATGACCGGCCCGCACTGCGTGCGGCCGCTTTTGCGGCGGCGGCGGAAGCTGATCGGAAATTAGCGAGCTGTCGAAGTAGCGGGCCTCGGAACAGACCTTCGGCCGCACGATCTAGAAAGGTCGCCGAAGTCTAGGAATCGAGTCTCACGATATATGCGACGCGATATCCTGTCGTTCCTCAGGCGGCGCGTTTGACATCAGAATACATATGTGACTCAAGTGATTGATTATGATCAGTATTATACTTCACCGTCCAACGCCAATACGTTAGCAATGTCTACCCCATGGCGTGTCAGAAACCGGGTGCTTTCGCATTATTTATCGTAACGGGTTACATTATTTAAAATGCGCACCCGAAAATCCCTGCAATCGAAGAGCCGTGGACGGCCCAGAAAGCTAGCGCCACTGAGCGCCGCAGAGCGTATGCGACGTATGCGGGCGCGACGGAAGGCGGCTGGCTATCGCGAGATTAGCCGCTGGGTGCCCCAGCAGATCACCGGAGCCGCATACTCCTCGCATCGTTTGGCGGAGGCACGCAGCCTCGCGATGCACGCGGCGATGGCACAGAAAATTGAGCGCGAGCCGCCTCTTCTGGATATCCCCCGGCAAAATATGGAGCGCTGGCGCGCTCGATGGAGCGACAAGCCGCCACCCTGGTGGCGTGAATGGTGCGCTTTACTGCAGCGCCCGTGGCCCGAGATTGCCGCCCTGATTACCGAGCCGAGCGAAAACGCCGCTCGCCTGCGGCAGTCCTCGCCCTTCGTCGGCGTTCTCACTGATGCCGAGCGTATGCGAATTTATGAAGCGTTTGGATCTTGAGTATCTGATTCGTGCGGCCGGAAAGATCGGCCAAGACTCGGAAATCGTCGTCATTGGGAGCCACGCAATCCTCGGGCAATTTCCCGATGCGCCGGAATCCCTGCTCACGTCGGCAGAGGCCGGCGTCTTTCCGCTGAATCGTCCTGAGAAGTCAAACCTGATTGATGGCGCCATCGGTGAAGGCTCACGCTTTCACCAAGAATATGGCTACTACGCCCTGCGGTGTGCCCGCATGAGGTCGGTCCTGCAGCGCGGGTATGAGAATCAATCATTGACTTGTTGCGAGGGTTGATCGATGCCTAGGTCGCGCGCCTTAGTGCCGCTCAAAGCGCTATGGACATTAAACCAGGGGAAAGCGCTCCCGCTACCTCGAGGATTGACACGCCTATATGGCCGTTTTCGCCTGCCGGAGGCCGGCTCTGGTCCGCACATCTTCAGCAATTTCGTAACGACCTTGGATGGGGTCGTCTCGTTGCAAGTGCGCGGGCACGCAAACGGTCGGGATATCAGTGGCTTCAACGAGCAGGATCGATTGGTGATGGGCCTTTTGCGTGCCGTCGCTGACGTGGTCGTTGTAGGTGCGGGGGCACTGGCCGCCGACAGGCAACATGTGTGGACGCCGGAAACGATATGTCCGGCACTCGCCTCGGACTTCGGTCGCCTGAGGAAGGCGCTTGGAAAGTCTGGCCCACCGCTCAACGTCATCGTCAGCGGTAGTGGATCGCTCGATCTACGTTTGCCGGTGTTTTCATCTGGAGCGGTGCAAGTCATGGTGATCACGACCACCGC
>Ga0302326_10029367_pt1 | contig 11037 bp, 6 predicted proteins | sample Palsa_T0_3_FD_202264 | JGI IMG/M metagenome (GOLD analysis project Ga0302326, IMG submission 202264) | Peat permafrost microbial communities from Stordalen Mire near Abisko, Sweden - Palsa_T0_3 | ecosystem: Environmental > Terrestrial > Soil > Palsa > Peat permafrost | place: Sweden: Abisko...
TTGTGGGCAACTCGCTCCACCTTTTATGACCAGATCAATATCGACATCAAAGACGTCCGGCCGAGCCACTTGGGCTTTGCCCGGGGGCGCCGTGGTGGTCTGGAATGCGGACGATCCTCTACCCGCCATACCGGCGGTCATTTCGGGCCGGACCGTGACGGTGGCGCTGAGGTTGAGTGGGAAGGCGCCGCCGGAGACCGGAGATATTCTTTGCTGGCGCGGAAAGGAAGGGAATCCGGTGGTGCGCCTGGCCAGGGGGCTTGCCGATTCGAAACCGGCGCTGATCGGCGAAGTCGGGACGGACTTCAAGGACCAGCCGCTCCGGCTCTCGATGCCGGTGGCCGCGCTGGAGGAGGGAAAGGGGGCGCTCATCGTTCTTCGCTTCTCCGGCCTGAAGCTGGACCTGTTCGCTGATGGGGTGCTGGTGGACGAAGAATGGCCCCTGGGTTCGCTGCCGGCGCCGGAGGGATCGCTCCAGATCGGAACGGAGGTGGAGCGGGTTGCCCCCAACACGCTGGTTTGGACCGCACTGTGGAATCGAGCGCTCACGGACGAAGAGGTGGTCCTCATTTCCGGAGGAAAGGAGGGCCTGGCCGCGCGCGAACTGCGGATTCTCGGGCCGCAGCGTCCGGTCGGCCAATTATGGCGGCCGCGCGGCTTCAATGTGAATGTCGGCGATTGCATGCCGTTTTTTCACGACGGCCGGTTTCACCTCTTCTATCTTTACAACCGGCGCCGGCACATGAGCCGGTGGGGGCTGGGCGGGCATCAGTGGTGGCATATGTCGACGACTGACCTCGTCCACTGGGACGATCATCCCATCGCGGTGCCCCTCACCGAGGAAAATGAGGGATCCATGTGCACCGGATCCGTGTTTTTTCACGACGGGACCTATTATGCGTTTTATGCGGTGCGGACCGTGGACCGGACGGCATCGCCGATCTGCGCGTCGACCAGCGCGGACGGCATTCATTTCACCAAGCACCCCCCGCTGGCGAGGCTGACGGCTCCTTACAAGCCGGAGGATGGCAGGGACCCGGTGGTATTCCGGGATCCGGGCACGGGGCTTTTTCACATGCTGGTGACCACGGGGCTGGCGGACCCGTCGCTGGGCGAGCTCGGTGGCTGCCTGGCCGATCTCGTGTCGCGCGACCTGCGAACCTGGGAGCAGCGCGCGCCGTTCATCGTTCCCGGGATTCCCGGGCAGCCGGAATGTCCCGACGCATTCGAATGGCACGGCTGGCATTACCTGCTTTTCAGCAATAACGGGGTCACCGTTTACCGGATGTCCCGCAGCGCCACCGGCCCGTGGCAAAAGCCGGCGTCCGACGTGTTTGGCGGCCCCGACGTCATGGTGATGAAGACCGCCGCCTTCACCGGCGACCGGCGCATCGGCGCGGCCTTCACGCGCGAGGAGGGCTATGGGGGGGATCTTGTTCTGCGGGAAATCACCCAAAACCCCGATGGAACGCTCGGCTCCAAATGGCCGGCGGAGTTGCCTGGCTAAAAAGTAGCGCAGGCGCTTGCCGCGGCGGATCCCGCCTTCGCGGGAGAAGACGGGTCCTCGCCTGCAATCTTGACGACGGCAGGCGGGACGCCTGCGCTACATGGAATCATGCCAACCCCCCGCTACTACACCTTTTGGTCGATCAACGGTCCGCTGGACCAGGCGCGCCTGCGGGAGCAGATGAGGGCCTTTCAGGCCGCGGGGCTCGACGGGGTGGTGTTTCATCCGCGGTTTTACCCGGGCGTCCCGCCCTACATGAGCCCGGCCTATCTCGGCGAAGTCTCGGCGGCGATCCTGTATGCGAAGGAGATCGGCTTGCGTTTCTGGCTCTATGACGAAAACGGCTGGCCGAGCGGCACGGCCGACGGCCAATTGCTCGCCAAATACCCCGAAAGCGCCGCGGTGCGGCTCGACCTGTACGACAAACCGGATCCTGCCGCCATCGGCTCGTTTCAAACCGATGCGTCCGGTCAAATCACATCGTGGCACGGGCTTCCAGCCCGTGCCACGCCGGAATTGAAGACCTGGCACATGGTGCCGCGAATCGTCGAGGGCATCGATACGCTTAATCCCGCCGTCTGCGGGCATTTTCTCGAATTGATTCACGATCGCTACCGCACCGGCCTGGCGCCGGAGGCGTTTGACTACGTCGAGGCATTTTTCGCCGACGAGCCCGAGTCCGGCGCCATCAAGGGTCCCATGCCCGACAAGGCGGGCGCGCCCTGGTCGCCCCGCATGGCGGCGGCGCTGGAAAAGAAATTCGGTCCAGACTATGCGAGCCAGCTGCCGCTGGTGTTCGCGCGGGGCGAGGGCTATCGGGAGTTTCGCATCGCCTATTGGGAACTCGTGACGGATCTCATCGGGGAGGGCTTTTTCGCCCCGTATCTCGCGTGGTGCCGCAAATACGGCAAGCAGTTCATCGGGCACGTGAAGGGCGAGGAGCACCCCCTTTTTCAACTGCCGATGGTCGGCTCGTGCCAACGCATCTACCGCCAGCTCAGCATGCCGGGCATCGACTCCCTGGAGCGGTTTCCCGCCCTCGATTTTTATCCCCGCCAGGCCTCGGCGGTGGCCCGGCAATTCGGCGATGGGCGCTGCATGGTCGAGTGTTTCGGCGGCGCCGGGTGGGGCGCCGCGCCGCACGATCTCGAGCGCTACCTGCTCTGGCTCGGCCGCAACGGGCTCACGGATTTTGTGTTTCACCTGAGCCAGTACCGGCTCGACAGCGCCGCGATCCGGGACTGGCCGCCCTCGGAACCCCTGCACCTGACCTGGCGGGAGGCGTTTCCCGAGGTGCTGCGGCGCGTCAAACGCGAGCTCGCCGCCCGGCCGCCCGCGGTTTGCGACACCCTCGTGGTCGCCCCATACCGCGGCCTGATGGCGGAGTACGAGCCGTGGGAGCTGATGCAGACCAATGCCCACGTCGCCACAACTTACCCGGACACCCCGGCGGGCAGGATCAACCGCGCATTTTTGGCGAAGCTCGAGGAATTGAAGGCCGCCGGCGTGGCGTATGACGTCACCGATGAGCGCACGCTCGAGGAGGACGGGCGGTTTGAGGACGGGCGGGTGCGGTTAGGGCAGATGTCGTATGCGCATTTCGTCGTGGCTCACGGGGCGATTATCCGCGGCGCCGCTGCAGGGCAAGCTCTCCAGCTTGCAGAGGCGGAATTCAAATTGTCCGGAAGGGGTCATTCCGAAAGTAGCGCAGACGCGGCGGGAGGCCGCGTTCATTCGACGAAACGCGACCTGGAGGTCGCGTCTACCTTCAAACTTGATTGGCGGCTGGGCGAACCGCTGTGCAATTCGTGGTTGCTCGAATTCAAGGCCGAGGAGCCCGGGGTATTTTCGGGGACGTTTGCCACCGCATTCGGGCCAGGCGAAGCGGGCGCGGTTGCGCTGCGCTTCGCAGACGATGTCCAGACCGCCACTATCGACGGACTGCCGCTGGCGCTCGAGAATGGCGGCGACGGCACTTGTGCGCGGCTGGCGGCTTCTTTTGCGGCCGGTGAGCACATCCTGCGCTTCCGCTGCACCCGTGAAAAGAGCCTTCCCTATGTATGGCTCGAAGGAAGATTCGCCGTTCTCAGCCGGAGCCCGTACGAGGCTGGCCCCAATGGCACGATTCGCACGGCCGGACCGTTCGTCGCTGCGCCGCAAGTCATTGCGCCGGAAGCAGAGCTCGTTGCGGCCGGCCTGCCGTTTTCCGCCCTGGCGGTGGTGGCGGAAGCGGTGGTGACACTCCCCGAGCCGGTCAGCGCGCTGTCTTTTGGCGGCGTTACCGCCGACGCCTTGCGCGCCAGCCTCGACGGGCGGTCCCTCGGTTGGGCTTGGGGGCCGGACTGGAAGTTGCCGCCGGGGCAGACGATCGCGGCGGGCGAGCACCGGCTGCGGATCGAGCTGATACCGAGCACGTTCAACCATTTCGGACCGCATCATTATTATGGCGGCGACTGGCATGTGGTCAGCGGCGACCAGATGGTCGGCGTGAAAAACTTCGCCGACCCGGACGACGCGCCGTCGCCCACTCATATTGCCGCGTGGCATTTCAAGCCATTGCGACTACCCCGTAGCCTGATCGTAAATTAAGGTGGAGCGGGTTGCCCCTAACACGCTTCATTGGGATGGTAGTCCGGGTTTTCCGTTCTTCGGAGTCAAACAGGCGTCTTGGGGGCAAGCCGCCCCACCTTTTTTTGGAATCTTTATTTTATGATTTTTCGACGGCGGCCAAGCGTTCGCGGACGATGTAGCAGCGGAAGTCGATCGGGTTTTCGTCCAGGAAGAGCTGATAGTAACGCGCGGCTTGGGCCTTGTCGCCGGCCAGCCGGGACAATTCGGCGACCTGGACCAGCACTTCGGTCCGGATCGCCCGGTCGAGCCGGCCCGATTGCACCGCCGCCAGCAGATGCGGCAGCGTGGGTCCTCCCGGCAGGCGGTAGAAGAAGATCGCATTGGCGATGACGAGGTGGAGTTCGCACGCCGCGCTCGGCGTGTGGGCGAGGGCGAGCAGCTGGTCCGCGCGGGCAATCCGGACTTCCGGTGGCGACGAGAGGTTGAGCGCGTAAATTTCCAGGATAGCCAGGCGGCTCAGGGCCGTCTGGGCCCATACGGAGTCCACCTGCCCGGCGATCAGCTGACGGTACTCGCGGGCCGCCTCAGCCGGGTCGGGGGTTTGCTGATGATTCTGCGCGAGGCGCCCGAGGAAAAACCGCGCGCCCAGGGCGACGTCATCCGAATTATTGGCCGCCAGCTCGGTGAAGATGCGCCGGGTTTCGTCGATCTGGTCCGCGGAGACGGGCTGCTTGTCGAGAATCGCGACGGCGTGCCCGAAACGCGCTTCGCGGGCCGCCGCGGGATCAGCCGCAGCCAGCTTGCGGTCAAAAATTGGCAGCGCCCGCTCGGCATGGTAGCCGGCCAGCGCCTGCCAGCCGGCCGCCAGTTCGGGATCGGCGACCGCCGTGGCCGTGGCACCGGCCCGCGGGCCCGGATTGGGATCGTTCGGAAAACTTTCCGCGATCCCGCCGGCCCCGGATTGGGGCGCCTCCGGAACGGCCCCCGCGAGCACCATGTTGGTCTGGTAAAGCCTGAATTCGTTGGTGATCGCGGTGAGCGAAAGCACCTCGGGTCGCCCGGCGGGCGGAGCCAGCTCGGCCCGGGCGACGGCCGCGGTGTCCTCCAGCCGGAGGTTGTCCTGCCCATAACTGAAATCATGCCGGAAATCTTCGCGGATCGATTCGCCCGCGCCGGCGCGCATCAGATTGCGAAAGGCATCGACGCTGCCATTGGTGTTCCAGAGCGAGGCAAAATTGGTCTGGATAAACCACTGGGTATTCAGGTCCTCGGTGGGAATCAGGTAGTTGGCGAACCAGCAATAGCCGTTGAGGTTGTATTCGAAGTGGGAGGCGAAATCCGACGGCTTCACCCCCTTGGTCGCCGGCGGCCAGTTGCTCACATTGGTGAAGATGGTGCTGCCCTCCTGGCTGCTCATGAAACGGAGGAAATCGATCGCTTCCGCGCGATGCTTGGTCTCCCGGTTGAGGTAAATCGGCATGCCCGGCAAAAGCGGGCCGTCGCTGAACGGGCCCTTGGTATAGCGGCCATAGACCGGGTCGTTCTGGTCCGGATAGGGGTAGGTGAACACGCCAATGGGAAAATTCGAAAGCGTCCGCAGATTGGTGGCCTCCCAGCTCGGCGCGACGATCATGACGGCATGGCCGGTGACAAAGTCCGTCACCGCCGTGTCGCGCTCGCGCTGCCAGAAGCCGGGTGTGCACATGGCCCCGTATTCCCGCAGTTCCTGGAGGGTGGCCACCATCTCGGGGGTGTCATAGCTCCAATCGCCGCGCAGGTAGGAAAGGCCGACATCGGTGGGGTCGACTTTAAGCCGGTGCTGAAAATCGATCCGCTCGGAGAGCCGGTCGGTCATGTTCACATTGATCATCCAGCCGAAGTACTCATAGGTGTCGCGTGAGTTGGCCAGCGACACGAGGTTGAGCTGGTGGGCCGCCGCGTAGGCGCGCACGCGATCGCCCATGGTCAGGAACTCGCGATAGGTGGCGGGAGGCTCGTCGCTGCCGGTGATCGTCTTCAGCAAAGGGCGGTTGTAGATGACCCGCGACGCATTGGTGTTCATCGAGATCCCGTAGTACGCGTGCAGCTGCGGATTGAAATTGTCGAGGCCGGTCATCCCGTCGACGAACGTATCGCGCCAGCGAACGCCCTCGAGCGGCGTGCCGCGATTGTAGGGGTTGGGTTCCATGACCTCGGCGTTCAAGGGTTGGAAATGGCGCCCGATGTCGGAACCGGTCCAGGCATACTCCATCAGGTCCGGGGCGGTCCCGCCCGCCATTTGGGTCAGCGCCCACGACATATAGGTATAGCTGCCGGGCACGGCGATCTGCACGACGTGCACGTGCGGATTGACCTGCTCGTAGCGGCGGATGATGGCATTGACGGCTTCGCGCACGCCGCTCTCGAGCTGCCATTGGGAGATCCGGATGGTCACCCGGTCCGGCTCCGTGTCCTTCGAAACGTGGCGGAACACCAGAAAGCAAGAGACGATGTAGGCGGTCCCAAGCAGCGCGAAGCCGGCGGTCTTGACGGAGAACTTCATGAAAGCCGCAGGGTCTAGACTAATCCCCGGCCTCAAACAAGCGTGTTGGCGACCCGCTTATTTTTCGACGGCGGCCAGGCGCTCCTTGACGATGTAGCGGCGGAGGTCGATGGGATTTTCCCTGAGGAAGGTCCGGTAAAACCGCGCGGCCTGGGGCTTGTCCCCCGCCAGCCGCGACAATTCGGCAATCTGGACCAGCACTTCCGTCCGGGCCGCCGAGTCGAGCCGGCCCAACCGCTCCGCCGCCAGCAAATGGGGCAGCGCCCCGGCCGCCGGTAGGCGGTAAAAGAATATGGCATTGGCGATGGAGACGTGAAGCTCGCTCGTTGCGGCCGGCGTGTGGGCGCTCGCGAACAATTCCTCGGCTCGGGCGATGCGATCCTGCGGGGCCGACGACAAGCCAAGCTGGTAGATCTCGAGGATCGCCAGGCGACCGACGGCGGCCTGCGCCCAGGTCGAATCCGGGTCCTCGGCGATTAATTGGCGATAGTGGCCGGCGGCCTCAGCCGGGTCGGCCACTGCCTGGTGATGCTGGGCGATGCGCCCGAGGAAGAATTCCGCGGCGGAAGCCAGGTCGTCCGTGCCGCTTTCGGCCAAGGCGGCAAACGTGCGCCGGGCTTCGTCGATCTGGGCGGGGGAAATTGGCTGTTTATCAAGGAGGGCGATCCCGTGGCCGAAACGGGCCTCGCGCGCCACGGCGGGAACGGTCGCGTCGATCCCGGCGTCAAAAATTTCCAGGGCCGCCTTGGCCTTGTAATCGGCGAGCGCCTGCCAGCCGGCGGCCAGCCGGGGGCCTCCGCCGGCCGCCGCCTGGCCCGGACGGGGCCGGACGGCAGTGCGACCCGATCTGGAGATATCCGCGGCCGATGGCGAGCCGGGCCCGGGCGTAGCGGAAGGCGGAGGGGCGAGGAATGCCTGGGTCTGGTAGATGGCGGCCTCGTTGGGATTCAAGGGGACGAACGATGGGATGTCGGGCCGGTGCCCGGGAGGCGCCAATTCCACCCGGGCGACGGCGGCAACGTCTTCGCTGCGGAGATTGTCCAATTCGGTGGAGACATCGTGCCGGATGTCCCCGCGGATCCTGTCGCCGGCTCCCGCCCGGAGCACGTCGCGGAAGGCGTCAACGCTGCCATTCGGGCTCCACAGCACGGCCATTTGATTGGAGATGAAATTCGAGGTATCGAGGTCGGCCGTGGGGACGATGTAATTGCCGTACCAGCAATAGCCCTCCGACTGGATCTTGAACTGCGAGGCAAATTTCGAGGGCGTCACCCCGACCGTCGCCGGCGGCCAGTTGCTCACCTGGGTGAAGATGCTGCTGCCTTCCTGGCTGGTCATGAAATGCAGGAAATCCATCGCTTCCGCGCGGTGCTTGGTGTCCCGGTTGACGTAAATGGGCAGGCCGGTCGTGAGCTGTCCCTCGCTGAACGGCCCCTTGACGTAGCGGCCGAAGACCGGGTCGTCCTCCCGCGGATACGGGAAGGGGAACGCCGCGATGTCGAACCGGCTGAGCGCGAGCAGGTTGGTGGCTTCCCAACTCGGGGCGACGATCATGGCGGCGTGTTCGTTGACGAATTCCGTCACCGCCGTGTCGCGCTCGCGGTCCCAGAAACCCGGCGAACACATCGCGCCGTAGTCCTTCAGCTCGTGGAGCGCAGCCACGATCTCGGGTGCGTCGTAGTTCCAATCGCCCCGCAGGTAGGACAGGCCGACATCGGGGGCCTCGACCTTCAACCGGTGCTGGAAATCGATTCGTTCGGAGAGCCGGCCGGTCATCGAGACCACCATGACCCAGCACAGGAGCAGATTGGTGTCGTGGGAGTTGGCCATGGGCACGAGGTCGAGATGCCGGGCCTTGGCGTAGGCTCGCACCGCGGCGCACACGGCCAGCATCTCGCGGTAAGTACGCGGCGGCGCGTCGCTGCCGGTGATGGCCTTCAGCAGCGGGCGGTTGTAGACGATCCGGGAAAAATGGGTGTCCATCGGCACGGAATAGTATTCGTGGAGCTCCTCGACGAAGCTGTCCGGGCTGACCATCCCGTCGATGAACGTATCGCGCCAGGGGACGCCCTCGAGCGGCGTGCCGCGGTTGTAGGGATTGGGCTGCTTCACGTCCGCGGTGATCGGCTGGAAGTACCGAGCGATCTCGGGATTGGTCCAATTATACTGCGCCAGGTCGGGCCCGGTCCCGCCCACCATCTGGGTCAGGACCCACGACTGGTAGATCGGGCCGCCGGGCACGGCGATTTGCACCACATGCACCCGCGGATTGATCTGCTCGTAGCGGCGGATGATGGCATTGATGGCCTCCCGCACCCCGCTCTCGAGCTGCCATTGGGAGATGCGGATTGTCACCCGGCCCTCTCCCTTGTCCTGCTCCATGTGCCGGAAGACCAGAAACGCCGAGACCAGGTAAGCGCCCGCGAGGATGGTGAACCCCGCGGATTTATAGGAAAACTTCATGAAATCCGGCAGAGCGTAGCCGGATCGTCTGGCGCAAACAAGCGCGTTGGTCCCGCGGCGGAAAAAATTAGGTTGCTTCGCGGCTTGCACTCCGAGGGGCCGGTGCGCGATAACGAGCCCACCCCATGGCCGCCCCGCTTTCCCGGCAAAAACTCCTGCGCGAGTGGAAACTCTATTTTTTCATCGTGCCGTCGCTGGCCATGGTCCTGGCCTTCGTCTACTACCCGGCGGCGAGCGCCATCTATCACAGCTTTTTCGAGTGGGCCGGCGGCGACACGCGGCACTGGATCGGCCTGGATAATTTCACGCGCGCCTTTCACGACAAGGTGCTGATGGGTTCATTCCTGACGGTCAGCATCCTCGTGATTTTCAACCTGTTTCAGATGATCCCCTCGATCCTGCTCGCGGTGCTCATCCACCGCCTGCGGAGCGACCGCTGGCAATTCATCTACCGGGTGCTGCTCGTCATCCCGATGATTGTGCCCGGCCTGGTCACGCTTTTCATCTGGAAATTTTTCTTCGATCCGAGCCTGGGAGTGCTCAACAGCCTGCTCGATGCCACGGGGATGAAGGACGTGCTCGTCTCGCTCGACCATGTGTTTGGCTGGGGCGTGTTCTTCGCCAACGCCCCCATCGCCTGGCTCTCCCAGCCGGCGCTCATCCTGCCGTCCCTGTTTATCTGGGGCTTCCCCTGGATCGGCGTGGTGGGCGTGCTCATCTTTCTCGCCGGGTTGCAATCGATCGGCCAGGACATCTACGAGGCCGCGGAACTGGACGGGGTGGGGCCGTTCAAGAAATTTCTCTACATCGAGTTTCCCCTTATCCTCACGCAGATGCGGCTCAATCTCGTGCTGCTGATCATCGGCACCGTCGGCGGCTACGGCCTCCAGCTCGAGCTGCTCGACATCTACGGCGGCCCGGGCGGCCGTGGCATGGTGCCGGGCCTGTGGATGTACAACCGCGCATTCTTCAACGGCGAGTTCGGCTATGCCTGCGCGATCGGCATGATCCTCTTCGCCTTCATCCTCCTGCTCACGTTCGTGAACAACCGCTACGTCCGCGTCGACAAATGAGCGCATCGCCCGCCTCCGTCTCCTCCCTGCGCCGCGACTGGTCGAAACACGTCGTCATCCTGTTTTTCATCCTGATCTCGCTCTTCCCGCTCTACATGATGCTGGAGGTGAGCTTCAAGGACAACGCCACCTTTGTCCGCAATCCCTGGCTGCCGACCAACCCGATGTCGTGGCACTGGGAGAACTGGAGTTTCGCGTTTCACCTGATCGTCCCCTATATCGCCAACACCGTCTTTGTCGCGGTCACCGGCACCGCTTGCTCGCTGTTCCTGGCGATCCTGGGAGCGTATTTTTTTGCGCGGCACCGCCTGCCGTTCAGCGGCATTCTCTGGGCGGGGTTTCTCGCCCTGATGCTCATGCCCTCGGTCGTCAACATCACGCCGCTGTTCATGGTCCTGAAGTCGCTCAAGCTGCTCAACACCCTCTGGGCGCTCGTGCTGGTCGGCGTGGCCGCCGGCCAGGTCTTCAATATTTTTGTCCTGCGCAATTTCATCGAGGATCTGCCCCGGGACCTCTTTGAGGCGGCCGAGATGGACGGCGCGTCGCATCTCCAGCAGGTCTTCACCATCGTCATCCCGATGTCGGGCCCGATCATCGGCACCCTGGCGATCCTTTCGTTCCTGGGGATGTGGAACGATTTCCTGCTCCCCCTCATCGTGCTGCGCGACCAGGATCTCTTCACCCTTGGGGTCGGCCTGATCTACCTCGACGGCGAGTATGTGAAGCAATGGGGCCAGATCATGGCGGCTTATTTTGTGGCCTCGATCCCCCTCCTCGTTCTCTTTTTCTTCACGATGCGCCTCTTCGTCCGCGGCCTCTCGGCCGGCGCGCTCAAGGGCTGATGACGGAGGTGGGGCGGCGCGTCCCTGCGACGCCAGTTT
>Ga0302326_10029372_pt1 | contig 11036 bp, 9 predicted proteins | sample Palsa_T0_3_FD_202264 | JGI IMG/M metagenome (GOLD analysis project Ga0302326, IMG submission 202264) | Peat permafrost microbial communities from Stordalen Mire near Abisko, Sweden - Palsa_T0_3 | ecosystem: Environmental > Terrestrial > Soil > Palsa > Peat permafrost | place: Sweden: Abisko...
TACGGGATGACCGCGGGTCAGAATTGGGATCTTTCGATCTTAGGGGACGACGGCGGGGACTTCGTGGACCGGGCGGTCGATCCGACCCGGAGTGTTGCGAAAGGCAACGAGCCGCTCATCCAAGCCCTGATCCGGGTGTATCAGAACCAATATGGGGACTGCACCACCCTCGGGAACGTCCCGCTCAACAACGGGGCGTTCTCGGTGAATTCCGATACCGCTCTGCTCACATCGCGGTTCGCGATGGGTACGACCGGGCCGTGGGCCTTGAAGCAGCTCATGGACGGCGGGGCTCACTTTGGGGTCAGCCCTATGCCGAGGGGTCTGAAAGACCACGCCATTATCAGCGTGAACTCGCTGGGGATGTACTCCCACACCCAGCATCCCAAGGAAGCGTTCGAGTTCATGAGCTACGTCGCGGGTCCAACCATAGAACCGTCAGTTGGGCTCAAGTTGAAGGGGGTTCCAGCCCTCATTGCGGCCCGGGACTCGCTCATTCACAACGAGTACGGGATTCCAGGGTGCGAGGCGTACGTTCACGACTTGGAAGTCTCAACGCCGGCGATGACGACCGACAGCACGGACGTGTTGAACGCCCGGGACGACTGGCTGACCCACATCGAAAACATCATGATGGAGGAGTACGACTCGAGGCTCCGTTCGCTACCGAAAACGAACGGCCGAGTCTCTCAGGCTGACTATCAAGCGTTCGTCAACGGGATGAACACGTTCGTAGAGCACACGATCAGGAGCCAGATCGGAGATGTCGACGCAAAGTTAACCCTCGCATTCCAGCAGAAGAAGCCGTACGAGGGCGGGCCATTTGTCAAGATCGTGCTGCCCATGATTGCAGTGCTGGTGCTGGCGGTGGGATTGGGCTTCTACGTTCGTAGCGTCGGCGCCGCGCGGGGTGAGAGTACGACGCCGACTCCCAACGTGAGGCCGAACAGGCTCGGATATCTGTTCATTTCCCCCTGGCTTTTTGGCTTGACCTGCTTTATTCTTGGCCCGATCATTGCGGCGGTGGGGCTCAGCTTTACGGAATGGAACATGATCTCACCGCCCAGTTGGGTGGGCTTTCAGCACTACATCCAGATGCCCCAGGACGCCAAGTTCCTGATCGGAATCAAGAACACGTTCCTCTATGCGTTGCTGGTGATCCCGATCTCCCTGTGCGGTGGGCTTTTCACGGCGGGGCTGCTGACTGCGAAGATCCGGGGCGCCGACCTTTTCAAGGCAATCATCTACTTCCCTGCCCTGTTCACGGGAGCGGAGACGGCAGTCCTGTGGACGAACATGCTGAACAAAGACCATGGGGTGTTCAACTACATCCTCAGCTTCATCGGCATCGCTCCTATCGACTGGATGGACGCCAAGCACGCGTTCTTCTCGGTGATCCTGATGAATGTGTTCTGGATCGGCGGGGCGATGATCATCTACTACGCGGGGATGAAGCAGATACCGGCCGAACTTTACGAGGCAGCCGACCTCGACGGCGCGAGCATGGCGCGCAAGTTTATCAAGATCACGATCCCATTGCTCTCGCCGGTGATCCTCTTTATGGTCGTCATGACGACCATCGGATCATTCCAAGTTTTCACCCCCGCCCTGTTCTTCGCCGACTCCTCGACCACGATCGGCTCGCCTGACGATGCGCTTCGGTTCTACTCGGTGAACATCTACGATCAGGCGTTCAACAACCTGCGGATGGGTGAGGCATGCAGCTACGCGATCGTCCTCTTCCTCATCATCTTCGCAATAACGATTGTGCAGATGAAGGTCGCCAATCGGTTTGTCCACACGGAGGCGGCATGAAGCGAATTCGGATGGCGCCGGTGTATGTGGCGCTCATTCTGGTTTGCCTCCTGTTCCTATTCCCGTTTTACTGGGTACTCATCAGCGGCCTCAAGTCGGTGGCCGGCCTCAACTTGGAACCACCGTCCATGTACCCGAGCGAGCAACTGACGATCCAGCTCACCGCCCAAACCCAGGGCAGGATGTATTCGGGGAACGGGATGAACTGGCTCAAACTCGCCCCGTCCACCGATCTGCTTGGCGGGAATGCCGGCCCCGGGGCTTACTATCTGGAGATCGACGGAGAAAAGCCGACCCAATTGGTTTCTTGGTTCGCAGATAGCGCGGTAAAGCCGAAGCTGCTCAAGGGCGCCTCGCTGAAGCTTGCCGACGTTCCGGTTCACCAGGTTGGAAACGGACGGGTTGGGGTAATCGCAAAGATGGTCCGCCAAAACGCGAACGGCTTCGATGAGCTGCTCATGTCGGTGCCGGCGGCTTCCGGAGAACTGGGTTCGGTCAACGTTCTCAAAGACGTCACGCACCGTGAGATCCGCTATTTCAGCGCCCACTGGGAGAACTTCGCCAAGGCGATGAAGGGGCCGGAGGCGAGCATCGGCGGTACCTCGACCGGGTTTGCCTTGTTCATGCGCAACTCGCTCTTCATCGCCTGTATGGCGGTGCTCGGGCAGATCTTGAGCAGTAGCCTGGTGGCGTTCGGGTTTTCCCGTATGCACTTCAGGGGACGTGAGGTGCTGTTCATCGTGCTCATCGCGACGTTGATGGTTCCGGCCCAGGTGACCCTCATCCCGCTGTTCACGATCTACAAGTCGGTCGGTTGGATCGACAGCTTTCTTCCGCTCATCGTCCCCCAGTTCACGGCGGGCGCCTTCAACGTTTTCCTGATCCGTCAGTTCATGCTTGGATTCCCCAAGGAACTCGATGAATCTGCGGAGATCGATGGGGCCACCCCATTTCGGATCTTCCGCAGCGTGATCTTCCCGAACTGTGGGCCCGTGCTGATTGTGGTCGGCCTGTTTACATTTGTGGCGGCTTGGCAGGACGTGATGGGACCGCTTATCTACTTGGACAGTCCCCAGTATCGAACGGTGAGCCTCGGTCTCGAGTATTTCCGCTCTCCGTACGTGGACAACCGCCCACTGCTGATGGCAGGTGCGTTGCTCTCGATGCTGCCGGTGGCGGCGCTATTCCTGGTTGCCCAGCGCTACATCATGTCCGGCATCGCGACGACCGGCCTGAAGGGGTGAGCGTCCGAGCCGTTTTCAACACTCAGATCGCGGGTTTTTCACAAAGATTCTGGCGAACGCTTATAATCCTTGAGTGAATAAGAGCGTGTCCCTCTTAGGTTGCCTTGTTGCCTCTATTGCCCTCGCGGGGAGTTCCGCGACTTCTCACAAAAAGACCGTCCGCCACAAGCAAGCGTTTGGGACCACGCAAGGCGCGTATTGGGCAGGATATGGCGGGACCGCTCAGCATGACGCCCAATGGCAGGGCGGGAGCCAGTCCATGTTCAGTATCCACTGGCAGGCGTCAGTGGACGATGACCCGTCCTACTACGGCGGCGTTGTGTTTGCCCACTACGCCAGCCCGTGCATCACGGCGGCCAATACGGTGGTCCAGACCTACCGGTTCACGACCGTAGTCGGCGGCTCAAACGACTATGATAACTGGCGAGTGATCGCACGTTCCGGGGAGACCGGCAAGGTCATCTGGAGCTATTCGACGGACTACTCAGCGACACTGGTTTATCCGGCCGACTGGACGACCATCTACCCGATGGGTCTCACCAATTCCAATACACTCGCCTTTGCCGGTGGAGGGGGGACCGTCTTGCACCGGTCCGCCGATCTGGCGACCGCGCCCGTTACCCGACTGAGTTTCTACCAGAAGTACGGGAACTACCTTTCGGATCCGTCGGCGTTTTCCGGGATCAAAATTTGCACGCCGATCACCGGAGATGGGAAGGGCGACATCTGGTTCGGCTACCTGGTGAATGGGAGCTGCCCGACCGCGGTTGCGAACGCGATCGGCAGCGGCGGGTTCGTGACGATCAACGCGGCCGGGGTCGCAACTTTTATGCCTGTTTCCGCCCTCAAGCTGAGTGGCGGCCCGGCGCGTCCTTCCCTGGACTCAGCGCCAGCCGTTACCGCTAACGGCGAGTTCATGTACGGCACCGTCTCCGACGGAGGTGGCGGCACCGATTACATCGTCAAGCTGAACGCGACAACCCTCGCCCTCGTGGCTTCTGCATCGCTCCTTGACCCATCCGACGGCGGAACCGCCCCCACGATCAACGAGTCGTCCGCTTCACCCATGATCGGACCAGACGGCCATCTGTTTATGGGAGTGTTCCGAAACAACTACGGCGAGAGCCACGGCTGGATGCTTCAGTTCGACCAGAACCTCAAGCAAACGAACGCTAGCGGCAAGCAGTATCCAGTTGGCTCTTTCGGCTGGGACGACACGGCAGTGGTCGTTCCCTCCAAGATCGTTCCCTCCTACAAAGGAGCTTCCACCTATCTGATTCTCACGAAGTACAACAACTACGACATCGGCACCGGGAACGGCCAGAACAAGGTTGCGGTGCTCGACCCGAGCGCCAACAACATCTCAAAGGACCGGCAGACCGGAATTCCGGTGATGAACGAGATCCTGACTGTCTTGGGTCCGACTCACGACGCCGGTTCGAGCATCCCGGGCGCGGTTCGCGAGTGGTGCATCAACTCGGCGGCGATCGACGTGGCAAACAAGAGCGCGATTATCAACTCTGAAGACGGGCACGTCTATCGCTGGTCGTTTGTGACGAACTCGCTGATTGAACTGATCAACTTGCAGCCGGCCACCAGCGAAGCGTACACCTGCACCGCAATCGGCCCGGACGGACAGTGCTACGCGCTCAACAACGCGATTCTGTTCGCAGTGGGCATGATCCAGCCCACTGGCGGCACCATCTCGCCCCCTACTCGGACTCGATCTCGGTAGCCGATTGGATCAAGCTGAGCAGTTGTCCCTTTAGCTGCTCAGCATCGGCTTTATGCTTCGGATCGGCCAGTTCGATGAACTGGGTGATCTGTTCCAGGTTCACCCGGCTATTGCGTCGGATCCAGATCGTGTGGATCCGCTGAAGCTCGTCGCGGAGCAGAAAAAGATTCATCCGCATACAGTTCGCGGTGAACTTCATATACATTTCGCGGTGAGGGCCGGCCGCCGGCGCCTGGACAATAAAACGCTGACCGATCCGGATGCCGGGGAAGTCCCAGTAAAGATGCTGAGGACCCGGCGATACCCACGATTGGGGATCGAACGATGAGATAACTTGCCGCCTGGCCTCCGCGAACACGTTGTGGATTGCGTAAGGGCCGTCCTCCCAGAGGGACAGGGCGAACCACATGCCTAGCCGGGTCTTGCGGTCGCGGTCGGTGTGGCGTAGGCTTTGATCAGAGAGCCAACCGAGCCAGGTCCAGGCGACCCGCAGGTCGGCGGCCTCCCGTGCCAGGTCGGTCGCTGCTCTCTTCTTTGTTGCAACGTCAGCCGGCATGCCCATCGCCGCAACGGTGCGGTTGATGAGGTCGTTAATCGGAAAGCCAACCTCCCAAAACTGGTTCCCGGTTTGGTATTTGTTGTCCGGTATCAGGTCCGGCGCGAAGAACGCGCCGCCGGCTGGACCATCTTGATGGTGGCGGTACCGTTGCTGAAGACTCAGGAGCGCCCGGAACTTGGCCTGATCGATCGCCGCCAGGGGCATGTATCGGGGCGGTCCCATAAGCTTCTGGTGGAGTTCTTCGAGAGCCTTGAGCCGGTCATCGCTCGGGTCCGCAAGGTAGGCGTCCTCCGCCTGGTACCACTCCTGCAGGTGTTCAGTGGGAACCGCGGGCGGTTCCTCCGGGAACCACTGGGCAATGGAACCGTGCTCGTCGCCGTGGGCAATGTCCTCGGATAGCCGATTCAGTGGGATGCCGTAGCGGAGCTTGGAAAGATCGAGGGCCATCAGTTGCTTCGCCGCCGCGTGGGCCTGCTCATCGGTTAGGATTGGCGCGGTGAAGAACTCTGGCAGCACCCGGCTCAGTTCTTGGCCAAACGCCTCGTCTCTAACGGCAGGAGTAGCCCCGGGAAGTACGCTGCCTCCAGGCTGCAAGGGGCGATCTTGAATTGGGTCGAGAAGCTTGGTGATGCGGTACTTGTCCCGAACGGAGTGAATGAACGAGACAATCCTTTCGGTGTCATCTGAGTCCAAGTGGGCCATCGCCCGGCGGCGGATATCGTCGTCCGGGAAGTTGTACTCGGCCAGTTCGATGCCGTCTGGGCTGTGGCATGTCGCACAGGCCGCGTGGCCCTCGATCGCGCCTGGCTTTCTCCAGATCGCGAGGCCCTCTACATAGGGATCCGGCTTCGACGGTGGGCGGGATATCATGCCGACCGCACCGGCAGCGAGGAGAGAAAGGCAGGCTGCCTTTGCAGCACGATCGGCAAACGACACTTTCAGAATCCGGCGCTCAGGGCGGTCACGAGGCGGGTGGCCCCGCGAAGCTTCTCGGCAAGCCCGAGCGCGATATTGTGCATGATGATGGCCAAGATCTCCGGGTGATCCGTGCGCAGAGTCTGAATTGCGGAACGGGTGATCACCGCACACTCGGTTTGACCTCGGCTGACGACCTTGGCCGATCTCGCCTTACCGTCGAGGAACGACAGCTCGCCGATCAGCGAACCTGCATCGACGACCCCGATCTCCTGATCGAACACGTTGCGGACATCGGCGCTTCCAGTCAAGAGCACCAATAAATCGTGGGATTTGTCCGATTCGCCAAGGATCACGGACCCGTCCTCGTACCCCTTGAGTTGTGCGATACCGGCGAGCAGATCAACTTGTTCCGCAGTCAGACCGTCTGCGATCCGGGTGTTCGCCAAAGACAAGGCGAGTGACGTCGAATTTGCCATCTCTTCCTATGATATCAGGAGCGTAGCCCGCCGAGGCCCAGGACTCGGAACTTGCCCAAGCCCTTCGCGTCGCACTATGTATGAGAACGCTAGTCTTCACCCTGCTGCCGCTGGCGATTGCAACCTGTCCGGCGCAGACCTTGATCCATCATGGGTCGGCTGACGCGCTTGCCTGGAGCCAGATCGAAGCAGGCTCTAGCTCGCCGATCGCAAAGCCCGGCATCGAGGTCATCAAGTCACAGCACGATTTCGACGCGTTCAACGCGCTGATGAAAGAGAGTAACCTGAAGCGGCCCGCCATCGACTGGGCTCACAACGAGATCGTCGTTGTTACGTCCCAGGGTTATGCGAACGAAGGGTTCGGTCTAACCGTCACAAAGCTGCATATAACGTCTCCGGGAAACGTCGACATTGAGGAGTCGGTTTCGAAGGATATCGTGCCGCAGGAGCACCTGGCGGCCTCGTACAATTTCCCCTACGCAATCCTGGAGACCACGAGAGTGGATGTCAAGTGGCACGTCCGGGTGGTCAGCCCTTAGACTAACTCGCCACCTCGAGTGCCACATCCGGCAGTGGAAGCCGGCCGTCGGGTCCTCCGGCGTCGTCCTTCAGGTTCTGTCCGACACTGTATAGTTTGTAGTCTCGGCCGTCGGTGTGATAGACGAGCAGTTCTCCCGAATAGGGGTCGACGGTGAGTCGTTTCGTGAACTTGGCGAGATCGCGCGGAGTGTGTTCTTCAGTCTTAAGCGATATCTGAATCTGGCACTCGAGGATCAACATTTGGGTCCGGGCCTCAGTCGCGTCGTTCATCGCGAGCAGCGGATCGCCATCATGGAAGAAACGGATCGCGAAGCGCTTCCATGGCTGAGATTCAATTGACTTCACCGGCTCCAGCGGGGTGCGTTCGGCTAGTGGTAACCGACTATTGGCCACGAGGCGCGACCCGACGACCTTCGCCTCCGTCGCAAAGGTTTCGAAGAATTGGTAGCACTTCTTGTCCGATTGATCGTGGAGATCTCTGAGGTATTCAATCGGCTCCTTGGCATCATCGCCCAACTCTCGGGCCAACTGATCGTACTGTCGATCGCGATACGCGTTCTGAACCTCCTGAACGTGCTGGAGCATGTCTTCCGCGACCCTCTGCATCAAAACGTCGGTTTGGGGCCGATTGAGGAAGATTTTCTTCGTCTCGCCAGACAACTTGCTAAGCTGTACCGGGTTCAGTTTGGTAAGGAACGGGGCGATTGTTCGCCGCGTTTCATCGACAATTGCGAAGCCAAGCGACGCATCGGACGGCGAGCCGCCGGTCAGGTCAAAGCCAAATTTAGTGGCGATAACGGCATTCCGAACCGCCTCCGAGTAATTCTCGTTCTGGCATGCGTCCTGGATGTTCCACCTCAGAACTTCTCCCAACACCCGCCATTCGGCGCGACCCTTGAGTGCATCCTTGGAAACGGAACCGTCAACCGGCATCGTGCAGGTCTTCAGTACCGCAGAATGGAGCCGCTGGATCTCCTCGCGGGTCTGCTTTTGCAGTCCAATCCGCTCTGGTTCGGAATATGTGGGCTTAGCGGTGAGCTTGTCCGCACGCGCCCCAAACCTTTTATCGAAGTCGGCAGCCGCCAGCGCGTAGTCCTGGTAAGCGTTCGACCCGGTCGCGGGAACCTGGCTGGTTGCCTTGGGCGCGTAATCTGGAAATGGCAACTGATCATGCGGACCGCATGATTCGAGCCCGAGAACGATGAGCGTGCTTGCGGCGAGGAGGCCGCATGCTCGCAAAGCAATACCGCTGATGCCTTCCATGGCAAAGTCAGACTACCGCAAGGTGTAATCTCCTTGAGCCAAAAAAACTGATCGAACTCGCGATCAAATGGCAATAAAAGCATGAAAGCAGTTGTCCTGGCGGCCGGTAAAGGAAGCCGTCTCTACCCGGTGACCCACCATATTCCGAAGCCGCTTCTTCCGCTCGCAAACCGAATCACCCTAGAATTTGCGTTCGACCGCCTCAAAGAAATCGGTGTCACCGACATTTGTCTGGTCGTCGGCGAGAACGAATCGAAGATGAAGGCCGCCCTCAAAGACGGCTCCCAGTTTGGTGTGAAGCTCCATTACGTCCGCCAGCACGAGCCGAAAGGGTTGGCCCACGCGCTCGGTTTTGCGGCGGAGTGGGTGAACAAAGATCCGTTCGTCCTCTATTTGGGGGATGCCATCTACACAACGACCCTGGTCCCGTATGCAAATCGGTTTGTTGAGACTGGCTGTTCCAATTTGAACCTCGTTCAACCCGTCGAGGACCCACGGCGGTATGGAGTCGCGAATACAGACGGGGAGCGGATCGTTCGCCTCGTGGAAAAACCCGAGCACCCTGAGTCGAATCTGGCGATGGCGGGCACCTACTTCTTCGGGTCTGAAATCTGGAGCATCCTGCCCGACCTGAAGCCAAGCGCGCGCGGTGAATATGAGATCACGGACGCGATCCAGATGCTGATCGACCGAGGTCACACGGTGCTGGCGGGTATCTACCACGGGCACTGGTTTGACAGCGGGACGCTCGATTCCTATTTAGAGGTCAGCGCCTACTTGTCTGAAGGCAAGATCTTGAACGCCGGTACAGTGGAGGGGCAAGTCGACTCTCCGGTGGTAATCGGGGCAGGGGCAACCGTGATCTGCGATTCGATTGAGGACTCGGTGATTCTTCCTGGGGCAAAAGTCCACGTTTTGGGGCGAATCCGCCACGCCTTGCTCGGCGGCCACGTCAAGTCGGATGACGACATCTCCAACGAGATCGTCTACGATCACGATCGGACATGAAATATACAGCGATAGTTGCCGTTGGTCTCTCCCTCGCGGCGGGATGTCAACCGAAGGATCGCGAGGCATTGATCGACACCACCGGTAACGCTTACATCCAAGTTCGGGGAGCGCTACATGACGCACTGGCAAAGGTCGGCGTGGAAACGGCGCAAGCAAGCCCGGAGACTTCAAAGAAAGAGCTAGCGCGTATCAGAAAGGACTTAGAGCAGACGGCAGCAGAGGCGCAAGTCAAGGCGGGACCCGCGCTGGATGCGCTCAAGGAAGATATCCGCAAAATTGACGCTGCCCGCAAAGTCCAAGACCTTCAAAAGGAGTTCGACAACGCACTACACGGCGCGGACAATCCAGCAGGATCGAAAGGGAGAGCGGGCAGTCAGTCGGATAATCAGGACACGATAACCGCCCTTCAGGACAAGCTCGAGGCGGCGAAGTGGGAATACAAAGAAGAGTCCGACAAGGTCCGGAAGGTAATTTCCGACCTTAACCAGTCATCTGACTAAGCTCGGCAATCTCCTCGCCGCTAAGTTTTAGGTCGGCCGCCGGCGCCACACCCGCGACCTGCGTGGGATTCCTAAGTCCTACGATCGCGGCCGTGACGGCCGGGTGGGCCAGGGTCCATGCGATGGCAACGGCTCCTGCCGAAACCCCGTAGTTCCCTCCGATCGAGCGGAGCCTGTCCGCCAACCCGAGGTTTTTCGTGAGCTGTGGTTCTTTGAACGCCGCGCTGCGACTTCGCCAGTCGTCGGGCGGAAGGGCCGCAATACGTTCCCTGGTCATCGATCCGCTTAACAGACCGCTGGCCATCGGTGAGTAGACGATGACTCCGACGTCCTCTTTGCCGCAGTAGGGGAGCACCTCGGCCTCAATCTCTCGGCGGATCAAACTAAATGGCGGTTGGAGAGAGGTGATCGGCGCGATCTCAGCTATTTGGGCCATCTGGCCCGCGCTGAAATTCGACACTCCGATGTGGCGGATCTTGCCCTCCTTTTGGAGTTCGGCAAGGGTGGTCCAACCCTCTTCGATGTCCTCATTCGGCTCCGGCCAATGAATTTGATACAGGTCGATCCGCTCAACTCCAAGCCGCTCTAACGAAGCCTCGCATTCCTTTCGAATCGACTCAGCCTTGAGGCTCTTTCCGATTTCGCCCTGCTCGTTCCAGACACGCTCACACTTTGTGAAAACATAAGGGGGATCGGTCAAGCCGGAAAGGGCCTTCGCCACGATCCGCTCGGAATGGCCGAGGCCATAGACGGCGGCTGTGTCGATCCAATTCATCCCCGAATCGAGGCCGGCGTGGATTGCTTGTATCGACTCGTCGTCGTCTTGAGCACCCCACGCGAAGGCATAGCCGGGTCCGCCCATCGCCCATGCACCGATGCCTACTCGGGTGATTTCCAGATCGCTGTGGCCAAGCCGTTTGGTCTCCATCCCGAGTTTCTACGGATCGCGGCCGATCGAGTCTCAACAGGTTGATG
>Ga0302326_10029373_pt1 | contig 11035 bp, 4 predicted proteins | sample Palsa_T0_3_FD_202264 | JGI IMG/M metagenome (GOLD analysis project Ga0302326, IMG submission 202264) | Peat permafrost microbial communities from Stordalen Mire near Abisko, Sweden - Palsa_T0_3 | ecosystem: Environmental > Terrestrial > Soil > Palsa > Peat permafrost | place: Sweden: Abisko...
GTTCTTTGACAAGGGTAGGTGCAGCGAAGCTGAGGATCTGGTCGAGCGCCTGCGAGGGCGGATTTCTGTAGCGGGATCCGATCGCCTCCATGTACTGGTGGTTGTGTGCGTTGCCGGCAGGGGCCCGATGCTCACGTTTCTGCCGACGTCATGGGACGAACGCATTCGGCTGAGGTTTCGCAAGGAAGTGACGCGCATTGAATGTCTGAGCTGCGCCGGCAAGGCCCTGGCAGGTCCGCGACCTCTAAGCGCGGGCGGAGATCACGCCAATCGGGTCACCAGGGAGGATTTCTTATCCTCGTGCTCAATCGACGCGTGCGCCCTAATCAACGCTATTGAACAGCGCTTTGGTTCTCAGGTGAAACTTGTTTTCGGCGGCAACACGATGACTGTCAACCGCCGACCCAGCGGCAAGCTGCTACGAATTACAAAAACGCTGAACTCGGTCTCGGATTTCGATCCGGCGGTCAGTTATGAGTTGGCTGCGCTTCTGCGGCTAGCCATCCGAAACTCTGAGTGCGAGATTGAAGGGACAGTGGCTTTCCGTGAGGCGGTTATCGGCGCTTTGGCTCGAACGCTCGATAAGTAGCCGCACGGAATGTAAGCTACCCACCACCTTACGTCGATTCGCAGCACGCTTCCCGACATCGACTATCTTAGCCAAACTCATCCGGAAAGAGTCCAGCCTCTTTACTTAGCCGGACATCGCGCGAGGCTGATTTCTAGCCGCCTACGGGAGAGATCTCTCCTGACGCCGCAGCGTTTAGAAGCGGAATACAGCCGCCGAGTCTGGCGGACCGAAGACGGATCTCCGCAGCGCGATCTTACGACTTCGCCTTTGCAACAGTTGTTCGTCTGGCTTACGTTACTCTACCAGCCGCCGCCTCACGTGACAATATCCTTCACGATCTCGCCTCGCACCTCAGTCAACCGTTCCTTCCGTCCCAGGTGTAAGTAGCTCAAGGCGTCCTGATCGAGTCCCAACTGGTACAGTATCGTCGTGTGAAGGTCGCGGAAATGGACCGGATTCTCCGTGACTTTAAGGCCGATGCCGTCCGTCGCTCCGTACACCGTCCCGCCCTTGAATCCGCCGCCCGCCACCCACATCGAAAAACCGGTATTGTGGTGGTCGCGACCTTTGCTCTTTTCCGATTCCGGCGAGCGCCCGAATTCGCCGCCCCAAAGGACGATAGTCGAGTCCAGCAGGCCGCGGCGCTTCAGATCCTGAATCAGTGCGGCGACCGGTTTGTCCGTCCAACTCGCCATCCTCAGGTGATTTTCTTCGATGTCGGTGTGCGCGTCCCACTCGGCTTCCGGACCGCCTCCGCCGGAAACCACGCAGACAAACCGGACGCCCTTTTCCACCATCCTGCGGGCCATCAGGCATCTGCGCCCGTAATCGTCGGTCTTCGGATCGCCCACCCCGTAAAGGTCGAGCGTCTCCTTCGGCTCCTTGGAAAGGTCGAACACTTCCGGAGCCTCCGTCTGCATCTTGAACGCCGTATCGTAGGCCGACATGCGCGCGGCGAACTCGGCGTCTTCCCCCGGCGGCATGTTCGCTTCGTTCAGTTGTCGCAGCAGATCGAGAGACCGCCGGCGCTGTGCGAGCGTCACGCCTTTCGGCAGATCGAGATTAAGAACGGGTTTGTTTCCCGGGCGGAACATGGTGGGCTGATAGATCGCGGGCAGGAATCCATTGGTGTACATCGGCACGCCGGCCTCTTGCGCTCCGTGCGAATCGGGCATGACGACATAGGCCGGCAGCGCCTCGGCTTCCGACCCCAAACCGTAGACCACCCAGCTTCCCATCGCTGGAAAGCCTGGGATGATGCGGCCCGTCATCATTTGGTATTGTGCCGCCGAGTGCACCACCATGTCTCCGTACATCGAGCGAACCACGCAGATCTCGTCGACAATTTCCGACTGATACGGGAAGAGATCCGATACTTCGATGCCGCTCTTGCCACACTTCTTGAACGTGCGCTTGGTGCCGAGGATCCGGGAATTCGAATTGACGTTCTGATATTGCACATCGCCAAATTCCGCCGGGCGTTTCTGCCCATCCAGCTTATTGAGGAGAGGCTTCGGGTCGAAGGTCTCCAGATGAGACGGTCCGCCGGCCATGAACAGGAAAATCATCGACTTCGCGGGCGCATGGCCCGGGTTCTGCGGCGGCTTCGGGGCAAGCGGATTGAATCGAGCGGCCCGGGCTTGCTCCTGCGCCAGCATGGAAGCGAAGGCCAGCGAGCCGGCTCCGCAAAAGCAATTGGTCAGAAACTCGCGGCGGTTACGGTTATATCGAATGTGTTCCGGCATTTCAGTTCACGTCGTTAATTAACATATACGAACGCGTTCAGGTTAAAAAGATCGAGCGCCAACTCCTTCAAACGCACCGGATCGTCAGGCTGTTCCTTAAGGAATTGAAGGGCCAAAGCTTTCTCCTTGACTGTTGGAGCGCGCCCGGTGGCCAGTTGCCAGGCGTAATCGATGCGCGCCGAATCTGTGCCGCCTTCCTTGCGGAGCCGCGCGGCGAATGCTTCGGCCAATTCATTTGAAAGCGCGCCGTTCAGCATCTCCAGAGCTTGCGGCGCATGCGTCGATTGCTCCCGGCGTGCGCAGGAAAGCAACGTATCTGGCGCGTCGAACACGCCCATGAACGGGAGTTGCAGATTGCGCTTGTAGATCATGTAGAGGCTACGGCGGTCGTACTCGGATTTATCCCGCGTGGCCACCCAATACTGGGGCCGCTTCAGCATCTTCACCAAGTCCTGGTCGATCGGGATCATGACGCTTGGGCCGCCTGCCTTCGGATTCAGCCGATTCGAAATCGTCAACATGGAATCCCGAATCTCTTCGGCGTCCAGCCGGCGGCGGCTGAATTTCCAGAGCAGCGCGTTTTCGGAATCTTTTTCCATGGCAGTCTTCTCGATAGGCGACTGGCTGGACTGCTGGTACGCGTTCGAGAGCAGAATCAACCGATGCAGCGGCTTCATCCGCCATCCGTTCTCAACGTATTGGCTGGCCAGGTAATCGAGCAGATCCGGATTTGAGGGCTGCGCGCCCATGCGTCCAAAGTCGTTGGGCGTAGATACAATGCCGCGGCCAAAGTGATATTGCCAAATCCGGTTCACCATCACTCGCGCGGTCAGAGGATTTGCCGGATCGGCGATCCAATTGGCCAGTTCCAGCCGCGGCTTAGGTATGTCTACGGGCTTTTCGGGTGTTGTCTCGGGCATCAGTATTCCCAGCGGCCGCGCCCCAACCTTCGCTACCGGTTGCTGGTAATCCCCGTGGAACAGCGTGAAGATCGGCGTCGCCTCCTTCGCATCGTCGGTGACGGAATAGAAAGAGGGAAGCGGCGGGGGCAACTTGTCTTCCAGATCGTCAAGTTGCATCGCGAGGGTGGCCTTCTCATCCTCGGGAGCCCGGCGCATCTTCATTTGCAGCGCCTGGATTTCCTTCTGGACCGGAGCGGCCTGCACCTTCCAGGCTTCCTGTTCTTCCTTCGTCGCCTGAATGATATCGTCGGATTGCGTCTGGGCGAAGTAGCCCATCAGCCGGTAATAATCCGTCTGCCGGAAGGGGTCGAATTTGTGATCATGGCAACGCGCGCAACCCACCGTCACACCAAGGAACCCCGCTCCGACAATATTCGTCATCTCCACCAGAACTTCGTTGCGCGAGCTGGCGACTTTCTGATTGCCCGCGTTCTTACGCAGGGGTCCCAGGCGATTGAAGCCGCTCGCAATCAGGTACATTTCGTTCTTCGGATCCATCTCGTCGCCGGCGAGCTGTTCCTTCACAAAATCGGCGTACGGCTTATCCGAATTGAAGCTATGTACCACATAGTCCCGGTAACGATAAGCGTCCGGCCGATGGGTATCGTACTCATATCCGTCCGACTCGGCAAAACGGACGACATCCAGCCAGTGGCGCCCCCATTGTTCTCCGTAGCGAGGCGAGTCGAGCAGGCGGTCAACCACCGTTTCCCATGCCTTCGGCGACTTATCCCGCACAAAGGCGCCGACTTCCTCGGGCGTAGGCGGCACGCCATGAAGATCGTAGGTGACGCGGCGGATCAGAGTAGCGCGATCGGCCTTCGGCGCCGGCTTCAAACCAGCTTTCTTGAGACCGCTCAGGATGAAGGCGTCAACCGGCGTCTTCACCCAAGCCGCATCGGCCGCGGAGGTTGCGGCCGGAGGTACAGCGGCGTGTCTCGGCTGAAACGCCCAGTAGCGGCGCTCCGCGGGCTTGTATGTCCCCAGCGGCGCGACTGGTAAGTCGGCGGCCACGGCCACAATGGCAACCGCGGCAAGGATGGATGGAAAACGCTTCATGTGCAGTTCGACGCTTGTCTGAGACTCTACCACTTCATGCCGCCGAAGTCACCCAACTTAGGTTAGGGGTAAGGGTCCAATGTGGAGCGCGATTCTACTCGTTCAAAAGTCGTTGACAAACGTGCCAATCGGCGTCATTGTACTAGCAAACCGTTGAGACTCTGTTGTCTTGCCTCTGGACCTTCTCGCGGTTAGGGAGGGAGTTTATGCGAAATACGATCGCCTGCGTTGTCTCTCTTTTCGCCATCGCCTGCGCCGGCCACACACAGGATCTTCGAACCGCCACTCTGGTGGGAACCGTGACCGATAGCACGGGCGCAATTGTTCCCAACGCCGGCGTCGCTGTGGTCAACGTCGATACTCAGGTGGCGACTCGCGGCAAGACCAACCAGGACGGCGCTTACTACGTACCCTTTCTGATCCCTGGGAATTACCGGCTTACTGTCGAGACTCAGGGATTCAAGAAATTCGAACGATCGGGCTTGGTCCTGAATGCCGGTGAAACGCCGCGCATCGATGTCAAACTCGAAGTGGGCGCCATGACGGAAGAGATCCATGTCACGGCGCAGGCGCCGCTTCTGAGTACGGATTCGGCGGTAGTCGGCAGCATCACCGTGACGAAGGAAATCCACGACACTCCCATTCCGCAATCGAAGCCCCAGCATTTCATGTACTACTCGGAGGGCTCGCAGGCCAATAACGACGGCACTTACCATATCCTCGGCCAGCCCGAGCAGCAGTTGGGCGTCACGCTGGATGGAATTACCTCCAAGCAGGCGATCGGGACGGTTCTCGGGGATACGAGCACGCTGGTCACTCCTCCGGTAGATACGCTGCAGGAGGCGCAGGTGTTTACCACCGGTATTCCGGCCGAGATCGGGCATTCGGCCGCCGGCGCATACAGTCTGACGACCAAGAGCGGAACCAACGAATTACACTTCTCCGCGGAGGAGCGCTACATCAACAAGGACTGGCTCCATAGGCAGGTTTTCAACCAGGGTGCGACCAACACTCCGTTCGAGTATCACAACTTCAATGCGACTCTTAGCGGACCGGTGGTGATTCCGCGAATCTACAACGGAAAGAACAAGACTTTCTTTCTGCTGGGCTGGCGTCTTGATTACGACCACGAAACCAATAACGCGACGGCTTCGGTCCCCACTCAGGATGAATTGAACGGCAATTTCTCCTTCGCCGGTTTGGGGCAGCCGATCTACGATCCCAAGACGATCTCCTGCGCGGCATCAAGTTGCGCCAATGGGACGGGTTACGTTGCCACGCCCTTTCCCAATAACACGATCCCACTGAACCGCTTCGATGCGGTGTCCGCCAGGTTCCTGTCGCTGAATCCCTATAACCTGCCCAATCTCCCCTCCACATTCACTACCACCGGCCCGACCAACAACTACCTTTCGGGGAACATCTACCTCACGGACCGCCAGGCCTATCTATGGAAGATCGATCAAAACATCAGCAACCGGCAAAAGCTATTCTTCCGCTATATGTGGAATAAATTTCGGGAAATCGGAGGCCGCAACAATATCCTCTTCGCCGAACCCGGTAGGATATTCGACAATACGGGCTTCGGTTTCGGGTTGCCTGAGCCCATCGACTTGCACAACTACGCGTTGGGCTATATTTTCACCATCAGCCCCACGTTGATCAACGAGCTCCAGATCGGGTACAACCGGCGTAACCAAGACATCTATGCCACCACCGCCAACCAGGGATGGGCCGAGGCCCTGGGGATTCCCGGCGTCGGGCCTCAGACCTTCCCCGGACTTGTCGCTTCCGGGAGCAGCTCAGTCGCGTGGACCGCCAACCCCGGCGGGTCATCCCGTACTCTCAACGAAGACGTAGTCCTGGCGGATAATATCACCAAGACTCACGATCTGCATACCTTTAAGTTTGGGTATCAGGTGATCCGGCAGCGCGAAAACGATATTACAGCCGCGCAGCCATCCGGCAGCTTTACCTTCCCCTCCTACCTCAGCGGCGCTCCGCTCGGGTCCAGCGGGGAACCGAACACCGGTAATTCCTTTGCATCCTTTGAGCTCGGTGCGGTGTCGGCAGCCACCTTCACGACGCTCTTGTCCAATTACCTGCCCCGCTGGTATATGAACCAGCTTTATGCGCAGGACGATTGGAGAGTTGCGCACAACCTGACGTTGTCACTCGGCGTCCGTTACAGCCTGGAGACGCCTGCGAACACGCAGCATGGACTGAACTCGGAATTCAGCGCGACTGCCACCGATCCGGTCAGCGGCCTGATGGGCGGAATTATCCATCCCAAAGGTGGTCTCTACGCCACCAATACGCACAACTTCACGCCGCGCCTTGGCATGGCTTGGAACTTCAAGCCGAACCTGGTATTTCGCGGGTCATTCGGGATGTTCACTCAGGATCTGGTACCCGAGATCGGTCAGGATGAATACACCGCGACGTCAGTGGTGCAGCAAGTGTCCGGCAATCCTTTTCCGGCGTTCTATTTGTCGCAGGGCCCGGGGCCAGTCAATTACAGCATTACTTCGCAGGGAACCGCGCTGTTCAACGGAACCAACTACAGCTCGCGGAATACGGAGCTGTTCGATCCCCACCTCCTGAACCCATATACGATGACATGGTCGGGTGGCTTCCAATATGAATTCCGCCAGAACTATCTGGCCGAGATTCTGTATCAGGGATCGGCAGGGGTGCATCTTACGGGAACGGAAAATATCAACACGCTTCCACAGTCCATATACGCCTCCACGAATACAACGCTGCTGAACGCTGTCTATGCGAACAGCCAGGCTTATCTGCCCTATACCCAGTTTGGGACCATCAGCGAAACCAGTAATCCGGGCCATAGCACCTATCACTCCATGATCGCCCGGATGCAGCACCGGTTCGGTTCGGGGTTCTCTGCGAATTTCATGTTTACGTGGAGCAAGAATCTCTCGGGAACTGCCGGAAGCGGTTATCAATACTATGACTGGGCTCTGACCAAAGCGGTGGCGACAACCGACCAGAAATTGCAGTTCGTGAATCAGCTCAATTACGATCTGCCGTTCGGCCAGGGTCGCCACTTCATGAACCATGGCGGGGTGCTGAACTTCATCGTCGGAGGGTGGACTTTCCTCACCATCCAAAGCATCCGCAGCGGACTTCCGGTAACGTTTAGCAGCGCCGGAAGCCCTTACAAATACCTTCCCGGGGAGGGCGGCCTGAATATTGTACCGGGCCAGACCATCAACGTCTCGAATTACTCGCTCGGTCCCAACGTGTTTCCGCAGGCGGACCAGAATCCCTTTTACAATATCGGGGCGTTCGCATATCCGGCGGCCTTTACCGAGGGGAATGCCGGCAACGGTATTGCGCGTACCGGATGGGTATGGTGGCCGCAGTACTCGCTCACAAAGACTTGGTCGTTCGAGAAGTTTAAGCTCACCGTGCGCATGGATGCCAGCAATCTGTTGCCGGAGACTACCTGGCTGGACACCGCGAATAATACTGTGAACCTCACCAGCCCGCAGCTTTTCGGGAAGTTTCCGGGCACCACCGGATACTCCTATAGCAACTGGTATGGGCAGAACGGGACTTTCCAGGGAGTACTCAGAATTGCGTTTTAATTTGTAGGGTATGCTTTAGCTTGCCCATCGCCGCCGCGCGGCGTGCGATTTGTTATATCGTCAAAATGGTGGGCCCCGTCTTGCCTCAACGCCGATTCTGTCTTAGCGCCGCCGTCCTTCTCTCTGTTTGCGGATCCGTGAACGCGGCAGAGTATAGCCGCAGAGTGTGGCGGACGGAAGACGGACTCCCACAAAACAGAGTTCAGGCGATTGCGCAGACCAAGGATGGTTATCTTTGGGCCGGCACTTCCGAGGGGCTCGCGCGCTTCGATGGCCTTCGATTCGTAGTCTACGATCAGTCGAACACGGCGGCGATTACCGACAACAGCATCCTGTCGCTGGAAGCGGCGCCGGATGGTTCGCTCTGGATTGGCACCGAAGGCGGTGGGCTGCTGCATTACGCGGGCGGCGCATTCCGAAGCTTCGGGCAGAAGGACGGACTGACCAACGGCTTCATCCGCGCGACCCATCTCGATCGCCATGGCACGCTTTGGGTGGGGACGGATAGGGGCTTCTTCCGTTTCTCGAACCACGGCTTCGAAAGACTGGACGAGACGCCCGAAGTTCCACTCGCATCGGTAGTCGCCATCGCCGAGGATTCTTCGGGAAAGATCTGGGCGGCCAGCGGCGCGGGGCTGCTCGAGTTCGCAGGGGGAAAGCTCATACGCGCCGGATGCAGCGGCGCCTTGAGAGCGGGATCGGCGTTCACCATTTCCCTTCTCCGCGAAGGATTGATAGCCGACGGATGCAGTGCGCCCGGGATCGCGCTTCCGGACCTTCAGGGCCTTTCGATCAATGCGCTGCGCAAGGATGCGTCGGGAAACATCTGGATCGGCACGATCGGCAAAGGCCTGATATCCTTCAATCCGCAGACCGGCGAACGCAAAGTCTTTTCGTCGCCCGCAGTGCTTCCGGACAACACCATCTTCCTGCTGTTCGAAGATCGCCAGCGAAACCTCTGGGCGGCCGCCCAGGATGGGCTGGTGCGGCTCAGCGAAGCCGTTGTCACCACCGTGGGCGCGGATCAGGGATTAACTGACGACGACGTTTCCACGGTCTACGAAGATCGCACGGGCGAGTTGTGGCTGGTTACTTTCTCGGGACAGATCTACCAGTTCAACGGCGCAACTCCGGTTCGGTACTACCTTCCGGCTCCGGAGCGCGATCTCAGGTTCCGCAGCGTTTTCAGGGACAGCCGAGGCGATTTGTGGTTCGGCGCCGCGGGCAGCGGAGTGGTCCGTCTGTCCCATGGCAAAGCCACCCGCTACACCATGAAGGAAGGACTGCGCAGCGATTCGATCCGGCAAATTTTTGAGGATTCGAGCGGCGCCATGTGGTTCGCTACCAGCAGCGGTATCAGCCGGTGGCAGTCCGGCGTATTCACCAGTTACTATCTGCAGCAAGGCCTTTCCTATCCCAGCGTCCGGTGCCTCGCCGAAACACCAGCTGGCGACATACTCGCCGGCACCGATGCAGGCTTGAACCGCATCCACGATGGGAAAATTGTCAATGATGCCGCTTTCGCACCGTTGAGACAGGAGAAAATCTGGTCGATCTATGTCGATGGCAAGAGCCTGTGGCTGGGAACTCGCGGGGGCGGCCTGCTATTACTCAGGGACGGCAGGATGACCCGGTTCGCCAGGCAGGATGGCCTGGTGAGTAACTCGATCTACCAGATTGTCGACGATCTTTCAGGCCGGTTGTGGCTGAGCAGCCCCGTCGGGGTCTTCTCACTTCGCAGAACCGAATTGGACGCGATTGCGGACGGAAAGGCCCGGCAGCTCCACGCCGTCGCGTACGGAAGTGCGGACGGCATGGCGACCAGCCAGATGTCTGGCGGCTCTCAACCGGCGGGTTGCCGCAGGGCTTCGGGCGAGCTATGGTTTCCCAGCGTCCGGGGCGCAGTGAAACTCGATCCGGCCCGTTTGCCGGAACGCCGCTCGGGACCAGTTCTGATTGAAAGCGTATCGGCCGCCGATATCGCGCTGCCGCTTTCAGGTGAAGTGTCCGTCCCGCCAGGGCGCGGCAGTTTGCAAATCGATTTCACCGCGTGTAACCTCATTGCGCCAGAGCAGGTAAGCTTCCGATACCGGTTGGAAGGCTTTGATGGTTCGTGGACGGTTGCGTCGCGTCAGCGCTCCGCTTATTACTCGAGCCTTCCGCCTGGGCACTATCGGTTTCGAGTTGTAGCGGAAGATACCGGTACGGGGATCGCTTCTACATCGGAGGCATCGCTGGCGATCCACATAAGGCCGGCGTTCTTTCAGACCGGCTGGTTTTATTCTCTGCTGGCGGCGCTGGCGATTTGCATCGTCTGGGCCGGGATGTGGCTCTATGCGCGGCAGACAAGGTCGCGCTTCACCCTGCTTCTGAATGAGCGGACGCGACTGGCTCGCGAGATGCACGATACGGTGATCCAGGGCTGCGTCGGGGTTTCCACATTGCTTGAGGCGGCTTCGCGATTTCTGCGCACCGACGCCGCCGAGGCTGCCCACTTGCTGGCCCATGCCCGATCGCAGGTCAGAGAGACGCTCGAAGAAGCCCGGCAGGCCGTTTGGGATTTGCGCCATTCGGACGGCAGCCGGTCGCCGATCGTCGATCTGTTCGATCTTGCCGCGAATCTGGGGAAGGAATACGGCGTAATTGTGGAGACGGAGATTGTGGGCGCGAGGATTCCTCCTGACTTGCTGGCCGAGCGCACGCTGCTGCTGGTGGGCCGTGAAGCCCTGCGCAATTCCGTGTCGCACGGAAGTCCGGCGCGGATCTCGGTTCGAATCGCCTTTGAACCGCAGTGCGTGAGGATGGAAGTGCGAGACGACGGAGAGGGTTTCGACGCCGGCGCAGCCCGCCTCGAATCGCAGGGTCATTTCGGGATCGTAGGAATGCGCGAACGAGTGGAGCAAGCGGGCGGCGCATTCACGGTGAGCAGCCAGCCGGGTAAAGGAACGGTGGTGACAGTTTCCGTTCCATCGCGGGAAACCGCATCATCCGCCCCGAATCGCCCGCTTCAAAACTCCACGATTCCCCGCTGAAGAGCCGCCACCGCGGCCTGGGTTCGATCACACACATTGAGGCGGCTAAGCAGAA